>Ga0210065_1000017_pt1 | contig 56347 bp, 50 predicted proteins | sample Muzzi_PWB_D1_FD_185533 | JGI IMG/M metagenome (GOLD analysis project Ga0210065, IMG submission 185533) | Wetland microbial communities from San Francisco Bay, California, USA, that impact long-term carbon sequestration - Muzzi_PWB_D1 (SPAdes) | ecosystem: Environmental > Aquatic > Marine >... | reverse complement strand
CAGGAAAAGAACATTTTTTTTGCTAATTCTTCCTTTTGGGTGTAACCAAAATGGCTCCTCGTGACCTTTACTCTATGGACGAACCCGAAGGATCCAGGCCCAAAAAGCCGGAATCCAAAAAGGATGTGTTCCCCGGGGGGGATCATGGTCCGGGTGGGGTGGAGGAACATTCCGATCTCGATATAGAAAAAAAGTTTCTCCAGCTCACCCGGGTCGACACCGAGCAGTTCAAGTTCTTCTACGAGAAGTACCACGATGTGATCTTCGATTACATCTACTTGAAGACCGAGGATTACGAACTGACCGGTGACCTGACCGGCGACGTTTTCCTGGAAGCGCTTGACCGGCTGGACAAGTTCACCTGGCAGGGCTATTCGTTCGGCGCGTGGCTGTTCCACATCGCCCGGCGGAAAGTTTCCCGGCACTACAGGCGGCAGTCGCATCCTGCGGAAAGGATTTTCGAATCCGATATCCGCAAGGCGAACCAGCCCCGGACACCGGTCCAGGACGCCGTTCGCCGCCAGGACCTGGAACTGGTCCGGGTGTGTATGATGGACCTGAGTCCCGACAGGCACGACGCCCTGGTGTTTCATTACTGGCTCGAAATGACCGTGCGGGAAATCGCGCTGGTCATGAAAACGAGCGAAAGCAGCGTCAAGAAACACCTGGTTTGCGGGCGACGGCAAATGCTCAACTGGTTCCGGGAAAACGGGCTCAAGTTCGGCCTTTCGGCCGTCGGCCAAAAAATCATGAACGAAGCCGCCGCCTACGAATCGGGCTGGCACCTGGTGGATGACGGTACTGAAAATCCAGATGATGAGTAGAAACCCCGGAGGGGATGATCATGACCGACAATCTCGACAAATATATCAAGGATTCGAAGGTGATCACGCCGGACTCGGGCGAGTACCGCCGGCTGAACCGTGCTTTGATCAAGGAAAAGTTGGCGCACAGGTCCCACTTGGGGGCCCGCCACCGGGTTCTGGTGACTTCGATGGTCACCGCCCTGTTGCTGATGATGTCGGGGCAGGTTTCCCAGCTGGGCAGCGACAGCTTCGATGTGACAAAGACCAGAGAACTTCAGTTCAATGGCGATTCGATAAACGTTTACCACGATGATTTCGGTGGTGGCACCATCAACTTGCCCGCTGGCTTCACGGAAATCGACATTGATGAATACATGAGGGCCGCAGCCGCCGATGAGGGTGCCTTCCGCAAGGTTTTTGGCATTTCCTATAGTGGGAAAACGTTTTGGAGAAAGATAATCACCAGGAATATCAACGGTGAGGAAATGAACGAAGGTGTCGCGACAAAAATCCCTCCCTCCCAGGAACCTGACAACTATGAAAAATTTATTCCAGCATATTTCCCGGAATTGATCGCCAAAACCAGGCAAGAGCCCCCTCACGGCACCATGGAAATGGTGGTCGACGGTGTCCTGGTGGTCTTTTCGGTCTGGACCTACGAATTCCCAGAATACGGGGAAGTCACCTATTACCTAGGGTTCCCCGTTGAATGATAACTGTTCCTAATCGGGTATTTTCCCATTGATCTCGTAGTAAACCGCCAAATTAACCGCCGCCTGATTCGCAGCAGGGTTTTCCTCCTTAGACTTATCCACCGGCGATTTGCAGGGACAGGAGCACTCGGCTGCCCCGGTCGAATCCACCATTTTAAGGGGGTCCTTTTTCTCTTCAAGTCTTTTGAACATCCCAGCCTCCAGGTTAAAGAATGGGCGAGGCATCCATCCAATCAAACCAACACTGTATCGTCAAGGAAAGCCCTGGCCTGGGGCTCCATCTCCAGAATCCGCACCATCATGCGCAGTGTTCGGTCAAGCCGTCGCCGGATGCTTTCGCAAACCTCCTCGGGGACCGGGAAATCCCCCGTGTCCGTATTCGAAAATTCCGCCTGGGCAGCATAACAGACGCCACACATTCGGAGAGCGAAACAGCTTCCGCATCTATCCTTCACCGCCTCATGGAACCCTTCCTGAAGCCCTCGGACCGCCGAGGGGAGGATCCCGGTTTCAAGGTCCCCCAGTTCCAGGGAATTCCCGGTTCGTTCGCATGGCTGAAGACGCCCGTCGACCGTGACGTGGAGTTTGCGGCGGCCTGGCCGGCAATTCCCCCCTGGAGTGAAGCGGTCCGCCATTGGTCCCCTATGTCGGTGATGAAAGCGAATGAGGTCCGGCTCGAACAGGGCGCGGATGACCGGACTCAATTGGTCGCGGCACAAGTTGGCGATCCCGTCCAGATACACCTGTTCCGCGTCCTCCAACTGGCTGGTTACCGATGGCCATTCATCGCCGGTCACAGGCCAGTCCTGGCCTCTGAGATTGGCGAAATTCACCCTGACGTTGGGCTGAATGTCGATACCATGCCCGGCAAAGGGAGGAAATTCAGCGAAGAATTCCGCTACGGATTTCAAGTCCACCGGAGGCGCCAGGGTGGCGATGAAGGAAAGACGACTCGCGCTTGTCGGGTCCCGGTCCAACAACCGGTCCAGGTTCGCCATGACCTGGTCGAAGGTGGGTGATCCGCCGCCGGTGCGACGACATCGGTCATGGATATCGCGAGGTCCATCCAGGCTGACCTGAAGAAACATCTTTTCGCGGACAACCAGATCAAGGGCCTTGTCATCCAGAAGCACCCCGTTGGTGTCCAGGGCGAAACAGATCTCCTGTCCGCGGGCATGCTTACGGGCAAAGGCCGTCACCTTTTCAATCAAGGCGATTTCCAGGAGCGGTTCTCCCCCATAGAAGGAAATCACCGGCGCCCGGTCGGGATCGCTTCGTGCCAGGAAGTATTCCACCGCCTTGCGCGCCGCCCCGAAATTCATCGTTCGGGATCCGTGGCCGCGAACCCACCCCAGACCGGCCCCGTGCAGGCAGTACCCGCAGCGAAGATTACACTGTTCCGTCACGGAAAGAATTAGATGCCCCAGGCGGGAATCACAAACCCCCGGCTCGGAAAGCCGGGGGTTTGGCGTCGCAAGAAGCGGCTGTAGGGCGAGAAACAGCCCCTCCTCGACGCGGGCGGATCTTATTGTAGCACAAGCGCCTTTGATTTTCGACAATAAAAAATCATCTTTAAGGTTGTGGATTATCTCCCATTCGGGGACTCGTCCCCACCGTTCCAGGACCGCCGCCAGTTCCGGCGCGACGGCGAGCAACTCGTTCGATCCCAAATCGTAAACATATTTTGCCGAATCCGTCCCAAATAGGTGGCAGTATGGCGTGTCTTTCTGTTCCTTCATGGAAGGGCGTCCCCCAGGTGCAGGTCGGTCGGGATATCGCAAGACAACCTTGAATCAACTCAACCATAACATCCCCGAAGAATCCGGCACACACCTTGCGGAGGATCGCCTCCGGGCGTCCTTGTCCGGCGCCCTTGAACAGGTGAAATCGCGGATCCAAACGGGGGTCGATCATGGCTGCAGTCAAAAACAACACGTTGAATGACCATTTGCTCGCGCTGAAAAAAGATGAACGGGTGTTCGAGAACGCGTTCCAGGGAATCAGCCGGATGATTCTCGACAGCGAGATCGAAAAGGTCGTCGTCAACGGCAAAACCACCTACGATTTCAAGATTTTCCGTACGGGAAAAAAGCATATCGTGGGGTTGTATGACGAAATCAACAGTTTCGTTTCCTACGTGAAGGACGCGGCCGAGGGCGGATCCTCGTCCGAAATGGCCTATGTCCTGGTCGGGGAGCCCGGAAACGGCAAAACCTATTTCGTGGAATACGTCAGCCGTCTGTACCGCGAATTCCTGATGGAACCGCGCAATCGAAAATACAGTTTCCGCTTCAAGGGACTGGATAATATCGGGTCATACGGCAAGATAACGACCATCGAAAGTCAGACTTATGAGGATCCGGCCATCCTCGCGATGAACCTTTTCCCCACCCCCGGGGAAAACCGCGAGCACCTGGTCGCGAAGGTCGGCCTGAGCGAGGCCCAGGTGGACTCCCTCTACGAGAACTACCGGCCCCTCGGCGCCTGCACCACCTACATCTGGGAAGACATCCGGACCGCCTGCGACGGCGACCTGGCCAACATGCTGAACCACGTGGAGATCTTTCCCGTGCCCCTGATCGAAAGCCTGGGCACGGTGACCGGCAAGTACCCGGCCAAGGACAAGATCACCTCCAGCGCGGTCGACCTTCTGGGTGAGGAATCGATCCAGCGGCTGCTGCACATCACCGACACCAACAACCCCTACCGCTTCGACCTGCGGCGCGGCGCCCTGGCGCGCGTGGCCGGCGGCGGAATCCACTTCTCGGACGAGCTCTTCAAGAACAAGAAGGACCTCGTCCAGGTCTACCTCGGCGTGATCCAGAACCGCACCATCGAGATCGACGGGTTCAAGTGGCCCATCGACACCCTGATCGTGGCCACCAGCAACAACAGCGAGTTCAACCGCTTCCTGGCCGAAAAGGAAGAGGCGCCCATCGTGGACCGCTGCCGGATCAGCTACGTGTCGCACAACACCAACTACCGGCTGCAGGAACAGCTCACCCAGTACGCCATCGGCAGCGAGACCAAGACCACGCTGACCCGGGAAGAGCTGCACCAGGACCCGAACCTGAACTACGCCGCCAGCGTGGCGGTGATCCTGTCGCGCCTGCCGCGCAGCGAGAAGCTGACCCCCATCGAGACCATGAAGCTGGCCGCCGGCGAAGTGGCCGGCGAGAAAAGCATCAAGGCCCTGGCCGAGGTGATCGCCACCCTGAGCCAGGACACGGACATTACCAACCGCTTCGGCCAGAAGGGGTTGGGCCAACGCAACCTGGGCCGTGCCATCCAGCTGCTGGTCGAAAGCAGCGAGACCAACGAAGGCTGCTGCATGTTCGCCTACCACGTGTTCGACACCGTCGAGCGCGTCATCCTGGACTACGTGAACGACAACAACGACCGGGCCAAGTACCTCGAGGACCTGAAGACCGCGCGCGGCCTCTACCGCGAACGCATCATGACCGAGATGTTCAACGCCTACATGGACGAGCCCCAGGCCATCCGCAAGGATGTCATGAACTACGTGAACATGATCATCGGCATCGACGCCGAACACCTGGGCGCGGACAAGATGTGGAAGTACAAGGATCCCCAGACCGGCGAACTGAGGGCCCTGAAGGTCGACGAACGGTTCATCAAGAGCATCGAGGAACGCCTGCAGCTGAAGACCGAGGAGCAGCGCGAGACCTTCCGCACGGCGATCCGCAAGATCTACGGGCAGAAGATCGGTCTCGATCCCAATTACGACTTCATGGACAACCTCGAACTGGTCAAGGCCGTGACCGACGTGCGCCTCAAGAGCGACATCGCCGGCGCGGGCAGCCTGATCGGCGCCCTGGCCAACCGCACCAACGAGGAGAACCAGAAGCTGTACGACCGGATGATCGACACCATGCTGAACAAGCTGGGTTATTGCCGCACCTGCGCGCAGAAGACCATCGAGTACTTCTGCACCCAGGAAGACGAGAACTAGACCCATGGAACCGAAGGCCAAGGCACTTCTGGATCAGCTCAAGGCCGCCGGGCTTTCTCCCGAACGGGAGGCCCGATTGCGCCGTGAACTGGAAGCCGGCGGCACCCACGGCCTGCCCTTCATCCAGGCCATGAGCCCGCCCCAGGGCAACTACACGGCGCGCATCGGGTCGCTGGACGACCTGATGGAGCGCGACAGCCGCCGCGAAGAGGACGGGTTTCCCCGCAAGATCCGCATCGGCAAGCTGGTCAAACCCGTCAAGAGCGGCCACCAGAAGGTGGTGGTCGTGCCGACCACCGTGGAGGAGAAATTCGTCCACGACTCGAATTTCAAGGAAGAGGCCGACGGCGGCGGCGGAGCCGGCGGCAGCGGCGACGGCGAAGAGGGCCAGGTCATCGGCGAACAGCCGGTCCGCCCCCAGCAGGGTGAAGGCCAGGGCTCCGGGCCCGGCCAGGGCGAAGGCGGCCCCCACGAGATGGAGTCCAACGCCTACGACCTGGGCAAGATCCTCACCGAACAGTTCCAGCTGCCCAACCTGAAGAACAAGGGCAAGAAACGCTCCCTGACCCGGTTCACCTGGGACCTGACCGACCGGCACCGCGGCTTCGGCCAGCTGCTGGACAAGAAGGCCACCCTGCGGCAGATCGTCGAGACGAACATCGGCCTGGAACGCATCGACCCCGCCGAACCCATCGACACCACCGACCTGCTCGTGTCGCCGCGGGACCGCGTCTACCGCATCCTCTCCAAGGAGAAGGATCTCGAGTCGCAGGCCATGATCTTCTTCCTGCGCGACTACTCCGGCTCGATGAGCGGCAAACCCACCGAGGTCGTGGTCAGTCAGCATGTGATGATCTACAGCTGGATCCTGTACCAGTACTCGGGCCAGGTCGAATCGCGGTTCATCCTGCACGACACCGAGGCCAAGGAAGTCCCGGACTTCTACACCTACTACAACAGCAAGGTCGCCGGGGGAACCAAGGTGGCCTCCTCGTTCCGGCTGGTGAACGAGATCGTGGCCAAGGAGAGCCTGGCCAGGGACTACAACATCTACGTGTTCCACGGCACCGACGGCGACGACTGGGACAGCGAGGGCAAGGAATCGCTCCCGGAGATCGAGAAGATGATGGAATACGCCAACCGGATCGGCGTGACCATCGCGGAGAACTCCTACGGGACATCCGGGGAGTCCGAGGTGGAGAAGTACCTGAAGGGATCGGGCCTGCTGGAGAAGAGGAAGGACCTCATCCGGCTGGACGTCATGCCCGAGAGCGCCGAGGAGCCGCGCATCATCGAGGGCATCAGGAACCTGATTAGCGAATAGGGAAGCGGTCATGCAGCTGATCGACCAGCACACCAAGGCCATCATGGAGGGATGCAAGGAGCGCGCCCGCGACGCCGGCCTGCGCTTCGACGACGAGTCCCTCGAATACGTGGTCACCAACCGCGACCTGCTCGAACTGTCGCCCAAGATCATGATCCCCACCATGTACGACTACTGGGTGCACGACGTCGAGGTGCTGCAGGGCAAGGGCCGCTACGAGCTGTATCCCAACAACCCGTTCGAGACCGTGATCAACACGCGGCCGGCCATCAGCTTCTACAACGACAACAACCCCGACTGGCTGAACGTGATGATCTTCTATCACGTGCTGGGGCACATCGACTTCTTCCAGAACAACCTGTTCTACAAGCACACCTGGGACGACGACTTCGCGGGCCAGGCCCTTGCCGACAAGCGGGCCATCGCCAGGCTGCGCAGCGAAAAGGGCCGCTGGGTCGACTACGTCATCGAGTTCGCGCGTTCCCTGGACAACCTGGTCGACTTCCACGGTGTCCTGGCCGACCAGCACCGGCCCGACGCCAACGGGCGTTCGAAACGGCTGGACTACTACTTCGACGTGTTCCTCCAGGACGAGAAGCACGTGCGGGTCAACGAGTACGTCAAGGAGATCGAGCGCTACAACCAGGTGGTCAAGAAGCTTGGGGACGAAGGCGAGGACGAGTTCTTCCGCAAGGTCCACCGCAAGCACCCCGAGTTCGAAGCGATGTTCGAGAAGTCCCGCGGCTTCGCCCGCGCCAACAGCCGCGACCTCATCCTGTTCCTGATGGACCACAGCGAGTTCCTGAACCGGGACGAGAACCGCTGGATGAAGACCGTCCTGCACATCGTGCGCAAGACCTCGCTGTACTTCCAGCCCCAGATCCGCACCAAGATCATGAACGAGGGCTGGGCCAGCTACTGGCACGAGACCCTGTTCATGCGGGACGACCGCATCGCCGGCCACGAGGTGGATTTCGCGCGCGTCAACGCGGCGGTGACCTCGATGCCCCGCGTGGGCCTGAACCCCTACGCCCTGGGCATGCGCCTGTTCTATTTCATCGAGGAAGCGGCCGACAAGGGCCGCTACAGCCAGGAGTTCCTGGGCCTGCTGAACGCCGAACAGCGCCGCAAGTTCGACAACGGAACCGGGACCGGCCAGGAATACATCTTCCGGGTGCGGGAGAACATGAACGACTTCCTGTTCATCAACACCTTCATCGAGCAGGACTTCGTGGACCGCAACAAGCTGTTTGTCGCCGACAAGATCCTCGACGAGCAGCGCATGGTCTGGCAGTGGTACGTCAAGAGCCGCAACGCGGGCGACTACAAGGAGATGGTCAAGGAATCGCTCTACCATCCCCCCCACATCACCATCGACCTGGAGAACACCACCGGCGGCACCCTGGCCCTCGACCACAGCTTCGAGGACAAGCCCCTGGTCCGCGAGTTCATCAACAACACCATGATCGGACTGGAATTTTTGTGGGGCGGCAAGGTTACCCTGGAGACCACCGAGGTCAAGTCGATCAAGAAACCCGACCGGCAGCCCACCCTGCCGGGCATGGGCCCCGGGCCCGGCGAGGACGAGACCGGCACCGAGGTCGAATGGCAGCGGGTCCGGTACACCATGAAGGACCGCAAAGTCAGCAAGGGATTGGTCTAGGCATGGAACACATCCGCAACGCCATGCAGAATCTCGAAGAGAGCCAGCGCGGACTGGACCGGGCGCAGACCGTCACCTTCGAGCAGTTCCTGATCGTTCTGCGGGCCCAGCCCCACACCCTGATCCGCAACGTCCACCAGGTTTTCCACGACATGGTGCGGGCGTCGGTCGGCACCGGGCGCGACGAGTATCCCGAGGATCCGGAGTCCATCAATTTCGTGGCCTACGACACCAGGGACCTGTTCGAGACCGGGACCGACAATCCGTTTTTCGCCGACCGCATCTTCGCCAACCGCCTCATGGCCATGATCGACGGCTTCCGCGGCGGCACCCAGCAGAACAAGATCTACATTTTCGACGGGCCGCCCGGATGCGGGAAATCCATCTTCCTGAACAACCTGCTGCGCAAGTTCCAGGAATACGCCAACAGCGAGGCCGGCTGCCGCTACGAGACCGTCTGGCACCTGGACCGCTCGGTTCTCGGCGAATACGCCGATGGTGACGGCCAACCGGTCATGGACAAGTTGGTGCAGCTGCTGGACGTCTCGGGCAAAGCCCTGGGTGAGAACGGGGACGACCTCCAGCCGCGGCAGCGCCAGGGATTCGTGGAGGTCCCCTGCCCCAGCCACGACAACCCGCTGCTGATGATCCCCAAGGAACAGCGCTCCGAGTTCCTGGACCACCTCTTCGCCAACGACGAGTTCAAGTGGAACCTGTCCTACGGCAAGGAATACGACTGGGTCTTCAAGGACAACCCCTGCACCATCTGCACCACGCTGTACCAGGCCCTGCTGCACAAGCTGGGCGACCCTTTGGAGGTGTTCCGGATGATCCACGCCCGCCCCTACGTCTTCAACCGGCGCCTGGGCGAGGGCATTTCGGTATTCAACCCGGGCGACCGCAGTTCCCGCATGCAGGTTCTGACCAACCCGGAGATCCAGAAACGCATCAGCGCCCTGCTGCAGGACAGCAACGCCGTGCGCTACCTCTTCTCGCGTTACGCCCGCACCAACAACGGCATCTACGCGCTGATGGACATCAAGGGGCACAACAAGGAACGCCTGATGGAGCTGCACAACATCATCAGCGACGGCGTGCACAAGGTCGAGGAGATCGAGGAGAACGTGAACTCCCTTTTCCTGGGCGTGATGAACCCCGAGGACAACAAGAACATCCGCGGGGTCCAGTCCCTCACCGACCGGATCGAGTACATCAACATCTCCTACGTCCTGGATTCGGCGACCGAGGTGAAGATCTACGAAAACACCTTCGGCCGGCATATCGGCGAGAGTTTCCTGCCGCGCGTGCTGGAGAACTTCGCGCGGGTGATCATCTCCAGCCGCCTGAACGAGAAGTCGCGGGCGCTGCTGGACTGGATCGGCGACCCCAGGAAATACAAGCTGTATTGCGACGAGAACCTGCACCTGCTGAAGATGGCCATCTACACCGGGCTTATTCCCGCCTGGCTGGACGAGGAGGACCGCAAGAATTTCACCGCCAAGCGGCGGCGCACGATCATCGCCGAGGCCGAGACCGAGGGCCACAAGGGTTTCAGCGGACGCGACTCGATCAACATCTTCCAGGACCTGTACTCGACCTATGCCAACGAAGACCAGATGATCACCATGGACACCCTGGTCCGGTTCTTCACCAAGACCCGGCCCGAGCTCAACAAGCAGCTCCCCAACGGGTTCCTGGATTCCCTGCGCCGGATGTACAACTTCCAGATCCTGCAGGAAGTGAAGGAATCGCTCTACTATTACAACGAGGACCAGATCGCCGTGGACATCAAGAACTACCTGTTCGCCCTGAATTACGAACTGGGCACCACCGCGGTCTGCACCTACACCGGCGAGCGGCTGGAGATCACCGAGTCCTTCCTGGTGGGCATCGAGGACCACCTGCTGAGCCCCGATGTGCGTGAAGGCCGCCGCATGGAATTCCGCGAGGAGACCCAGCGCGAGTACACCTCGCAGACCCTGACCCAGGAGATCATGGTCGAGGGGACCGACATCGCCGACACCGAACTGTTCGCCGAGCTCCACAAGCGTTACGTCTTCAGCCTGAAGGACAAGGTCCTCGAACCTTTCCTGAAGAACGCCAACTTCCGGCGGGCCCTGAAGGACTACGCCACCGAAGAATTCCGGACCTACGACAAGCGTATCCGTGAGGATGTCACCTTCCTCATCGCCAACCTGGTGGACAAATACGGCTATAACGAACAGGCGGCGAGAGAGATGTGCATCTACGTGGTGGATAACGAACTGGCGGAGGAGTTCGAAGAGTAGAACGTGGGGTTGGTCCCTCCAACCAGGTTGTCCTCGGCCTTCGGTCTGCGGATTACCTGGTTGGAGGGACCAACCCCACGTTCTACTCTTCGAATTCCCCCGCCGGATCGAATAACCCACGTTTGAAGCGAGCGGTCAGCGGTACAAGGCCTTGATCGTTCCCCACGGCTCATGCACGACATCGATCGGTTCCAGTTCGGTGATCGACAGGGTGACCCGGTAGGCGGAGGGATCGATCGGGGGATCACCGTCCACCGGATACGGGGCGACCTCCTCCAGGAGGACCTCGTAAATCCCCATGGGGCAGGTCGGGGAAAACTGCCACGAAGTATGCAGGACACAGGTTTCCTGGGTGCTGGCCGTCACCTCGGCCCGGGCATCGCCCTCCCAGAAGCACCACACACCGGTGGGGCAGCGGGAATCACTCAGGATTCCGTTGAATGTCAGGATGAAACCGGTGCCGGTAACCTCGGCCGATTGGCCCGGGGCAAGTTCGAAGGGGATGCCCGGTTGAACGGGCACCGGGTCGGCGAAAACCGGTAGGGTAAAAAGCAGGGCGGTCAACAGGATCGAAGCCGATATCATTCGGATCATGACACACCTCCCTGGCGGGGTTCCCCAGAAATATACCAAATTCCCGGCCAGGCGGCATCATTCGGCTATCTGAAAATTTTCTGCCAGTACCCCACGTCGATCCACTGACCGAACTTGCGACCAACTTCTTTCAGGTGACCCGCCTTCCGGACATGCGCCAGGAGTTCCCCGTACAAGCGGGTGCCGATGCCGCGCCCTCCCGCTTCGGGATCGAGATAGATGGTCGTCTCCACGGAATACCGGTAGGCGCAGCGCGACTTCCACTCGCTGGCCGTCGCGTAGCCCCTCAGCTCCCCCTCTTCTTCCCAGACAAGCCAGGGGAATCGGGCGGTCGCCGAGACGATGGCGACGGCCATCTCGGCCTCTGGTACGGGATCGGTCGCGAAGGTCACGATGGTGTTTTCGACATAGTGATTGTAGATACGGCAGATCGCCTCCGCGTCCCCCGCGCGAGGCCCCCGGATCATTTCCGGTAACCCTTGGGGTTGTCCGACTGCCACTTCCAGTGGTCGGCGCACATCTCCTCGATTCCCCTTTGGGCCCTCCAACCCAGCAGCCGGGCCGCCGCCGCGGGATCGGCGTAACAGGTGGCGATGTCGCCCGGGCGGCGCGGGGTGATCCGGTGGGGAATCTTTCGGCCGGAAGCCTTCTCCGCCGCGGCCACCATTTCCAGTACCGAATAGCCCCGGCCCGTGCCCAGGTTCACCGGAACGCAGCCGGTGAACGAATCCAGCTTCGCGATGGCCGCCACATGGCCCAAAGCCAGGTCGACCACGTGGATGTAGTCGCGCACGCCGGTGCCGTCGGGCGTGTCGTAGTCGTCGCCGAAGACACTCACTTCGTCGCGAAGCCCCACCGCCACCTGCATCACGTAGGGCATCAGATTGTTGGGGATGTCCTGGGGATCCTCGCCGATTCGCCCGCTGGGATGGGCGCCGATGGGATTGAAATAACGCAGAAGGACACAGCGCCAGCGGGGATCGGCGGCGCACACGTCACGCATGATCTCCTCGATGAACAGCTTGGTCCGCCCGTACGGGTTGGTGGCCGACAGGGGAAAGTCCTCGGTGATGGGCACCGTGGCCGGGTCGCCGTAGACGGTGGCCGAGGAACTGAACACCAGGTTGAAGCACCCGTGCTCCTGCATCAGCTTGACCAGCTCCACCGTGCCGTAGAGGTTGTTCTCGTAGTAGCGCAGGGGAATGCGGCAGCTTTCGCCCACCGCCTTCAGGCCGGCGAAATGGATCACCGCGTCGAAACTGTGGGCGGCGAACACCGTGTCCAGCGCGACCCGGTCCCGGATATCGATCCGGTGGAACTCCAGGTCACGGCCGGCCAGTTCCCGGACACGGCGCAGGCTTTCCTCGCTCGAGTTGTCAAGATTGTCGACGACGACGACCTCGTAGCCCGCGCCCAGCAGTTCCAGGCAGGTGTGGCTGCCGATGTAACCGGCTCCTCCGGTCACCAGAATCGTTTGCGGCATGGACGGATCTCCCCTGGTTGAGTGCCAGACAGATTCATAAACCCAAGCCGCGCGAATAGCAACCTGTCCCTAGGCGCGACCGACCTCGTAGGTCGACAGGGCCGCCATGTTGACGATTTCCGTCACGGTCGACTGCGTGGACACCAGGTTGATGGGCTGCTTCAGGCCGATCAGCAGCGGCCCGATCACCTCGCGCTGCCCCAGGTATCCCACCAGCTTGTAGGCGATGTTCCCGCTCTGCATGTCCGGGAAAACCAGCACGTTGGCCTGTCCGTGGATCAGGCAGTCCGGGACCGACTGTTCCAGTTCGCCCGGCCGGATGGCCACGTCGGCGCGCATCTCGCCGTCCACGATCAACTCGGGATGCTCCTCCTTGAGGATGCGCACCGCGTCGCGGACCTTGCGGCTTTCGGGCCGGTCGTTGTCCCCGAAGTTCGAGAACGACAGCATGGCCACCACCGGCTCGATATTGAAGTGGCGGGCCACCGAGGCCGCCATCAGGGCGATCTCCGACAGCAGGCGGCTGTCGGGGTTGAAGTTCACCGTCGTGTCGGCGAAGATGAAGACCTTTTCCTCGACCAGAAGCACGTGCATGCCCACCACGCGACTGACGCCCTGGCGCATTTCCGCCAGGGTCAGCACCCAGCGCAGAGAGTCCACGTAGGAGCGGTCGGCGCCGCAGACCATGCCTTCGGCCTCGCCCGAGCGCAGCATCATCACGCCGTGGTGGATGGGACGCTGGACCATGCGCCAGGCCTTGCGGAAGTTGTAGCCCTTGCGCGCCCTCTCCCGGAACAGCATCTGGGCCATGGTCTCCAGGTTGGGACAGCTGGTGGGGTCCTTCAGGGCCACGCCCTTCAGGCTGAAACCCAGTTCCTCGGCCTTGGCCCGAATCCTCTCCTCGTTGCCCAGCAGGATGGGCCGGCAGTACCCTTCGTCCACCGCGATGCGGCAGGCCTCCAGGACCCGGTCGTTCTCCCCTTCGGCGAACACGATTTTGCGGGGTTTGGCCTTGGCCTTCGAGCGGATGGTGTGCATCACCATCAGGCTCTTGTTGTGTTTCGCCTCCAGGGATTCCCGGTAGGCGTCCCAGTCGGTGATCGGCTCCTGGGCCACGCCCGTGTCGCAGCCCGCCTTGGCCACCGCCGAGGCGACCACGGGCAGGACGCGGCTGTCGAAGGGTTTGGGAATGATGTATTCGGGCCCGAACTCGAACTGGGCCCCTCCATAGGCGGCGGCCACCTCGGCCGGCACCGGCTGCCGGGCCAGTTCTGCCAGCGCGTTCGCGGCGGCGATCTTCATTTCCTCGTTGATGGCCCGCGCCCTGATGTCCAGGGCCCCGCGGAAGATGAACGGGAATCCCAGCACGTTGTTGACCTGGTTGGGATAGTCGCTGCGTCCGGTGGCCATGATCACGTCCGGGCGGGCTTCGAGGGCGTCCTCGTAGGTGATCTCCGGATCGGGGTTGGCCATGGCGAACACGATGGGTTTGGGGGCCATCGACCGCACCATGTCCTTCGACACCAGCCCCTCCACCGAGCAGCCCAGGAACATGTCGGCGCCTTCCATGACCTCAGCCAGGGTGCGCATGTCGGTCTCGGCGGCGAAGTACTCCTTGTATTCGTTCATCCCCTCGGTGCGGCCCTTGTAGCAGACACCCTTGCTGTCGACGAGAATGAAATTCTCGCGGGGCGCCCCCATCGTTTCGATGAGCTTGGCGCAGGCGATGGCCGCGGCGCCGGCGCCGGAGACCACGATCTTCATCTTGGCGATGTCCTTGCCCTGCAGCCGCGCCGCGTTGATCAGGCCGGCCGCCGCGATGATGGCCGTGCCGTGCTGGTCGTCGTGGAACACCGGGATGCCCATGGTCTCGCGCAGGGCCTTTTCCACCACGAAACACTCGGGCGCCTTGATGTCCTCGAGGTTGATGCCGCCGACGGTGGGCTCCAGCAGCTTGCAGAACTGGATGATCTCCTGGGGATCCTCGGTGTCGATCTCGATGTCGAAGACATCCACATGGCCGAAGCGCTTGAACAGGACCCCCTTGCCCTCCATGACCGGCTTGCCGGCCAGGGCGCCGATGTTGCCCAGGCCCAGCACCGCGCTGCCGTTGGAAACGACGGCGACCAGGTTGCCCCGGTTGGTGTACTTGTAGGCGTCGGCGGGGTTGGCTTCGATGGCCTTGCAGGGAATCGCCACCCCGGGCGAGTAGGCCAGCGAGAGGTCACGAGCCGTCAGGCATGGTTTGGTCGGCACGACTTCCGTTTTCCCCGGTCGTCCCTGCTGGTGATAGTCCAGCGCGTCCTGATCCCTGAAAGCCATGATATCGGTCCTTTCCTAAACACTCGACGCCATACCCTCCAGACACAAATGACAGTCAATCGGGGTCAATTGTCCAGAAGACAAAATTTGGGAAAATCCCATTCCTCCGGGGGGAGATTCATGGAATTCCTGTCCGATCTGGTGGCCGACCTGGAGACCCGGGTGGAAAAAGTCTTCGAGGCCATCACCGTGGCCAGGGAACAGGAAAAGGCGCAGGATGAATGACCGAACCGGCCCTACTGGATTTCCGCCCGCGCCCAATCCAGAAGCAGCGCCCGGTCCTGGTCGCTGAGCCGGGCCCCGGGGTGCCCCCACACGTAACTCCGCAGGGGCATGTTCTTCTCCTCCAGCTGCTCGATGATGTCCCTCAGGAAAAGCTGCCTTGATTCCAGGTCGAACACGGGCCATTGCGAGAAGTTGAGGTCGCCCCGTCCCTCGTTCACGTGTTCCACCATCCACCAGGATACCGGGGCGATGCGGCTGTACCAGGGCCACCGTGTCTCATTGGAATGGCAGTCGTAACAGGAGCGCTGCAGGATCTCCTTGACGGGGGCGGGAGCGGGCAGGTCGATGGTCACCGGGGGATTGGTCCTCGAGACGGGAACCACCTGGATGAGCAGGAACAGCGCCGCGGCCATCGCGGCGCCGATCCCCAACTTTCGTGCGGTCAACCTCGCCAAGGCCATCCTCCCGTTTACTGATCCAGCTGATCCAGGATCTTGCGGGCCTGCTCGTTTTCCGGGTCCAGCTCGAGGGCGCGCCGGGCGCTGGCGATCGCGGCTTCCTTGTCCCCCTTGAACAGGTAGATCTGGCTGCGCATCACCTGGGTGACAACGTCATCGGGGTTCTGTTCGGCCGCCAGGTCGATGATCTGCGCCGCGCCGTCCATGTCGCCCCGGTTCTGGGCGAGAACCTCGGCCACCTCGGTCAACGTGGACGGGCTGAAGTCGTACGAACCCGTGCCGTAGTATTTTTCATCCAGCTCGAGGTAACGCGCGATCCCGACATCCACTCCGTCTTTTTCGATGGTGTCCAGGAGCACGACCTCCAGGGTGCGGGGATCCTCCAGGCCGCGGTGACAGGTGATGCAGCGCACCAGGCCGCCCGGCTCGCCGGTGGCCGCGGGCAGCAGTTCGCTGTTGATTTTTTGGGCCATGGTCATCATGCCGCGGGCGATCACCTTGTTTTCCATCTCGTCGCTGGCCCAGTCGATGCTGTCGAAATCTCCAGGTGTTTTTTGGACATGACAGAAGGTGCACCGGACGCCCAGGGCGGAGCAGAAGTCCCGCATGGCCCCCACCAGGGCTCGCTTGCCGACGTCCTTGGGAAAGACCTTGAGATTGGTGTACGTATCGGGAATCTCGGCCTGGGCCGCCCCGGCCAGAAGGGCTGCCAGGACAAAAACGGCCAGGACCATGCGTGCTGCTTGATTGGTTTTCATCACAACTCCATCGGTTCGGAGACTGGGAAAGTTTTCTTGATACCATAGAACCCGGAAATGGCCTCGGGGTCAAGTAACCTGAAGGATTCCAGCACATTTTCAGCGGCGATCTCCCAGTTTCATGCTAGCCTGTGGGCGAATATTTTTCTCTGCCCCGAAGTCGCCTTCTGGTTTTTCTTCTGACGGGAGCCCTCATGCCTGACGAAAAACGCAACGCCGCGATCAGGGTCCTGATGATGCCCCGGGACACCAACCACCACGGCACCATCTTCGGGGGCGTGATCCTCAGCTACATCGATCAGGCCGGAGCCGTGGGCGCCATCCGGCACGGCTGCCCCCGGGTCGTCACCGTGGCGATGGACCGGGTGGTCTTTCACCAGCCGGTCCAGGTGGGGGATCTGGTCAGTTTCTACGTCGATATCAAGAAGGTGGGGCGCACTTCCGTCGAGGTGCTGGTCACCGTCGAGGCCACCCGCAGGTCCGGGGGCGCGGTGGTCCGGGTGACCGAGGCCGAGGTCACCTATGTCAACATCGATGAATCCGGGAAGCCTCTGCCCATTTCTCGCTGATTTTCAGTATCATCATAATGGATTTTTTCCTGCAATTAAACAATTCCCACCCCCGCGCGGGGATTTTGAAATAGCATAGTTAATTAGTATCAATTAGCTGCAATTAAACAATTTATCTTAATATTTTTTGCCATTTTTCCTTGCGTTTTCCTTCCCTCTGACGAAGTTTAACCTAGTTAACAATAAACGAGGTTAAGCATGGAAAACATCGATTCCATACTCGGCGAAAACCTTCGGATCATGGCCCAGGCCATGACGGAAATCTGCCAGCGCAGCACCCTGGATAAGGCCTCGGGCCATCCCCTTACCAGGAACCAGTTCAAGATCCTCAAAATCCTGTCCAACGGCGGGATCTTCCAGATCAGCTTCCTCGCCAAGCTCCTGGACATCAGCAATCCCGCCATCAGCAAGAACATCGACCGTCTGGCCAAGCTCGGGCTGGTGGCGCGGCGGCACAACTCCCAGGACCGGCGCCGCCTGGAAATCCTCCTTTTGCCCCCCGGAATGGAGGTCGTCACCAACTACGAACGGATCCTCGAGGGGAAACAGACCCACCTGCTGGAACACTTCACTGCCCAGGAGAAGGATATCCTCCTGGACATGGTGAAGAGGCTCATCAGGTACACGTTGGCCGAGGAGCAGGATATCGAAGCCATTTGCCTCCAGTGCGGAGGCAATTGCGGAGAGCATTGCGTGATCGAAACCCGTCGGGGCCTTTGCGCCCTGACGGAGGACAAACCTGAATAATCGAGGAGGACGACATCATGGTCACCCGTCGGGATTTTCTCAAAATCACCGGGACGGCCGCCGGCACCGCAGCCCTGACCGCGGTCGGGGCCGATGCCTCCGGCCCGCCGCTCGAACTTGACCCGGATCGTTTCGGTGTCCTGACCGACACGACCATCTGCATCGGCTGCCGCCGCTGCGAATGGGCCTGCGCCGAACAGAACAACCTTCCCCATGGCAACCTGGACACCTACGGGGACACCTCGGTATTCGAGGAAATGCGGCGTCCCACCCGCGAGGCCTTCACGGTGGTGAACCGCTATTCCCCACCCGAGGGCTCGAGCAAGCCCCTGGACGTCAAGGTCCAGTGCCTGCACTGCGAACATCCGGCCTGCGTGTCGGCCTGCATCGTGGGTGCCCTGGAAAAATCCCCGAAGGGCCCGGTGGTCTACGACGCCTGGAAATGCATCGGCTGCCGGTACTGCATGATCGCCTGCCCCTTCCAGATCCCGGCCTACCAGTACGACAACGCCCTGACGCCCAAAGTCATGAAATGCACCATGTGCGCCGAACGGACCCTGGGCGAAGGCCGCGCTCCGGCCTGCGTCGAGATGTGTCCGCCCGAAGCCCTGGTTTTCGGCCGGCGTTCGGAGCTGTTGGAACTGGCCCACGCCAGGATCCTGGAGAATCCGGGACGTTACCACCCCGAGGTGATCGGCGAGCACATTGCCGGCGGCACCTCATGGCTGCTGCTTACCGACCGGGAGCCCACCGAAATAGACATTCCCGATCTTCCGGACGTGAGCCCGGCCACCATCACCGAGACCATCCAGCACGGGATCTTCAAGGGTTTTTCCGGACCCCTGATGATGTTCGGGATCCTGAGCGTCCTGATGAAATCGTCCAGCGACAGGCGGAAGGAAACGGAGGACGAAAATGAGTAACTCGACACGGCAGGGGAACGCGGCTGTACTGGACTCCCCGGCCGACCTTCCCGTCGCGAAAAAGGGTGGCCACGGTCACCACCACGCGGCGCCCCTGGCCGGCAACCCGTCCGTTCCCTTCTGGACGCCGGGCGTGGTCGTTTTGGCCACCCTGGCGGCCTGCGGACTGGCCGTCCTGGCTGCCCGGCTGTTTTTCGGCCTGGATGCGGTGACCAATTTGAACGACCAGTACCCCTGGGGGATCTGGATCGGCGTCGACGTGGCCTCGGGGGTCGCCCTGGCCGCCGGCGGCTTCACCATGGCCTTCATCGCCCACGTCCTGAATATCGAGCGGTACCACGTCCTGGTCAGGCCGGCGCTGCTGACGGCGGCCATCGGCTACACCTTCGTGGGCCTGGGCGTGGCCATCGATCTTGGCCGCTACTACAACATCTGGCACATGCTGGTGCCTTCGATGTGGCAGGGGAATTCGGTCCTGTTCGAAGTCGGCATGTGCGTGATGATCTACCTGACGGTGCTGTACATCGAGTTCCTGCCCATCGTCTGCGAACGGTTCATGGGCCGGGTGAACCTGCCCGGTGTCCTGGGCAAGCTCAACGGTTTCCTCGACGGCCTGCTGCGGATCCTGGACCGCACCCTGAGCAAGGTGATGAGCGTGTTCATCATCGCCGGGGTGGTCCTGTCCTGCGCCCATCAGTCGTCGCTGGGTTCGCTGATGGCCATCGCCCCGAGCAAGCTCTACCCCCTGTGGCACACCCCGGTGCTGCCCTTGCTGTTCCTGCTGTCGGCCTTCGCGGTGGGCTTTTCCATGGCCATCTTCGAGTCCATCCTGGCCTCCCGCTCCTTCAAGCGGAAGCCGGAAATGTTCGTCCTCAGCCCCCTGGCCAGGATGATCCCCCTGCTGCTGGTGGTCTACTTCGCGGCCAAGGTCATCGACCTGGTCAACCGCGACGCCTGGCCGCTTCTGTTCGAGTTCAACACGCGCGCGGTGATGTTCTGGATCGAGATCGTCGTGGGCGTGGTCATTCCGACGTTCCTGTTCCTGAGCCATCGCCTCAGGCGCCACTCCGGATGGCTGTTCACCGGGGCTACCATGGTCGTATTCGGCGTGATGCTGAACCGGTTCAACGTGTTTGTCACCGGCTACACCCCGCCCTACGCCACCGAGCGGTATTATCCGATGTGGACCGAGATCGTGCTCACCGTGGGCATGATTTCCCTGATCGTCTTTCTCTACCGGATCTGGGTCTTCATCTTCCCCGTGCTGCCCGCCGAAGAGGAGGTCGGACATGCGTAAGCCCTTGTTTTTCATGGCTCTGTTGCTGGGATGGACCCTGTTGGCAGCTCCCGTCCCGGCGGCGGATCAACAGGGCGATCCGGCCAACCCGCATGCCATGGTCCAAGCCACAGGACCCGAGAAGCTGACCAACTGCGCCAGTTGCCACCGGTGTGATCATCCCACTCCCGAGGATCCTTGCCTGGTCGACTGCCCGCGACATGGCTCCCATTTCTACGGGGACCACAAGGCCGACGAAGGACCCGAAATCGTCATCATCGACCAGTTGGCCGATCTCTACCGGCCCGTGGTCTTCGCCCATCGCCTTCATGCCGAAATGTCCAACATGGCCGGCGGCTGCGAGAATTGTCATCACTACTCGGAACAGTCCGGGGTCATTCCGCCCTGCCGCGAATGCCATGACGAATCCAAGGGTCCGGTGAGCTTGAAAAAACCGGCCCTGAAAGGCGCCTACCACCGGCAGTGCATCAACTGCCACATGGACTGGAGCCACGCGAACGCCTGCGGGTTCTGCCACGAACAGGTCGACGGGACGGTGGCCGCGACGCCCGACTCCACGGACATCGTGGGCCTCCCCCACCCCATGATCGAGGCGACCCCGAGTTACATCTACGAAACCACCTACGAAGACGGGCCGGTGGTCTCCTTCCACCATACCGACCACGTGGAGATGTTCGGCCTCAACTGCGTGGACTGCCACCAGGGCGACAGCTGCAACCGCTGCCATCACGGCTCCGAGGAACCGCCCCAGCGAGCTACCCTGAACCATGTCTCGAGCTGCTTCATCTGCCACGGGGAAAGGAACTGCGATTTCTGCCACAATCAAACCGCCAAGCCCACTTTCGAGCACTCCCGGACCGCCGGGTGGGCCCTGGAGCCCTACCACACCGACGTCTCCTGCCAGGTGTGCCACGGGCAGCCCCGGGACTTCCACACCCCGTCGGACAAGTGCGCCATCTGCCATATCCACTGGGAAGAGGGCGGCTTCGAGCACCGGGTCACCGGACTGGTGCTGACCGGGGATCATGCGGATCTGGACTGCCGGGACTGCCACCTGGAGATGGATTTCTCGCGGCAGCCCTCGTGCGAGGGCTGCCACGACGATCCCATGTTCCCGGATTACCTGCCCGGAGAGCGGGTGAAGGGGAGCTGACGGAATTCCCTATTCGGCGTATTTCACGCTGCAGCCGTAAGGCTGGGTTTCGGCGGCCGAGATCTCCTCCTCGGCCGCCATTTCCGTCAGGGCCGCCGCCACGTAGTTGATGTCGCCGAGGGTCTCGGCGGAACGGTTGTCATCGATGGCGCCGTTGTAGACGATGATTCCCTCCGGCGCGATGATGAACATGTGGGGGGTGGTCTTGGCGCCATAGGAGCGGCCGACATCGCCCGATTCGTCCAGCAGCACGGGAAATGGGATCTCGTACTGCTCGACGGCCTGCTGGTTCCTTTCCAGGCCCGCGCCCTGGTTGCCCGGAGCGCCCGAGTTGATGGCCAACCACACCACACCCAGTTCGGCGAATTCCGCGAAGGTCTCGTTCATGGTCTTGTTGTTGAGGTGATGCTTCTTGATGAAAGGGCAGTCGGGATTGAACCACTCCAGCACCACGATCATCCCCTCGTCCAGGAAATCCTGAAGGGTGACTTCAAGTCCTTCGGTGTCCGTGAGGGTGAATCCGGGGGCGGTGTCTCCGGGCGCGAGTCCCGCCAAGGCGGCCGAAGCTGAAAGGAGCAGAAGGACCAGGAACAGGGTCGTCGTTTTTCTCAGGGTCATGTCAACCTCCGGATGGGGCGTCCGCCAGGGCGACCGCCGGGTAATCGATTTGGTAGGTGCGGGATGTTCCGCCGGAATCCTCGATGGTGATCAGGCCCCGGACCGGGCCGACCGTCTCTCCCTTTGGCTTGAATCGCAGGGCCAGCCGGTCCCCCTGGCCGTCGTGCAGGAGATCCACCAGCTGGCCGCAGTCCTCGGTGGGCATGAAGGTCAGCAGCTTGGCCGCCGGGGCGTGAATGTGAAAAACCGTGCCGTCCCAACGGGTTTCCAGGGTCTTGGCGGGTAGGGGGCCCGGCAGGAGCGCGGCCGCCGCCGCGGCGGGATTGTCCGCTTTGGTGTCGACCCGGGCCAGGACGGGCAGCGCAACGGTCACCGTTTCCCGGCCGGGAACACACATGTTCTTGCAGGCCAGCCACTGGACGTCGGCGGCGATGTCGATTTTTCCACCGACAGGCGCGTCCGCCGGGACACCCACCTTCTGCAGCAGGGTCAATTCCCCGAAATAGACATGGTCCAGGATCTCGCCCGGCGACACGTGGCGTTCGGGCACCGGCCACTGCAGCCCGCCGGCAACCCAGCCTTCGGGAAGATTCAGATCGATCATGGGCGCAAAACCCGAATCGTTCCGGCCGACCCAGTACAGGTGCCAGTCTTCCGCCAGCTCAAATTGCCACACCAGGGTCACCGACTGTCCGGCAATCGCGGCCTCGGGAACGGCCTCGACCGAGACCGTCACCGGGTTTTCCGCGGTGGGTTTCGGGGTTTTTCCCGAATCACCGGTGCAGCCCGCAATGACAAGGGCCGTCCCCGCAAGAAGGACCGCCCCGGCCATGACACGTAAATCGGATTGAATATTCATGGCTCCAGGATAGGACCGGCCGTGACGGCCCGCCACCCTTCCCAGGGACCTTGTTGCCTCGGGGAACGGTTCAGGCTATCCTGCCTGGGTACTCGTTCAGGCGGATGTTCCGCACTCGAACCATCCCGGAGGAGAAACCATGAATCCGCTGGAATCCCAATCCTCGAACTTCGCCCATAGGCACCAGGGCTGGGTATACGGAATCCTCGTCGCCCTGTCGGTGGGCGGCGTGGCGATCATGGATTATTCCGAGAAGTACGGGTTCTGGTACTGGCTGGCGATGGCCCTGGTGTTCGGCCTGGTCAGCGTCGGCATGGCCTGGAAAAGCGACCAGGAGACGCCGGGCGACCAGAGTGACCACGTCCGCAAGCAGGCGCTTCACTGGGGCACCCTCATGGTGGGCCTGCTGCTCGTTTCCCTGATGAACCGGGCCGCCCTGTTCGACCGCCCATCCACGTCCGGCCTGCTGGCCCTGCTGCTGCTGGCGATGACCGCGACCCTGGCGGGGATTCATTTCAACTGGCGGATGGCGGTGGTGGGATCGATCCTGGCGGCCACCTTCGTCGCCGCGGTGGTGGCGGAAACCTATTTCTGGATCCTGCTGCTCATCGCCTTCGTGGGCGTCATCCTGATCGTCACCCTCAGGCGCCGGAAGACTACCTGAAGGCATCCTCGTTGCGGGCGTCGAAATGGATCAGGTCCGTTTCGTGGTCCGGCAGGATGTCCACGATGATCGAAGGGCGCCCGTCGGCGAACATGACCTTGCGATAACCCGCGGACACTTCCTCGAGGTCGGCCTCGTCCTTGCCGATCCTCGCCGTACCCTCCAGCACGCACACGCAGGTGAAGCCGTCGCCCTTGTTCACCGCGACGGTCGTTCCGGTCAATTCGGTCCGGCCTTCGCTGGTCAGGATATCCAGGTGTTCGCCCCGGAAACCCGGGCCGGTCTTCACCAGCAGCTCGCCGTAGGCGACCGAGGTGGTGAACGTGTTTTGACCCCTGCCCGGATCGGCCGGGATGGTCACCTCGGAATCGCGGATGATCCCCAGGACCATGACATCCCCCAGGATGAGCTCCACTTCGGCCGTGGCCGGGACCACGATACGGGATCCGGGCTTGACCAGGGAGGCGATCCGGTCGAAATCGGCGGCATCCACGGTCTGCCTGTCGACCAGGATCGTTCCTGATCCGGTCACCGACTTGAGGGTCCAGGTCGGGCCGCCGCCGAAGAACAGCAAAAAGGCCGCGATGGCCGCAGCCAGGGGAATGGCCACGGCCCACAGCCGGCGACGGTTGCCGCCCCGGTCCAGCGGAACCACGTTGTCCGCGGGGCCGGCGTCGTACCCGGTGTCCGGCTGGCTGTCGATCTCCCCGGAAATGAATTCCGCGCGCAGACGTTCCCTGAAGGCGTCATCCGGACGCACCTCGGCGAGACCGCGAACGGCTTCCTGCAGCCGCAGTTCTTCCGGAGTCAGGTTCATGTCGTTACGGTCGCTCATGCCAATCCGTCCGGTAACAGTTCGCGCAGCTTCTGCAGCGCCCGGGAGTAGCGTTTGCGGACAGCCGAGGGCTCGTCACCCGTGATGCCGCTGATCTCTTCGTGTGTCATCCCCTGCATGTCGTGCAGGACCACCACCAGCCGCATGGCCTCGGGCAGGTTGTCGATCGCCGCGGACAGGAACCGGTCGCGGTCCGCGTCCAGGATCTTTTCATCGGCGCCCGCACCTCCGCTGGCCAGGGCCGCCGCCAGCTCGGGTTTGTCGTCAAGGGACGCGGTCCGCTTGGCCTGCTGTCCCGCCTTGGACCTCCACGTTTCCCGGCAGAGGTTGGCCGTGATGGTCATCAGCCAGGGACCGGGGTCCCGCGCGGCGTCCAGCTGGTGGGCCGCCCGGTACACACGGAGGAATACTTCCTGGGTGACGTCTTCGGCGGCGCTCCTGTCGCCCAGCAGGCGGACGGCCAGGCCGAAGATCCGATGGAAGTACCGGTCAAAAAGGGCGGCCAGGGCCTGGGGATCCCTCTGGCGTACTTTTTCCAGGACCGCGCCCTCCAGAGGCGAGCCGGGGCGGAATTCGGAATTTTCGCCGGACCCACCGCCACCGCGGTGTGGATTCGTCGAATCGCCCATGCTCACCTCCTCTCTCTATTAGTTGGGCCGGATGTCGAGTGTGACCTCGGCCGCCACGGAAATTTTTCTCAAAAAGCCGGTCACAGTCCGGGGGCCCGTTTCATAGAAGCGATTGATACGCCTCCCCGGAGGGAACAGGACCGGCAAGTGTCCTGACAATCTAGCCCAGAGCAAGGAGCCCTTACAATGAAGAAGAATAAAATTTCCCTATTGGTGTTTGTTTTCGCCCTGGCTGTGTCCGCAGCCGGCCTGTTCACCCCTGCCGTTGCCCAGATCGGCCCTCCCGGCGGCACGATCTACGCCCATGACATGATGTACAAGACCGTGGCCACCCCCACCGACCTGCCGGATCATGGCCAGTTCAACACCATCTACGTCCTGGGCGACGGCCTGGCGGCGGTTTCCAGTTCCGCCCCCGGGGACCGCGACTACCGCGGCGGCCGCTGGGAGGTCCGCCTGGTCACCTTCAGCTTCGGCTCACCCATGCAGTTCACCAACGCCGAGGATATCGAAGCGGCCGCTGCAAGCGGCGACGTGGAGATCAGCGACGTGGTCAAGCGTTTCACCTGCCCGCTGATCAGGAACTAGTCCCTTCGACCGGTTTCTCCATGGATCTGAAGCATCTCCATGGACCTGAAAAGGGCCGCCCCGGCTGGGGCGGCCCGATTCATATCGCCGGTCGGTAATGATCAGGACTGGCCGCCGGCCATGACCTCGATTTCCCCGAGATCCAATTTCTGGAGATCATCCCCGATGACCGCCCAGTCACCCACGATGACCCAGACCACCCGGCCGGGATCAATCTGTTCGGCGATGGTCGCGGCCAGGGCGGCCGCGTCCAGGGCCCCGACCCTGTTGTCGAAGGTCAGCCATTCGTCCAGGTCCAGGTCATTCAGCAGGATGTCGCTCAACCCGGCCGCCACCGCGCCGTAGGTCTGGAATTCCTGGGGAAAGCCCATGACCAGCCGGTTCCGGCTGTCGATCAATTCTTCCGCCGACAGGGGCCGCGGCCCCCGGATGTCGGTCATCTCCATGATGAGCTCGGCAATGGCCGGTTCGGTGGCCGGGGTTTCCACCGGCGCGGTTATCATGAACATCCCGCCGTCGCGGAAGCTGATCATCCGCGACCGCACGCCGTAGGTATAGCCCTTGTCCTCGCGCAGGTTCAGGTTGATCCGCGAGGCGAACTGCCCGCCGAACGCCGTGTTGGCCACTTCGAAGGCCAGGAAATCGGGGTCCCGCCGCGACATGGCCGCGTACCCGCCCACGATGTAGCTCTGCTCGGCGCCGGGTTTGTCGATCACGATCACCCGGGGCCCATCATAAGGGACAAATTCCGGCACCGCGGGCGCGGGCGACGTGCCGGCGGCCCACTTCCCGAAGGCCTTGTCCACCGCCGCGACGGCCTGGTCCAGATTCAGGTCCCCGACCACCACCACGGCCGCATTGCCGGGCTTGAAATAGGTTTCGTGGAAGGCCACCAGGTCGGCGCGGTCCAGGGCCGCCAGCGACTGCGGCGTTCCCGATCCCGAGAAGGGCTGCGCGTAGGGATGGCCTTCGCCGAAGATGCGCTGCTGGAATTCCTTCAGGGCCTGCTGTCGGGGCTGCCTGGATTCCTGTTTTTGACGGCCCAGGTAGTTCTGCCTGATCCGTTCGAATTCCGCTTCGGGGAAGGTGGGATCCAGGGCGACCTGACTCATCAACGCCAGCCCGGGCTCCAGTTGGCTGGTCAGGACATTCAGGGAAACGAAGGACCCGTCGAAGAAGCTGCCGGTGCGCAGATCGGCGCCCAGGGCTTCGATCTTCCCGGAAATCTCCAGGGCGTCCATGGTTCCGGCGCCCTCATCCAGAAGATCGGCCGTCAAGGCGGCCGTGCCGGGTTTGCCGACCGGATCGGAGGCCCAGCCCCGCATGATGTTCAACCGCACCTCGACCAGGGGAAGCTCGGGCTTTTCCACCAGGTACAGCTGCAGGCCGTTGTCCAGGGTCGCGGTCCGGATGGTCGGCGGGTTGAAGGCCATTTCCCCCGTGCTGCCGGGCAGTTCCGTGCGATCGACCGCCACATCGGCCTCGCCGAGATTGCCCTGGGGCACGATATACAGCACGGCGCGCCGGTCCAGAGCGATGTAACGGCGTGTCCATTCATTCACCGATTTCGCCGTCGCCACCTGGTAGCGTTCCAGATCCTGGTCCAGATACCCCGGGTTGCCGGTGTAGACGTTGTAGCGGTTCAGGCGGTCGGCCACGCCCCCGAAGCCTCCGATGCGCTGCAATCCGCGCACGAACCCCGCTTCGAAGCGGGTCCGGGCCAGGTCGACTTCCTTGCTGGTCACCCCGCTTTTCAGCAGCTTGGTCAGCTCCTGGTCGATGACCTTTTCCAGCTCGGGCAGTTCGTGGCCCGGCGCGGCGGTCGCGGTGATGCCGAACACCCCGCTCAACTCCCGTGAACTCTGGCTGACCCGGACGTCCTGGGCGATCTGCAGGTCGTAGACCAGGGTCTTGTACAGGCGCGAGGTCTTGCCCGCCCCCAGGATGTCGCTCAAAAGATCGAATTCCGCGTCGCCGGGCTGGTACCAGCCCGGGGAGTGCCACTGCATGTAGAGCCGGGACAGTTCCACGGTGTCCTCGGCCAGGGCCCGCCGTTCGCTTTCCATGACCGGCGCCCAGGCTGTCAGGCGATCGACCGGCTGACCGGGCGGGATGGTCCCGAAATACTCCTCGATCCACACCTTCACCTCGGCGGGGTCGAAATCGCCCGCCACGCACAGGGACGCGTTGTTGGGCGCGTAGTAGAGCCTGAAGAAATCCGACACGTCATCCTTCGAGGCCGCCGACAGGTCGGCCATGCTGCCGATCACCGTCCAGCGGTAGGGATGCCCCTCGGGGTACATCAACTCGAGCAGGATCTCGCGGCTCTTGGCATAGGGTTGGTTCTCGCCCTGACGCTTCTCGTTCTTCACCACGTCGCGCTGGTTGTCGAGTTTCTCCTGGGTCATGGCCGGAAGCAGGAAACCCATCCGGTCGGCCTCCATGTACAGAGCCATCTTCAGTTGATCGGAAGGGACGTTCTCCCAGTAGTTCGTGCGGTCCTTGTTCGTCGAGCCGTTGACCTGGGCCCCGATCTTCTGCAGCGGCATGAAATAGTCGGTGTCGTGGTGTTCCGAACCCTGGAACATCATGTGTTCGAACAGATGGGCAAAACCCGTCCGCCCCGGCTTTTCGTTCTTGCTGCCGACGTGGTACCACACGTTGACCGCGGCCATGGGAATGGTGTGGTCCTCATGCAGGATGACCTGCAGCCCGTTCGGAAGGGTGTATTTCTCGAACTCCAGCTCGGGAACTTCCTGGGCGATGGCCGGGACAGCCAGCAGGATGATCATCATCAGGGAAATCGAAAGTTTGGCGGCGGACATGGTGATCCTCCTGGATTCACGATGGGGAACGACGGCAGATCGGCAAGGGCGATTTGATTCGTACGGATCAAGTTATCACACGGTTCCAATTCCGGGTCGAAAAACCGCAAATTGGAGGAAAACATGGCAGGTAGCTTTTTTTGCCCGGCGATATCTGATATGATCGGGGCCCTTCAACCGGAGGCGATCCGATGGTGCAATACACCCTGCTCAGGACGGTGCTCGACCCGATGCTGGCCGTTGCCGGTCCGGGGGGTCTGGCCCGTCTCGAGTTCCTGCCCAAGGCCTGGGAGTACCACACCCGCGCCCACGCCATCGCCCGCCGGCTCTATCCCGAGGAAAAGCAGATCAAGGAGACTCCCGCGCGTTTCCAGGAACTGCACGGCCAGCTGGCCGAGTACTTCGTCGGGCGCCGCACCGATTTCACCATCGACCTGCACCTGCTGGGTTCCGATTTCCAGGTCAAGGTCTGGACCCAGCTGTTGAAGATTCCCTACGGCAAGGTGCGCACCTACGGCCAGATCGCCCGGGCCATGCGCAAGCCCACCGCCTTCCGCGCGGTGGGCCAGGCGGCCGGTCATAATCCGCTGCCCATCCTCGTGCCCTGCCACCGGGTCGTGGGCAAGGGCGGCTCCCTGGTGGGGTTCGCCGGCGGCCTCACCACCAAGGCGCGGCTGCTCCGGCTCGAGGGCCACACCCTCGACGCGGAACACATCGAAGAGCCCCGGCTTTTCTGATGACGCCACTCGACTGGATCATCACCCTCGGCATGTACGCCCTCATCGTCGGCTCCGTGTTTTTCACCAAGCGGTACATGCGCGGCGTGGCGGACTACCTGGCCGCCGGCCGTTCGGCCGGACGCTATCTGCTGACCATCTCCTCGGGAATCGCCGGCCTGGGCGCCATCACCGTGGTCGCCAACCTCGAGATGGGCTACGAGGCGGGATTCGCCATGAGCTGGTGGGGCCTGACCATGGCCCTGGTGCAGATGATCGTGACGATCAGCGGCTGGGTGAACTACCGCTTCCGCCGCACCCGCGCCCTGACCCTGGCGGAGTTCTTCGAGCGCCGGTACAGCCGCCGGTTCCGCATCTTCGCCGGCACGGTCGCCTTCGGGGCGGGGCTGCTGAACTTCGGCATCTTCCCCTCGGTCGGCGCGCACTTTTTCATCCACTACCTGGGCCTGCCCGAAACCTGGCAGCTGGGCGGGCTGGCCCTGCCGGTGTTTCCCACCCTGATGGCCGTCCTGTTGACCACCGCGGTCACCTTCGTTTTTTTCGGCGGCCAGGTCTCGGTGATGATCACCGACTTCATCCAGGGCGCGTTCGCCAACCTGGTATTCCTGGTCCTGGCGATCTACCTGCTGCTTCTGGTCGGCTGGGGCGACGTGGGCGAGGTGCTGTCGCAGACGGCCATCGGGCACTCGAAGATCAACCCCTTCGACACCGGCTACGTGGCCGACTTCAATTTCACCTATTTCCTGATCGGGGTGGCCGGCCTGATGTACGGCGCCATGTCCTGGCAGGGGACCCAGGCCTACAACAGCTCGGCCCGCACGGCGCACGAAGGCAAGATGGGCGGGGTGCTGGGCCTGTGGCGCGGCCGTTCGCAGGATGTCTTCATGACCCTCGTGCCCATCCTCGTGTTCACCGTGATGCGTCACCCCGACTGGCTGGATTTCGCCGCGCGGATCAACACCGACCTGGACGCCATCGGCAACGAGGCGGTGCGCAACCAGATGCGGGCGCCCCTGGTCCTGGCCGCCCTGCTGCCCGCGGGCCTGATGGGAGCGTTTGCCGCCCTGATGGTCGGCGCCTTCATCAGCACCCACAACACCTACCTGCATTCGTGGAGCAGCATCTTCATCCAGGACATGGTGATGCCCTTCCGGCGCACGCCCCTTTCGCCCCGGACCCATCTGAGGCTGTTGCGCGGCGGGGTCGTGGGGGTGGCGGTGTTCATCTTCATCTTCAGCCTGTTCTACAAGCAGAGCCAGGCCATCCTGCTGTTCTTCGCGCTGACCGGCGCCATCTTCGCCGGCTGGTCCGGGGCGGTGATCATCGGCGGGCTCTACACACGCTGGGGCACCACGGCGGCCGCCTGGTCGGCGGGCATCACGGGGGTGACCCTGACGGTGACCGGGCTGATTCTGGAGCAGTCCCAGCGGTCGTGGAACGAGGCCGGGATCGCCTTCTGGGGCTGGTTCGATTTCCTCGGCGCGGACAACGCCGCCCACGGCGCCGTCTGGGTCACTCAGCACCTTCCCAACGGGCAGGTGCTCTGGGGCTGGGCCATGTGGTCGTGTTCGGGGGTCTACCTGATCGTCTCCCTGGTCCAAAGAGCCATGGGGCACCCTCCCTTTGACCTGGACCGCCTGCTTCACCGCGGAAAATTCGAACTGGCGGGGGAGATCGAGGTCGGGTCCGGCGGGACCGCCCGCCGATGGCGGGCCCTTGGGGTCACCGATGAATTCGGCCGCCGCGACAAGTTCCTCTACGCGATCACCTGGAGCTGGAACATCGGTTGGCTGCTGGTCTTCGCCGTCACCACCTTCTTTTTCCTGACCCGCGACATCCAGGACAGCGACTGGTCGCGCTACGATTCCTGGTGGCTGGCTTTCTGGCACACCAAGATCTGGATCGAACTCGCCGTGGCGATGGTGGTCATCGTGTGGTTCACGTTCGGCGGGGTGCGGGACGTCAAGGCCCTGCTGAAAACCTTGTCACAAAAGGATCGGGATGACGCGGACGACGGTTTCGTCGCCCGCGACACCCCGAAGTGATCCTGCAGGGAGCGAGGTCAGACCCCCCACAGGGTCATCGTATCGACGGGTCGGGAAAAGCACATTAACACACCGCGTGGCGAAACAAAAGCGAAAACTCGACTATTTTTCCCCTGGCGCTGATTCACGCGGCCGTATTTTCCGCCGCTATCCCGGGGCTACTTGACTCCAAACCCCCAAAAGGGTAATTTTTTTAGGTTGCACACTATTTCGGCCAGGTACAACCGGATGGAGAATTTTGATGTCACCTTACAGGGGTCTCGGGCGAACGCTGTTCGCGGTCGCCGCCATGCTGATTCTGCTGCTTGCCGTTTTTGGTTGCAGTGACAACGACCTGTCGAATCCGGAAGAAACCGTGGGTGCCATCGAGATCAAGATGCCTGCCGGAGCCGAAGGCGCCACCTGGCATCTCTACGGGCCGGGTAATTCCTTCCAGCACGGGGATGCCGGTGTCGTCCTGAATGAAATGCCCACCGGGCAGTACACCATCATCTGGACCGCGGTCAAGGACTGGACCGCCCCCGCCCCCGCGCTGCGAAACCTGACCGCCGGGAGCACCCTGGTTCTCGCAGGGGAATACCAGGACAAGGCGCCGGGTTCCAACTTCGCGCAGCTGGCCACCGGCGGGTTCGTCATGGGCAGCCAGGCGGCCACGACGGTCATCACCCCCGGCGATCCCCCCGACACCACCAAGGTTCCTGCCGAGATGGGACGCGATGCCGACGAGGTCCAGCACAATGTCGGGCTGGGAAACAACTTCTTCCTGCAGAAGACCGAGGTCTCCAACCAGGAATTCGTCGAACTCGGCAACTGGGCACTCTCCATGGGGTATGCCACCGCCACCGAATCCAGCCTTCGCGACGCCCTCGACGGATCCACGGTCGAGCTGATCAATTTCGATTTTACCGACACCCCCATCGACATCCAGGACGGGACCCTGCGGCTCAAGAATGCCGCCGACGCCAACGGTCCGTTGATCGAAGTCACCTGGTTCGGAGCCGCCTCCTACTGCGACTGGCTCAGCCTGCAGGAAGGCCTGACCCGCGCCTACGACCACGACGACTGGGCAGCCAACGCCTGGGACGTCTATGATGCCGAGGGTTATCGCCTGCCGACCGAGGCGGAATGGGAATACGCCTGCCGCGCCGGCACCCAGACGGCCTTTTCCAGCGGGGACATCGAATCCGGTGATTGTACCGAGACCTCCATCAACAGCATTGCCTGGTACTGCGGCACCTCGCCCTCGGGTCCCCAGGATGTCGGCACCAAGGCCGCCAACCAGTGGGGCCTTTTCGACATGACCGGCAACGTCTGGGAATGGTGCAACGACTGGTATGGCCCCTACGATGTTCCCGAACCCAGCACCCCGGACGAGGTCATCTGGGTCGTCAATCCCGTGGGTCCCCAGGAGGGAGCCAACCGGATCATTCGCGGCGGCCGCTGGCTGCTGGCCTCCACCTTGTGCCGGTCCGCCAGCCGGATGATGGCCGACCCCTACTACAGGGGAATCAACATCGGTTTCCGGCCCGCCATCACGGCCGCGCCCGGCCTATAGAAAAATCGTCGGTGGGGATTGCTGAAAGGGCCGCCAATTTTCATGGCGGCCCTTCTGCTTTATCCGCCTGATGGCCGGTTGGTCACCCCATGGTCGGATCAGTCCTTCAGGTCAGCCGCGAATTTCTTGCGGAACTTTTCCACCTTGGGATTGATCACCACCTGGCAGTAACCCTGATTCTTGTTGTTCTCGTAATAGTTCTGATGATGGCTTTCGGCGATGTAGAACTTGTCGAAAGGCACCACCTCGGTCACGATCGGATTGGGCCAGATCTGCTGTTCGGTCAACGAGGCGATCGTCTTGTCGACGAGTTCCTTCTGCCCGGCGTCCCGGTAGAAGACCACCGACCGGTACTGGGTCCCCACGTCGGCGCCCTGGCGGTTCAGCGTGGTGGGATCGTGCACCGAGAAAAAGACCACCAGGAGTTCCTCGAACGTGATGACCGAGGGGTCATAGGTGATCTGGACGACTTCGGCATGCCCGGTCTGCCCGGTGCAGACCTCCTTGTAGGTGGCGTCGAACCGCCCCCCCGCAAAACCCGATTCCACCTTGTCCACGCCCTTGAGCTGTTCGAAAATCGCTTCGAGGCACCAGAAGCATCCGCCGCCCAGGGTGGCGACTTCCCTTGTCTTTTCCGCAGCCATGGTTTCGTTCCTTCCCCATAACCCCGTCAGCAGGAGCACGGTTAGTATGATTGCTGTTCTTCGTGTCATATCGCGGCCTCCTTGCGGCCTGGCGAAACCTCGACTAATCTCAAGAAGGCCGGGGTTATCATGTTTTTTCATCTGCAAATCGTCGTCGGTCTGGTGATGGCTTCAATGGCTCAACATCCCATTGGTTCCGGTGAACCGGACTGGTCGGAGCCCCACCAGGCCATGATGCGCGCCGTTCATGCCGACGTGGCCCGCAACGTCCAGGTCCTTGGCCGGGACCATCTTTCCGAACCCGTCGCCCTGGCCATGGCCAAGGTTCCCCGGCACGAGTTCGTGCCCGCGGAACTTCAGCAAAACGCCTATGCGAATGTACCCCTGCCCATCGGTTTCGACCAGACCATCAGCCAACCCACCATCGTCGCGATGATGACCGACCTGCTCGCCCTGGGTCCCGAAGCCCGCGTGCTCGAAGTGGGCACCGGTTCGGGGTACCAGGCCGCCGTTCTCAGCGAAGTGGTCACCGACGGCCAGGTATTCACCATCGAGATCATTTCCGAACTGGCCCGCTCGGCGCGCCGACGGCTGACGGATCTGGGCTACCAGAATGTAGTCGTGCAAAACGGTGATGGCTACCTGGGCCTGCCCGGGAACGCGCCCTACGACGGGATCATGGTGACCGCGGCGGCCGATCAAATCCCCCAGCCCCTGCTGGACCAGCTCAAGCCCGGGGGCCGTCTGGTGATGCCCGTCGGCGACCAGGGCGAGACCCAGTGGCTGACCCTGGTCAGCAAGGACAACGAGGGTTTGATCGACCGGCGCGTGGTCCTGCCGGTGAGATTTGTTCCTCTTACCGGAGAGTATACGAAATAAGATGACGGAGTGTGACCAGGACCACCTGGCGTCCGCTCGGCGGGACGGTCTGGCCGGGCAGGGATAACCGGTTCGCCCCGGAAAACCTCCCATTTGCCGGATCCTGGTTGTGGATCATGTCTCCATTTGTTACTTATTGCCCATCCCGGGACCGACCAGGCGCGGTTCCGCCCCTTTTCCGCCCCCAAACACCACGGGACGGTTCCATGAGCCACGATATCCAGCACGATCGCATCGCCGTCATCGATTTCGGCGGCCAGTACGCCCACCTGATCGCAACCAAAGTCAGGCGCAGCAAGGTTTTGGCGGAAATCCGCCAGCCGGAGGACCCCATCGAGGCCTTTGCCGGCTACCAGGGCATCATCCTGTCGGGCAGTCCGGCGCTGTCGTCCTTCGGCGAGGATTCGGGCTACACCAAGGCCATCTACGACCTGGACATCCCCATCATGGGCTTCTGCTTCGGCCACCAGGAAATCGCCAAGCACTACGGCGGCACCGTGGTCAACGGCAAACAGGAGTGGGGGCATGCCGACCTGCACATCAATCGGGAGCACCCCCTGTTCGCCGGTCTGGGCAAGGTAGAGCAGGTCTGGATGAGCCATTTCGATTCGGTCACGGCCGTGGGTCCCGATTTCGAGGAGTTGGGCCACACCGTCCTGGGGAAAAACAGTCCGCCCCATCCCTTCGCGGCCATCGGCAGCGACAAGCTGCGGCGTTACGGGTTCCAGTTCCATCCCGAAGTCGACGACACGCTTCACGGCAACGAGATGATCGCCAACTTCGTGCTGAACATCTGCGGCTGCCGGCCCACCTGGACCATGGACAACTACGTGACCGAGCAGGTGGCCAGGATCCGCGGCCAGGTCGGCGACAACTCGGTTTTCCTGCTGGCCAGCGGCGGGGTGGACTCGACGGTGGCCGCGCGCCTGTTCGGCGAGGCCCTCGGTCCCGACCGGCTGAACCTGCTGCACGTGGACAACGGCCTGATGCGCAAGAACGAATCGGCCGGCGTGATTGAAATGTTCAAGGATCTCGGGCTCGACAGGAACTTCCACTTCATCGACGCCACGGACACCTTCCTGGCGGCCCTCGAAGGAAAAATCGAACCCGAGGACAAGCGCCGCGCCATCGGCGACACGTTCATCGACGTGTTCGAAAGCGAGGCCAAGCGGCTGGGAATCGAGGACCACCTGCTGGGGCAGGGCACCATCTACCCCGACACCATCGAGACCGGCGGCACCAAGCGCGCCGACACCATCAAGACGCACCACAACCGGGTGCCGATCATCGAGGAGATGATCGCCGCGGGCAAGGTGGTCGAACCCCTGGCCGACCTGTACAAGGTCGAAGTGCGCGAGCTGGGTGAAATGCTGGGCATTCCCCACGACATGATCTGGCGGCATCCCTTCCCCGGCCCCGGGCTGGGCGTGAGGCTGCTGTGTTCGGACGGAATAGTGACCGATGCCGCTTCCCTGGCGGCCATCGTCCCGGCGGTCACGGCCGCCCTGGCGCCCTACGGGCTGACCGGCGCCCCCCTGCCCATCAAATCCGTGGGCGTGAAGGCCGACCTGAGGTCCTACGAACACCCCGTCCTGATCCACGGGGAAGAGGACTGGGACAAGCTGGCCGAGGCCTCCGGCACCATCTTCAAGACCGTGGGCGGCATCAACCGCACCTTGTGGAACCTGACCGCCACCATGCCCGACACCTTCAAGCCCCTGGCGGCCACCATGACCCGGGACCGGCTGGACCTGCTGCGGGAGTGCGATCACCTGATGATGGAGGGGCTGCGCCGCCACGGCCTTTACGGGGAGATATGGCAGTGCCCGACGGTGCTGGTGCCGGTTGAGATCGACGGTCGGGGCAGGGAGCTGTGCATCCTGCGCCCCATCCACAGCGAGCGGGCCATGACCGCGACGGCCGCGCGCCTGCCCATGGGGTTGCTGGAGGAATTGCGGAAGGCGATCACCGCCCTGCCGGGCATCAGCGGACTGGCCTACGACCTGACCAGCAAGCCGCCCGGGACCATCGAGTGGGAATGATCAGGGGCAGGTCGCGCCCACGGAATTGGCCAGGGCCCCCACATCGGACAGGTTGAGGCTCCCGTCGCGCCAAAGATCCGCCCGGAAGGAAAAACCACCCCAGAAGTCCTGGGAAAACAGCGCCACATCGGAAAGATTCACCGCCAGGTCGCCGTTGATGTCCGGGCTGTTGAAGTCCAGGGTCAAATCCTGGGTTCCGGACAAGGGTGAGCCGTTGACGGAGACTCGCGACGGACCCTCGTCCCAGCCTCCCGCCTCCATGGCCTGGGACCACTGGGTGTGGCCGTTCTGGTCGGTGGCGGCATCGGCCGTCGTCCCTCCCATGCAGATAACCAATCCCCCGCCCACGCTCTCCAGCCACATGTCCTCCATGGGAAAACCCACCACCGGATCCTCGCCTTCGCAATAGGCGATGAGCGTCAGGTGAATGGTGGCGTCGACGGTCGTGCCGGCGGCGGTCCGGGCGGCGGTCAACGGAGGGCCCGAACCGTCGGGTACCACCAGCAGGGTGGCCTGGCCGTCATAGTTCTGCGAAATGATGGACAGGGAAAGGTCGGGCAGACCCGTGCACTGCGCCTGGACGGAGCCGGCGGTGGAAAGAACCGGAAGAAACACGACAAACAGGATGAATAGGGAAATTTTCACGGCCGCCCCCTTGATAAGGACCCGCCAAGGGTCCGCCCAAAACCACTATTGATAATAACCCCATTTCTCCTGCTCGCGCAACCCGGCCCCGGACAGGAAAGAGGGCCCCGAAGGGCCCTCTTTGCCGACAACCTGAAATGAGAAGGCTGTCAATCGGTCCTGACCAGTTCGACCCGGCGGTTCATCGCGCGGCCCGCGGCCGTCGAGTTGTCGCCGATGGGCAGGTCTTCGCCGTAGCCCACGGCGGTCATGCGGGCCGGGTCGATGCCGGCGCCGATGAGGTATTCCCGCACGGCCTCGGCCCTCAGGATCGAGATGGCCCGGTTCAGGTCGGCCGAACCGGTGCTGTCGGTGTGACCCTGGATCTCGATGGTCACCAGGGGCCAGGCGATGAGCGAGGCCGCCACGTTGTCCAGGACCACCAGCGAGTCATGGGTGAGTTCGGCCTTGCCGACGGTGAACGTGACGCCTTCGAGGATCATGGCCGGCTTGATTTCGGCGATGACCGGGCAGCCCAATTCGTCGACCACGACGTTCGGCGGCGTGTCCGGGCACTGGTCGTTGATATCCAGAACACCGTCCCCGTCATTGTCGGGATCGGGGCAGCCGTCGTCGTCCATGTACCCGTCGATGTCTTCCATCTCCTCCGGGCACAAGTCGTAGGCGTCCAACACCCCGTCGTTGTCGTTGTCGGGATCAGGGCAACCGTCGTCGTCCTTGTACCCGTCCATGTCCTCGGCGTCATCGGGACAGCTGTCCTCGAGGTCCGCAATCCCGTCGTTGTCGTTGTCGAGATCGGGGCAACCGTCCTCGTCCATGTACCCGTCACGGTCCTCCGCCTGGTCGGGACAACGGTCGTAATTGTTCTCGATGCCGTCCCCGTCACGGTCCTTGTTGCCGCCGAAGTAGAAGGTCAGGCCCACCATGGCGTCCCACATGCCCTGGTTGGCGTCCACCTGGCTGGGACCGTAGAGCGTGCCGCTGCCGATGTTGTCGGTGGTGTTGTTGATGATGACCGTGTAGCGCGCCGCGAGATCCAGGGAGACGCTCTCACTCAGGAAGAACTCCACGCCCAGACCCAGGGTGGTGGTCATGTTCGTGCTCGACAGCTGGGTGGCATCCCAGGAGTTGGTGTACCCATCCAGCACCGGGCCGTCGGGGAACAGCCCCGGGCTGCCCGAAACCATTGTTTCGTCCCGCACCTTCCAGTCGATGAATCCCAGGTAGCCGCTGCCGTAGAACCTCACCGGGCTTTCCGGGGCGAAGTAGTACCGGACGCCGGCCAGCCCCTGCCACATGGTGGTGTAATAGGGATACACCGCCGAGAACGTGAACCCGGCATCTTCACCTTCGAGGGAGCCGAGGCGATCGGTTCCGTACAACATCTGCAAATCCAGGGCCCAGTGGCGCGAAAGTCCCTTGCGGAAGTGAAGTCCGCCGACCTGGTCCACGTTGGAATAGTCGTGATTCCCGCCCACGAGTTTATGGAATCCGAAGTCCATCCCCAGGCCCCATTTGTCGGAAATGTCCTCCGCCGCCAACGCCCCCCCGCCCACAAAGGCCAGGACCAGGACAAACAGAACAACTCGTTTCATGTCTTAAACTCCATTTTTTGTGAAACTCGATTTTTGGGTTCAATCAAAATCTTCATGCAAATAGCCGAAATTATCCAGACAAACTTGCATTGCATGAGGTTTCTTTCGACCTACAACCCATGTGTTTGATATAATTTGAGGAAATTTCCGATTTTCCGTTAACTGGTCACCGTTGGAGGCATGAATGAACAGCCCCTGGCAGCATCACCCGCTTTTCCGTGAAACCGAGACCGCCTTGGCCGCCGTCCGCCTGGCCGGAGGGCTGTGCCGCGCCGTCCAGCAGGACATCGATCCGGGCTCCCTGGCCAAGAAGGACCGCAGCCCGGTAACGGTGGCCGATTTCGGAAGCCAGGCCCTGATCTGCCGGGCCATCCACGAGGTTTTTCCCGGGGATCCCATCATCGGGGAGGAGGATGCCGGCGTCCTGAGGGATCCGGCGCAGGCCGCGATGCTGGACCAGGTGACCGCCCATGTGGCCCGCCTGCTGCCCGACGCCGAGCCCCGGCAGGTTTGCGACTGGATAGACCTGGGCGGGGCCAAGGAATATTCCCCCCGGTTCTGGACCCTCGACCCCATCGACGGCACCAAGGGGTTCCTGCGGAAGGAACAGTACGCGATCGCGCTGGCCCTGATCATCGAGGGGGAAGTCGTCGCGGGGATCCTGGGCTGTCCCAACCTGGGCCCCGCCCTGGGAGCCGATCGCGGCGACGGTTCCCTTTTCCTGGCGCTGAAAGAAGCCGGCGTCTGGCAAATGCCCCTGGCCACCGCCGGAGAAGCCGTCCCCGTCGCGGTCAGCGACCGAACCGATCCCACCCTTATCCGTTTCTGCGAATCGGTCGAGGCGGCCCATTCGTCCCACGGGGATGCCGCCAGGATCGCGGCGGAACTGGCCATCGCCGCCGAATCCGCCCGACTGGACAGTCAGGCCAAGTACGGCGTGGTCGCCCGCGGCGAGGCTGAGGCCTACCTCAGGCTGCCCCGGGATGAAAACTACCGGGAAAAAATATGGGACCACGCGGCCGGCATGTTGGTGGTCACCGAAGCCGGGGGCAGGGTGACCGACATCCAGGGACGGGATCTCGATTTCAGCCGCGGTTACCTGCTGGACACGAACCGGGGCGTGGTGGCGGCCAACCCCACGATTCACGCGGTGCTGTTGAAGACCATCAGGGACCTGGCCATCGGCGTCGGCGCCAAGGGGCGCCCCCTGCCAAAGGATCGGCCGACACCATGATCATCGTCATCGGAGGGGGACCGGCGGGATTTTTCGCGGCCATCACCGCCCGGAGAACCGACCCGGACCGGCCGGTCGTACTCCTGGAAAAAAACGCGGATGTCCTGGCCAAGGTCAAAATCAGCGGCGGCGGCCGCTGCAACGTCACCCATGCCTGTTTCGAGGCCCGGGATCTGGTCACCCACTACCCGCGAGGCCGAAGGGAACTGGTCGGACCGTTTTCCAAATGGGGTCCCGCCGAAACGGTGGACTGGTTCGCGCGGCTGGGAGTGGAACTCAAGACCGAACCTGACGGCCGCATGTTTCCGGTGACCGATTCCTCGGCGACCATCGTCGACGCACTCACCAGGGCAGCCGCCGACTGCGGGGTCGAGGTCCGCACCCGCTGCGCCGTGGACAGCATCAGTCCCGCCCCGGACGGCGAAGGTTTTTCCGTCGGCCAGTCCGGAAATATCCTGACCTGCCGGCGCGTCCTGCTGGCGGCCGGCGGCCGGACTTCGGCCCCCGGTTCGGTTGACGGCTATGCCCTGGCGCGCGGCCTGGGACACGGCCTGATCGAGCCTGTTCCCTCCCTGTTCACCTTCCGGATCACCGACCCCCTGCTGGAAGGATTGGCGGGTGTCTCGGTCCCCGACGCGGAAGTCCGGCTCGTGTCCGGGGAAAAAGCCGACCGTCAACTGCGACGATCCGGCCCCTTGCTGGTCACCCACCACGGCCTGAGCGGGCCCGCGGTGTTGAAATTATCGGCCTGGGGCGCCCGCCGTTTCCACGAACTGGGCTACCGGTTCGAAATCTCCGTTCATTGGCTGCCCGGCACCGCGGGCCCGGAGGTGGACGAACGGCTCCAGGAGTGGACACGATCCCGGGGCAAACAGGCCGTGGCCACCGGCGGACCCTATCCCCTGCCCCGGCGCCTGTGGGGCGCCCTGGTGGCTCGCGCGGGCATTGCCGACAGCACCAAATGGGCCGACCTTGACCGCAAGAGCCGGACCCGGCTGGTGACCGCGCTGACGGACACCCGCCTGGAGGTCGCCGGCAAGGACACCTTCAAGGAAGAATTTGTCACCTGCGGGGGCGTGCCCCTCAAGGAGATCGATTTCCGGACCATGGAAAGCCGCGTTTGTCCCGGGCTGTTCCTGGCCGGGGAGATGCTGGACATCGACGGCGTCACCGGCGGTTTCAATTTCCAGTCCTGCTGGACCACCGGGTATCTGGCGGGGCTGGGCCTGGCCGCGAAAACCTGACCCCCACAAAGGAGCCTGATGAAGCCCCAAGCCGATCCCCTGAAGATCCTGTTCCTGTGCACCGGGAACTCCTGCCGCAGCCAGATGGCCGAGGGCTGGGCGCGGGCCCTGAAAGGCGGCGTTCTCGAAGCCTGGTCCGCCGGTGTGGAAACCCACGGCCTGAATGAGCGGGCCGTCAAAGTCATGGCCGAAGCCGGCGTCGATATCTCGGCCCACCGCTCCAAGCTGGTCGACGAACTGGTGGACATCCCCTTCGACATCGTGATCACCGTTTGCGACAACGCCCAGGAAAGCTGCCCTGTTTTCCCGGGGGAAACGACGGTGATCCACCACTCCTTCGGCGATCCGCCCCGCCTGGCCCGGGACGCCAGGGACGAAGAGGAAGCCCTGGGTCATTATCGGCGGGTCCGGGACGAAATCAGGGATTTCGTGGCCAATCTCGAAGACCACCTGCCGAAATGAGCTGTCGCATTTGTGTCCGCAGACCCCCCTTTTCCCTGGGTACAGGAATTCATTCGTTGACATTTTACATCAAATACGATTGAATGTTTTCAACTAGTTCATCCTTACCAATATCGGCTTGAAAGCTTGGCATCATGCGATTTTCACCTCCAGGCCCTTGGTTGCCGTTGTTCGGCTTTGCCCTATTGATTTTTGGTATTACGGGGGTTGGATTGGGTCAGGAAATCAGCTTTGAATTTGATGTTTCCCTGGACGGCGACGTGTCCGCGACCCACGTCTTCGGGTTGCACGCGGGCGCTCTGCAGGGCCTTGACCAATACGACATCCCCGCGCCGCCCCCATCGCCCTCGGCTCCCTTCTTCATCTACTTGGCCATGATGGACCCGCCGGCGGGCCTGCCCAACCAGTGGCTCCATGACCTGCGGCCCCCCGAAGATCTTGTCAACGACCGCGTCGAACTCTGGCAGATGGGCCTGGCCTCCGCCCCCGTGGGCGCGACCTGCACCATCCGCATCACCGAAACGCAACCCGGCCTGGCACCCTATGACCTGGACTTTTTCGGACCGGGCGCCTCGTTCAATAAAATCACGGTTCCCGGCACCTTCTCCTTTCCCGTGACCTCGACCGACCTGGACTTCTTCTGGGAACTCCAGCTGGCCGACCAGGTCGCCGTCGAATCTGTTTCCTGGGGAGGTGTCAAGAGCCTCTATCACTGACACTGATATGTTCGAGGACTGAATAATTGCGGCGATGAGCCGTGCTTCTGAGGGGGAATTAAAATGCGGAAATCCATCCACCTTTTACTTATGGCCGGGCTTTTCCTGACCGTTTTTCTGAGCGGATCGGCCCTGGCCCAGCTGGAGTGCACGGACCCCGATCTGATCGCCGTGGTCTTCGAAAACGGGGACATCAATTTCAACCCGCCGGCCGGTACTCCGTTCAATATTGATGTTGTCCTGCTGAACCCCACGGACGCCAACGGCTTCAACGCCTTCGAATTCAAACTCAAGTTACCGACCGATACCTTCATCCTCTCCACCGTGCTGCCGCCCAACTCGATCAATATCGGGGTTGGGGAGGATTTTATCGTCGGCGTCGCCAACTGTGTGCCCCCGGTCAACACCCGGTTGACTTTTGTGACCCTGACCCTCTTAAAGGTGGACTCCAATCCCGGGGAATTTTTCTTCCGGCCGACGGACGCCCCCTCCCGACCCGGGGAAATCGTCTACCAGGGCTGCGCCCAACAAGGCCTCCTTATTCCCATGTATCCCATTTCGGGCGACTTCCTGCTGCCCGTGGCCCAGATCAACGGCACGCCCCTGGAATATTGCGACCCCGCGCCGCCGCTGGACATGATCGTCGACATCGCCTTCCAGGGCGACAGCGACAACCGGGCGGCGACCTCGACCGGCGCCACCGACGGCTTCGATGTCGACTACGACCTGATCGACGCCAACACCACCCTGACCTTTCCCCATCCCGAATGGGGCAATCCCGCGGGAGACAACTACAAGCAGGACACCCGGGCCGCCTACGACCCCACCCTGGAAATGAAGCAGTGGACCTTCACCGCCACCGCCAGCACGTCGCAGTCCGGCGGCGAGATGGTGACCGTGGACTTCACCCCCAATTTCGGCACCCCGGCCCCCCATGACTTCAAGCTGCGCGATGCCGGCAGCGGCCAGGTAACCGACCTCAACACCACCCAGTCCTATTCCTATTGGATCGGCGAGGGAACCAGCACCCGCACCTTCGAGCTGATGGTCGGCAACGACAACACCGGCCCCAGCGGCTTTTACGTCGATGTCAGCGCCTCCAGCGGCAGCTATTCCGACCTGGGCAACCGCCTGGGCACCGACCTGGCCGCCACCGACGGCTTCGATCCGGCCTTCGATGTTCCCGAACCGGGCCCGCCGCCGGCCAACTTCCTGATCGCCTATTACAACCAGCCCAACTGGCCGCTGGGGCCCAGGTTCAGCAGCGACATCCGCCAGGTCTACGATCCCACCCTGGGCGCGCGCGGCTTCTGGCCATTAGTCGTGGAAACCGACCAGGCCGGCCCGGTGACCCTGACCTTCGACCCCAGCTTCTCGGCCGGCGACAACTACGGCCTGTTCCTGAAGGACATGCAGAGCGGACAGACCTTCGACCTGTTCCCGGGCCTGTCCTACGTCTTCCAGGCCGATGGAATCAGTGACTACGAGTTCCTGATCACCGTGGGCGCCGCCTCCGTTCCGGAAGTCGACCCCACCTCGAGATACCTGGACACCGGCTGGAACATGATCGGCCTGCCCCTGGCCCCCCTGGCGGGCCTGGGCACCTTCGACGATGTGATCCTTGACCAGGCCCCCGGGTACGCCTACCTGTTCGGGTACCAGGGTGCCGCCGGCTACAGCATCCTCCAGGGGTCCGACACCGCCGCCCTGGGCCGGGGCTACTGGATGGCCACGGACACCGGCTTCGACTGGACCATGACCGGCACGCGTGCCGTCGACGCCACCGAGCTTCCGCTGAACGAGGGCTGGAACTTCATCGGCAACCCCCTGTGGTTCCCGGCGCCGTTCGAGGGAATGGTCGTCAGGCACGGCGGGATGAGCTATTCCTGGCCGGACGCCATCAACCTGGGCCTGGTTTCCATCGGCGTGCTGTCCTATGACAACGCGACCGGTGATTATTTCGACGCCGTCGACCTGCAGCCCTGGAACGGTTACTGGGTCAACGCCCTGGTCACCGGGGCCTCCCTGTGGTTCGACTGGCCCAACTTCCAGGTTCTGCCGGCGAGGTTCTCCGCCCAGAAATCGGCCTTGCCCATCGCGGACTACACCTGGGAAACCGAGATCACCATGGTGGACGCGGCGCGCAACCGGAAGTCCATCGTCATGGGCGTCAGCCCCGAGGCGACCCTGGGCTTCGACCCCGCTTTCGACATGCCGCAGCCGCCGTCCAGCCCCAACGGAGGCTCCCGGATCGCCTTCGTCAGGCCCGAGTGGGACCTCGCGGCGGGCGACTACTTCTCGCGGGACATCATGCCCGAAGGCAAGGATCCCCTGATCTGGAACGCCGTCATCAAGACAAGCAATCCCGGGAAGGTCGTCCTGAGCTGGAACAACAAGGACTGGCCCGAAGGACTGGACTACCAGATCTACCTGCCCGAGGAGAACCGCGTCGTGGTGATGTCCATGCGCAACCAAAGCAACCTTCATCTCGAAGTGGGCAACAGGCCCGTGCCCATCGTTTTCCGCACCCCGGACATGATTTCCGGAGTGGAGGATGTCCCGGGCATGAACTACGAGGTGACGGTGCACCCCAACCCCTTCAACCCGATGACGACAATTTCCTTCGACCTGCCCCGTCCCGCCGCCGCGGAAATCCGGATCTACTCGGTCCGGGGGGAACTCTTCAGCGTGCTGGGCGCGGAAAACTATCCGGCCGGCCGGCAGGAAGTCATCTGGAACGGACGCGACCGTCACGGACGCGGCGCGCCCAGCGGTTCCTACTTCGCCCGTCTCTACGTGGATGGCCGGGCCATGGGCACGGTGACCAAAATGAGTCTCGTTAGATGAGGTTTGACCGCCTCGTATTGTATTGTTTGATCCTCGTGCTGCCCGTTGCCATCTGGCCGGGCAGCACTTCTTATGATGCGGCGAAGTTCACCCTCTGGGGATTGGCGGGAGCCTGCTGGCTGGGCAGCGGGGCCTGGCGGCTTGCTTCGGGGCGGCCGCTGAACTTACCGCCTGGGAGATTGGCTGCCGCCGGAGGCGCGTTGCTGGCCGTGTTGGCGTTAAGCGCCGTGGCCGCCCCCAACACTGATTTGGTGGGAAGGACGGTGATCCTGACGACCCTGTGGCTTGCGGTGGTGTTTCAGACTTCCGTCGCCGCGAACTCCGTTTCCCGGATGCGCGACCTTCTGGCCGCCTCCGTTCTTTCCGGGACCCTGGTCGCCCTTTACGGCCTGGCCCAGATCGTCGGCTGGATCCCCGGCGCCGCCCCCGCTTCGGGCTATCCCCCGGGAATCAGCACATTGGGCAACCAGAACCAGGTGGGCGGCCTGGCCGCGGTGCTGCTGTGGCCTTCCTTTATCCTCTGGTCGGTGCGGCCCGGCCTTCGACGCACGGCCGCCATCGGAGCCACCGTCCTGCTTGCGGTCACCGTGGTCGCCTCAAGGGCCGTCGGTCCCCTGATCGCCGTCCTGGGATCCTTCCTCGTGATGGCCCCCGCGTTTCTCCTGATGCGTTCGGGCCGCGGCCGCCTGGTTCCCCCGGTGCTGGCGGCCACGCTCATCCTGACGGCTGCCGGCGGCGCGTGGCTGGCCACCGACGTCATGTTCACCACACCAACGGCCGACGATGATACCCCCGGCATCCACCATGAGGTTTTCCGGGCCAACCACGGGGCGGTGCGGCGCACGAACTGGCTGGTTGCCCGTGAAATTTTTCTCTCCTCACCCCCGACCGGGGGCGGCGCCGGCAACTACCCCGTCTGGTGGCCGGCTACCCGGGCCCGGCTCGGAAACGACCCGACCATTTCCGGATTGGCGGCCCACGAACCGGTGGCCGCGCAGGCCCATAACGATGCCTTCCAGTTCCTCGCGGAAACAGGGCTGGCGGGCGGCTTGTGGATGGTTGTTTGCGGAGCGGCCTTCCTGGTCTTCTGGTCACGGACCTTTATGGCGCAGCCCGAACCACGGACCCGAACAACTTTCCTGCTCCTGACCGCGGGGCTGCTTACGGTCGGGCTTCACGCCCAGGTCAGTTTTCCGCTGCACCTTCCGGCCACGTCCCTGATGGTGGCCGTTATCGCCGGACTGATGACTTCGCCGGTATTTTCGCCAGGAACGACCCCCAAAAATTTCGGGCGAAGGAGTCGCAACCTGGCCTTTGCCCCCGGGCTGCTGGCTGTCCTGCTGGCCCTTGGATCCGTGCGCGAATTTGCCGGTGATCTGAAGACCGCCGCGGGCCGGAAGCTGTATATCGCCGGTCGGCTGGATCAGGCCGAGGGTCTCCTGGCCCAGGGAATCGCCTGGCAAAGTTGGCCCGGCGAAGGCCCCTTGTATCTGGGATTGACCGAGGCGGGTCTGGGCCGGACAGGGAATGCCGAAAAATCCCTGGAAAACAGTCTTCGCCTGAAACCCTCTTTCGAAGGATACCTGGCCTTGGCGGAAATTTCGATCGATGCCGGGCGATTCCCTGCCGCCAATGAGTTGCTGACGGTCGTCGAGGACTGCGAACCCTTCGGGGATTTTCGGCTCCAGGCCGCCTACCTGCGAGGCCTTGCCGAGGCCCGCCAGGGCCACCGACAGCAGGCGCGGCGGCTGTTTCGGGATCTGCTCGAGGACGATCCCTTGAACCAGAGGGTATGGTTGGCCTTGGGTTACGAAGAGGTGCTGGCCGGCAATGCCGAGGAGGCCCGGGTCTGCTACCGACGGGCCGTGGATATCATCGAAAGTAAGATTCAGGAGGTCCGTTCGACGGGGGCACCAGGAGAGTCCGGAGATCTCCTGAGGTTGGGCCGCCATTTGACGACGGCCCAAAAAGCCCTCGATTCATTGAAATAAAACCGGCGGTTTCCCAACCGCCGGTTTTCCCTCACAATCCCCCACTTTTTCCCTCCACCTACCAATACGAAAACCGCCCGTCAATCCGGACAGACAATTTTTAAAAATTTCGGGACCCCGGCCCAGTTGCAGGCTTGACCTTGACCGCCCCCTGCTTGATTCTTCTATTCACCATGATGCCAGATCGATCCACAAACCCACCCAAGAAGCTGCGGGAACCCAGGTTGCTGGTTGTGGGCCTGTGCCTGATGATGGCCGGCTGGGCCGCCACCGCCGGGGCGGTGCCCAAGACCGACGTCCTGACCCTGTCCAATGGGGACGTCCTGACCTGCGAAATCAAGGAAATGTCCCGGGGGCAGCTGCAGGCGTCGACGGACGACCTGGGAACCGTCTCCATCAAATGGGACAAGATCTCGCGGGTGGTCAGCCACTACTGGTTTCTCATTTCCATCAAGGAAGGGAAGCTTATTTATGGCCAGATGTCCGAGTCGAACAAGGACGGATTCCTGACGGTCAATTTCCAGGAGAAAACCACCACCGTCCCCATGTCCGACGTGGTGGAAATCCAGCCTGTTCGCTACGAGTTCTGGGACCGGGTCACCATGTCCGCCTCGTTCGGCTTCAACTACAGCCAGGGCAGCGATGTGCTCCAGACCAACGCCGCGGCGAGCATGAAATACCAGGGTCCCATCTATACCTGGGGATTCAGCGGCTACCTCATGATCACTGACCAGGGCGAGTCCGGCGGGGTCACCCGGCGCGACCAGATCGACCTGACCCTGGGCCGGGAAATCAGCGGCCGGTTCAACGGAAACACCACCGCCGAGGCCTATCGCAACGATGAACTGGGTATCCGCATGCGTGTGTCCGGCGGCCTCAACGTGGGGTATTACCTGTTGCGCAAGAGCCATCTGGAACTGGAGACCTCGTTGGGAGCCAATGTCAACCGCGAATGGGCAACCGCCGACTCCGACCCCACCAACAATGCCGAGGGTGACATCGGACTGGCCTATTCCATGTACTACTACGACAGCCCGAAGACGAACCTGACCTTGTCGGCCGACTACTATCCCAGCTTCACCATCAGCGGTCGTCATCGGTTCGAGGGCAACATCGTCGGGAAACAGGAGATCATCAAGAACCTCTACCTCGCCCTCAATTATTACGAAAGCCGGGACAACAAGCCTCCCGCCGGCGCCAACGCGACCTCCGATCGGGGTGTCGTCATATCCATCGAGTGGTCCAAGAACTAGCCGCGGTCTTCAACGGAATGGTTCAGCGCCTCCCTGGCCTGGACCAGGACTCCGACAGCTTCCTTAACCGCCTCCGGGGATAGTCCGGCCGCCACCCGCTGCAACGCCTCGCCCTCTCGTCCCATCACCGCCCGCATCAATTCCTCTCCGGTCGAGGTCAGCTCCAGAAGCCGCGACCTCTTGTGGTCCGGATTCTCCAGGAAGACCACCAATCCTCTCTTGGCCAGGGCGTTCATGGTGACCTGGACGAACTGGCGGGAGACATCGCGTTTGCGGGCCAGTTGCGGCACCGTGCACCGCCGGTGCTTTCGCAGGGTCATCAGCAGGCGTCTATCCTGGGGAGATAATCCATGCCTGGCCAGGATGGTTCGGGAGACGTCCTCCAACTCATGGAAAAAGCCGCGGGTCTCGCTGATGAGCCGATTCAGCTCCAGGATCGATTGGCGACCGTCGGGCGCGGGTTGGGGGGCGTTCATGGGTCCACCGTCCATTTGGAATTGGTAGGTCATCTTGGCAATGCTATTGTCATTGTGCCCAGAATGTTTCTCCTGTCAACAACCGGGTTTGACCCCTTCGGCCTTCTCCCTTAGGTTGTGGCTTTGAAATTGTGTCTCGCCGATTTGATGGCTGAATATAATTCTCATTGAATTAATAATGTGACCGTTGGTTAAAAAAAGGACCCCCCGGGGGGTCTTTTCAGGGGCCAAACAGGCACTTGGCGGGCCAGACACAATTTCAAAGCCACAACCCAACAGCTGGAGTTTCCATGAAAATCGCCCTGATCCAACAGCACGCCTCCCCCGACCACGCGGAGAACCTGCAAAGAGGCCTGGCCGCGGCCCGACGGTGCGCCGACCAGGGCGCCCAGGTCATCTGTTTTGCCGAACTCGCCTTCGATCGCTTCCTTCCCCAGATTCCCGCCACCCCGGCGCTGCTGTCCCGGGCCGAAACCATCCCCGGGCCCACAACGGAGATTTTTCAGAAACTGGCATTTGACAAACAAGTTGTCATAATTCTGAACCTGTTTGAACTCGATGGTAATCTTACGTTTGACTCCTCGCCCGTCATCGATGCCGATGGGACCATCCTGGGCGTCACCCGCATGGTGCACATCACGGAATATGAGCATTTTCACGAACAGGGTTATTATTCCCCTGGTGACAATGGGGTTGTCGTTTTTGAAACCCGCTACGGGAAAATCGGCGTGGCCATCTGTTATGACCGCCATTATCCCGAATACATGCGGGCGTTGGGCGTGGCCGGGGCCGAATTGGTCGTCGTTCCCCAGGCGGGATCCGTCGGGGAATGGCCGGACGGCCTCTATGAGGCGGAAATGCAGGTGGCCTCATTCCAGAACGGGTATTTCACGGCCCTGTGCAACCGTGTGGGCGGGGAAGAGCATCTGACCTTTGCCGGCGAAAGCTTTGTCTGCGGGCCCGACGGCCGGGTGCTGGCCCGGGCCGGCGCCGGCACCGATGAGATCCTGATGTGTTCGATTGACCTTGCCGCGGTGGAGCAGTCCCATGCGCGACGGTTGTTTTTCCGGGATAGACGGCCCGAACTCTATGAGCGGTGGTTTCGGCGGGAAACTACCTGATTTCCGCCCCCATGACGGTCAATCCGGACGCCGGGCCACCACCACCAGGGCGCTGCCCAGGTACAGCAGCCCCAGCAGGCTCTCCTTCACGTTGGCCGCCCAGCCCGCCGGTCCGGTTTCGCGGCCGGTGCCGCTGGCGGTGGTCATTTCCAGGATGTCGAATCCCACGGTGGTCAGCAGAACCCTCAGGGCATCGGGGGAAAACAGGTTCAAATGCTGATTCACATCCAGCATGTCCCATTTTGTCCCCTGCATGCGGGCCCGCAAGGAACGCGTGTTCGGGGTCTGCAGCATGAACAGCCCCCCGGGCCGCAGCAGCTCCCGGCAGTTTTCGACCATGGTCATGGGGGAAAGGACGTGCTCGAGGACATCGAGGCAGACCACCGCGTCGTACGGCTTGCCATGGCGTTCCAGATTCTGGATGTCCCCCGTGATGATCCGGGCCAGGGGGTTGTTCACCCGGGCCCTGGCCGCCAACTCGGAGGACAACTCGACGGCATCGGCTTCCCAGCCGCGGTTCCTGGCTTCCTGCAGGAGAACCCCCGCGCCGCAGCCCACTTCCAACAGCCTCGCGCCCTGCGGCGGGCCGCCGTGACGGTTTTCCAGCCGCGCCAGCCGCCGCATGAAATATCCCCGCCGCCGGTTGTCCTCCTGTTCCAGGCGCACCACCGTCTCTGAGCCCTGGAAGGCTAGGTTCAACTCCCGTCCGGGGTAGGGGTCCGCGAACAGACAGCGGCACATCGGACAGCTGATGTACCGGGATTTCCCGACCTGAAGGGTCTTCAGGCCTTTCCCATTGGTGCAGATCCTGCAAATCATGCCGCGGACCTCGTTCCGAATGGGCCATGGCTGGGGAAATTCAGGATATCATACCTTCCTCATGGGGTCATCACGAACGAACGGCGGGCCAGGGTGCGCCCTCCGACCTGGAGTTCCAAGGCGTGGGCGCCGGGATAATACCGCCGAACACTGCGGGGAGCGAAACTGTGTTTTTTGACCAGATGGATAGACTCCCCCGGCACAAGTGTCAGGATCCGCAGCTTAAAAACCTTGGGGGTGGTCTGACCGTTGGCCCTGACGTGATGAACCACGTAATCCACCACCAGCTTCTGGGGGCCGGACGCCCTGGATTTCAGGAAGACTTCGAACTCGAGGCTGCCGCCGATCTGCAGGGATTTTTGCGCCAGCTTCAGGGTCGCGTCGACCTCCGGATCGACCGTGTAACCCAGCACTTCCAGGGCCCCCCGGTCCCCCTGCTTGACCAGGGTTCTCAGCCCGTGGCGAATGAGTCGTCTTCTTTCTTCCGGAGCGTCCTTTTGCCAATGGCGGCACAATTCCACCACCGTGGCGGGGTGATCCTTGGCGATGTCGTTGAGATTGTTGGCCACCGAGCGCCGGACAAATTCCGAGGGATCGTCCCGCAGCGCGGTCAGGAGTTTGATGACCGGGTCGGGGTCCTTGATGAACACCGGCAGCCGGCCTCCCCACGGCAACCGGGGCCGCGTCCCTTCGGATACCAGCCGGCGGACGTGTTCGCTGGGATCGTCCAGCCAGGACCGCAGGTGGCCCAGGGCCCTTTCGGTGTCCGCCATCAGGAAGGGGCGCACCGCGAACTCCGCCGAGAAGAGGCTGGTGAGGTCTTTCAGGGCCCGCAACGATGAATCAAAATGATCCCGGCCGTATACCGGCACCCAGTCGACAAGGGGCCAGGCGGCAAAACCGGCCATGGAATCGCCGGCCCGACCGCGGGGAAATTTTCCGGCCGCCCGCGTCACGATTTTCAACGCCGCCGGATATTCAGCCGGCAGGAACCCGTTCATCACCTCGATGATGTGACAAACCCGACCCTTCAATTCGAGATCGTCCAGACCCGGCGCCGCGGCGGCCACGAACCCAGCCTTGTCGAAAGCCGGCCAGGCCGCACCCAACGCCCCGGCGATGCGCTCGAGGGCCCGGACATCGAGCCCGTCTTTCATGAGGGGGCGGTTTTCGTTCAACTCGGGCACCGGAGACCTCCAAAAAACGGCCGGCACCCTTCGAGTCCGTCTCGAATCAATGGTGCCGGCGGATGTTCTGCCGTCAATGCAGGGGAAACCTATTCCTGAAAGACCACTCCCTCGGGAGCGAACCACGAATAGATCATCGGGGTGAAGTGGCCGTTCTTCACGTGTTTGGCATTGTGAAGAAGATTGTAGGCCTCGGTTTTGGTTTCCACGTCGAAGATGAGGATGAACTCCACGTCGGTCTCATCGTTGACAAGCCCCGCGGAAACGATCAGGCCCTGGGCGGCGGCTTTTTTGACGGCCGCGATGACTTCCATCCTGATGTCCATGCCATTTTCGGAGTTCTGGGAAACCCAATTGGGGCCCCTCTCGGCCATGACGACCTGGTACATATGCATGGTCTGCTTCTTGGAAGCAACGTCATCGACGGGATTCTGGGCCACAGCCACGCCGTAGGAACCCAGAATGACCAGGGCCATCAGCAACAAGATTGAGCGCTTCATGATCTACCTCTGCTTGAATGTGGGAAGGGCACTTCGAATCCGGGACAATTTAGCATAATTCCGGATTCATCGACAGTTCTTAAGAAAAATCCCCGGGCACCGTGGAGGCGCCCGGGGAGGGAGAAAATGCCCTGTGGGGTCATTCCGCTTCCAGAGTCACCGTTCCGATGTCCGTCATTTGCCCGGCGGTAACCGGGATGTCGAACAATACCGAGTCCCGATAGGTTCCCGCCGTGGCGGATATGTTCAGGTCGAAGTCCCCGGCAGGGAGCATGACGAAACGGAACATCCCGGACAGGGTGTCGGCGTAGGCGGTGATGGTGTCGTCCCCGGCGGTGGTCCAGACCATGGCCCGGGCATCGACCGGTTCCACGACGCCCCGCAGGGAGCCGGAGGTCTGATTCACCATGATCCGGATCACGGGCTTCATCATGTACCTGCCGTTGCCGGTCATGTGGACCGACTGGTCGGCGTCGAAGTCCAGGGTCACTTCGTAGGTGGCGCCGGCGTCCAGGGTGAACGGGTGATTCAGCTTCAGCCCCGTGTTGGCGCTGCTGGGCACCTCCAGGTCGTGGCTCTGGCCATCGACCACGACGGTGTTGCCGTCGCCCAGGATGAGCCTGATCTGGGTGTAGTAGCCCGAAGGCAGGGTGGAGTCGGCGAGGACGGCGCTGTTGCCGTCGGTCAGGGTCAACAGATCCACGTAGGTCGTGTCGATGTCGATGGTGTGCCAGCCGGAGTCTTCGGTGGTCCCCTCGTCGCCGCGATGCACCTCCACGCGGATCACTTCCACGTTGACTTCATCAAAATCCCCGGGGGCATCGATCATCGACACCTTGATGTAGCCGGGACCCGATGCCTGGGGCTCGGTGGAATCGGAACAGCCGACCAGGGAGACGATCCCGACGGTCAGCAGAGCGACCATCAACAGTCCAAAAATCTTCTTCATTATTGTCTCTTTCCATTCGCGCCTCGGCGCGGAGAATGCCACTGCGTGGAGAATATTTCCCCACGTCCTTCAAAGATAGCACAAAATTTCAAAAAAACAATAATTAGGTCAACTTCGGCCCGATTGATGCAACGGTCCGGAAACTAGGAACAACAACGGTCCCAAAGGGGGATCGGCAGCACAGGAGAAGGACTCATGAGGAAGAATATCCCAATCATCGCCCTGGCGTTTTTGCTGGTCCTGCCCGGTTGGGCCTCGGCCGTATACCTGGATTCGGTGACCGGCGCGGCAGACTGCAACGGCTGGAATACGGACGTGGAAATCACCTTCCGCTCGGGTGCCCGGCTGGTGCGCCTGGAGTATCTGGTTACCCTGACCGATGCTTCGGGGGCCGAGGTCGACCGCTCGGAATATGCCGGCGAGGTGGACATACCCTCACAGAGCACCATGATCTACTCCTTCGGGGAACCCTGGTCGGTCACCCTGCCCGACGGCGACTACGCCATGAATTGCGACGTCGTCCTGTACGACATCTATCCCGACGGCCAGAACCGGTTCACCGATTCCCTGTCCGCCCTTTTTGTCTGTGGCGGGAGCACCGACGGCCGCGACGATACCCAGGTTTCGGATTTCTGCCCCCGCGGCAAGGGATATTGGAAGAATCATCCCGCGGATTGGCCGGTCATGGACATGGATCTCGGCGGCGCCAACCTCAACCAGGCCGCCCTGTTGAACATCCTGGACGCCCCGACCCGCGGTGACGTCACCATCATCCTCGCCAGCGCCCTGATCACCGCCAGGTTGAACCAGTCCGCGGGCGCCGGCGACATGGCGACCGATGTCATGGCTGCCGCCGACGCTTTCCTGGCCGACCATCCGGTGTTCAGCAATCCCGGCAAACCGGACCGGGCGACGGCCCTGTCGTTCCTTGAGGAGTTGGGGAACTACAACAGCGGCGACTGCAACAGCAGTGGCGGCGGCGACATGACCGGGAAGATCCTCACCCCGGAAACGGGCAAATTCGGGAACGCCGAGATGGAGCTCGGCGGCGACAAGGCGGCCGCCACCGAGGTCATGTCCCTCGGTTCCCTGAAGGCCCTTTACCGCTAGCCCATCCGAAACCGCCTGCCCTGGCCAATAAGAAGAGGGGCCCCCGGGGGCCCCTCTTAAACAATTCCGTATCCCGCTTTCCGGATCAGGGCAGGGTCATCCTATTTGACCCCACCCCACCGCACCTGATAGGCCACGCTGACCTGGTCGAAATCCGAGCCCAACCGGGTCCGCAACCCGTTGATGTAGGTTACTTTCACGCTTTGGGTGGCGGTGATCGGATAGGCGATGAGGGCCGCCCAGCGGGAATTCTTCTTGTAGCTGTCGCCGTAGACCCCGTCCGAAGCCACTTTCCCGCCGCGGGAAAATCCTGCCCCCACCCCCATCCAGAAACCCCGGCGAAACTGATAGACCGCGTCGAATTGCAGGGACCAGAGGGGATCCTGGCTGACTTTATGGCCCCCGTAGAAATCGGGATTTTCGGTATACAACCAGACGCTGGCCATGCTCTCCACCGTCCACCGCCCTATCTCGTGCGAGATACCCACCCGCGGCCGGAACGACCAGCGATTCTGTCCCAGGTTGATCAGCTTTTCGGAATCATATTGACCCACCGGAACGGTGACCAGCAGGCTGGTTCCGACCACCGTCTTTTTGGTGTAGTTCCTCATCTGGCTCATCGTCATGGCCGGTGCGCCCAGGAAGTTCACCGAAAGTTTCACCTGGGGATCGGCGAAGCCGCTTCGGGAGGTCGCCGCATATTCGCCGTTCAGCAGGCCGTCCCAGGCCCCCCAGGCATAAGGGATCACGCCGGTCAGCTTGGCCGAGGCGCCGAAAAAATCCAGGGTCCGGACATAGGCCGCCGCCACGTTGCTGACCCGGCCTTCGGCGTCGGTGATGGGAACGGCCTGGTCAAACAGGACCTCCCCGCTGGCGTAGGAGTAGGCCACGGCGGCAAAATTCATTCCCACCGGGGTCTGGGAAAAGGAGCGCGGCTCCAGTTCCTGGCCCAGGGCCATGGACGTCCAGAACAGCAGAATCCCCCCCAGGCACGGGATCAACCGGATTTTTCGTGAAAAACCGGACACGGTTTTCTTCATTTCCGCTCCATCTCTCAAGGATTGCCGGGAAACAGGAATTCGATCGCGGCGGGGAAACGAGCCGCCCAGTAGGCCTCATTATGCCGATCGCCCTCGGCTTCGACCACCATTAGATCCCAGCCCCCCATGAAACCCAGGGCGATGAGGATTTCCTGGACTTCCCTCAGGTCGTCGATGCTGTCATCCCGCCCGTTGCCGTCATCATCCCGAACCAGGCCTTCCTCCCGGGTGCCCATGTCCACATACAGGGTGATGCCGGGTTTCGCTTGGACGCGGATGAGGGAAAGCAACGGGGGGCCACCGAAACCTATCGAGGGTGAAAACACCCCGAACCGGCCGAACACCTCAGGGTAGGTGCAAGCCGCGTAAAGGGCCATCAGACCACCGAAAGACGATCCCGCCAGGCCCGTGTTTTCCGGACCGGTCAGGGTGCGGTAGTGGGCATTGACATAGGGCATCAAGTGCTCGACCCAGGCCTGCAGATGTTTCCCGCCGCCCCCGCCGAAGCCGTGTTCCTCGTTGTACCAGGGCGTGTATTCCCGGCTGCGCTTTTCCCCGCCGTTGTCCACGGCCACCACGATCAGGGGCGCCACCCGGCCCTCCGGAATCAGCTCCTCGAGGGTTTCGTCCACCTTCCACTCCCCCGCGAAACTGGTGGCGGCGTCGAAGACATTCTGCCCGTCCATCATGTAGAGCACCGGATAGCAGGCCTCGGGGCGCCGCTCGTATCCCGGGGGCAGATAGACCCAGACCCGGCGCCCTTCCAGAAAACCGGGCACCTCGATCTGGCGAATATCGCCACTTTGGGTGGAGATCGGCTTTTCGCCGCGGGCCCAGGCGGCCACCGTCAGGTCCAGGGTCTCGTCACCCGACACCCGGTGCAGGCGGTTTTCGATCTCTTGCCCCCGCGGCCCCTTTTCGACGCTTCCCCAGTCGCCGAGG
>Ga0210065_1000016_pt1 | contig 56654 bp, 50 predicted proteins | sample Muzzi_PWB_D1_FD_185533 | JGI IMG/M metagenome (GOLD analysis project Ga0210065, IMG submission 185533) | Wetland microbial communities from San Francisco Bay, California, USA, that impact long-term carbon sequestration - Muzzi_PWB_D1 (SPAdes) | ecosystem: Environmental > Aquatic > Marine >... | reverse complement strand
TCACTGACCTACTCGATTATCGCTCCCGGTACTGTCAATGCATTCTCGTCCAGCTCCGGAGAAAATGTCAGCATCCTTGCGGTCACCAGCGCTGATGGCAGCAAGGTATTTGCCATCAACAGCAGTACCGGGCAAATCACGGTTGCTGGACCACTCGATTTTGAATCGGTGAGTGTTTACACCCTCACGGTTGAGGTGTCCGATGGCACCACATCGAGCCTGGCAACGATCACCATCAATGTAACCAACGTTGACGAGACAGTTGCGGTCGCGGTTGATGACACGGCGACAACGCAGGGTGATCCGGTACAGATCGGTGTCCTGAACAATGATCAGAACGTGGCCGGAGGTTCAGCGCAGATCATCCGCTTTACCCAGCCGGCACACGGCAGTGTCACATTGAATGCTGACAATACCTTCACCTATGTGCCGAATACGGGCTTCTCGGGCATCGACACCTTCAGCTACACGATTCAGGATCTCAACGGTAACGAGACGACGGCCAGTGTGTCTGTCACGGTTGAGGACCCATTACCCAGTTTCTCACTGGGAGATAACACGCAGACCTCAACCGGCTATACGGGAAGCGCAACGACTGGTAGCGGTGGTTATTACAGCGATACAAGCTATTCCGCTGATCACGGCTCCAATGATCTTGAATATGTGCGTGAAGCGGTTACCGATCGGGATTCCTTGCTTGATAGTATCAAGGGGCCTAACAGAAGCAATTCTGAAGGAGACTTGCCGGGAGAGATAATCGACCTTGCGACCGTTGATCCTACGGTAATTCTGGAAGCCCCCGCTGCCGGTGAAGGGACAGAGGCAGCCCAGGAATTATCTGAATCACTGCAGCAGGAAGCCGAACGGTTTGAACAGGATCGCAAGCAGCTGATTGACACACTCGAAGAGGTTTCGGACCTGCTGCGATGTGGATAGTTGTATAATTTCAGGCCTGATCCGGCAGCAGCGGGTAGAGCAAAATCCGGCATCAGTATGCGTACGGATGACACGTTGAGCACGAAGGAGAAAACATGATGAAAAGAACAATTGCCGGTACGCTATTCATACTCTTTGCCATTATCTTTTCCAGTACCGCGCTTGCCGTGGCCCGGGATGCACGCGTCGCCTTTGTTCGCGGCACAGTGACGGCTACGGACCAGTCAATCAACGTGCCACGACTGCTGCAGCGCGACAGCCGTGTGGACGTCGGTGAGGTCATCGACACGGGTCCAAAGGGACTGGTCCAGCTCGTTCTCCCGGACAACTCGATGCTGTATATCAAGGCGAACAGCAGTGTAAAACTGGAAGCGTTCCACTTCTCCCCTGACGAACCCGAGCAGGATACTGCCGTCACGGAGGTCCTCAAGGGAAGCATGCGGGCGCTCACCGGGATCGTCGGCAAGCGCAGCAAGGACAAGGTGCAGTACAAGACCAAGGTCTCTACTGTTGGCATCCGCGGCACCGCCATAGAAATCTGGCAGGATGGTGACGCAGTGACTGTCGACTTCGGTGACGTCGTCGTCGAAAACGAGGGTGGAAAGGTCAATCTTGAGGAAGGTCAGAGTGCCAAAACTGCCTCTGTCCAGCAGGTCGCTGCGGAATTTGCATTCCAGCGACCTGACACGGATGCCGCGGTTCTTGCCAGGGAACTTGTTGAAGCAGCCCCGGATGAGGTAGCGGTCAAGAGCGGCGAAATCTGCAAGCAACTCAGCACGGAAGATGCCCTGTTTCTGATGGGAATTCAGGGCCAGGTACCCGGTTTTACACCCCGGGTGGCCTCATCCACGGTCAAGGGTCTCACCATCTGCTTCCCGGTTGACCAGATTTCCTTGCTGCTGACCACATCGGTCATGATCTATCCGGATGCGGCGCTCGACATGCTGCGCACGGCCGCCGAAAGCGATGTGGATGTGGCTATTGCACTGGAGGCTGTATTACGCGGCATGGAAGATCCAAGCAAGGATCAGCTCGCTACACTGTTCAATGGCGCCGCCGACCTGGGCCTGACGCCGGAACAGGCCAAACAGGTGGTACAGAACATCAAGGATAGCGGCATCTGCCGCTAGTGCACCATTTGATTACGGGCCCTGAACCTGAAACAAACCAGATCACAATCTCGGATAAGGCATCAAAATGAAGATAAGCAGACTCGCTTTGACATGGGGAATGAGCGCACTGTTACTGTGCGGCTGTGCCGTCACACCTGAGGCACTGACGCCCGATGAGGTCAGACAGGAATCGATTGCCGACCTGAATGCCATGTTTGTGGACCAGGAGCCGGTAACCGGACCGATTTCCCTGTACGAGGCTATCGCGCGCGCCGTGAAGTACAACCTCGACCATCGTCTGAAGATGATGGAAGACGCCCTCGCACGCAAGCAGCTCGACCTGGTCAGGTACGACCAGTTGCCGGAACTGACGGCCAGCGCAGGCTACTATTCGCGAAATAATTTCAGTGGCGGCACGAGTATTGCGCTGACGGGACCAGACAAGGGGCAGCAGTCACTGATCGCGTCGACATCATCAGAGAAAGATGTTACCGACGCAAATGGAATTCTTGTCTGGAACGCTCTGGATTTCGGTGTCAGTTATGTCCGGGCACAGCAGCAATCAAACGAGGTACTGATTACCGAGGAACGCCGCCGCAAGGTGGTGCAGAATATCGTACAGGACGTCCGCTATGCCTACTGGCGTGCGGTCAGTGCCCAGCATCTGCTGGATAGTATGGATGAGCTACTGGACCGGACCTATTCGGCACTGCAACGGTCACGCCAGCTTGAAAGCCTGCGTGCACAGGCACCGATTCAGTCCCTGAGCTACCAGAAGGCTCTGCTTGAAATCATCCAGGATATGTGGCTATACCGCAAGGATCTGGCAACCGCCAAGACAGAGCTGGCGGCACTCATGAACCTCAAGCCAGGAACACCCTACACAGTGATTAACCCTGCGCTGGATGAGCCACTACCCGCCGCTGACCGGTTCGGTACCCTGGACAAGCTGGAGGAACAGGCCTTGTTGAACCGGCCGGAGCTCATGGAAGAACACTACCAGGCACGCATCAGCGCACTGGACGTCAAAAAGGCCATGCTGGAAATGCTGCCCGGGCTGGAGTTCAACCTGGGAAGCCGCTACAACAGCAACAATCTCTTGTGGGAAAACTCATGGAACGAAGCCGGCGTCAATATCTCATGGAACCTGTTCAATATTCTGAAGGGTCCAGCGAACAAACGGGTAGCCGAGGCACAGGTCAAGCTGGATGATGCCAGGCGCCTGTCACTCAGTATGGCGGTCATTACCCAGGTGCATCTCGCCCACCAGCGTTACCAGGTCGCACTAAGCGATTTCGCCGTAACAAAAGATCTGGTGGCGGTGGAGAGGCGCATTCAAAAACTGATGGAAGACCAACAAAAGGCTGCCGTGGAAAATGAGCTGGAAGTCATTCGCTCCATGGCCAGCACCCTGGCGGCCGAGATGCAGCAGGACCTGGGTTATGCTGAAGTGCAGAATTCCATTGGACGCATCCTGAATTCCGTCGGCGTTGACCCGTTACCGGGTGTGAGTCTTGACCAGGACGTGAGCACCCTGACTGCCATCATCAAACAACAGCTTGCTCAGCAGTCATTGTAGGCCTGATCAACTCACTCAAGAGGGGCCACAAGACCCCCATCTGTCTTGCTGCGAAGGCTGGAATCCACCTGGCCCCCGGCCTTCGCCGGGGTGACGACTTGCTCAGAGTTTCCTTATATGCCGGTCGGTATGCTAGATTATTCTGAGACAGTCTTCATAACGAAACCATCGGGACCTGATCATCAAATCAAAGCCAGTCATCTGTCGTGCCATGCGTCCCCTGGCCCTCGTCACAATGCTGCTCGCCGTTCTGCTGCAGAGTCCTCATGCAGTGTCCCAGGAGACGGGCTCAACCGGGACGAATAACCGGCTGCAACCCGTACGGGCACTGCTGACGCCACTGGTCGAATCCACACTTTCCAGCCAGATTGCCGGTCGCATCGAGAAGATCAACGTCCAGAATGGCGAACGCTTCAAGGCAGGCGATGACCTTATCCAGTTCGACTGCACGATCCAGAAGGCGCAGCTGCAGAAGGCACGGGCAGAACTGCTTGCCACCCGCAAGAAGCACGAAGCCAACCTGAAACTCAAGGAATTCAACTCTATTGGCGACCTGGAAGTTGCCGTGTCTGCAGCCGAAGTGGAGAAGGCACGCGCTGAGTTTGCCCTGGTCAATGCCCAGGTCAGCATGTGCACAATCAAGGCACCCTTCAACGGGCGGGCCGTCAAGCGTATCGCCAAGCCCTATGAGAGCGTCAATCAGGGCGAGCCTTTGATCGAGATCCTCGATGACAGCGAACTCAAGGTAGAGCTCTATGTGCCCTCCCGCTGGCTGCAATGGCTGAAACCGGATACCGAATTTGATGTCCACATTGATGAAACCGGCAGGGTCTATCCGGCACGCATGACCTCGTTGGGTGCCCGCGTCGATGCCGTCAGCCAGTCGATCGCAATCACGGCAATAATCACCGGTAATCACCCCGAACTGCTCTCCGGCATGAGTGGCGATGCCCGTTTCCAGGTCCCCGCGGAGCCATGAGTACCCAGGCCCCGGACAGCAAGCTGCTGGGCCTCAGTACCCTGTTACAGCTTGAGAAAGATATTCGCCATGCGGACAATATCGACAAGTTCAATTTTCTTGTGGTTAACGATGCCCGGCGTCTGATCGAATTCCACCAGGCTGTCCTCTGGAAGCTCGACCCTTCCGGCCATTCTGCCAGCATCAAGGCGGTATCTGGACTTGCCGAAATCGATCGCAATGCACCCTATCTGGTCTGGCTGAAGAAAGTCTACAGGCATCTGCTGAGACAGCCGGATGCACGACAGCCGCATGTGATCACTCGCGAGGCGTTACCGCCGACACTGCATGACGGCTGGTCGGAATGGTCCCTGGGCCAGTGCCTGTGGTGTCCGATACTGTCCCCGTCCGGCAAACCGCTTGGCGGTCTGTGGCTGAATCGCAAACGCGAGTGGGAACCCGGCGAGATCAGCCTGCTGGAACATCTGTGCGATGCCTACGGCCATGCCTGGTCGGCACTCGCAGGCCGCCAGCAGTCCTGGCGTGAGCGCGTGTCGCATCGACTGCGTGCACACAAGGTACGCTGGGGAATTGCAGCCACGGTTGTCATACTGTTGTTGCTGCCGGTCCATCAAACGGTGCTGGCACCCGCAGAAGTCATTGCCTATCAACCCGATATCGTCAGCGCCCCGCTGGAGGGTGTGATCAAGACCTTCCACGTCGAACCCAATACTGCAGTTGCTGCAGGAGATCTGCTGTTCAGCATGGATGATACAACCCTGCGCAATCGCAATGAAATTGCCCAGAAGGCAATGGCTGTGGCGCAGGCAAATTACATGCGTTCGGCACAGAAGGCCTTCACCGACGAGGACAGCAAGGCAGAACTGGCGCTGTTAAATGCCCGGGTCGAAGAAAAGTCGGCAGAGGTCAGTTACACGGCAGAATTACTGGAAAAGATCCACATACGTGCTGAGCATGGTGGCATAGCCGTATTTTCGGATGCCAACGACTGGCTTGGGAAGCCGGTGGTGGTCGGTGAAAAGGTACTGACCCTGGCGGACCCCGACGCTGCGGAATTGCAGATCTACTTGCCTGTGGAGGATGCCATCAACCTGGAGGCCGGTGCAAAGGTACGCATGTTTCTGAATATCGACCCTACCCGCCCGCTGGGTGCACAGCTTCGCCAGGCAAGCTACGAAGCCGAAGTTACCCCTGACGACATCCTCGCTTTCCGCCTGAAGGCTTCATTTGATGAAGGCACACCCCTGCCACGCATGGGTCTGAAGGGAACCGCGAAAATATACGGCGACAAGGTACCGCTGTTTTACTACCTGATGCGCAGACCCATTGGCGCACTGCGCCAGACGCTGGGTATCTGAAATGGCGGCAAGCTATTCGCTTAACCTGCAGGCACCGGCTGCGGACCGGGACTTCAAACTGCCACTGCTTCGACAGGATATCAACCTCTACCCGGGACCCGACAAACCGGACGGATCACCGACCTGGTCGCTGCATGATCCGGTCAATAATCGCTTCTTTCGGGTCGGCTGGCTGGAGTTTGAACTGCTGTCCCGCTGGCGCACAGGCCATGCACAGGCCTTGGTTGAGCAAGTCAATCAGGGCACCACACTGCATGCAGAGCTTTCGCATGTACTGGCGCTGGTCGACTTCCTGAAGACCAGCCAGCTCATTCAGGTCCGGGGCAAGGAAGCGATTCATGAGCTCTATACCAGGGCACTGGCAGGCCGCAAGCATCTCGCCAGCTGGCTATTACAGAATTACCTGTTTTTGCGCGTCCCGCTGGTACGACCCGACCGGTTCCTGAGCCACACCCTGCCCTGGATCCGGTTCGTCTTTACCCGCGGCTTTGCCCTGACCCTGATTGCCACCACGTTGCTTGGCCTGTATCTGGTGATGCGACAATGGGAGTCGTTCCAGCAGACGTTCCTCTACTTTTTCACGCTGGAAGGCCTGTTGCTGTTCGCCGTCGCCATGTTCATTGCCAAGGTGATACACGAGCTTGGGCATGCCTACACGGCGAAACGATACGGTGTCAGGGTCCCGACCATGGGTATCGCCCTGCTGGTACTCTGGCCGGTGCTCTACACCGACACGAGTGAAGCCTGGAAACTGCCGGGCCGTCGCCAGCGTCTGGCTATTGCCGCTGCCGGTATGGCCGCAGAAATGGCCCTCGCCAGTATCGCCACGCTGCTGTGGAGTTTTCTGCCAGATGGTCCATTGCGTGCTGCAATCTTCATGATCGCGACCACCTCATGGGTGATCACCCTGTTCATCAATCTGAATCCGCTCATGCGCTTTGACGGTTACTATCTGCTCTCCGATATTCTTGAGGTGCAGAACCTGCAGGATCGTTCCTTTGCCCTGGGGAAATGGAAACTGCGCCAGTGGCTTCTGGGTATTGACGAGCCACAACCCGATGACTTCAACGCACATCAACGCAAGCTGATTCTCGTTTATGCCTATAGCGTATGGATATACCGGTTTTTCCTGTTTCTGGGCATTGCCCTGCTTGTCTACTTCTTCTTTTTCAAGGTTGCGGGCATATTACTGATGGTTACCGAAGTAACCTGGTTTATCGCCAGACCGGTCTACCGGGAGTTGCGCGTCTGGTACGACATGCGCGACAGAATCAAGTGGAATCGTAATAGCGTCAGCAGCCTGGCCATCGCCCTGTTTCTTGTACTTGCACTCATCTATCCTTTCAGTTCGTCCGTGCGTGTGCCGGCCGTCCTGAAGTATGCCACCTATACGCAGATACATGCCCCTGATCCATCCCGCGTCGAGGACGTATATGTCAAAGCCGGCGACCGCGTGCAGACGGGGCAACCGCTGATCAGCCTGGCGTCGCCCGAGCTTGATTACAAGGAAACACAGGCGCAGCTGCGGGTCGCCACGTTGCAAGAACACCTGCTGCGCCAGAGCGCCGATGCGGCACTGCTGGAGACACAGCAGGTCGTTCAGCAGCAATTGGTCGAGGCGATGACCGAGCTTGATGGCTATAGACGCGAGCAGGCGCAATTGCAGGTCACTGCGCCCTACTCCGCCACCGTTATCCAGTGGGATGCGAATGTACAACCAGGGCGCTGGATCAATGAAAATCTACGCCTGGGCCTGCTGGTTGTTGAAAGCAGTGCGGCTATCCAGGGTTACGTTGAAGAGAAGGATGTCGGGCGCCTTGCAGTCGGACTCGATGGCCGCTTCTATCCCGACAACCTTGACCAGGAACCACAGGATGTACGACTCATCTCCATCGATCAGGTCAACTCAAGTTCCCTCGACGAGCCCTACCTGGCCTCAGTGTACAATGGCCCACTCCCCGTCAACCGTGCGGAAGGTGGTGAACTCGTCAGCGACAGCAGCCTGTTTCGTTTGCACCTGGCACTCCAGTCACCAAACTCCGGTGTTACGCAGATCACGCGCGGCACCGTGTACCTGGAAGGCGAACCCGAGAGCCTGCTGAGCCGCATCTGGCAGTTCGTAAGTGCTGTACTGGTAAGGGAAAGCGGGTTCTGAGTAGCTGGCATGACCCGCGGCGATAACCAAGGTTATTTTTAATCAACACCGGGAGAATCATGAAATCATTCATACTGGCAACCCTGATAATAAGTGTCTTGTCTGCACTGCCTGTTGCAGCAGCCGATACACCCGCAGGCTTTGAGCAAGTGCAGGAAGCGACAGCACAACCCGTCCAGGGGCGCATCCAGGTGATCGATTTTTTCTGGTATGGGTGCCCCTACTGTAATCTCTTTGAGCCGCAACTTGAAAGCTGGCTGGCCAGTAAACCCGAAGCGGTGGATTTTATCCGGATACCGGCCGTCATCAGGCCCAGCTGGTCAAATCTCGCGCGCGCCTTCTACACTGCCGAAGCCCTGGGAATACTGGAGCCATTACACGCGCGGATATTTGCGGCCATTCATAAAGAACGAAAGGACCTGGATGACATCAACGCTCTGGCAGCTATTTTTGCCGAACAGGGCATCGAGCGCACCCGCTTTGAAAAGGCCTTTTACTCCGACGAGGTAAGCCGGAAGGTAGAGGAGGCAGCCGTCCTTACCCGGCGCTACGGAATTGACAGCGTTCCGGCCATCGTGGTCAATGGCGAGTATCGCACCAACCCGTTACTGGCAGGTGGCGCGAGCCGGATACTGAGTGCCGTCAACGAGTTAATCGCGTCTGAACAGAGACAAGCTGAATTACCCTGAGCAATTTCAGATTGTGAGCGTTCCACGGGTATCTCTCTCTGGCCTGTTGGCTACCAGCGGGACGGCAGTTTCTGGTGAATGCTGATCCGCTTTTTGTCGACCGAGATATAGCCCCCGAGTTTGAGGTCCTTCAGGATACGGCTCACCATGGCGCGTGATGCGCCGACCATGTCAGCGATTTCCTGCTGAGTCAGCTTTGCTGTCACCATTTCGCCGTTTTCCTGTTCTTCAGCCTGCTCCAGCAATATACGTGCGACCCGGCCATAGACATCCAGCAAGGCCAGATTGCTGACGTTTTTCGCAAGCATGCGCATCCGCATGGTCATGGGTTTGATAAGATTTATCGCAATCTCGGGATTGCGGGACAGACAAGCCATGAAGTCTTCACGGGAAATCACCATAAACCTCGACGACTCGGTGGTCATGACCGAGGCAACCCGTGGCTGTTTATCGATCAGTGCGAGGTCCCCGAAATAGTCCCCGGCACTCTGGTGATTCAGTACCGCCTCCCTGCCATCCTCGCCGCTGATATAGACTTTTACACTGCCTGAGAGGATGACGTACAACGAACAGGTCTGGTCATCCTGATTGATAACGACTACATTCTTCGGGTATGACTTTATCGAGCCATGCTGCTCGATCTCGGCGAGAGCCGCATCCGACAACCCGGAGAACAGAGGTACATTTTCCAGCATAATTGGCTAGTTATACGCTATTTTTAAATAATAATACAAGAGCGGATTTTACTTTGACGATGAACGCCGGGAAAGGATCTGGCAACGCTTCGAGGAGAAAGGCGAGGCCCTTTCACACATCGACGTGCGCAACCTGTCCCGCGACGAACCCACCCTGGCACCCCGCACCGGGAACTAACACACTCATTACCGGGCGCTTGATTGCAGCGCGGCAATCCGCTCTTCCAGTGGCGGGTGGCTCATAAAAAGCTTCTTGACGCCGCTTCCGATTCCGCCGGAAATACCGAAGGCTGCAAACTCACCCGGCAGATCATGGGGTTCATGCTGGCGTTGTAACGCCTGCAATGCTCCTATCATCTTGCCACGCCCGGCCAGCGAGGCCCCACCCGCATCGGCCCTGAATTCGCGCCGACGTGAAAACCACATCACAATCATCGAGGCCAGGATGGACAGGAATATCTGCGCAACAATAGACACGATGAAGTAGGCCGGACCATAGCCACGTTCGGTTTTGAACACCACCCGGTCGACCACATGACCGATCACGCGTGACAGGAAAATCACGAAGGTGTTGATGACGCCCTGAATGAGCCCCATGGTCACCATGTCACCGTTACTGACATGGGTAATTTCATGGCCGAGCACCGCCTCTACCTCGTCCGAAGACATATTCCGTAACAGTCCGGTGCTCACCGCTACGAGGGCATTATTCCGACTCATGCCAGTGGCAAAGGCGTTTGGTTCAGGCGCATCAAAAATACCCACTTCCGGCATGCCAATGCCCGCCTGCTGGGCCTGCCGTTGCACGGTAGTCACCAGCCACTGTTCGCTACTATTCGCCGGGTGCTCGATGATCTTGACACCCATGGACCGCTTGGCAAGGAACTTGGACATGGCCAGCGAAATAAACGAACCGCCAAAACCAATGACGGCTGACATCACCAGCAAGGCCTGCAGGTTCAGATCAACGCCGTTCTCGGCGAGGATACCTTCGAAGCCGAACAACTGAAAAACGATACTAATCAAGACCAGAATGGCCGCGTTGGTGGCCAGAAACAGGAGAATTCTCATCATAGCGCAATTCCTTCCCGGGGATTGTTGCCCGTAATCGTTACCGAAATGCAGTATAAAAGTAATGGTGGCGGATCGACAGATATCAAGCAGCAAACGAAACTTTTTCCGATCTGTGTTATCTTACTTGATACACACCGGGGGCGACCTGGCTTCGACGTGGGTCGCGAAACCTGAGGTGCATGCCGAGGTGCAGGATACCTCGTAAAACCATCTGCAAACTATTAGTTGCCAACGACGACAACTACGCACTCGCAGCTTAAACCCCTGTAGGGTGCCGTCTGACTGGAGCCGTGCATGTGCGTCCAGAGTTCCCGGTCTTCGGACAGGGAACACTCAGGCGTCGATTCTCACATGATCGCGACAAGGCACGTTCGGGGCGGAGTCGTTAAAACTTAACCGAAATCGCTGATTATCTTCCCTGCCCGTCGGGTAGTGATCAGTTAAATTAATAGACCGGGACAAGCATGTAGAGCCGATGGCAGAGGACTTACGGACGCGGGTTCGATTCCCGCCGCCTCCACCAAATTGCACTTAAGTGCAGCAAATGCCAGAAAACGGCAGAATACGAAAACACAGTGGAATCAGTCACAAATTGGCTGATTCCACTAGTGCAATTAATTGCACTCCTGATTTCTGTTTTCTCAGATCATCCCCAGTACTGCACTCAAACTACACTTAAAGGACCATCATCCCATCTGGCAGGGAGCAACTACTTGCTTTCCAGTACGAAGAATGCATTTCCATATAAAACAGCTTCATACCTTCGTATTACCGGGCGCAGGACTGCAGCCTTCCCTCTAGGTACACTGCCAGCACGTGAGGCGGTAGAACTCACGCAGCACGAGCGGCACGCAGCTGCCGAAGCCATGATCACCGCGAGCGGTGCCGAGTGCGCCTATGGCGGTGGCCGTGCCTGCTACATCCCATCACGGGACGTTGTACACATGCCAGAGCTGGGCACGTTCGAGAGTACAGTCCAACCATGATTCTCGCACTCGTGTGAATGACCAAGCGAGGAAACGTCTGGTTTCTGGCTGAACCGAGACTTACGCACAACTGAAGAACTCTTCAAGTCCTCTACCCTCGACTCACTTCCTGCATAATCAGGGTAGAACCCAAGCAACCTACAGCTGCTAACGCTGTCACACCTGATGAGTCGCCCTGCAGCTCCTACGCTGCTCCTCCTGCATCATTAAGTGTGCCGGCGGTGGTGTTGTGCTTGTGTGAATGTGGCGGATTAGTTTGCTGAGGAAATTTGAGACGATATAGCTAGCACCTTATACGCAAGCCCTTACAAGCCTAAGCCACACGGGCTTTTAATCCAGACACCGGGGGAGTATTAGCAGAACACCGAGAGGCTGCATAAGCCGGGCTGTGAGGAGTTCAAACTGCAGTACATCGATGGAGATCACAGCGAGCCGTTCAAAATTGCAGGCGTCTGTCAGGGCAACCTGCATGAGTGGCTGGAAATGCTGTAAGAGGTTGAGCTCACGATCTGCGACGAAGCAACGCCCGTTAATGCTGTCCTTTTCCGATCATGTGATGTTCTGCAACGTATACCATCGAGTATCTGTCTAGGCTCTTGTCAGGGCGTCTGAACAGGGACTACACCCCCGTCGCCACGGGATAAGAGAAATGTTGCAGGGACGAGATTCTTCCCGCGCAGTCAAGGCATCGAACGTGCGTGTAAAAGGGCCGGTCAGGACTGCGCTGGGTCTGGCCTCCCTGTTCGCCCTGTGCAGTTTCCTGATTGCGGTAGTTGCTCTGGTTGCGTATCGGTTGGGCCTTGTCGTAATCATTCAACCGCTGACCGACGGTCCGGCGCTACACCCGGTTACCGCGCTGAGCGTGATACTGCTGGCACTTTGTGTTGTGCTCACGACGCCACGAGCCCGTCCATTCATCGATGGAGTTTGCGCCGTGGTATTGCTCGGCGCACTGGCACGTCTGGTCTTCCCCGACGAGGCCAGCCTTTGGCTCCTGCAACACAATACGTATCCTGCGGAACCGGAATCCATCGTGTCGACGGGCACTGCGGTGTGTCTACTGCTGCTGGCCGCCTCACTGCTGTTGCGCCAGTATGGGAACGCGGTTGTCTCGCAATTGATGTCCGTACTCGCATACAGTGCGCCGGCACTGGCGCTCGTCGGGTTCGTGCTCGGTGTACATGAACCCTATGCCAGGATGTCACTGACCACCGTCCTGATGCTGATCCCGCTGTGTGTGGCGACGGCCTTGAGCACCGTCTTTCACGGCTTCCTGCGGCCGCTGCTTGGCCAAACCCGCATTAGCGCGCTTGCCAGGCGTCACCTCGCGCTGGTCATGATGGCACCGTACCTGCTGGGCCTCTGCATTATCAATTTCAGTCCGGATGCCGCCGAGATCTCGTTCCTGATCCTGATAGTCGCGAGCAGCCAGACTGTTGGGCTCGTCGTAGCCTTCCTGGCGCTGTCTTTCATCAACCTTGAACGTCGCAGCAATATTCTGCAGCGGCGTGCAGAGACGCGTGCCAGGCGCGACGGGCTGACCGGGGCAATGAATCGTGCCTGCTTCACTAATCAGGCCCACCGGGAGATTGGTGAGCACCGCAAAATCAAGAGCAAGGTATCTTTACTTTTTGTCGACGTAGATCATTTCAAGCGAATCAATGACACTTACGGGCATGAGACCGGTGACAAGGTCCTGAAGCGGATCGCTCATCTTATGCGTCGCTGTCTTCGTAAAGGCGATACCGTGGCACGATGGGGTGGTGAGGAATTCGTCGTTTTGTTACCGGCCACTGACCTGAACGGGACGCTGCTGATAGCGGAGAAAATTCGGCATCGCATCGATGTTGAACAATTTGACGAGTTGGCCACCGGTTTGCACGTAACGGTGTCGATCGGTTGCGTAGAAATGAGCAGCAGCGAGGAGTTCGATGAACTCGTCGCGCAGGCGGACCGGGCTCTCTACGAGGCCAAGCACAGGGGACGCAACCAGACAGTCGCGGCGTAATCGCGAATCTGACCTAACCACTTCATTTGTATGCATCCCACCCTCGAGTCTTTTACGGGCGGTGCAAATATGTTACTCGTCGTGTTGATGGAATAGAGGGATTCCCTAACCAGGTCTTCATAATTCAAGGCCCCTCGATACAGATGAGGCTGAACTCTCTCCCGGCATGGTCTGAGAGCTTGTATAAGCAAAGCTAAAGCTGGGTTTCAGAAAAGCCGTTAACCTCCCTACCCAGCATGAAGCCCGGGAAATCGACAGCGATGGCAGAAAATGCTCAGGATGCAGTATTGAAGCATGAGCGCGACGCTCACTCCGGAAGGTTAGCGGTGTTACACCTGTTTGTACCGGAGGAGGTTGCGAATATATTTCGGCAAGTGGCAAAAAAGTTAATTATGTCACCACAAGTACTACTCGAAGAAATGGTAGAACTAAATAAGCGCACAATCCAGATCACCGCAGTCCCGAAGCAGAAACAACACCAGCGACAGCAATAGCTGAGTAGATGAGGCAACTATGGAATCGAGTATATTGAACATGTTCAGATCTGCGGAACACACCCAGTTTTTCGCCGCAGGAGAAACAATTTTCACTGAAGGCACCTCCGGTCGTGAAATGTATGTGGTCCTTGAGGGCAGTGTCGATATTCGGATTGGCAATAAGACGCTGGATGTCACAGGACCAGGGGGAGTTTTTGGTGAGATGGCATTACTGGATTCCAGCGACCGCAGTGCAACAGCAATTGCGAAGGATGACTGCACGTTGGCCTCCATCGATGAGAGGCAGTTCCTCCGCATGGTTGAGCGGGCACCCCTTTTCGCACTGAATGTGATGCAGATCCTGGCTGACAGGCTCCGCAGAATGGATTCCATGATTAGCCTGGCTACCAGATTAAGTGATGGCGTGGTCATCAGCATTTGAAATAAAGCCAGACATTCCAGGTGATTGCAGGTGAGGCATTCTTTTTTTATATGTTTCCGGTAGTCGTCGACCCGCCAATCTGAAGTTCACCGGGGCCAACAGCGGCGACTAGCCACCAGTGATGGCGGCTATAAACCATCTGTTCGTCCGCTGTGGCCACATACAGCCATGTCGCCCCATTCATCCATACCTGCCATGCCGCGCAGCTCTTTATATCGTCTTTTTCGTACTCATTCAGGCGAACGATTCCCCGACACCAAGGTCTCACCTTACTAGGAACGAGTGCCTTATTCTTGTTCCTTGAGGTCTAGATAAAGACGCGTGTGCCGGCACCGTGAGTTCATCAGGGCAGTCAACGCCCGGGAGGTTTTTCATGAGCTACAACCCGTTCATTGTACCGTTTGACCAGTTACCCGGGACACTCCCGATCTTCCCACTGCCCGGGGCGATCGTCATGCCGGGCAATGAGCTGCCATTGAACATCTTCGAGCCGCGTTATCTGAACATGGTCAGCGACGCACTAACTACCCACCGCATGATCGGCATGGTTCAACCGGACCCTGCCAACCGGGATGAGACCGGCCTGTGTCATACCGGTTGCGCCGGACGGATCACACAGTATCGAGAGACCGGTGATGGCTGTATAGAGTTAGTGCTGAGTGGCGTGTGTCGCTACGATCTCGTTGAGGAACTGCCGACCACCCGCGGCTATCGCCTTATCGTGCCGGATTGGTCACGCTTCAGTAACGACTATGCGGACCACGAGGTCAAGCTGCACGGTCAACAGGGCCTGTTGATCCGGGCACTTAAACGTTACTGCGAGGTCAAGGGACTGGAGACAGACTGGACCGTGCTCGAAAACCTGCCGATAGCGAGGCTGGTGAACAGCCTGAGTATGGCGCTACCTCTCAGCGAGCAAGACAAGCAAGTGTTGCTGGAAACGGTCAAACCCGTGGAGCGCCTGCACACCTTCACTGCCTTGCTCAACAGCGAACTGGAAGCACCCGGCTCGGTCACTCGACATTAGGCGATTCTCCGCGAAGGTGATTTTAAACGGGCTTCAGGGGCTTCCAGTAGCGGTGCGGATAATCCCGAGAGTCGTTCTCGACCGCAACTGGCTCCAGTCCGCATGCATAGAAAAATTTTTCCGCACCAGGCTGCACCTTTACCAGCAAACCATCAAACCCGCGCGATAATGCAGCCTCTTCTGCTGCGTTCAGCAGTCGGGTTCCCACGCCATTGCGGTGTAAATCGGGCGCAACATAGATCCCGTGCAGCAGTAACGCGTGCTGACCTCCTGGCGCGTCTCCTGGATCAGCCTGTTCCCACGCCGCAACACCGACAAGCCGAGTGGACTCTGCTTCGGCGACCATCAGTTCCAGACAGTCGACGTCGTGTGCATCATAATGATACAAAGGTGCTGCAAGGCGCTTCACGCGATCAGCCAGATCCCATGTCGCAATCGCACTGTCTATCAGCTGGTTGACTGTTTGCAGATCAGACAAGCGCGCCTGCCGCAGAGTCAGGGATTTAATGCCTGCAACCTCTGTCTCGCGGCAGTTGCGTGATTGCTCCCGGGAGATTTCAGACCCCGTTACCACGGCAGCCGTTCACCGTCAAAAGCCAGGAATTGACCCGTTTGCGCCGGCATGAAACCGTCCAGAACAGCAAGCAGGTAGCCGGCGCTCTGCGACGGTGAAAACAACTGTTGCGCTGGAACATGGCGCTGAAAAGGCCGGGACATGGCCGTGTCCGTTGTACCCGGATGCAGGGCGGCTACTGCCACATTAGGCAATGTTCGCGCCCACTCGATCGCAATTGTCTTCAGGCACATGTTCAGCGCCGCTTTCGATGCGCGGTAACTGTACCATCCACCCAGACGGTTATCCTCGATGCTGCCGACCTTTGCTGAAATAGTTGCGAAAACTGACGGTCGGCCATGCCTGAATTTTGCCTGCAGATGCTTGGCCAGCAACAGGGTGGGCAAGGTATTGACACGCATGTTCTCGAGAAAAAAGGCTGGATCGATCTGCCGGATGGTCTTCTCGGGCCCGGCTGCCGGGGTGTGCAGAAGACCCGCTGTATTGATCAACCAGTCAATTTCATCCACGTGTTGTGCCCAGTCGCGAACGGCGGCTTCATCGGTGAGATCCAGCCTGTACCAGTTGATTTTCGGATGAGCGCTCACAGACGGATCGCGTCTGCTGGTGGCAATAATTTTCTCGACCTGCGGGCGCCCGGAGAGAGCCTCGACGAATGCACTGCCGAGACCGCCCGAACCGCCTGTTATCACTACCTGCAAGGTTCTACCCCTGAAATCCGGCTCGACTGCGCAGGAGTTAACGACACGGCTTGCAGTAGCTACCATGCAGCGACCAGGCCAGAAAGAATGCAGGCAGCGTGACACCCGGAATGCCAACCGCAAGGCGTCACCAGCCGACTTCTCTGCAGCAATTGAAGTGCGAGGACATCACCAGTGTTCAGGCGGGACAGTTGTTGCGGCGCCTGGCAAGCCGCCAGCGGGCAAAGGGTTCATAGATTCGATCAAGCAACGGAACCAGTCCAAGGTAGCGGACAACTCCACCCAGCCAGCGGTAGTACGGCAGGTCACACCACAAGCGCGCAAATGCGGCGGCACCTGTGTGCATTTGCCCCTCTCTGTCGAGCACATGCAAACGGGCCATGGCGGCTTCCCGGTTCAGATGGAAAGGTTCAAGCAGATCAGACTCGACACTGATATCAACCCAGTGCACCCGGTTGTCGCTATCGAGTCGGCGGTAATGATTCACCTCTCGACGACAAAGAGGACAGCCGCCGTCGTAGAACATCGCGATTTGTCTTTTCATTCTGGTTGAAGCCTGCTGGTTTAGAGACTCTTGGTATTGAACGCTCATTTTGTCCCGATCGCTGCACATCCAGGTCGCGCCTTGCAGCACTGGTATCATGTTTGAGCGGGTTTCATGAGACATTTGATATGCTTATGCCAATGAGTATACTGAAGAAACTTTATTTGTCTAGGACAATTAGTTTTATTGTTAATATCCATGAAGTTTGAGATGAAATCGAGTGACTGAAAACACTATGCGCTATGCCATCGGCGTGGTTGAACGCGACACCGGTATCGGGCGCGACACCCTGCGGGTTTGGGAGCGCCGCTACGGCTTCCCAAAACCTGCGCGTAATGAAAAAGGTGAACGCGTCTACCCCGAAAATCAGCTGCGGCGTCTGCAGCGGATCCGCCGTTTGCTGGATGGTGGCATGCGTCCGGGCAAGCTGCTGCCACTCAGCGAGGGTGCACTGGATAAACTCGAAGCCAGCCTGCAGACTGAAAACGCGAGGCAGCCAAATGAAACGGTCAGCGCAATGCTCGATGCGCTACGCTCTGCAGATGCCGGACAAATAGAAACCCTGTTCCAGCAGCAACTTGAGCAACAGGGAATGGAAGACTTCATTACAGAAACAGTCGTACCGCTTCTGCATACAGTCGGCGAGCTTTGGGTCAGTGGCAATTTGCAGGTGTTTCAGGAACACTTTTTGTCAGCACAACTAACCCGATTCCTCAATACAGAAGTAACCCGCATGCAGAAAAGTGCAAACAAACCGCTGGTATTGCTCGCAACCCTGCCCGGAGAAGAACATACGCTGGGTTTGCTGATCGTCGCCGCCATGCTTTCATCCGGCGGTATTGCAACCATCAACCTGGGCGGCGAGGTACCGATGGACCAGATCGTCCGCGCGGCACAACAGTTTCAGGCCAGCATTGTGGGTATCACCTTCAGCGGCGCCTACCAGTACAAAAACATTCGCCCGCATTTACTCGAACTACGCAAGCTGATACCGGAAGGTATTGACATCTGGACCGGTGGAGAAGGCGTACACCGTCTGCGCAAGTTGCCGAGGGGTATTACCAGGTTCAGCAACCTGGAAAACTTTCCCCTCTGATGAAATTCATGCGGTCTTTGGACACCTGCTGAGCAGCAGAAAAAAAGACACTCTTTCGATGTAATGAAACGTAGCAGGTAATGCATCCAGTGTGGTGGTCCGCGGGTTGATTTGTTGCAGCGATAACGGCGCAGGCCGATGCGAAACTGCCATGCACATGCACAAGCAACGATGGATTATTGCGCGTGCAGCCAGACCAGCCCCGCTGGCGTTGCAGTTTGACTGGCGAGCCAGGCTGATAATCGCCGCTTTAGCCGCCCTGACCGGACGTTGCAGTTAAATCGAGCCTTCTGTCCGCTGCCTGGCGCTTTTTCAGGGCAGGAGGTTCCCGCACCGTTGTGTTTTCTTGCGTTAACTGTGCGTCTGGACTTGAGGTTTTCGTGGTTTCGGGAGTAGCACTCATTTTCCGGTCAATGCTGTCTTTCAGTGCCAGCAGACCAGCGTTATCCGGTTGAATACGCAGCCCGCGATCCAGGTATCGATCTGCTCTCTCAATATCGTCATCGGCTGCGGCCTTTGCTGCGAGCGTCCGGTAAATGAGGACAATCTTCTCGATACCGGCACGGGCTATTTCGTTTTCGGGATCCTGCTGCAGTACCGCATTCAGGTACTCGTAGGCATTATCGCCTTCGGGCGTTATCAGTCGATAGTCATCCAGCGCCTGGCTGGCCTGTGCAAGCAAGATATCGATAGCGGGAGTTTGTATATCCCTGGTCTGCCCGGTGCTATCGGCAGTTGATGTCGCCAGGACTGGTGCAGGGTCCACATGACGCAGTGCTTCAGCTTTTGTTTGAGACCTTTCGATAACACCCACAGCTAACGGATTAGTACCCGCGACAGGATTCGTCTGTGCAGTGGTATCACCGTCACCGGAAGCTGAATGCCTGTCTACAGCTTCGGTCTTCGCCCGCCTTTCAACATCCGTATGCAGAGGAGCCGTACTTTCCTCCCGGAGTGCAGGCGGCTTGTCCCGGCCCGGGAACTGCTCGACCAGTGTCAGCATATCACTGACCATCTCGCGTCCAGAAAACGACGGCACTGTTGCAATAGAAATCGCCAGCAGGACCAGCAGCGCAGCCGCAACGGCCAGTGCCTTGCCCAGGCCAGGGCGTCCAGGATGAGCTCCTTTTACCGCCACATCTTCCGGATTGTGCAACGCAGCAGGCGCCGGGATGGCGGCCTGTAAGGGCTTGGGTACAACCGCTACCGGTACTTCCTCTTCGTCATCGCGATGGGCAACGCGTTCATGGTGACTGGCAGAAGTTACCTGATGACGTGCAACAAATGCTTGCCTGTTATGCGCTGCCTGTCGCGAACCTTTGGAAATGGCGATAGCGCAGGCGTCCATCTTGCTCGCCCTGATAGCCAGATCGGTAACGGATACCTGGCCATCTCGGATCTCGGAAAGATTAGTTACCTTCCCGGTGTCGTAGAGCAGTGCCTGATCGATATCCATGGGCGTTAACCGTTCTTCACGCATCTCGGCCGAGATCTCCAGCACATCCTGCATATCAATGGCATGGCTGCCCTTTCCAAAACCAAGCAACAGCAAGCGGTTGCATATCTTGTTAATATGACGCGGCACACCATTGCTGAGTTGATAAATGCTCAACACGGCCTCACCGCTGAACTCCGGGTCACCGTTCCAGCCTGCCTGCAGCAGCCGATGCTCGATGTAAGAGCGGGTGTCTTTCAGGTTCAGTGGTACAAGCTGATAGTTTGCGATGACGCGTTGCTGGAACTGTTCCATGGCCGGAATACGCATCAGTTCCTGCAGCGACTCTTGCCCGACAAGCACCAGTTGAAGCATCAAACGGGACCGGGTCTGCAGGTCTGCCAGTATCCTCAATTCTTCCAGGGCAGCATGACTGAGGGTCTGTGCTTCATCGATGATCAGCAGGACACGCCGTCCGGTTTGCTCCTGCTGCAGGAAAAACTGGTGTATCCGGTGACGCATGGTGCCCTTTTCCATTCCGGCAGCGTCGATACCATAGGCATACGCAATCGCACGCAGCAAATCAGTCGCCCCGTAACTGGACACAGCGATGCGCCGAGCAACCACCTTGCTGGAGTCGGTTTCCTTGAGGAATGTTTCAACCAGCATTGTTTTACCGGTGCCCGGTCGACCGGTCACCATGACGAAACCCTCGCCTTCAGCAAGCGCGAAATCGAGATACTCTCTGGCGCACCGGTAACCAGTGTGGCGGAAGCAGAAATCAGGCTCTGGTGCGAGCCTGAAGGGATTGCTGACGAGTTGATAGAAACGCTTGTACATTAGCGAAGCCAAATATAATGAACGGCTTATATTATAGCGCTGTTTTACGTGCCGTGTTTGAACTTTCCTGCCGGCAGGTAGACATGCAGGTGTTATTTACAATACATTTCATAATGTTATGCAGTCTTTCAATGTACATTTATAACTTATGTAGCAACACCCTAATGTCTCCTTAGCCATTCACTGGCCAGCTGCTGCGCTTCTGCAATCTGCGTGGCGCTCATCGTTCGGGCAATGGTGCTGCGTCCACTGATCGCCTCAGTATTGCCCCCGGCAGCGACAATACTGAACCACTTGTAGGCCTCAATATCGTCCTGCGGCACCCCCATTCCCTCATGGTACATGATCGCCAGGTTGTACTGCGCATCAGCGAAGCCCTGCTCGGCAGCCCGTCGATACCACTCGACCGCCTGCCTGTCATCCTGAGGTACGCCCCGACCCGCATCGAAGAGGATACCGAGATTATATTGCGCAAGTACATCGCCCTGATCAGCCGCCCTGCGGTACCAGTTCGCCGCCTGGACATCATCTTTTTCGACACCCTGACCACTGGCATACAGGCTCCCCAGGTTGTATTGCGCCCGTGGGTCACCCTGCTCCGCCGCCAGTTTGTACCAGTTCGCCGCAGCACTGTAATCCCGGGCAACACCGCGACCTTCGTCGTACAGGATACCCAGGCTCAGTTGCGCCTGGACATCACCCTGCTCGGCGGCCTTGCGATACCAGTAGACCGCCACTTTCAGGTTCTGTTCAATTCCGAGCCCCTTTGCATACAGGTTACCCAGACTGTATTGCGCATCGGCCAGACCCGTCATGGCGGCCAGGCGATACCACTTAACGGCTTCGCTGTCATCATGCGGGACACCCTCGCCACGCGCATACATACCCGCCAGGTTGAACTGGGCAACAGCACTGCCCTGCTCGGCGGACATGCGCCACCATTTCACGGCTTCTCTGTCATCCTGTGGCACACCCTGGCCCGTCTCGTACATGAGGCCCAGATACAACTGCGCAAAGGCATTACCCTCTTCTGCCAGCGGCCTGAATTCCTGCAGCGCCAGCTCGTAGTTGCCCTGGTCGTAGTGCTCAAATCCCTCATAAAACCCGCCCCACGCCTGACCAAAGGCAAGCAGCACAACAATCAGGGTTATCTTGCGAAAGGCGTGCATGTGTCCTCCGGGTGTTTTGAGAAATCAGGGAAGGCCTGAACAAGCCCTTATCCGCCATTCCTGTGCACAGCGGAACCGATGGGAATCATCACATCAATCCCGGCCTTTGACGGGCTCCGGACTTTTCCAGAGACGGGTGAAATATAACATGCACACCGAAAGGCAGACAAAACAGTGAGAACCCTCTGTTGTATACAGCCATCAACCCGCACCATGATGATGCAGCGGGTATTATTTCAGGGCGCAGTCCGGACTTTCTGCGAGGTGATTGATCCTGATCAAAGCGGAAATACGCCATCTGAAGCCAAATGCAAAAGGGTACGATTATTGCCTGACCAACTAGGGTAGACTCTGCAGCCACCTCCATTTTTATTTGGCCAATCGCCATCACTTATTGATATGCACATCACCAGAGATTTGATGTATGACGCATGATGAAGTTATCCAGTCGATAATTGCATCAGCCGGTACCTCGCCTGAGGCTGAACGACCCCGCCTGTTGCAGTATCTGTGCGAGATCCAGCAGCAGTTCTCGCACATACCCGGGGCCGCAATTACCCGACTCGCCGCCCTGCTGCAGATGCCAGAGTCGGAAATTTACGGTGTCATCAGTTTTTACTCTTTCCTGCATGAACAGGCTCGCGGCAAATATGACATCCTGCTCAGCGACAGCATCACTGACCATATGCTCGGCTCCCGCATACTGCTGCAGCTTCTCTGCAACCGGCTCGGGGTGGAACCCGGTATACCGCGTGCCGACGGCCGTGTCTCGGTTGACACGACTTCCTGCACCGGCATCTGTGATCAGGGACCCGCGATGCTGGTCAATGGTCGGGTGGTCAGCCAGCTGAGCGACAGGCGCATCGAGCACATCTGTGCGCTGATCGAGACTGCGACAGACGTCTCGCAGTGGCCGGCGGAATTCTTCCTGGTTGAAGACAATATCCGGCGCCGGGACCTGCTGCTCTCGGAGGAAACCGCGGCCATCACCCCTGATGGCAGTGCGCTGCGCGCCCTGCTGGATACAGACGGTAACTCCGTTCTCGAGGTCATCGAAAACTCCGGACTGCGCGGCCGCGGCGGCGCCGGTTTTCGCACCGGCATGAAGTGGCGTTTCTGCAAGCAGGCCCAGGCCGACACCCATTACGTCGTGTGTAATGCGGATGAAGGCGAACCCGGGACCTTCAAGGACCGGGTGCTGCTGAACAGCTATGCCGACAGCGTTTTCGAGGGCATGACGCTCTGCGCCGGCATTATCGGTGCGCACCGGGGTTATCTCTACCTGCGCGGGGAATACCGTTACCTGCTCGAACCGTTGCACGCAGTACTGCAACAACGCCGCGATAACGGCCTGCTCGGGCAGCGCATTCTCGGCAAGGATGGTTTCGACTTCGATATCGAAATTCACCTCGGTGCCGGCGCCTATATCTGCGGCGAGGAATCCTCACTGATCGAGTCGCTGGAAGGCAAGCGCGGCATTCCGCGTATCCGCCCGCCCTTTCCTGTGACACACGGTTACCTGAACCAGCCGACCGTGGTCAACAATGTAGAGACATTCATGGCGGCTGCCAAAATCGCAGCCCTCGGCGCCGACTGGTTCTGTCAGGCCGGCACGCCGGAGTCCACCGGCACCAAGCTGCTCAGCGTCTGCGGTGATTGCGAACGCCCGGGTATTTATGAATACCCGTTCGGTGTCAGCATCAAGCAGGTCCTCGAAGACTGCGGCGCAGTCGATACACAGGCCGTGCAGATTGCCGGTGCCGCGGGCACTACCCTGCCGGTTTCAGACAGTGGACGCCGCCTGGCGTTTGAGGACGTCGCTACCGGCGGCTCATTCATGGTGTTCAACCGTAATCGCAACCCGCTCGACATGGTGCAGAATTTCGCTCATTTCTTCGTACACGAAAGCTGTGGTTTCTGCACACCCTGTCGTGTTGGCGGCTCATTACTGAAGGATCTGGTTGACAAGCTCGTCAACGGACATGCTACGCAGTACGATGTCGCTGAAATGGAGAATATCAGTATGCTGATGAAAAACGCCAGCCACTGCGGTCTTGGCACAACTGCTCCAAACCCGGTGCTCGACCTGCTCAAGCGTTTCCCAAAGGTGGTGGAAAAGCGGCTTGTCCACAGCGGCTACGAGCCGGCGTTCGATCTCGACGCTGCCCTGCAGGAGGCGCGCGACATCAGCGGTCGCGACGACGCCGGCGCACACATCGAGACCCGGATATGAGCGACGCAAAAACTTTCAGCCTTGACGGTGTGGCTATTGAATTCAGCGATGGCGACACCATTATGGATGCTGTCTTGAAGGCTGGCGCCTACATTCCGCACCTGTGCCACAACCCCGAATTTTCCCCGCACGGCAGCTGCCGCGTGTGTGTCGTCAACGTCAGCGGTCGCCAGGTCGCCGCCTGCACCCAGCCGGCGGCTGAAGGCCTCGAGGTGGATAACAGCTCCGACGCCATCGTCGAGGAACGGCGCAATCTGCTGCAGATGCTGTTCGTCGAGGGCAACCATGTCTGTCCCGGTTGTGAAAAAAGCGGCGCCTGCCAGCTACAGGCAGTCGCCTACTACACCGGTATGCTGTCGCCGCACTACACCCACTTCTTCCCGCAACGTTCCGTTGATGCCTCGCATCCGGATACCGCGATTGATTTCAACCGCTGCATCCTCTGCGAGCTGTGCGTACGCGCCAGCCGCGACGTTGACCACAAGAACGTGTTCTCTATCAGTGGCCGCGGCATTGGCAGTCACCTGGTGATCAACTCACCCGGCGGCAAACTCGGAGACAGCACGTTCTCCGCCACCGACAAGGCTGCCCATGTCTGCCCGGTCGGCGCAATCCTGCCCAAGCACCGTGGTTACGAACAGCCCATCGGCAAACGTCTGTATGACAGGCAACCGGTCAGCATCGTTGGTGATGTGGCCACACACGAATCCAGCGACCAGGGAGATTCACATGACTGATAAAATCAGGGTCGCAACCGCATCATTGTGTGGCTGCTTCGGCTGCCACATGTCGCTGCTGGATATCGACGAACGTATTATTGACCTGGTGCAACTGGTGGAATTCGACCGCTCGCCGATCACTGACATCAAGAAGGTCGGCGATTGTGACATTGGCATCATCGAGGGCGGCGTCGCCAATGCAGAAAACGTCGAAGTGCTACGCGAGTTTCGCAAGCACTGCAAGGTGCTGGTGGCCATTGGCGCCTGCGCGGTAAACGGTGGCATTCCGGCGATGCGCAACTCATTCGAACTGAGAGAATGCCTCGATGAGGCTTACGTCAACGGCATTGGCGTGGCCAATCCGCACATACCGAACGACGTGGAAATACCCATGCTGCTGAACAAGGTGCACCCGATTCACGAGGTGGTCAAGGTCGATCACTTTCTGCCTGGCTGCCCGCCCACGGGCGACACCATCTGGACCTTTCTGACAGAGTTAATCGAAGGCAAGCCGATCAGCTTTCCTTATGAACAAATCCATTATGATTAAGTATCCAGCCAGATTCCCGGCCGGGTTATATCCTCATTTATGCCTGGTGATATTCGGGTACTCCATAGCCATCTCCCTCAGGGAGAGGGCGTTATCAGGAGACATTAATGCCATCGAATCTTGAAACTGCCGCCAACCCGGAGAAGCTTGAACGCATCGTAATCGAGCCGCTGACGCGTGTTGAAGGTCACGGTAAGGTAACGCTGCTGCAGGATGAGAACCTGAATATCAGGCAGGCACGTCTGCACATCGTCGAATTTCGCGGTTTTGAAAAATTTATCCAGGGCAGACCCTACTGGGAACTGCCGGTACTGGTTCAGCGCCTCTGCGGCATCTGCCCGGTCAGCCATCACCTCGCCGCAGCCAAGGCCACCGACATGCTGGTCGGCGCTACGCAATTGACACCGACGGCGGAAAAAATCCGCCGCCTGATGCACTACGGACAAACCCTGCAGTCTCACGCGCTGCACTTCTTCCACCTGTGCTCGCCTGACCTGCTGTTCGGTTTTGATGACGAGGTGCGCCATCGCAATATCGTCGGAGTCATCGAGGATCACCCGGAGATCGCCAAACAGGGCGTGCTGTTGCGAAAATTTGGCCAGGAGGTGATTCGACTGACCGCCGGCAAGCGCATACATGGCACCGGCGCCATCCCGGGCGGTGTCAACAAGTCGCTGAATCGGGAGGAAATCGATTACCTGCAAAAAGACATCGAGCAGATAGTGCAGTGGGGCCAGGACGCAGTCGAGCTGATCAAGCGCATTTTCTTCGAGCAACTTGACTACCACATGGCCTTCGCCTCGATTGATACCAACATGCTGAGCATGGTTGGCGCGAACGGTGAATTCGACATCTACCATGGTGGACTGCGCGCGAAGGACGCTAGCGGCGGCGTGATATTCGACCATATCGATTATACCCGCTACAACGACTACATCCGCGAAGGCGTAAAGAACTGGAGCTACATGAAGTTTCCGTTCATCGAGTCACTCGGTGCAGAGGATGGCTGGTACCGTGTCGGACCGCTGGCGCGTGTAAACAACTGCGATAATTTCGACACCCCACTCGCCGAAGCACAGCGCAAACTGTTCAAGGAAGCCGGTCACGGCAGACCCGTGCAGGCCTCGCTGGCCTTCCATTGGGCACGCCTGATCGAATTACTGCATTGCACCGAGGCCATCAGGGAACTGCTGCTGGACCCGGATATCAGCGGCAAGGACCTGCTTAACAAGGGCCGTCTGCAGGGCTGCGGCATCGGTGTGCTCGAGGCACCGCGCGGTACACTCTTTCATCACTATGAAATCGATGATGACGGCATCGTCAACAAGGCCAACCTGATCGTATCCACCACCAATAACAACCAGGCAATGAACGAATCCATTCGCCAGGTCGCGAGTATGTACCTCGACGGCAGCCAGTTGACCGAACCACTGCTCAATCAGATCGAGGTTGCGATTCGCGCCTACGATCCGTGCCTGTCCTGCGCCACACACGCCATGGGTAAAATGCCACTGGAAATTACCCTGGTCAACGAGAATGCGGAAGTCATCGACAGGATCGAGAAACGGGTCACCGGGGAGATACAGCGTACCGTTTCCTGACCCTGATCGGCTGCGGTTCAGTTGCGATCCTGCAATGAGATTTTCTGCCATCATCAGGTGAATACATCACATGCTGCAACAATCGGCTAATCCGCAGCTGATATTCACATGGGGCAATCCATCACGCGGCGATGATGCACTTGGGCCGGCGCTGTATGAATTGCTGCAAAACGATCACCTCAGCGGTGTCGATCTGCTCACCGACTTCCAGCTGCAGATTGAACACGCTGTCGACCTTGTAGATCGCAGCCGGGTGCTGTTTGTCGATGCGAGCACTTCGGCAATCTCCCCGTTCGAGTTTTCTCGGCTGCAACCTGAACAGGATGCCAGCTATACCACCCACGCAATGAGTCCGCAGGCACTGCTGTCGGTGTACCAGCAGGTCTATGGCAACCCGCCGCCGCCTGCCTGGCTGCTGTCCATTCGTGGTTACGAGTTCGGTCTTGGCTTGCCACTGTCAGCGGCGGCAAACCAGAACCTGCTGGCGGCGTACAAGTATGTAAACCTGTTACTTGGCCCTGCACAGTCGGCCGCTTCATCATGACGCCGGGGCATTTCCTGCCTGAACGCTATTCCCGAACCCCGACCTTCGCCGTGGTGGCGGTTTGTTCGATGTTTCCGTAAACGAATTGGTAAAAATCCTGTTGCCGGCTCTTGAAATGGACACACGCGCCCCTATCTATGAAGTATGTCAGTTTTGACTTACTTTGTTCCGGAGGCCGTACCATGTCATCAGTCCACTACAAACCAGTTAACCTGTTTGATCAGTTTAACAACGAAATGAGCCGCTATCTTTCCAGTATGCGCGGCTCCGCAGCCAACCAGGAGCATGACTGGACGCCTGCGGTTGATATCCATGAAGAAGACAATCGCTACCTGCTCACTGCTGACATTCCCGGTGTCAACCGCAGTGATGTGGAGATTACCCTTGATGAGGGAGTGCTGACAGTAAAAGGTGAGCGCAAGTCGGAAACCGGGGTTTCAGAGCACGGATACCGTCGCAGAGAACGCATCGCCGGGTCATTTATGCGTCAGTTCAACCTGCCTGACACGGTTGACAGTGCAAATATCAGTGCGAAAGCTGAAGATGGTGTATTGAAGATAGAGATACCGAAGCAGGAAAAACTTCAGCCAAAAAAGATTACCGTCAGTTAAGCGCACAACCCGTCTGACAGGCCAGCCCTCCCGGGGGCTGGCCTGAATTTCTTAACCCGGTGACGGCCCTTGTCCAGAACCACTGCATGACTGCATGCGTCAATTCAACAGATAATCAATATCCACACTCCCCCGTGTATTTACGTCCCGCAGGCACTTCCGGCAAACACATTCAGGGTGACCCTGGACAATGAAACAGTATTCAAAAGCGTGTGACGAAAACAGGGAGCCGATACTGGCTGTTATCAGGGAAGCCTTTGCGGATGCGCACACAATCCTTGAGATCGGCAGCGGCACCGGACAACATGCTGTTTACTTTGCACGCCAGCTGCCTCATGTGAACTGGCAACCCAGTGACCTTATAGAAAACCACACAAGCATAAATGCATGGCGCGATGAGGCCGGGATTGAAAATGTACTGCCGCCAATAGAACTGGATGTTACTTCAGGTACATGGCCGGGCAGAAAATACCATGGCCTCTTCAGCGCCAACACCACACACATCATGAGCTGGGCTGCTGTCGAGTGCATGTTTGGCGGTATTGGAAAAATACTGCAAAGAGATGCTCGCTGCTGCCTTTATGGTCCGTTTAATTATGGCGGCACATTCACCAGCAATAGCAACAGGCAATTCGATAGCTGGCTGAAAGAACGCGATCCCGCTAGCGGCATACGGGACTATGAAGCGATTGCAGAGCTGGCTGATGCCAACGGTATGGAGCTGAAATCCGATAACGAGATGCCGGCCAATAACCGTTTGCTGGTCTGGAGGAAAATATAAGCAATAAAAAAGCCGACCCTGCTCTGTAGAACAGGGCCGACTGGCGGGCAGCTTCACATGAGACGGTGTCGGGGCCGTCTGCAGATGAGGTCAATTATCGAACTGTGAAACTACCCATGGGACAGCAATAAGGGCAAGCACCGATGAGATTATCAAGTCCCTCGATTCACTGAGTGAGGACAGCATGCTCAGGCTCGGATCGCCTACCAGATAAATCGCAATGCCAATAGCAAATAGTTTGTGCATCTCGTACTCCTTTCGCTCTCACAACACTTGATGCTTATGTTATCGGCAGGGGCCGGAGATCTTCCGTGACGCAAGGCGTATTTGAGTGTGCGCTGGTTCCCAGAAACAGCAAAAACAGGCACTGAAGCACCTGTCGGTGTGTGGTCATTGAGGAGAGACGACGGATTCAGCGCAAAAGTCAAGGCCGTCAGGACATCGCGAGCAGACTGTCGGCTGAGCCTGGGCTGAACCAGTCCCGGTCTGCCGCTGTGGATAAACCGGACAACAACCCATGTAACGATGAACGCCCATTGCGGTCCGCAGGGTGCGTAAAAAGAAATGTCAGGAAACATCAACCGTGCGGACCCTGACGCTCGCCGGGGTAACCACTGATTATTCGCTGGGGCCCTTGGATTTAATCCGGCAGCGTGACCTTCGGGCTGTCTGTTTCACAAATCAGTTTATCCTGCCGCGCAGCCACGTCCCTGATACTGCTCTCCTGCATCAGATCTTGCAGGCTGATCCCGTTGAGAAAGCTGTAGATCTGCTGACTGAGGTCATCCCACAATTCATGTGCCAGACACTGATGTCCGTCATGGCAATTATTGGCTCCGCTGCAACGTGTGGTATCAACGGTTTCATCCACGGCCGACACGATCTCGGCAACCGCAATCCGGCTTGCGGGACGACTCAGTGAATACCCCCCCCCGGGTCCGCGGGTACTGCGTACCAGTTGCTGCTTGCGCAGGCGGGTAAACAATTGCTCGAGATAGGACAAGGATATGTCCTGACGTTTCGAAATGTCAGACAGGGTAACCGGGCCTGATGTGGAGTGAAATGCCAGATCAAGTATTGCAGTGACTGCGTAGCGCCCTTTACTTGTTAATTTCAAGATGAATTACCGTAGAGTGTGTGGACTGACAGGAGTATCAAACAGAGTATAGCTCAAGAATCCTTGTCTGGTTCTGTCGCCGCATGTTGTGAATCAAAAGCGGCATCAATTTCCTCATTTTCTACCTGCTTTAATGTGCAGGAATCGAGCTTGGGCAGGTCAAGATCACCGACCTCCCCACCCAGCTTTTTCAACCCCTTGCACATGTCTTCAAGGCGCTCATCCATGGCGTGAATATGGTCGAGTATCCCGTTTACGGCGGTTGCAACCGGGTCCGGCATGTCCCTGGTCGCCCCGTAGGCATCAAACCCCATTTTCTTTGCGATCGCCTGACGCTTGTCATCCGGCTTGTGTGTTGCTCCAACCAGGCGGCCCGGCACGCCAACGACCGTCATGCCGGCAGGGACATTTTTCAACACAACGGCATTGGAGCCGATTCGCACCCCATCCTCTATCATGACCGGCCCCAGTACTTTTGCACCCGCGCCTATAACCACATTATTGCCCAGCGTCGGATGACGCTTGCCCTTGTCCCAACTGGTGCCACCCAGTGTAACCCCGTGATACAAGGTGCAGTCGTCACCAATCTCCGTCGTTTCTCCGATCACCACCCCCATTCCATGATCAATGAAGAAACGTCGACCGATAACGGCACCCGGATGGATTTCGATACCCGTATACCACCTGGCAAGATTTGAAAATACCCGCGCCAGCCACTTCAATCCAGCCAACCACAGCCAGTGGGAGAGTCGATGCATCAAAACCGCGTGGATGCCCGGATAGGTTGTCAACACATCAAAGCTGTTGCGGGCCGCCGGGTCTCGGTCGAACACACAACGCACATCTTCTCGAATCCTGTTAAACATTTCCTATATTTTCCATTTATTACAGCAAGTAACGTGGCATTTATCACAAATATAATGACATTGCGCTGAGCACCGTAACACGGCTATTGAATGCGCTGCAGCCAGCAGAAAAACCCGGCATGTCTTCATTGTCTCGAACCCTGTTCTGTCGCTGTTAATATTCCGCGCAGAATATTGATTTCATTTTCGTCAGGGCGTACGCGATTATACAAACGTCGTAACCGGCGCATCAGCATCCGCGGGTTATCCGGATCAAGAAAATCGATCATTACCAATACCCTTTCGAGGTGCTCGTAAAAGCGTTCCATTTCATCGGCAGATACAGGCTCATGTTCCTGATTAATCTGGCTGCTGCCTGCTCTCAGGCAGGCCCTGTGCGCATTCAGGACTTCATAACAGATTATCTGCACGGCTGCCGCCAGATTCAGTGAGCCATACTCCGGATTGCTTGGTATCTGCACAAGAAACTGGCAGCGATCGATCTCATCGTTACGCAATCCCGATTGCTCACAGCCAAACAGAATGGCCACCTCGCCCTGCTCACTTTCTGCAACCAGACGTTCGGCGCAGTTTGCCGGCTCAATGATCGGGCACGGAATACTGCGACTGCGTGCGCTCGCGCCGATCACCAGCCTGCAGCCCGCCAGGGCAGTACCAAGATCGCTACAGACGGTTGCATCAGCCAGGACATCATCCGCGCCGGAAGCACGTGCCGTAGCCTCTGCAGCCGGGAACTGTTTCGGATTGAGAAGGAACAAGCGGGACAGGCCCATGGTCTTCATGGCTCGCGCCGCGGCACCGATGTTGCCCGGATGACTGGTATTCAGCAACACCACGCGTATGTTTGCGAACATATTTGTCAGCAACCTGTGATCTACTGTTGCTGCACACAGAAAAGTGCCAGCGCAGCCAGCAAGCGGTTGACCGCCTTGTTAGCCGCTACCACACCCCCGTAGGCATCGTCTGTTGCCGCTGTTTCGACGACATCAAATTGCTCGGTGGCAACAACACGGTGAGTCTGCAAGTCAATCAGATTGGCATGCAGGGTAACCCGGACGACACTGGGTTGTATGGTAAAGTCCTGATGCAGACGAACCAGGTCTGTATCGAGGCGGTAATCCGCAGCGATCGCGCCTGGTGCAGCATACAAGGCCTGGAACTTGCCTGTTGCCTGCAACGCATCGGCAATCTGTGGTGCCAGCATGCGGGCCGGGTTGTCTGCCCATTGACTGCGCGAGTAATAACGCAAGCTGTATGCCTCCCGCATATAGGCAATACGGGAACTGTCATAACCGCCGTAGGCAACCGGCGTAGTGACAATCAGGACCGGTGCCTGCTTGCCCGGGCCGTTGATGGCTTGCGGGCCGGGATGGTACTCAAGTAAATACTGGTCAATAGCAACTGGTTCTGCTTCAGGCAACACTGAACAGCCACCCGTCAGCAGCCCCGTCATCAACAGCGCGACAAGTTGTTTACCTACTCCACGCATAGACACTCCCATCGAGTTATTCTCCAGGACCCGGTGCCTCCAGGGCACGTCCGTAAAGCAGTACACGCGGGTCTTCCTCCAGCTTTTGCCCGAGGCTTTGCATGGTATCTGCCAGGCGGCGCAACTCACCGATCAGAGTGCCGAGTTCCGGCAAGGTCTGCTGGCTGAACTGCTGTACACCGCTGCCATTTTCGTTGATGTAACGTTCAAGGGTTTCACTGACTGCTGCAACCTTTTTCGCCATATTCTGGAAATCCCTGGCGGTAGTCCCGGCCTGGCCGAGCAGGCCTTTCAGCCCGCCGGACGCCTCGGCACCGTTCTCCAGTATCTTCGAGACATTGACCACACTCCGCTCAAGCTCTGCCTGTCGGCGCGCAAAGGCACCGGTAATCTCGTTAATGTTCGCGAGTATCTGGCTGAATGTCTGTGTACCTTCCGCATCGAGCACATTTGCAAGCGAGTGCGCCAGTATGTTCAGGTTTGCAATCAACTCGGTCCCTGAAGTATCCAGTCGCGAAAAAAAAGACGGGCCGGTCTGGATCACCGGGTAGTCTTCATCGTCTGCCGCCTTCAGCAGCGGTGACTCGAGAGAACCTCCGGTAAGGTCCACAAATGCAATACCGGTCAGACCCTGCACCGTCAACACGGCTATGGTGTCTTCCTTGATGGGTGCACCTGACTCTATATCGAGTGTCAATTGCACCTGTCCCGGCACTTCCGGGTTAAGTTTGATGCTGTGAACCTTGCCGATCTCGACACCCCGGTACTTGACCGGCGCATCAACATAGAGGCCCGAAACCGACTCATCCATGTAGACGCGATAGGTGGTATATTGCGATGAAAAATCCCCCAGAGCCAGCCACAGACTGATCGCTACCCAGGTTGACCCGAGCAGTATCACGAACAAACCCACCAAGGCGTAGTTTATTTTCTTGTCCACTTGCGCTCCTGCGCACGTCTGGCACGTGGTCCCTCAAAATATTCACGGACATGAGGGTCTGTCGACTTCGATAACGCCTGCATGGAATCGACACCCCGCAGTGTACCATCACCCAGTACGGCCACCCGGTCGGCGACTTCCCACATGGAATCCAGATCGTGAGTCACCATCAGCACCGTCAGACCAAGCATGTCTTTCAGTTTCAGCACCAGTTCATCAAACAGGCCCGCACTGGTCGGATCCAGCCCGGATGTGGGCTCATCCAGAAACAGCACCTCCGGGTCCAGCGCCATGGCGCGCGCCAGTGCCGCACGCTTGATCATTCCGCCACTCAACTCACTTGGATAGAGGTTTGCAGCCTCAGGCTCCAGTCCTGCCTGGATGATCTTCAGCCGCGCCAGCGCATCAATCATCGTGTCATCCAGGCGGGTATGCTCTCGCAAGGGGATGCCAACATTTTCCTGCACCGTTAAACCACTGAACAAGGCACCTTGCTGGAACAGCACGCCAATACGGCGCCGCAACTGCTGCGCACCATGTTCCGATATACCGATGACCTCGGAACCGAACAGTTTAATCGACCCGGCTGCGGGCGTCTGCAGCATGATCATTTCACGCAACAAGGTACTTTTACCGCTGCCACTCCCCCCGACCAGTGCCAGCACTTCACCACGAACAACATCCAGGTCAATGGCATCATGAACAACATGCTCGCCAAACGCAGTCCTGAGATTACGGATACTGATGACAACCTTGCCTTCAGGCATCACTGACGTGCCCGCGGCGTTTGCCGCCACACCGGCCATCACGCTCAAACACCCATCATGCTGAAGAGTACCGAGAACATTGCATCGGTTACGATAACCAGGAAAATCGACTGTACCACGCTGATGGTGGTATGACGCCCGACACTCTCTGCGCTGCCTTCCACCTTGAAGCCCTGGTAACAACCCACAATGGCAATAATGGCAGCAAAGACCGGTGCCTTGCCTATTCCTATCATGAAGGTCGAATAGGTAATCGCCTCCTCGAGACGCATCAGGAAAGCGTTAAACCCTATACCAAGCTGTGAGTTCGCCATTACCATGCCGCCGAAAATGGACAGCACATCGGCATAGATTGATATCAGCGGCATGACGATGATCAGTGACAGCAGTTTCGGCAGTACCAGCAAATCAACCGGTGGAATACCGATCGTCTCCAGTGCGGCCACCTCCTCCCTGATTTTCATGGTGCCGATCTGCGCCGCATACGCCGATCCGGTTCTGCCGCAAACCAGAATTGCCGTCAGCAATGGTGCCAGTTCGCGCAGCATGGAATAGCCAACCAGATCGGCAATGTAAATATTCGCGCCATAGAGTTTCAGTTGTACCGCTCCCTGGTAGGCAATCACGACGCCCATCAGGAATGACAGCAGCCCGATAATCGGCAATGCCTTTACCCCTGTCTGGTAGACATCCTCGAAGATTTCGGCCCAGCGAATACGGGCAGGTCGGCGCAGGCCACGCAACAGCGAAACAATGACCTCACCTATGAAAGCCAGGAAATTGAAGAGGTCATGCCCGATTGAAAGCCATTGATCGGCAAGAGAACGCGTCGAGCGACGCGGTGAGAGCAAAGCGGCTGTCTCGCTCGCGGAGGACACATAGTCAACGAGACGACGATGCTCCGGCCTGAAATCCTCAAGCTGTATTTCTGCACCGCGGTTCGTCATGCGCTGACGGATTTGCAACAGTAACCAGGCACCGGCGGTATCCAGCATGGTAATCGCCTCGCCGCTGATCTTCAGTGTATCACCCCGCGGCAGGTCAATGGCATCAAGCCCGGCACTCAGGACACCGATGCCATTTACAGTCCAGCAACCCGTGCAGAACAGCGTGTCTGCGTCCCTTCTGATCATGGCAGCTGTTCCTTGCATATCGGCAAGTTTCAGAGATGTCGCCATCGGATACAAGTCATCCGGCACGTAATTATTCTGTTATATCAGGCCGAGTCGAAGGGAAAAGCTAGCACATCCTGTACACGCTTCGAACCACTGGCCAGCATCAGCAGTCGATCCAGCCCCAGTGCAACACCGGCACAATCCGGCAACCCGGCGTGCAGGGCTGACAACAGGTTATCATCCATTTTTACGGCCTCAGTGCCTGCTTTCCTGCGTCGCTGCAGCTCGTTGTCAAAGCGCTGCTGCTGTTCCACTGCATCAGTCAGCTCATGGAATCCATTCGCAAGCTCAATGCCGTTCAGATAGACCTCGAAGCGTGCTGCCACAGGTGGCTCACCGGGACGCAAGCGGGCCAGTGCCGCCTGGCTGGCCGGGTAATCACGGACGAACACCAGACCGTTATCCAGCCGTGGCTCAATAACATGCGTCATCACCAGATCAAGCCAGGCATCACGGTCATCTGCCAGGCCGACAGCTGCCACGTTATACCTTGACTGCATCAATGACCTGAGCTCTGCCGGCGTCGCGGTGAACGGATCGATACCGGCGATATCGATAAACAGTTCACGATAGCGCCAGTGCTGAACCGTATCGACCGGCATGACGTCCGCAAGTACATACTTGAGCAGCTGCTGCACTTCATCCATCAGATCACGTTCATCAAAACCGGTTCGGTACCACTCCAGTAGTGTGAATTCCGGGTTGTGGCGTGGCCCGGATTCACCATCACGAAACACCTTGCAAATCTGGTAAATCGAGCCGCTGCCTGCCGCCAGCAGCCGCTTCATGGGGAATTCGGGAGAGGTATGCAGGTAACGCGGCTCGCCTTTCGCCGCTCCGGGACCTGAATAGACTGTTTTGAAACTGCACAGGGCCGGATCTGTACTTGCTGCACGCGACAGCACCGGGGTGTCGACTTCCAGCACATCAAGCCTGGCAAAGAACGTACGAATGCGGGCCAGCATGCTGGCTCTGAGCCTGTGCACCTCAAGCGAGGCCATCGGCCTCCAGTCAGAATCCGTTCGTATCATGGTGGACAGCAGGCCTACATCTCCAGACTACTCCTTTGCGCGACCTACGTATTCACCTGTACGGGTGTCAATTTTCAGTACCTCACCGACGTCAATAAACAGCGGGACACGCACCACGGCACCGGTCTCCAGAGTGGCCGGCTTGCCACCGCCACCTGAAGTATCACCGCGCACACCCGGATCGGTGTCGGTAACTGTCAGCAGCACAAAATTCGGCGGGGACACGGCCAGCGGCTGGCCATTCCAGAGTGTCACCTCGCACATATCCTGTTCCTTGAGCCATTTGACCGCATCTCCAACGGCTTCAGCAGCTGCTGCCAGCTGCTCGTAGCTGCTGGTATTCATGAAATGCCAGAATTCACCATCGCTGTAGAGGTATTGCAGGCTAACATCCATGACATCAGCGGCCTCCACTGACTCGCCTGACTTGAAGGTGCGCTCGATCACCCGACCGGTCTTGAGATTACGGATCTTGACCCTGTTAAATGCCTGCCCCTTGCCGGGCTTGACAAATTCATTCTCGATAATGGCGCAGGGATCGCCATCCAGCATGATTTTCAAACCGCCCTTGAATTCATTGGTGCTGTAAGATGCCATATGATTATCTAACCTTGTTAAATTCGACCCGTGAAAAATGTCCGTTATGATACCTCGAATACACCCAGCGGAACACCGGACGGCATGGCAGGAACAACTGACCATGGCAGTCAGATCCGTGGAGGAGCTGCTGCAGCTGCTGCAGATCGACCCCGCTATTGCAAAAATCCAGCCCTTGCAAAACGAATTCCCGCTGCGAGTACCGCACGGGTTTATTCAGCGCATGGTCAAGGGCGACAGCCGCGATCCGCTGCTACTGCAAGTGTTACCTGTTTTTCAGGAGACCCTGGAGGTTGCCGGCTTCACCGCCGACCCGCTGGATGAACGACTTGCCATGCCTGTCCCTGGCCTGCTGCATAAATACCGGAATCGTGCACTGCTGACCATGACCGGTGCCTGCGCCGTTCATTGCCGCTATTGTTTTCGGAGACATTTTCCCTACGCTGACGCCAACCCCGTCACCAGGCAATGGCAAGCGGCAATCAAGTATCTCACGCAGCATCCCGAGATCACCGAACTCATACTCAGCGGCGGAGACCCGCTGACACTGACCGATGCGCGCCTGCATTCCCTGACTGAACAGCTGGCTCCCCTGACGCAGCTGCGTACCCTCAGGATTCATACACGCCTGCCCATCGTATTGCCCGCACGCATCGACAGCGGGCTGCTGTCATGGATTAGCGCACAGGTACTGAAGGTGGTTGTCGTGGTGCATTGTAACCATCCCAATGAAATCGACCACAGCGTCATCGATGCACTCAACAAACTCACAGTTGCCGGCGTCACCCTGCTGAACCAGTCAGTACTGCTGCGGAATATCAATGACAGTGTCGCCACACTGGCCCGGCTGAGTGAGCGCCTGTTTACGGCAGGTGTTATGCCCTACTACCTGCATCAGGTGGACAGGGTACAGGGCGCAGCGCACTTCCGGGTGAGTCTTGAGCGTGCGCGCAACATAATGGCCGAACTGCAGGCATCACTTCCCGGCTACCTGGTTCCCCGGCTGGTAGAGGAACTACCCGGCATGCCCGGCAAAACGCCGCTTTAGTTGGGATGCAATTCACTGACAACGCCATTCCGGTTGCTTATACTTCAGGCAAGGTCACAACCACCGAAAAGATTACTGACAGGGAATCACATTAATTCAGACATGGATCTACAACTCCCGCCTAGAAAGAAAACCGCCAACACCAGCTTCAACACGAAGCCGGATGCTGTCAGGTTGTGGGTGGATGAACTGCCGCTGATAAACCCGGAAAAATCCCGCGAACTACTCGAAGCTGCACTGACACAGATAAACTCACTCAGCATTTCAACCAGCAACCGGTATGAAACACTCGAACTACTGGCAACCTCTGTGATATGTGTAGCCGAGGCGATGAAGAAGGTTTTCCTGGCAAAGCCATTACCGCTACTTGGCAATAACCTGCTTCTGGCCACACAAACAGTTGCCCTCTGCAACCAGATGGCCACAGGCTACCGGATACTGGCCGATGACGCGGGTCATGATGACAGCCAGAGATTCTACCTGGTGCTCGCCATCCACAGATCGCTGCGTTACCTGAGTGAGATCCTGCTTACCAATTACCAGATATACAACCAGTACCCGGAAGGTCTGTGGAAAACAATCAACTCACTCTATACCCTAGCCGAGCAGCATGAAATCAGCGTACAGCCGGTCACCGATACCACCCTGTCTACACCCGCCCCGAGCACCATCAGTACGGTCTACAAGCAGATCTTACTGATGTCTCTGGCTTGCCCCTATCGTCTGCGACAGAAAGAAATCCATTTTGTCTACAACGCGCTCATGGATTGGGCAGACATCACACGGCTCTACTCCATGGAGGATGAACAGACACCCGGCCTGTTTGCGATCGATCTGAACGCCGACAACCCGCCTGCCTATCGGATACTCTCTGATAACGACACCCGGGGGTATCAATGGCGCACCCTGGACACGACGCCAATGGCCAACCGGATACGCGGCCTTCTCGACAAACAACCCGGCAATCGTCACATCGGGGTCGGTGATACCAATATACTGCAACGCCTGATGCTGGCATGGGGCGTTATGCCTAAACGCAAATTTCCCCGCCGTCCCACAAGTGCCACTGTCGGCCTGCTGGTGGGCCTTAATGCTATTCACCGTTGCGTGACAGGACCTGATTCCGCTTCGGATGGCAGGGAAGATACCATCGGAGATCAGCATTACCTGCAGGATCCTACATTTGAGGCTTCTACGACATTCAAGATCAACCCGTTTGCCAACGCCGGGCGTCGCATTGTCACAACCGGAGAAAACCGGGCGCGCATCTCCCGGGATGAACGCTCAACAGACACCGCCCTTATAGAGTCATGGAAAATGGTCAACTTCAGCGCAGGTGGCTACTCGCTGCTGTGGAACAGTGACGACTCGTCAAATGCCAAGGTCGGTGAACTGGTGGCCATCATCGTGCAAGACACTCACAACGGGGACAATTGGCAACTTGGTGTAGTGCGCTGGATGAAATGTACCACTTCCTGTGGACTGGAACTCGGTATTCAAATGCTTTCACCCAGCGCACTGGCCGTATGGGCCTATGTGGATGAGAGTGAAACCCGCAGCGGCAGAAAGATGCAGGGAATATTACTTCCTGAAATCAAGATGCTCAGCCAACAGACCAGCCTGCTGCTGCCGACTTTACCCTTTCGAGCCGGTTGTAATGCCACCCTTCTGACGGCCGGCTCGATGCAGAACATAAAGCTGACACAGCAACTGGAAAATACCGGGAGTTTTGCCCAGTATCATTTCTCCACAGCAATAAATGACTGAAACGAGGATTCAATAAAGCGCAACAAAGGGCTCCGGGTACTCGACATGACCGCCCCCGGCCAGGTTAGCGTCGACGATTTCCATTACCGTAAGCGCATCTTCGGGTGCCGGCAAATTGCAGCTTATCTGCAAGTCCCTTGCCTGGATAAACCCGAAACGCTTGTAATATTCTGGATGCCCCAGCACTACGATCGCACCGTAACCCTTGTCCTTTGCCAGTTTGATGCTGGCATTGATCAACTCGGAACCTATCCCGCGGTGGCTTTGCGAAGGCACGACTGACATCGGACCCAGCGCCAGCACATGCTTTTCCGCACCATGCTTTCGCAAAGGCACACGGGTGAGTAATACATGACCAACAATGCGGCCACCCAGTTCCGCAACCAGTGACAGTTCACGATTGTAAGTAGCTGATTCTCGAAGGGCACTGACGAGTTGTGCCTCAGCCTCACCACCAAACGCGCTGATATGGACGACATCAATAGCACGAATATCTTCTGCTGTTTCAGGCCTGACGGTAATGGCATGCATAGAAAGACTCCAGGTAAATAACTTGTACTGGCCGGCACCGATTGGAGCGGTCAAATTTACTGTATTTCAGCCACTTGCATGCTAGCAGGAAACACATTGACGGGAAATACCCGTCACAAGCGGAACCTGACAGCATTCCAGAGGGGTATCACTATATAGGGAGTGCTTCAGAGTTGCCCGATTTTGCCGAAAAACCTGTTGTCGGAGCCCGTGTCAGTGCAGTGCCGGTCACAGGGCGTCATATCTACCAGCAAGCGAGGTCAGCTGTGAAGCACGGAGAGGGTATACACCTCCTCATCGTCGAGGAAAGCAGTAATGACGCAGAGTCATTGGCAAATGCACTGCGCAATGAAGGTCATAAAATACAGTTAAGTCACGGCTCCACACTGCAGGATATAGAAGCCGTGCTCCACGAACGGAATCCACATATTGTTGTGTGTGGCAGCGGCGCCAGTATTCCTTCTTTCGAGGAGGTCCATCACCTGCTCGTCAGGCATCAGTTGACCGTACCGCTTATTGCCATTGCAGATACAGCCTCCGAGGCTGATGTCGTCGCGGCGCAAAAGTCCGGCCTGTCCAGTCTGATTTCCTATGACTATCCCGACCACTTGCCACTGGCATTTGACAGGGAAGCGGGCATGCTTCGCCTGCAACAGAAAGTGGACACACTTGATGATGCCCTGCGTGACAGTGAAGACCGCTGTCACAGCCTGATCAAGAATTCCAGTGACGCGGTTGCGTACATCCATGAGGGCATGCATGTCTATGCCAACCGATCCTATATGGACCTGTTCGCCATCGAAAGTCGTGAAGAAGTCGCGGGCATGCCGATACTGGACATGATCAGCATTGATCACCGCGATAGGTTCAGGGGATTCCTCAAAGGCTACCTCGAAGAGCATACGCAAGACAACATCCATGATATTGACTGCCTCAGCCATGCCGGCGATGTTTTTCACTGCAGCATGGAACTTTCGCGGGCTACGATGGAGGGAGAGCCCTGTACCCAGATAATCATCCGCGTCAACACATCAAAGGCCGAGCTTGAGAAACGAATTGAGACATTATCCCGGGCTGATATCCTCACGGGCCTCAGCAACCGCCAGTATTTCATGCGCTCGCTACAGGAGTACCTCAGTGAGCCAGCCGACACGGACGAGCACTGCGCCCTCATCTACATCACGCTGGACAACTTCAAGGCAATTCGTGAAGAGCGCGGCATTGCTGCCAGCGATTTTCTATTGTGCAACATTGCGCAACTGCTTAAGGACAGCTGCGGAAAAAAAGATTGCCTGTCACGATTCGGTGATTTCAGTTTTACAGTGCTGCATTACGACAAGAATCAGGAAAAGACGCTGGGACTGGGTGAAACCCTGTTACACAGAATTGCCGGTCTGCTTTCAGAGATTGATGGCCACGCCATCACAACAACCGGCAGCATTGGCATCTGCACAATTAACGACAAATCATATGACGCGCAAACGAATATCTCCTATGCCGATATGGCATGCGATGTAGCGCGTTCAGCCGGCGGCAACCAGATACATATCCACAACGCCATTGTCAACAGGCACATGGCGCAGGAGAACGATCAGCGGCTGGATAACATTATTCGTTCCACAATTGACGAAGAACGATTCTATCTCGCCTATCAGCCGATCATCAGCCTGAGAGGCGATACCTGCCAGCGTTACGAGGTGCTGCTCAGAGTCACCGATGAAGCCGGTCATGTCATTCTTCCCGGTCAGTTTCTGTCCATTGCAGAGAAAACCGGTCTCAGTGGCGAGATCGATCGCTGGATCATCAAGACGGCATTCCGGCAGCTCGCCGAAACAAGACAGGACAACGATGACACCACTTTTTTTATCAAGCTCTCCGCCTCAACCCTGGCTGATACCGAATTACCCGCATGGATCAATGAACAACTGAACGAGAATAACCTGCCCGGCGATGCCGTCATTTTTGAAATACCGGAGCGAATGGCTATTGATGATCTGAAAAGTACCATGTCATTCGCAAGAAGCATGCAAAACACAAATTGCAGTGTCGCATTTGAACATTACGGTCACAGCAACCAGCCTCAGTTACTGAAGCATGTGCCCGTGAATTTTCTGAAAATCGACGGCGCACTGATCAGCGGGCTCTCAGGCAACAAGGAGAACCAGTCAAGGGTCAAGGCTTTACTCGAGCTGGCAAAGGAACACGGGAAACAAACCGTCGCGGAATGTGTTGATGATGCCGGCAGCCTGGCACAGCTATGGCAATACGGTGTGGACTTCATCCAGGGAAATTTTGTACAGGAACCCTGCAAGGAGCTCGAGTACGACTTCGAGGGCGAAATCGCCTGACCGGGACACCAGCAATGCAACCCAAGTACACCGCCAGTAATCAGTCAGCCTGTGCCAGGGAACGTGGCTGCAGCCGTCTGCCGGGGTCAGTCGAGCACAAGGGATACCAGTCCGTCAGCGAGCTTTGGTTCAAACCAGGTCGATTTCGGCGGCATCACTTCACCAGCATCGGCAACCGCCATCAGGTCTTCCATTCGGGTCGCATACATGGAAAAGGCAACCGCCATCTCCCCTCTGTCAACGCGCTGCTCCAGCTCGGTGAGGCCGCGAATACCACCAATGAAATCAATACGCGTATCACGCCGTGGGTCATCGATGCCCAGGACCGGTGCCAGCAACCGGTCGGCAAGCAGGCTGACATCCAGTCGTCCGACCGGATCGGAAGGAATCATTTCCGAATGGATCACGAGTTGATACCACTGCCCGGCAAGATACATCCCGAAGGTCCCGGGTCCCTGCGGATGCACGGCAGCTGCGGAAGGCGTCAGTTGGAAATTTTCCGCGACGCGCGCAAGAAAGGACTCCGCGGAATGTCCGGCAAGGTCACGGACAACGCGGTTATAGTCGAGAATCTGCATCTGCAGATGCGGAAATATCACAGTCAGAAACCAGTCTGCAGACCCATTGCCACGCCGCCTTGCCGCCACCCGGGATGCCGCAGCAGAACGATGATGACCATCCGCGATATACAACGCCTTCATGGCATCGAAGGCATTGCCGATCCGTTCAATCAGGGCGTAATCACGTACCACCCAGAGCGCATGCCCGATCCCGTCATCAGCTTTCAAATCGACGTCCGGTTCCCCGATCGTCACGGTCTCAAGCAGGGCATCCACATCTGCCCGCGATTCATAGGCCAGCAACACCGGTCCGGTCTGGGCATTCAGCGCCTCGATCTGGCGTACCCGGTCATCCTCCTTGTCGGGCCGGGTGAATTCATGCCTGCGTATCCTGTTACTGTCGTAAGCAGCGACGGATGCAGCCGCAACCAGCCCGATCTGACGGTGCTCGCCCATCAGCAGGCGGTAGACGTAGTAACAGGGTTCAGTGTCGCGGACCAGTATTCCCTGCTGCACCATTGTCTGCAGATTGCTTGCCGCCTGCGCATAAACCTCCGGCGCATGCGGGTCAGTCGTTTCAGGCAAATCAATCTCCGGCTTGGAAATATGCAAGAAGCTCCATGGACGACCGGCAGCACGCACACGAGCCTCGGCTGTGCTGAGGACATCATAGGGTGGAGCAACAACATCTTCGGCGCGCCCGGCAACGGGGCGCAAGCCGGCAAAGGGACGAATCAGCGGCATAGGCAATTCTGGCAGTCCATCGACTCAGATGAAGGCACATTGTACACAGACAGGAACCTGGCTGCGATTGACTTTATAGCGGGAGCACGATTTTGAACCGGCCTGCATCCAATAACAGGGGAAGTGACGCGCCTGCCGGCACGGCAGGCAGCATCAGCCGTTCAAGGTCATTGACGGTTATTTCCAGCCGAACCCGGATGCAGAAGCTGGACACCCGGATAAGGGCGTGCTGCATGCGATTGCGCGATCGACTGCAAAGCACACCACTGGCATACAAATTATCGTTTTTTATTACGGTCCTGGTGGTCAGCTGCATGACCCTGCTGGGCATTATTCTAATTCAGCAACAAACCGGTCAGTTGCAGGACCAGATCAGCGAGCAGGGGCACTCGCTGGCACAACTAATGGCTGAATCCGCAAAAGAGCCGCTGCTTGCAGATGACGAACGCGCCCTCGACGCCATTACGAGCGGCTTCGCGAACAACGGCAGCGTGCTGGGAACAGCAATTGCCGGCATAGACGGCGAAATCATCTCCCGCGCCGGTGTGCTGCACGAGGAAAACAACCTGTTAACGCGCAACGCCATTCAGAAGATTATCAAGGAGTCGGCTGATTCCAGAACCTGGGTGTGGCAACCGCTATCAGGCATGGAGCGCCAGACAGTCATGTCATTTATCCGGCCGGTTGTCTTTCAGCAAGTGACAGCTGGATATACCCTGGTGACCTTAAGTCAATCGGGTATGGTGCAGTCTACACGCCGCGCAGTACAGGCCATCAGTGGCACGACACTGATGATTATCGCCCTGAGTATCGGCATGGCCTTCGCAATGGGCCGCCGTATCACGCAACCAATCGATAAACTGGTCGATGCCAGTCGAGCGATTGGCAACGGGGAGTATTCGTTCCGGTTCAAGGAGAGACGCAAGGATGAACTGGGGCTGCTGATGCAGGCATTCAACGAAATGGCCGAGGGTATGCTGGAAAAAACCCAGGTCAAGAGCGCCCTGTCCCGCTATGTGTCACCCGGCGTCGCCAAACAGATTCTCTCAAATCTGGACAACGTGGCCCTGAGCGGAAAGCGCATTGAAGGCAGTGTCCTGTTTGCAGACATCTCCGGCTTCACAAGGATATCCGAGAAAACGCAGGCAGAAGAACTGGTCGGCATGCTGAACCGCTATTTCAGCCTCATCACGTGTGCCTGTGTGGTAAACCTCGGCATAGTCGACAAATACATGGGTGATGGAGTGATGCTGGTCTTCGGAGCACCCGAGGAAGACGATGATCACGCCTTCCATGCCGTCTGTTGTGCGCTGCTGATACAAAAACTGACCGCCCATGAAAACAGACATCGCGAAGCAGCCGGCCTGTTCCCCGTACAGTTCAGGATCGGCATTAATACCGGCAGTATGCTTGCTGGCAACATGGGATCAAGCGAGCGCATGGAATATACCGTTGTCGGTGATACCGTCAACCTGGCCTCCCGCCTGTGTGGCATTACAAGCAGCGGCGAGATCGTTATTTCCAGGGAAATGTATGCGCGTGACGACATTTCGGGACGCGTCCTCGCCGGCGAGTACCAGTCGATCCGGCTCAGGGGTATCAGCCTGCCTGTCAGCACCTACCGCGTAGAATCTCTTACTGCAGATTATCAGGAAATAGTCGACACCCAGTTCGAGGAGATTCTGCGCAACGAGTCATCGAGAGGCAGTAATGTCCAGACTAGCTAAACTACTGTTTGCAGTTTTACTGCCGGTGATCGCCGGCTGCTCCCAGATGGAAACCATTCACCTCGGGCTGGACAGGCCGGAAGATTTGCAACTATTGATTAAACAACACGAATATGCGCGCGCTCGACAGCTGACAGGTAAATATCCCGCTCTGGACACAGTGGAAACAAGGACCTGGATCACCAGTCAGGAATCGGAATACGAAGCAGCTGTGTATTCCGATGCCCGCAACCTGGAGCAGGACAATGACCTGCTGGGTGCAGTCCAGCTGCTTTCGGATGCCCTGCAGAAGCTCCCGCACAGTACACTGCTGAGAGAATTGCGCAGTACCCTTGAGCAGGCGCGAGTAGCACAGTTAAAAACCAATGAACGCGAACAACTGGTGTCGCGCGCCAGCTACATGCTCGAACAGCAGAAACTCTACCTGGACAAGATCAACCTGGAATCACCCAGCTTTGGACAACGCTGGGAACACAACCGCAACGAGAAAGAAGCCCGGGAACTTTCCGCAAAGCTCCTGGAGCACGGCCAGCAGGCCATGCAGACCGACCGGCTGGATATCGCCGAGAACTGTCTGCAACTCTCTTCGAGCCTGAGCCCATCACTACAGGCCGATACCCTGTTGTCAGAAATCAGTGCAATAAAAGCATCACGAATACAGGTTGCCCGGAAACAGGCCACTGTCAAGAAAGAACAGAAACAGCAAAAGGTCAAACTCAGGCAGGAGAACAAGTCCAGGGTACTGCTGGAAGAAACACAACAGGCACTTGCCAGGAAAGATTTGCAGGTTGCACGCGCTACATTTTTACAGATTCCAGCATCCGAACTGCAGAACGAGGAAGTAGCCGCCGTCCAGGACGACCTTGAAAAGGCTGTTAGTGCCCACGTAAAGAAACTGATCCTTGCCGGAGACGCCCAGTACCGGTCGGACAATGTACTGGGTGCCGTCCGGACGTGGACGGAAGGGCTTTCCCTGGACCCCGATAACGCGGAATTGCGGGATCGCGTCGAGCGCGCCAACCGGGTGCTGGCACGTCTGGATGTCTTGAGGCGGCAGCAGGGTGTCAAGTAGCGTTGCGAACCCCGGCAGGTTACTTCCTCTCTACACGAATCCGTTCCACTTTCTGGTAGCCACGCGGTAACTTGCGCCCGCGTCGGCCACGTTCGCCGGCAAACTCGTCAACCTCCGCCGCCTTCATGGTCTTGTATTTCTTGCCGGCATGGACGGTCAGCTTTTCCCCATCCTGGATGCAGTCTATTGCGGCAACATACTCATCGCGGTTCTTGAGCCTGGATGACGGTATATTAATGATCTTGTTCCCTTTACCGCGACTCATTTGCGGCAACTCGGCCAGTGGTATCACCAGCATATAGCCCTCGGATGAGGCAGCAACGATCCAGTCGTCCTGCAGCGACCTTACCGGGACCGGCGTCAGCACCTGTGCACCCCCGGGAACCGACAGGGTGGCCTTGCCGGCCTTGTTACGCGTGTACATATCACCCAGCCTGGCGACAAAACCATAACCTGAATCGCTGGCAAGCAAGTAAAGCTGCTCAGGGTCACCGGCCATCACACCGACGAAACGCGCTCCGTCTGACGGTTTCAGGCGACCACTCAGGGGTTCGCCCTGCCCGCGTGCCGAAGGCAGGGAATGTGCGGGCAGGGCATAGGTCTTGCCGGCAGAATCGATGAACACGGCCAGCTGATTGCTGCGCCCGCGCGCAACAGCAGCGAATTCATCACCCGACTTGTAACTCATTTCGACAGGATCGATTTCGTGCCCCCTGGCGACCCGCACCCAGCCATTTTTCGACAGCACAATGGTAACCGGCTCACTGGGTATCAGCGCCGTTTCGTCCAGCGCCCGGGCGGGTGCACGGTCAACCAGCTTTGAACGCCTGGCATCACCGTACTTCTGTGCATCCGCCTGGATCTCTTTCTTTATCAGGGTTTTCAGCCGCTGCCTGGACGCCAGCGTCTGCTGCAGCGCATCACGTTCACGGGCGAGCTCATCCTGTTCACCCTTGATCTTCATCTCTTCCAGACGCGCCAGCTGCCGCAGGCGTGTATCCAGTATATAGTCAGCCTGCAACTCGGTCAGACTGAAGCGCCTGATCAATGCCTCTTTGGGCTTGTCCTCGGTCCGAATAATACGGATGACCTCATCCAGATTGAGATAAGCAATCAACAGGCCTTCGAGCAGGTGCAGGCGGCGGTTGACCTTGTCCAGCCGGTATTCCAGACGCCGCCGGACCGTATCCGTCCTGAACTCGAGCCACTCCTTCAGGATAGCCTGCAAACCCTTGACTCTCGGGCGGCCATCCAGGCCAATCATGTTCAGGTTGATGCGTGCAGTGCGTTCCAGGTCAGTACTGGAAAACAGGTGCGACATCAACGCCTCGATGTCGATACGGCTGGAACGCGGCACGATGACCAGGCGCGTCGGGTTTTCGTGATCAGATTCATCACGCAAGTCCTCGACCATCGGTAACTTCTTCGCCACCATTTGCGCGGCAATCTGCTCCAGTACCTTGCCGCCGGAGGCTTGATACGGCAGGGCCGTAATAACAATCTCGCCATTCTCCACTTCATAGCAGGCACGCATGCGGACACTGCCGTGTCCGGTCCGGTAGGCATCGATCAATTCAGCTCGCGGGGTAATGATCTCGGCGCCGGTTGGAAAGTCCGGACCCTGTATGATTTCGCATAATTCATCGAGGGTGGTTCCGGGTTTATCCAGCATCAACACCGTCGCCTGCGCGACTTCTACCAGGTTGTGCGGAGGAATATCGGTCGCCATGCCAACGGCAATGCCGGCTGCGCCGTTGAGCAACAGGTTGGGCAGACGTGCCGGCAATAGCACCGGCTCGTCCAGGGTCCCGTCGAAATTCGGTGTCCAGTCAACCGTGCCCTGCCCCAGCTCGGCGAGCAACACCTCGGCATAGGGTGCCAGGCGCGCCTCGGTGTAGCGCATGGCCGCGAACGATTTCGGATCGTCAGGAGAACCCCAGTTACCCTGCCCGTCAATCAGGGGGTAACGGTAGGTAAAGGGCTGCGCCATGTGCACCATGGCTTCATAGCACGCACTGTCCCCATGCGGATGAAATTTACCCAGCACATCACCCACGGTGCGCGCGGACTTCTTGTGTTTGGCCGTCGCCTGCAGGCCGAGCTCCGACATCGCATAGACAATGCGACGTTGTACCGGTTTCAGGCCGTCACCGATGTGTGGCAGTGCACGGTCGAGAATGACATACATGGAGTAATCCAGGTAGGCCTTCTCGGTGAAGGTTTTCAGTGGCAGCCGTTCGATGCCTTCGTAGTCAAGCTCAATGGTTTCCATATCAGAATGTTTTGCTGTTTAGTCGTTTAGACACGTCGTGTATCGCGAATGCGACCCGCGAATCACCTGCTTTTACGCCTCTGCCAGATCGCCCTTGGACTCGAGCCAGTTGCGACGGTCATTGGCACGTTTACGTGCCAGTAGCATATCCATCATCTTATGGGTATCGTCGGATTCATCGATGGTCAACTGCACCAGTCGTCGGGTCTCGGGAGCGATCGTGGTCTCGCGCAGCTGCATTGGATTCATCTCGCCGAGGCCCTTGAATCGCTGCACAATCACCTTGCCCTTGATTTTCTCCGCTACGATACGGTCAAGTACACCCTGTTTTTCGGAATCATCCAGCGCATAAAAGACCTCCTTGCCGGCATCGATGCGGTACAGCGGCGGCATTGCCACATACACATGTCCAGCCTCGACCAGCGAACGGAAATGCCGCAGAAACAATGCACACAACAGTGTCGCTATATGCGCCCCGTCAGAATCGGCATCGGCGAGTATGCAAACCTTGTTATAACGCAGGTTCTTGAGGTTATTGGCACCGGGCTCGACCCCGATAGCAACGGAGATATCGTGCACCTCCTGGGAAGCCAGCACATCGGAAGAATCGACTTCCCAGGTATTCAGGATCTTGCCGCGCAACGGCATGATGGCCTGGAAAATCCGGTCACGCGCCTGCTTGGCGGAGCCACCGGCCGAATCACCCTCAACCAGAAACAATTCCGAACGTTCGCTGTCCATCGAGGTGCAATCCGCCAGCTTGCCGGGCAAGGCCGGCCCGGCAGTCACTTTTTTGCGGATAATCTTCTTGCCGGCACGCTGTCGTGACTGCGCCTTCTCGATTGCCAGCGAGGCAATGCGTTCACCCGCCTCGGTGTGATGATTCAGCCACAGACCAAAGGCATCCTTGACCACACCGGAAACAAACGCGGCACATTCACGCGATGACAGACGTTCCTTGGTTTGCCCGCTGAACTGCGGCTCCAGCAGCTTGACCGAGAGGATATAACTGCAATTATCCCATACGTCTTCCGGGCTGAGCTTGACGCCGCGAGGCAGTAAATTCCGGAATTCGCAAAATTCGCGCACTGCTTCCGTCAACCCCATGCGCAGGCCATTTACATGCGTACCGCCCTGCGCAGTCGGAATCAGGTTGACGTAGCTTTCCGCCACCGGTTCACCACCCTCGGGCAACCACACCAGCGCCCACTCTGCCGTTTCGTTATTACCCGACATACGCCCGACAAACGGCTCCTCCGGCAGTATCGGAGTGTCGCCCAGCTCAACGCCCAGGTAATCACGCAAACCGTCCGCGTAGCACCATTCCAGCTTCTCGCCGCTGGCCTCGTCTTCCAGCGTTACCTGCAGACCCGGGCACAACACCGCCTTGGCGCGCAGCACATGCTGCAGGCGTGGCAGGGAATATTTTGCCGTGTCAAAATATTTCGGGTCCGGCCAGAAGCGCAACGTGGTGCCGGTATTCTGCTTCCCGACCCTGCCGATCTCTTCCAGCGAAGACGCCTTTTCGCCACCGGCAAAGGCCATGTTGTATTCCACGCCACCGCGGCGCACCCATACCTCCAGGTGCTTCGACAGGGCATTGACAACCGACACACCAACACCGTGCAAGCCCCCGGAAAACTGGTAGTTCCTGGACGAGAACTTGCCGCCGGCATGCAGCCGCGTCAGGATCACCTCGACACCCGGAATGCCTTCCTCCGGGTGTATATCCACCGGCATTCCGCGGCCGTCATCCCGGACTTCCAGGGAACCATCCTTGTAGATTTTTACATCCAGCCGCGAAGCATGACCGGCAATCGCCTCGTCGACACTGTTGTCGATGACTTCCTGCGCAAGGTGATTGGGTCGGGTGGTATCGGTGTACATGCCCGGACGTTTGCGAACCGGGTCCAGACCGCTCAGCACCTCGATGGCGGCGGCGTCGTATACTGCACTCATAATAATAGAAAGATAAGGGTTAATCCGGAACAGGGTTGCTTACATATCTTCATGCCAGGTCTCGCTAAAGCTTCTGATCATTTCCTCAGCTGACTGGTAGGGTCGAAGCGGATTACAAAAATACTTGTCGTAGAGAATGCTGCGATAGCGGCTGGCACCGCCACCATACACATCACGCCAGGGCGAATTCTTCATTGACTGCCAGCTGCCATCCACACCATAGGCGTAGCGACGATAGAGCTTCTCGCCACAGCGCAAGCCTTCATTCGAGACATTCCATACCCCCGAGGACGGAACCAGTACGACGGTATAACGCACCACGCCATCTTCACCCCGCACCAGTGAGGGCTTGTCCAGGTAAACGGTATATTGCAATCCAGTCGTGGCAATGCCGAGATCCATCAGATTCTCTTCTTCCGGGTAGGCAGGCAATTCGGCATCCTGCTCCTCCCAGCTGTCCGGCTTGCCGATATAATCGTGACTCCAGCCACCTGTCTCTTCAGGGTCGTATGCACCCGCAATGACGGGGGCACAGCACATCAATGCGGTGGCCACAACCCCGCTCAGACAGGAATGCAACAAGTGTCCGGTTTTCATTGGATGCGCAGTTTACCGCGCGGCATGCAGCAAAGCGAATTCACGGGCGCCTGAGGCGGTGGGTTGATTACTACAGAGGGATCTGTCACGCCAGATCGGCAGACAGGGCATCCCGCATCGAACCCGCAACGGGTTCAACCTCATGCGAATAGTTCTGATGGGCAATACCAATGCCCAGAGTAGCACCCTGGCGGATATCCGCGATCATTTTATCGGTTAACTCAAAACGCAGAAAATGGACCGAGGAGGTTTTTTCTTCCGTGTCCCTGTCCATATCTTCATCTGCAATGGCAAATACCTGTTCGTTGCCATCAATCCTTACCCAGACACGGTCTTCAATCCCGATCAGGCTGGCCAGTAATTCGCGCCGCTTGTCAACATCCGGCTCTTCTATCATGAAGGTCGCCTTCCAGTTGTTGCCATCCGGGATCAGCGGGTTATAGGCGTCCAGTTCCTCCTCGATACCGCTGGCCTCGAAAATACGTTCGACACGCAGCATTTCCTGTACCTGATACTGAATCGTCTGGCGGTCTTCAAAATAAAGCGTCGCTACCGGACCGATATGAATAATGCGGTTTTTCTTGTGTTTCATCACCCGCGCACGAATCTCCGCGCGGTTCCCGGCATACTCTTCAAGGCTGTAGAGATCACTGCGGGTCAATTTATCCATTCTCATTCCCTGCTGGTCCGAGGAAAACAGCTGAATTTCCGTTCAATGCGCCCTTGCCCCCGCTAGAGCCCGTAGGCCATCCGTAACAGCGTCAGCGGATGCTCCGGCTCCTTGCCGGTATCCAGTCCATTTTCGATCTGGTGCCCGGCCATCGGACAGTCACTACTGTAATGGGCCGCTTCCGCCTTCTTCACGCTGTTGACGACCGGGCGGCAGATCTTCATTGAGATCTCGTGGCATTCGCTTTTTACCGCATAGGTACCGTTGTGCCCGGAACAGCGCTCAATCGGTAAAACCGAGGTATCCGGGATCAGTTGCAGCAAATCGCGCGTCTTCATGCCGATGTTCTGTACCCGCAGGTGGCAGGCCACATGGTAGGCAATCTTGCCCAGCGATGTCTTGAAATCAGTCTTGAGCAGACCCTGCTTGTGTCGCAGCATCAGGTACTCAAACGGATCGTAGATGGCGTCGCGCACCCTGGCCACATCCGCATCATCGGGAAACATCAGCGGCAGTTCCTGTTTGTACATCAGCACACAGGAAGGCACCGGCGCCACGATATCCCATCCTTCATCCACCCGCTTCAGCAACTCGGGAATATTCGCATCACGTGCCGCCTTGACGGCATCGAGGTCACCGAGTTCAAGCTTCGGCATGCCGCAGCAGCGTTCCTTGCCGGCGAGCGTTACCGCGATGTCGTTGTGCTGAAAGATGGCAATCAGGTCCTGGTTGATATCCGGCTCGTTATAGTTGCCATAACAGGTTGCAAACAGCACCACCTTGCCGCTGGTCGGACCAGCCGGCACGGGTGTCGTGGCAGCCATGGCCGTCGCGTTGCCGACGCGCTTGCGCAGGGTCTTCGCATGATAATCGGGGATGATCGCATCCGGATGCACACCCAGAATCCACTGCAGTGCCTTGCGACCGATGACGGATTTATTGCTGGCATTTACCAGTTGAACGACAACCGGGATACCGGCCAGCTTGCCCACAGTATCGGTTGATGTCAGGATGCGGTCGCGTCTGCGCACGTTACCTTTTTTAAACTTGACGGCCTTGGCGCGCAGCATCAGGTGCGGAAAATCCACATTCCATTCATGTGGTGGCACGTAGGGACACTTTGTCATGTAACACATGTCACACAGGTAACAGTGGTCGACGACATCCCAGTAGACTTCCCGTGCGACACCATCCAGCTCCAGCGTATCGGACTCATCAATGGCATCGAATAACGTGGGAAACGAATTGCACAGGTTAAAACAGCGGCGGCAGCCGTGACAGATTTCATAGACCCGCTCCAGTTCCTTGAAGAGGCTTTGCTCGTCATAAAACCCGGGGTCGGTCCAGCCTACAGGATGCCGGATCGGCGCTCCCAGACTGCCTTCCCGTGTCCCTTCAGTTGTTGCTGTCACTGTTGCGCTCCCTGTATACACGTCCAACGCAAGGGGGCCGGAATAACCGGCCCCCCATACAGACCGCCTGCTTGAGGTTGTCCTTACTCGTCGAGATTATTCAGTGCTTTCTGGAAACGATTGGCGTGCGAGCGTTCCGCCTTGGCCAGCGTCTCAAACCAGTCAGCGATCTCGTCAAACCCTTCGTCGCGTGCCGACTTTGCCATGCCGGGGTACATATCCGTGTATTCATGCGTCTCACCGGCAATCGCGGCTTTCAGATTGCTCGAGGTGGCGCCGATTGGCAGACCGGTTGCCGGGTCGCCGACGGCTTCCAGGTATTCAAGATGGCCGTGTGCGTGGCCGGTTTCGCCTTCTGCTGTAGAACGGAAAACAGCGGCGACATCGTTGTAACCTTCAACGTCAGCCTTGGCGGCAAAATACAAATAGCGACGATTGGCCTGTGACTCACCGGAAAACGCATCTTTCAGGTTTTGTTCTGTCGAGCTGCCTTTCAAATCCATAGTAGTGTCCTCGTACAATTCGTTTAAGTGAGAAGCGCGCTGGCGCCAGGAAACTTAGACCTAGTCTAATACCAGGTACTCTAGTCCGACTTGTTTGCGACGTCAACCCGAGCCTTCAGCCGTGCTGCAGGGACCTCTCGATTGACCCCAATTACCGGGGTAAGGTAACGTAGGCCGAATATCAAAAAGATTCAAGCCATGACAAAAAGAATTCCTGAAAAGCCCGATTTCGAGACCTCGCTGAAGGAACTGGAATCCCTTGTGGAAACCATGGAGAAAGGTGACTTGAGCCTGGAGGACTCGCTCAGCCACTTCGAGCGTGGCGTACAGTTATCACGGACTTGCCAGCAGGCGTTGAAAGCAGCCGAACAAAAGGTCGAAATCCTGATGAAAAAAACTGGCCAGGACGAAATCGTATCCTTCAATGATGAAGATGCCTGAAGCCCCGTTAGCCGGATTCATGGCGCAGTGCCAGGAACGGCTTGAAAAATCCCTCGATGCCTGGCTGCCACCCGCCAGTACACTCCCCGCGACACTCCATGAGGCCATGCGCTACACGGTCATGGGTGGTGGTAAACGTATTCGCCCGGTGCTGGTATATGCCAGCGGTCAGGCAGTAGGCGCCAGCAACAGATCACTGGATCGGCCGGCCTGCGCGATCGAACTGATCCACGCCTACTCATTGATCCACGACGACCTGCCCGCCATGGATGACGACGATCTGCGGCGCGGCAAACCCAGCTGCCACCGCGCCTTCGGAGAGGCAACCGCCATCCTGGCGGGCGACGCCTTGCAGTCTCTCGCCTTTCAGGTGCTCACCAATGGTCTCGATGACGGCATCGACGCAGCCACGCGCCTGCGCATGATCAATGCGCTGGCACTGGCGTCCGGCTCCAGGGGTATGGCCGGCGGGCAGGCAATTGACTTGTCTGCCATCGGCCAGCAATTGAATATCGCCGAACTGGAAGACATGCATATACACAAGACCGGTGCACTGATTCGTGCCGGCGTGGTACTCGGTGCCCTGTGCGGCAAGGCACCGGAGCAGTCAGCTATCGATCAGCTGGATCACTATGCCAAGTGCGTTGGACTGGCATTCCAGATACGCGACGATATTCTCGATGTCGAGGGTGAGGCCGGCAATCTGGGCAAGAACACGGGCATGGACCAGGCCCGCGAGAAATCCACCTACCCGTCATTGATCGGCATGCAGGCTGCCCGCCAGCGCGCCACCGAGTTGCACCATGAAGCCCTGGACAGCCTCTCGGGATTCTCTACCAGTGCTGACCCCTTGCGCTGGATATCAAGCTATGTCATTGAGAGAGAAAGATAATTTATCGACCGGGCAATTTTACAAATTGCACCCGCAGCACGCCTCAGGTAATATCCTGACCAAATCACTCAGGAATTAGAGCCACAATCGTCACCCGGGCTGAAGCGGGGGGTGCGAGGACTACCCCTTCGGGCGGGTTGGCACCTTACATGGCGACCGGTAGGCTCCTATTCACTGACTTGCCAGACACCCTAACAGGTAGCACCACGATGAAATCCACCGAACTCGCGCACGGTAACCCGGCTCGCATTGCCGATGTGCAAAACAGTGCTGATACCCGGCGGATTCCCATCGACAAGGTCGGGATCAAGGACATACGCCACCCGGTACGCGTCAAGGATCGCTCGGTCGGGGAACAGCACACCGTCGCCACGTTCAACATGTATGTCAATCTGCCCCATAACTTCAAGGGTACACACATGTCGCGCTTCGTGGAGATCCTGAATACCCACGAACGCGAGATCACCGTTGAATCGTTTCGCGAAATGCTCAGGGAAATGACTGAACGCCTGGAAGCCGATTCGGGCCATATCGAAATGAGTTTCCACTATTTTGTCAACAAGACGGCACCTGTTTCCGGTGTCGAAAGCCTGCTGGATTACGATGTCACCCTGATTGGTGAAATTATCAACGGCAAACCGAAAATGAATATCAAGGTTGTGGTACCGGTTACCAGCCTGTGCCCCTGCTCCAAGAAGATCTCTGCCTACGGCGCACACAACCAGCGCTCGCATGTCACGGTCAACGCAGAGACCAACGACTTTGTCTGGATCGAGGATCTCATCGACATCATTGAGAAAGAGGCCTCGTGCGAACTCTACGGACTACTGAAACGTCCGGATGAAAAGTTTGTCACGGAGAAGGCCTACAATAATCCAAAATTTGTCGAGGACATGGTGCGCGATGTGGCCACCCGCCTGAACGAAGACGAGCGGATCAATTCCTATACGGTGGAATCAGAGAACTTCGAATCCATTCACAATCACTCGGCGTACGCCCTGATCGAGCATACCAAGCAACAGGTCTAGCCAGTCTTTACTGCCCATTCGGGTTTGTTGGTTTCTTTTCTTTGTTCAATCATCTCGTTTCGCACTGAAGGGCGTGGTACTTCTTAACTACCTGTTTCGCCCGGTCGGGCGAGGTACTTTTCTTTGCTCCGCCAAAGAAAAGTACCCAAAAGAAAGGCGCTCCCGGAGGCTTGCCCGCTGCGCGGGT
>Ga0210065_1000015_pt1 | contig 60702 bp, 57 predicted proteins | sample Muzzi_PWB_D1_FD_185533 | JGI IMG/M metagenome (GOLD analysis project Ga0210065, IMG submission 185533) | Wetland microbial communities from San Francisco Bay, California, USA, that impact long-term carbon sequestration - Muzzi_PWB_D1 (SPAdes) | ecosystem: Environmental > Aquatic > Marine >... | reverse complement strand
GCTCGGCCCCCCGGTCACCACCAGCAGATTGATGCCCTTGTGATGCATCAGCTCGGTGGCCGATTCGATCGTGGGTTTCGCCACGGCGGTCACCATGTCCGCCGGTCCGCCGACGGCCATCACCGCCCGGTTGATCAGCCGGACGGTGGCCATGGAGCACCGCGCCGCCCCGGGGTGCACGTTGAACACCACGCTGTTGCCCGCGGCCAGCATGCCGATGGAGTTGCAGATGATCGTGCTGGTGGGATTGGTCGTCGGCGTGATGGCCCCGATCACCCCGAAGGGGGCGTACTCCATCAGGGTCAGGCCGTGGTCCCCGGTGGCGGTTTCGGGCCTGAGGGCCTCCGTGCCCGGCGTTTTCTCCGTAACAATGCTGTTCTTGATGATCTTGTCCTCGTAGCGGCCCAGCCCGGTCTCCTCCCAGGCCAGCTTGGCCAGGTCGGCGCCGTGGACGCGCATGGCGTCCCGGATCGCGGCGATCATCTCGCCGCGTTTCGCCAGCGTCGCGTCACCCAGACGGACGAAGGCCTGCCGGGCGGCCGTGACGCAGGCGTCGACCGAGTCATGGACCCCGTCGCCCAATCCTCCGGCCGTCAGCGGCGCCGTCGCCACGGGCGGCAAAACGGTTCCCGGGGGTCCCTCCCTGGAGCCCCCGGGAGCCGCGACCGCGCAGGACGTCCCTGTCCCGATTCGCGCGGCCAGTTCGGCGGCGATCCGATCCACCTGCTGATCCGTCAGCCGGCGCATCAGTCGTCACCCTTGCGGTAGCGGTCTTCGCCTTCGATGTCCCAGCTGTCGACGATCGCCATGATCACCGCGTCGACCGGCTTGCCTTCGGTCTCGACCGTCTGCCGCGCCGAGGAGCCCGAGGCGTACAGCACGTACTCCCCTTCCCCCGCGCCCACGGCGTCGACGGCCACCACCGAACCACCGGTCAGTTTCCCGTCCGGCCCGGCGACCCCCAGCATCAAAAGCTTCAGCCCCTCGATGGATTCCTCCTTGCGGGAGGCCACGACCCTGCCGAGTACCTTCGCGAGATTCACGACGGCCTACGCTTCGGCCTGGCGACCCAGGGGGATCACCGTGTCGACGTTGGCGTGCGGACGCGCGATCACGTGCACGGCCACCACTTCACCCACGCGGGTGGCGGCGGTCTGTCCCGCGTCGCAGGCGGCCTTGACCGCGGCCACGTCGCCCCTGACGATGGCGGTGGTGTACCCGCCGCCGGTCTTTTCATATCCGACCAGATCGACCCGGGCGGCCTTCACCATGGCGTCGGCCGCCTCGACGGTCGCCGCGAAACTCCTGCATTCGATCATTCCCAGAGCGTCAGCCATCTCATTCTCCTTGTGGTGGTGGGCTACTTCGTGACTTCCCGTCCGTCAATCGCTTCCAGCGCGGCCACCGCGGCCGGCCGGGCTACCTCGATATCCTGCTCTTCGCCCCCGATGTACACCCTGCCGAAGCTGCCGAAGGCGCGCACCTCCAGGATGTTGATGGCGGCGGCTTTTTCGGCTTCGTTGGCCGCCAGCGCGGCGTAGGCCGCCGGTTCGCACTCGAGCACGAACAGGGTCTGGCCCGCCAGGATCAGGTTGCCGTGCCGCATGCGGTTGATCAGCATGCACTGGTGGTCGTCCAGGTGCCGGACCGCCTGGTCAGAGACGATGCGCGGCTTGAGCCGCTGATCCTCCGACAGGTTCAACGCGTCGAGAATCGCCTGCCCCGCCTGTCGCACGTCCGCCTGGCTGTCGGAGTGGACCTCCAGCATGCCGAAATGACGCTCGACGATCTGCATGCCCGGCGTGACGTTGGTGGACTTCAAGGCGATGTCCATCACGCGGTTGATCTCGATGCCGGGCGCGATCTCGACAAACAGGCTGGCCTGCCCCACCCGCGGCAGGAATCCCTGCGCGATGGTCGCCTGGAAGGAGGCGAACTGGGGCTGCAGGCTGTCGATGACGCAATAGGCTCTCAGGTCGACCATGGAATTCTCCCGTCCCGCATGCTAGGCGGTGACTCTTGCCTTCTGTTCTTCCTGGACGATGGCGATGCTCGCGCTCGCCCCGATCCGCGTCGCGCCCGCGGCGATCATCCGGCGGGCGTCGTCGTAGGTCTTGATGCCGCCGGAGGCCTTGACCTCCATGCCCGCGCCCCGGACCACCGAGGCCATCAGGGCCACATCATCGGCCGTGGCCCCGCCGGACGCGAACCCGGTGGAGGTCTTGACGAAATTGGCCCGGGCCCGCTTGGCGAGCTGGCAGACCCGGACCTTTTCCTCATCCGTCAACAGGGCCGTTTCGATGATGACCTTGCTGACGGCGCTGCCGTCGCGGCAGGCGTCGGTAACGGCCAGGATGTCCTTCAGGACATAGTCGTCCTCGCCGCCCTTCAGCCGGCCCACGTTGATGACCATGTCGATCTCCCGGGCGCCGTCACGGATGGCCTTGCGGGTCTCCATACCCTTGATATCCGGGGTGTTGCTCCCCAGTGGGAAGCCGACCACCGAGCAGGCCAGCACTCCGCTCCCTCGAAGGCCATCCGCAACAACGCGCACCCAGGAAGGGTTGACGCACACACTGCGGAAGGAATGTTCCCGCGCCTCGGCGATCATCTTGTCGACCATCGCGCGGGTGGCGTCGGGTTTCAGGATGGTGTGATCGATGTACCGGGCCACGTCCGCGGGGATGGGTCCGTTGATGTCGGGACCGGCGCTGAGCATCCGGGCGCCCAGCTCGATGAATTGACGGGCGGTGTCCGGGCAGCTGCCCACGCAGGGCCCCCCGTGCCAGGCGCCCCCGCCGCCGCCGAGCATTCCCTGCATGCGCTCCACGATCCGCGCCAGGTCGGTCTCCGACAGTTCGGCCAGGCCCAGGTCCCCGGCGCCGGCCAGCCGGGCCGCAGGGTTCGCCGCCTGCGCGGCCCCGGTCCCCGCGTCGGAAATCATGGCCACCCGGCGCTTGTGCCGCGGTTCGGTGCAGTCGGTATTCAGGAAGATGTCGACGATCTGGACGGCCAGCCCGGCGCCGATCAGGCCCGCGCCCAGGGTCAGCACGTTGGCGTCGTTGTGTTCGCGGCCGTTGCGGGCGCTGGACAGGTCGTAGGCCATGGCCGCCCGCACCCCGGGCACCTTGTTGGCCACCATCGACGAACCAATGCCGGCCCCGTCGATCATGATGCCCCGCGTCGCCCGGCCCTGGGAAACCGCTTCGCCCACTTTCCGGGCAAAAACCGGGTAGTCCACCGACGCGCTCGAGGTGGTCCCCACGTCGGTCACCTCGTGCCCGTGACCGCGCAGATAGGCGATCAGGTTGGTTTTCAGGTCAAAACCGCCGTGGTCCGCTCCGATGGCGATTTTCATGACGCCTCACCCCGTCCTTTGTGCCCCACCGGCGCTACCACACCCGGGACTTGTCCCGGCCCAGGCCGGATTTTCCACTGAGATCCCCCCGGGCAAAGCGGCCGTCCCCGGCCAGGGCCCGATCCAGCCGCCGCAAATATTCCCGGAAGGCCATGCGCCCCCGCTCGGTCAGTTCGAAACAGGTCACCGTGCGGTTGCCCTGCTGCTCCCGTTCCCTGGCCAGGTAGCCCGCCGAGGTCAACTTCCTGGTCTGGACATGAAGATTGCCGTCCGCCAGGCCGGTCTCGCTCCGCAGCGCGGTGAAGGTCCAGCGCGCGCCGTCAGCGACGGTCGCGATGATGGCCAACCGCGCCGGCGCCCCCAGCATTTCATCGATATCCTGTACTTTCATGGCGGCGGCGGCATCTTCACGATTAATACTTCATGTAATGAAGCGAATTATCAGAAACCTACAATTACTTCGCACAATGAAGTTATCGGAGCAATTCAAGGGGAAGTCAAGCGAAATATTTGCGGTAATACAGGAATAGTGGGCAGAAGGGGGAAATGGGCTGGCAAGGGGTGATTGGGCAAAGGATTGAGAGCCTCCCCTTTTTTACTTCATATTGTAAAGCATTGGTTGTGGCTTTGAAATTGTGTCTGGGGCCCGATTTCCCGGGATATGCCAAAATCCGGCCCCGACCGAGGCACTTCGCCCCAAAGGCCTCCACGGGGCATATTCAGGCAAAGCAATGTTTTTGAACATCTTGCACCATTCCGCACGCCCTGGGCCACGGGCCTTAAAATCCGGAAATCCCCCGGACACATTTTCAAAGCCACAACCATTTGCTCAAGTTATGGCTGTTTTTGTCCGATGGGGGGTTGAACCCACTTTCCGGAGGCCCCTACATGATCGACATGAAAACCGTCCTGACCCACAACAAGGAATGCCCCGTCCGGGCCGTCGGCACTGGCCTGGTCATCAAAAGCCCCGTCGGGGACGAAAGCCTTTCGATCGCGGAAATAGGCACCTTCATCTGGAATAGGCTGGATGGGACGAGGGCTCTCGACGCCATCCTGGACGACCTGCTGCACGAATACGAAGTGGCCCAGGCCACGGCCGAAAAGGATCTCCAGGACTTCATTACCCAGCTGCTGGAGGCCGACCTGGTTCAACCCGTCTGATCAAGCGAGTTCATATGATTATCGTTTTCAACTACATAGGCCGTTTTTTCTGCATTTCCCCCATGATTTCATACTGAAAATATAGTATTATTTACCGTTGAACCTGCAATTGCCACTTCTCGCAAGGAGCATTCTCCATGCCTATCGCACTGAGATCGTCTTCCAGGCTCTCCGCCCTTCTCCTGTTTGCCCTGGCCGCCGGCCTGCTTGGGTCCGTGGGATTTGTCCACGCCGCCGACCGCACCGTCCTTGGGGAGCTCTGGTCCGCCGACGGCTGACCCTACTGTCCTTCCGCCGTGCGCGGATTCAACGATCTCGAAACCGTCTACGACAGCAGTGAATTCCTGGACATGACGTTCTATTTCGGCGCGCCCTATTCCACGCCCGTCGGCAACGCCCGGGCGTCCTGGTACGGGTTCAACGGCACCCCCAGCGTGATGTTCGGCGGCACCGGGGATTTTGTCGGCGGCGCGGCCAGCGGGTCCATGTTTTCCTCCTACAACCCCACGGTGATCAGCCAGCTCGGCACACCCAGCCCCCTGGTCATGTCCGCCAGCTATGTTCTGGTGGGCGGGACGGAAATCGAGCTGACCCTGCAGATCGACGTCGACCAGGCCCTGGGCGGCGCCAACAACCAGGTGCTCTTTTTCATCTGCCAGGAAGGGCTGCATGACCAGTCGAACATGGTCGTGAGCATGCTCACCAATGAACCATTTATTCTGACGACTCCCGGCCAGTCGGTGACCATCAACAAGTCGTTTACCATGAATCCCTCCTGGAACGAGCCGGACCTGCGGATCATCTCGATTGTCCAGAACATGGCGACCAAGGAAATCCACCAGGCCACCCTGGCGGTGGCGGACTACGCGGCCCAGGTCGTCATTGACGCCGAACCCGATGGGGTCGAGGCGCCGTGGACTCTGACCGGACCCGACCTTGCCGTGTCCGGCAACGGCGATTACAACATCAACCTGTGGGCCGTCGGCGATTACACCGTGACCTGGGGTGACCTGCCCGTCTGGCAGACCCCGGCCAACAATCCCGAAACCCAGGCCGTGGCCGAGGACGGGATCATCACCTTCACGGGCACCTACACCAACGGACCCTTCACGCCCTCGACGGCTGATGTCCTGAATCATGCCGGGCAGGGACGCGCGGTCAGCCTGATCGACGTCGACAACGACGGTGACCTGGACCTGCATGTCGTCAATGAGGACGCGGTGGACCAGCTCCTGCGCAACGACGGCAACAACACCTTCACCGACATCGCCGCCGGCCCCATCGCCGAGGCGGGCCCCGGGCGCGGCGCGGCGTGGGCGGACATCAACGGCGACGGCTTCATGGATGTCCTTCTGGCCTGCAACAACGAACCCGACATGTTGATGGTCGGCGACGGCAGCGGCGGATTTTCCCTCGCCACCACTTTCGGCATGGACGTGGTGGGCCCCAGTTCCAGCGCCAGCTTCATCGATTTCAACCTGGACGGGATCATGGACATCTACACCGTCTATGACGGCGAGGCCAACATCCTGCTCAAGGGCATGGGCGGAGCCGGGAATCTTTTCGTTTTCGGAGTAGTTTCGGGAGAAGCCCAGAACACCGGCCATGGCAGCGCGGCGGTGTGGCTGGACGGCAACCTCGACGGGCGCCCCGACCTGTTCATCGCCAACCAGTTCGGCAACAACGTCTATCTCGAGAACACCACCATCGGGTTCTCGGATCTGACCATGTCCTGCGGCATCGGTGAAAACCTGGGCAAGGCCATGGGGGCCGCCGCGGGCGACTACGACAACGACGGCGACTTCGACCTGTACGTCGCCAACGAAGGCATGGCCGACCTGCTGTACCGCTGCACCGGAACCTTCCAATACACCCAGATGGCCGGAGCCAATCTCGGGGACCGCGGGGACGCCCGGGGCGTGGTCTGGGTCGACCTGAACAACGACACTTTCCTGGACCTGTACGTGGTCCGCAACAACCAGCCCGACCTGATGTTGATGGGTGACGGCGCCGGCAACTTCCTGCGCGTTCCGGTGGGCCCCCCCGAAGCCGACGGCCCCGGCAACGCCATCGCGTGCGGTGATATCGACGACGACGGCGACATGGACTTGTTCATTTCCCGCGAGGGCGCGGCCAACGCCCTGCTCGTCAACGAAATGTCCGGCGACAACCGCTGGATCAAGCTGCATCTCACCGCACCCGGCAACAACAGTTGCGCCATCGGCGCCCGCGTGGTGCTGACCGCCGGCGGAGTCTCGCAGACCCGCCTGGTCACCGCCGGGTCGGGTTACCTGGCCAACAGCGCCATGGGCCTTCATTTCGGCCTGGGAACGGCCACCCAGGTGGACCAGATCGAGATCTTCTGGCCCGGTGGCGATCACCAGATCCTGGGCCCGACCTTCACCAACCACTCCCTTCACATCACGCAGGGCCAAGGCCTGACCAGCGGGGTCGAGGACGGAATTCCCGCCCGCGCGACCGCCCTGGGCCTGGCTCATCCCAACCCCTTCAACCCGTCGACGACCATCGACTTCGCCCTGGCGGCCGGGGGCCAGGCGCGTGTGGATGTCTTCACCGTCGACGGCCGGCACGTGACCACCCTGGTCGACCGCACCCTGGACGCCGGCGATCACGCGGTGACCTGGAACGGTACCGATCAGGCCGGTCGCGCGGTCGGCTCGGGAACCTATTTCTACCGATTGACCACCGCGGCGGGCTTCCATGAAGCCGGGCGCATGGTCCTGGTGAAATAGATCCCGCGAAGAAATTCTCCCCAGGCCCCGGACCCTTCGGTCCGGGGCCTTTTGTTTCCTCGAACTTCGGGTTGCGTTGCCCACGAGGGGGTTTCCTTTTACCTTGGGACCCCAATCCCCAGCTATCGGAACACCCTTCCCCAACGGGCTGAGCCCGCATGGAGGTCATCGTGCGCTTGATTCCCCGAAGAAAAACCATCCTGGCGGGACTGGCCGTCTGCATCCTGGCGGGACTGTTCGCGATTCCCGCTTCCGCCCAGGAAGACAAGGAATGGAGCATCACGTCGTTGAGCTCGGAAATCCGTGAATTGACCCAGGCCGTCAGCCCCAGCGTGGTGCAGATCTACACCTCGTCCTTCGGGGCCCTGCTGGGTTCGGTGCCCCAGGGCGCGGCCCTGTTCGGCAAGCAGCAGGCTACCGGGTCGGGTATTTTGCTGACGGCCGACGGGTACATCCTGACCAACAACCATGTGGTCGAAGGCGCCCGGCGCATCCAGGTCCGATTGGCGCCCCAGGCCCTGGGCCAGGATCCGGGATCCTCGATCCTGGCCACCGGTGGCGACATCGTCGGCGCCCAACTGATCGGGGTGGACAAGGAAACGGACCTGGCGGTCCTGAAGATCAACCAGACCGGCCTGCCCTTTCTCAAGCTGGGCGACTCGGACAAGGTGTTCCAGGGTCAGTTGGTTTTCGCCTTCGGCAGTCCGATGGGGTTGAACAACTCGGTCAGTTTCGGCGTGATCAGCACCGTCGCCAGGCAGCTAGAGCAGGACAATCCGATGATCTACATCCAGAGCGACGTGGCGGTCAACCCCGGCAACAGCGGCGGTCCCCTGGTCAATGCCGCCGGCGAGGTGATCGGCGTCAACACCCTGATCTTTTCCCAGAGCGGCGGCAGCGAGGGCCTGAGTTTCAGCGCCCCCAGCAACATCGCCAAGAACGTCTTCAACCAGATCCGGGCCAACGGCCGGGTCAAGCGCGGGGTCATCGGCGTCAACGCCCAGACCCTCAAACCCTGGATGGCCCAGCCCCTGGGCCTGGCCATCAAGTGGGGTGTCATCCTGGGAGATGTCTACCCCCAGGGTCCCGCCGATACCGCGGGCCTGAAGGTGGGCGACATCATCGTGTCCATGGACGGCAAGGCCATGGAGAACGCGCGGCAGTTCGAGGTGAACCTCTACGGCAAGACCATCGGCGGCAAGGTTTCCCTTCAGGTGAACCGCGGCGGCCAGACGTTGACCAAGTCCGTCGAGGTCGTCGAGCGGTCCGAACCGGACTACCGCTTCTTCGACATGATCAGCGCCGAGACGAACCTGGTCAAAAAGCTGGGCATCCTGGCCCTGGACCTGGACAAGGATTCGGCCCAGCTCCTGCCCTTCAAGACCCGCAACCCCGAAGGCGTCGTGGTGGCGGCCCTGTCCGCGGACGTCAACCTGCTGGGGGACAGCTTCCTGCCCGGCGACGTGCTCTACTCCCTCAACGGCCAGCAGATCAAGGGCCTGCGCAGCCTCAAGGCCCTCGTCAAGGACCTGGATTTCGGTTCCGCGGCCGTCTTTCACCTGCAGCGTGGCGACAAATTGCGATACCTGGTGATGCAGGTCGAGTAGGTGCCTTTGTCCGTTGAGGAGGGATGAACAACAAGGGATCGGGATGTCCTCACGCCTTCGGCGCTGCGGATTACCCGATCCCTTGTTGTTCATCCCTCCTCAACGGACAAAGGCACCTGCCAGGCCCCGAACCGCTACTTGACCAGGGTCAGCCGGGCCACCGACACGTTCGGCCCGGCGGTCAGGCGATAGAAATAGACGCCGGCGGCCACCGATCGGCCGTTTTTGTCCTGGCCGGTCCAGATGGCCGAGTTCGGACCGGCGGAGTGCACTTCCCCGTTCAGGAGAGTATTTACCAGGCGGCCGGACAGGTCGTAGATCTGGAGGAAGACCGGCGATTTGTCCGGGAGGGTGAACGCGATGGTCGTTCGGGGATTGAAGGGGTTCGGATAGGCCTCAACCGTGAAAACGGACCCGGTCGTTACCGGGGACGGGGCGTGGGAACCGGCGTGCCCGAAGAAGGTCAAAAGCTGGTCCAGGAAAACCGTGCGTGCCGGAAGCCCCCCGCCGAAGCGGTCGGGGGAAACCAGGCGCGAGAAGGTGACCGGCATGGTGACGACCCGGGCGTCTTCGACGGTCAGGTAGTTGTAGATGCCCCCCAGGTAGGGATAGGAGCCCGGGGATCCGCCCGGGGCGGTGAACTGGTAGAGCGCCTGGCCGGTGCCCCGCAGGGCCAGGGCATCGAACCCGGGAAGATCGCAGCCGTCGGCCACCAGGGGCACCGTGATGCCCGGCACCGCCGAGGTGGCCGTCAGACCCGGAACGTTCTGGTCGTCGATGAAGGGCCTCACCGAAGCGGCTTCGCTGGCCGCACCGATGATGGCCTCCGCCGGAGCGGACGAACCGGGGTTCGCCGTTCCGATGTTGTTGCCGGTCTGCAGCAGATTGCGGCCGCCTAGGCCCAGCCAGGTACCCAGATTGCTGTCCGACATGTACCTGTTCCCGCCCCAGGCGGCAAGGATCGTCGTGTAGCCGAAATGGCCCGTGGTTATGCTGCTGAAAATCCCCTGGCCCAGGTTACCCCGCCGCAGGATGTCGTAGTCCCGGCCCGGCCGGTACCCCAGCTGGGCGAGCGACAGCATCAGTTCGTCGGTTTCCTCCGCGTTGGCCGATGCGTCCCAGATCAGGATCTTGGGCTGGGAATCGGGATGGGCCGCGGCCAGGGTCGGCAGGGCGTGGAACCGGAATCGCTGGGGATAGGGCCCGGCCAGCCCGGTCTGGTCCTCGGTGAAATCGCTGAACCCGGTGGTGTCGGCCGGCAGGGTCACCGTCGCGATGTCCCCGGCCACGTCGTCCTGGACCCGCCAGTAGAAGCGGAATTCATCCCCAGGATAGAGGAACCCGTCCTGGGGAAATTCGACCCGGTACTTGGGCGAGATGTAGCCGGCGGGATTCGTGCCGCCGATCACAAGCTGCCCCACGATGGGATTGGCGGGCAGGCTGGTGCGATAGGGATCGAACAGGGGGTTGGCCTTGAGTACCCAGTGCAGTTCGGGAGGACCGACGAGAGCCGATCCGGTCCGGGCCAGGGAAACGGTCTCTTCCAGGGCGTTAAGGATCACGTTGTTTGCGGCCAGGTCGCCCGTGTCCACCTCGCCCGCGGCGGGAAAATTATCGCTCAGGTAGATGTACTTGGAATTCGGTTCATTCAGGATGGGACCGGAATTGCCGTAGAGCTTGACCGCGATGTTGTCGAAGTAGGGCGCAGGCGAAGGCACGCTGCAATTCCCGGTGGGAATAGTGCTGAGAGCTACCTGGATCCGGTCCGCCCCGACCGGAACGGCCCCATGGAACTCGGCGGAATATCGTTGGCTCAGGGGGGAGGAGGAAGTGACCCGCCAGTTGACCTCCGGGGCCCCCCCGTAGCTGGCGTTCGACCAGCCGGTCCAGCTCGTACCCCCGTCACTCGACGTACGCACCCTTACCGCGCCGGAACACTGGTCCAGGTAGGCGTCGTACTCCACCCTGATGCTTTCGTAGACCGAGACATCCGGCAGGACCATGACCGGCGACCAGAAGGCTCCGGTAAAGGTTGGGTAATAGGTGATGTCCTCGCAGTTCACCACATAGCCGTCCGGACCGTACGTCAAATCCGTGCCGAAGCTGGGCGTCCCGTCGCACTGCGTACCGTCGTCGATGAAGGCCAGCTGGGGCGTTTGGTTGGCGGGATCGCAGAAACCCGCGTCGTCCAGTCGGGGCCACACCTTGGCGTACCCGCAAGTTACGCTGCGGGACGCCAACCAGTGGATGGGGCTGCCGGCCTCGAAATCGTCGAAGGTCTGCAGGATGGGCCCCTCCCCCTGGTCGAAGCTCACGGCGATGTTGTCGATCTGGGCGGCGCCTTCGGAAGGATACAAACAGCTCAGGTCGTCGAAGCCCCCGTCGGAAACGAACCTCCAGCGCAGGCGGATTTCATTCCCGCCGGCGCCCTGGTAATCCGATGGATCGACGGTGAAGACATGATCGGCGTCCACGGGAACGAAGACGCCGCCGGATTTATTGGACCCGTTGTAGAAGGCCTGGTTCACGAAACCCCCCGCCCCCGCAACCTCCAGGTACAGGTAGTCGTAGCCGGGCTCCGTATCGTAATTGAGCACGGCGGTCAGCCGCACTTCGGTGGCCAGGGCAGGATCGGCGACGGTGCCGGTCCATTCCAGCCACTCGTCGAGACCGGGTTCGTAACCGCCGTTGGCCTCGGCTTCGCCCGGACAGGGCGGGTACAGTTTGCCGCACCACATGGCGTGGTTTTCCACCTGCCCTGGGTCCAGCAGCTCGGCATTGAAGGTGTCGATGTGCCACAGGGGCGGTTCGGCGAGATAGGGCAGCTGCCAACCTTCGTCGTCCGGAAGGGTGGGGTCGAGATCGTTCTGGAAATCGCCGTCCTGGCGGTCGGGACCGCCCATCAGGTAGATGGTGTCCGGAAAGTCCTTGGCGAACGAGACCGCCCCCACAACAGGACCGGATCCGGAATCCGCCAGGGAAGGGGAGCCGGGCAAAAGCGCGGCCAAAAAGGGGAACGAAGAAACAATCAGGATGAAGATCGGGGATTTCATAATGGGTCCTCCATAAATCCAACCGAAATGGTACCACATTTTTCCGATTTTGTCAGGTACCCCCCCCATGGGCGGCGACCCAGACCGCGACCATCGTCCTTTTAAAGCGGGCGACAAGTTCCGATACCTGGTGATGCAGGTGGAGTAGCCGGCTCCACCGTAGAGGTTGGATGAAAAAAGGAATCGGGTTGTCCTCACGCCTTCGGCGCTGCGGATTACCCGATTCCTTTTTTCATCCAACCTCTACGGTCACTCCCTCTACTTCACCAGCATCATCTTCCTGGTTTCGGACTCGCGCGCCGTGGAAAGCTTGTAAAAGTACATCCCGCTGGGCACCCGGGAGCCGGAATTGTCGGTGCCGTTCCAGGTCGCGGTGTAGTCGCCGGGGGCGCGGCTTCCTTCCACCAGCGTGCGGATCTTGCGGCCCTGCACGTCGAAAACGGCCAGTTCCACCGGACCTTCCTTTTCAATAGTGAACCGGATGTCGGTCGCCGGATTGAACGGATTGGGATGATTCTGTCCCAGGTGGAAGATCTTGATCGGGGAATCGCCGCTGACCGGAGCCACCGGATTGTGGTAGGCGGCGATGGCCGCGTCCGCGTTGTCCTGAAGTTCCGCCAGGTTCGCGCCGTAGACCATGGCATAGGCGACGGTGCCCTGTCCGCCGTCGGCGTCCAGGCTCATCACCGAGGACGTGAGCATGGACCAGTCGTCGTTGAACTTGCCGATGGGGTGGGTCAGGGCCCCGGACAGCAGGTCGATCTTGTTCTGGTCGGACACCATGAAACTGGCGTACACGTACTGGGGGTTGTTGACCACGGTGAGGTTCTGGGGAACCAGACCGCCCAGCAGGACGATGCCGTAGTAGTTTCCCTGCGGCGCGTAGAGATAGGTCAGGTTGCGGGAGGAATCGGTCCCGCCCATGTTCTTCATCGAATCCTCGCCGATGTCGAAATCGGCGTAGACCCCCGTGTACAGGGCCGGCACGTCGACGGGACCGTGGTTGGTCAACCGGTACTCCAGGATGACGAAGTTGCCGTTGCTCTCGCTTTCGAACGCGAGCGAGGTCTGTTCCACCGACAAAGGCAGCGGGTTGGCATGACCGGCATCGGTGAAAACGGACTGGAAGGTCTGGTCGCTGCCGGAGGGGCCCAGGTCGCGCACCCGGCCGTTGGGGTCCGCGTCGGACACGACCCACTCGTAGATCTCCGATCCCAGCCCGTTGTAATCCCGGTTGCAGACATAGGATGAACTCGTGCCGGCCCAGAACGAACTGACGAACAATTCGCTCGGCCCGCCGACCTGTCCCATGCCTTTGCCGCCGCCCCCGCCCTGGGCCATGTAGCCGATGATGCCCTGGTCGGTGACCGTCAAAAATATGTCCCCGATCTCGTGGGTGCGGAAGTCCGGCAGCCCCACCGCCGCGGTGATGTCGAAGGTTTTCTGGAAATACAGGCCCGCGGTCACCGTCAGCAGCATGGTGAATTCGTAGCCCTGGGGAGCCGAGGGGTCGACGGCCAACTGGAATAAATTGCCCAGGTTGTCGCTTTCACCACCGCCGGGGGCCATGTTGCCGAAGGTTCCCGCCGCGTCGACCACCGACACATAGGGATTGGATTCGACGGCCAGGGCCCCGGTCACGGCCACGGCCGCGGTCGCGGGGCTGGCATTGCTCAAACGGAAGGCGAGGCCGCCGGTTTCCCCCGGATCGAGGACTTCATTGCCGAAGGGATCGACCAGGACCTCGGTCCAGGAAATATCGGGCGACTGGATGGTCGGCGTGGCCGCCACGATGGTCAGGGCGTCCAGCCGGCCCGAGCCGAAATCGTTGTCCTTGCCCGGAGCGCCAAGGTCGATGGCCCACTTTTCCATGATCGAATCGACCCCCGCCGGGGACAGGGAAGGGTTCTTTTCCAGCATGAGGGCCGCCACCCCCGCGGCATGGGGACAGGCCATCGAGGTGCCGTTCCAGGTGTCGCCGCTGTAACCGCTGGGAATGACCGTGGAGTTGACCCCGACCGCGGGAACCGCCACATCCGGCTTGATCAGCCCGGGACCGGGCAGGTAGGGCCAGTCGTTCCAGGGGCTGACGTTGCCCCAGTTGGCAGGTCCGCGTGACGAGGAGGTGTAGATCTGGTCGTTCTTGTAGCCGGTGCCCCCGACGGTGATCACCCCGCCGGTGCTGCTGTAGGGGTATGCCGCGGGCAGCCAAGGGGCCGGCACGCGGGCGGTCATGGTGAGTTCGAGGGGCGGAGTATATAAATAGTGGTCATTGCCCGCGGAGTTGAAGAAGACCACCCCCGCGTCGCGGATGTTGGCGTCGTTCAGGCGCTCGTTGCGCATGAAGTAGGGATCGATGTTGCCGGGAATGCCCAGGGACATGGTGAGGATGCGCGCCCCGTTTTCCACGCAGTACTGCTCGCCGGCCCAGATCATGCTCAAGGTGCCGCCGGCTCCCGAGGCCTGCCAGACCTTGGCCGCCATCAGGACCGCCCCGGGCGCCACGCCCGTCAGGGTGCCGCCGGTGCCGTCGCCGGCCACGGTGCCGGCGGTGTGGGTGCCGTGCCCGGCATCGGGACTGTCGTCGTTGGGGTCGTTGTCCCCCACGCCGAAATCCCAGCCGTGGACGTCGTCGATGAAACCGTTGCCCTCGTCATCGATCCCGTTGCCGGGAATCTCGCCGGGGTTGACCCACAGCCGCGACGCCAGGTCGGGATGGGCCAGATAGATGCCCGTGTCGATGTGGCCCACGACCACGCCGGCGCCGGTGTAGCCGAATTGGCTCCAGACCTTGTCGGCGTTGATGTATTTCACGCTCCAGGCGGTGTCCACGGCCGCGGTCCCCGTCGGGGCGGCGACGGCCGGGGCGGGGCCGCGGCTGGTGCCGCTGATCAGGTCATAGGTCTTGTCGAAATAGAGGGTGGCGGCATCGGGCAGCCCCCCCATCGCGGTCACCACTTCGGGCGCGGCCTCGAAGGACACGGCGCTGGCCAGGTACAGCGTCCGGACCCCGGTCACCTTGCCGGCGCGGGCGGGCGCGCCCAGGAATTCCAGGATTCCGGCCTGGGACCGGGCCGCCTGGGCGCGAAGGTGATCCAGCACCCGTCCGCGACGCTCCTCGAACGGCAACCCCTCCAGCAGGGGGCGGATATCCTCGACACCCGCGGGGGCGTCGAACAGCATCAGAACCGGCACCCGGTCGCCGGCGCTCTTGTCCTGCAGCATGGTCATGAGTTCGGAATCTATTTCGACCGCAACGGCGGAGCCGGACGATACAGCAACGGCAAACAGGCCGACAGCCAGGGCGAACCAGCGAAGCATGGTCTCTCCTCGGAGGGACAAAGGGATATGGGGCGATGCGGAAACCGGATCGGATCCGGTCGATGAGATTACGGTTTTCTGGAAAAAAAATCAAAATAGTCCTGATATGCCACCACTGCAGTCCGGCCAGGGCCCGGCACGGACGGTCGAAGCCCCTTTCAGGAGGTGATGATGTATTCGTTGGTGATTTCGGCGGCTTTGCCCAGCATGGCCGACACCGAGCAATAGGTTGTTTCGGACAAGTCGATGGCCCGTTTGACCTTGGCTTCGTCCAGGGCGCCCTTCAGCGTGTAGGTCAGGTGGATTTTCGTATAGATTTTAGGATGGGATTCCGCCCTTTCGCAGACCGCGCTCACTTCGAGGCCTTCCAGCGGCTGGCGCATGCGCTCCAGGATGCCGGCCACGTCCACGCCGGTGCACCCGAGCAGCCCGTGAATGAGCAGTTCCATGGGGGAAGCGGCGGTGGTCGGATTGCCCTGGGGGCCGGCCGCGTCGGTCACCACGGCGTGACCGGAGGCCGAGGTGTGCACGAAACGCAGGCCGCCGGTCCAGGTGGCGGTCATCTTCTTCGAAGCGGGCTTGGATTCGGACATGGAAGCCACCTTTCTCAGCGCAGGAGGCGCACCCGCGGGGGCGAATCCTCGTCCTCGATGCGCTTCATCAGTGAATTGATCTCCGCGCCCAGCAAAAAGATCAGACCCGAGATGTACAGCCACACCATCAGGATCACCAGCGCCGCCAACGACCCGTAGGTCTTGTTGTAGGTGCCGAAGTTGCGCAGGAAGATGCGGAACGCCGACGAGGCCAACATCCACAGGACGGTCGAGGTGACGGCCCCGGGCAGGATGCTCAGGAATTTCTGGCGCGCTTCGGGCGCGTAGAAATAGAGGATGGACAGCGCGATGAGGTTCAGCACGAAGGCCATGGGCAGACGGATGCTGGTCCAGAAGGTGTTGCTCTCGCTGGCCAGGCCCAGGAACTCGAAAATGTTCTGGGTGATGCCCGGCCCCACCAGGATGATGGTCATGGACATCAGCCACATTCCCGAAAGCAGCAGCACCATGACGATGGACATGAGCTTCTGCACCACCATGTTCCGGCGCGTGCGGATGTTGTAGGCCCGGTTGATGGTCGTGATCAGCGATCCGACCGCCATCGACGCGCCCCACAGCGAGGCCGCCAGACCGACGCCCAGCAGCCCCTGGCTGTAGTTCGGCAGCAGTTCCAGGACGATGCCCGTCACGTATTCGGCGGACGCGGGAGGCATCTGGTCACTGAGGGCCTCGAGCATGAGGGGCTTGAGGGATTCGCCCAGGGGAAAAGTGCTCAGCAGGGACATCAGGAAGATCAGGAAGGGGAACAGCCCGAGCATGGTATAGAACGAGATCTGGGCGGCCATGCCCATACAGTCGTCGTAACCCATCTCCCGCTGGAGACGGATCAGAAAGAGCCAGGCTCGTTTTAAGCGTCGTTTTGGGTTCATGGCCCGCCAAGAATGGCCGGAATATACCCGGAAAGCAACCTTGATCATCCCGGACCGGCCCCTCCGAAAAAACCCGGCCGCGGTCCCCAGGGGAACCGCGGCCGGGCGTGTCGCCACGGGAAAGAAAATCCCGCTACTTCAGGAGCATCATCTTGCTGGACTCGCTGAAGCCAGACGCGGTGGACAGCCTGTAGAAATAGGTGCCGCTGTTCACCGGAGCGCCCCGGTCGTCCAGGCCGTCCCAGCTGAACTGCTTGTCATACAGGCCGGCCGGCAGGACGGTGTCCACGATGGTCGCGATCTTGCGACCGCGCACATCGAAGACCGCCAGGCGCACCTGCTCGGTCGCCGCCAGGTTGAAGCTGAAGCTGGTCCGGGGGTTGAACGGGTTGGGATAGTTCGCGCCCAGGGACGTCGTCAGGCCCGCGCCGGGAACCGTGCTGACCAGGTCGACACCCGAGCCGGGCGTGCCCCGGTCCCCGGAGCCGAAGGCAGGAGCGTACACGTCGCCCCAGTTCGCCCCGTTGGTGTAGTCGCCCACACCGGTCCACTGCATGGAGTAGCCCGTGGGATCGGGCCAAACCGGACCGCCGTCCCAGGCGATGGCCGCCTGCTCGACGGCGGCGCCGTCGGTCAGGATCAGTTCGTCGTCGGAGTTGCCCAGGGTCATGCCGGCATACTCGTAGAACACCGTCACGCCCTGTCCGGTCATGACCGCGGCGTTGCGCGCGAACACCTTGTATTCACCGGGATTGATGACCAGCGGACCGCCGTTGTCGATCAGGCTGGAGTCGAAGCCCAGGTCGGAAATGGTCCAGCCGTTCATGTCCACGGCGCTCGCGCCGTTGTTGTAGACCTCGAACCACTCGCCGTCGGCGTCAGACAGGACCAGGGGGTTCTGCATGACCTCGGTGATGATGATGTCGGCCGGGCCTCCGGCCTCGAAGATCTCCATCGTCGTGTTGGCCGCGATGGGGTTGCCGGCCACATCCTCGACGTTGTTCACCTTCACGGTGTGGGAAATGCCGCTGGCGCTTCCGGCCAGGGTCAGCACCACCGTCACGTTGTCCGGCTGCAGGACCGCGGCGTTCACCGCGATGGTGTTGACCGGAGTGGCCGTTTCATAGACCTGGTAGTTGCCGGCCGTATTGGCGGTCGTCGGGTCCATGGCCTCGTTGAAGGTCAGGGTCACCGAAGTGGCCGCGGTCAGGATGGCGCTGTTCAGCAGCGGCGGCGTGAGATCCGGCCCCTGGCCGTAGTTGGTCACCTTGCTGCCGATGCCCACGATGATCTGGCCGGCGCCGGAGAAGCTGCCCCCCGCGCCCGCGCCTTCGAGAAGATCGCCCGTCAGCCAGGTTTCCATTCCGACGATCAAATCGTCGTCGATGCGGAAGGTCAAGGGACCCGAGCCGTCGTCGACGGTGAAATTGTGGGCAGGGTTGGAGCCGCCGGTCGTGGCGATCGCGGTGATCGTGCCGGTGGTCTTGATGTAGGTGCCTTCATTGGAAAGCGCCGCGGCCGCGACCGTGGTCTGGGTCGACGGAACCAGCTCGGCGTTGCCCGAACTGACCAGTTCGACTTCGTAGTTCACGATTTCCAGGGTCTCGAAGTAGTAGTCCACGTATCCGGTCACCTTGACGATGTTGGACGTGTCGTTCAACAGGGTCATGCCCGTGCTGCGCGTGGTGCCGAAGATGTTCAGGCCGCGGCCCGAGCCGTCCTGGATGTAGGCGCTGACCGAGGTTCCGTCGGCCTTGTAGTCGCCCGGGATGTACACCTGGCCCTGCACGGTCACCAGGGTGCCGTCGTAACCGCTGGAATCGGCGTGGATCGTGGCGATCGGGGTGATCACTTCGTTGGCCACGGTGTAGGTGTAGAAACTGGTCGGCGCGTCGCCGGGGTTGGTCGTGGTCTGGGCGTCGTTGTCGGTGGCCGACACGTAGTAGTCCACCACGGTGCCGAGCACATTGCCCGGGATGGTGGCCGTGTACTGGTCGCCAACGCCGATCATGCCCGTCGTGCCGAACCCGCCGCCGTTGACCCGGTAGGAAACCGTCGCCGAGCTGATGGTGCCGTCGTTGTCGGTGATGGTCGCGTAGATCGTGACCGATTCACCCGGCCCGGGAATCAGGGAGCGATGATAGACGTCCGTCACCAGGGGCGGCTGCGCGGCCGCGCCGCCGTTGGCCGCGCCGGGGGTGCCCAGGTCGCCGCCGCCGAAGGGCGCGGTCGAGGTGGACCAGTTGGCGCCGATGTTGTTGTCGGCGGTGGCTTCGTCCCACATCATCGAGGCGCCGTTCGGATCGGGCCAAACCGGGCCGCCGTCCCACTCGACGCGATCGATTTCCACGAGAGAACCGTTCAGAAGGACAAGTTCATCTCCGCCATTGGCGAGAGTAACTCCGGAATACTGGTAAAGAAGGGTCACACCCTGGGTGGCCATGGCGGCGGCGTCGATACCCAGTACCGCGTAACCGCCCGCGGGCACCACGGCCGAGGCGGCCACGATGTGGCTGTCGGTATCATTGTCCTTGATGGTCCAGCCGTTGAGATCGACCGGGGTCGCCCCGGTGTTGTGAACCTCGAACCATTCCCCCTGGGCATCCGCCAACACCAAAGGGTTCTGCATGATCTCGGTGATGACAATATCGGTGTCGGCCGCCAGGGCGGAGCCCGCCATCATCGCGATCATGCCAAGCAGCAGAACAAGCAGCCACCGGCTGGAATTCCACGTCTCATGGGTCCTCTTGCCAAACATATCACAGACCTCCAGGGGTAAAACGAAGTCCTCGTCTCGGGACTGAACAAAATTGCGTTTGGGCCACTATATCATAATTTCAAAAGCCCGGGTGGCCAAATATGCAAACCCGGTCACAAGACCGCATTATTTACGTAGGATTTACCTTAATATTTCCCGGGAATGACTTGGCCCGGACCGGTGGCGTGCTCTATTGTGCAAGGGTTGATTTCGTCGAACGCCCCCGCGACAGCCCCAGGAGAAACCATGCGACTTTTCCTTCAGAAAATCCTCCGGAAATCCCCCTTTTTCCTGTTGGGATTGATGATCGCCCTCGGGCTGACCCTGCCGGGTTTCGCCCAGGATTCCCCGGAGGACCCCGCCCATGCCCCCGCTCCGGTGTGGGCCAAGGAAGTCCTTGTCACCCAGACGATTCCCCTGAAACTGCCCGCTTTCCACGATGCGGACCTGGCCGGCGTTTCCCTGACCGACCTGTTCGACGAACTGCCCGCGATGCCGGGCGGGGCCGACCCCGCCAAGGGACGGTCCTTCACCGGCCCTGACGGAGCGGCCTTTTCCTGGCGACCCGAACCGCTGAAAGGCGGCCACCTGGAACTGGGCCTGCCCCAGAAGGGGTCCGCGGTGCGGTATTTGGCTTTTTATGTGACAACCGACCGCTGGCAGGAGGTGACCCTGGCCGTGGAGGGAACTGCGCCGCTGGCCGGCTCGCTGGACGGGGCCCCCCTGACGCTGGACAAAAAGGACGCCGCCGAGGACAGCCCCACGCGGCAGGAGGCCACGCTCAAATTGATCATCGGCAAGCATCTGGTGGTGCTGCGCACGCTTTGGGACTCGGAAAAGGAATCCGAGGACGGATCCGAGACGGAAAAGGATTGGAAGCTGGGCTTGTCCGTAACCCCCGATGTTGAAGCCGGCCCGGAATCAATCACGCTGGGCATCTCGCCCGAGCGGCCGGTGGACATCCAGAAGATCCTGAACGCACCGCGGATATCCCGCGTGGCCCTGTCGCCGGACGGCGAGTTGGCCGCCATCCACCTGAGTGAATTCCGCAACGGGGATGACCGCGAGTCCTGGCTCGAAATCCGGGACACCGAATCCGGCCTGGTCAAGGACCTGTGGCGAACCGGACAGACGCCGGGGTCGGTGACCTGGCATCCCCAGGGCCGGCAGCTGACCTGGGAGACCAGCCAGGAGGGCAAGAGCACCGTCTGGAACCACAACCTCGATTCCGGCGAGACCGAAGTCGTGCTGGCCGACATCGAGAAGCTGGGCCGCTGGGCCTGGACACCCGACGGCCAGTCGCTGATCTACGAGCTCAACCGCTCCCCCGACGACGACCCGCGCCAGGTCAAGCGGGTCCTGCATCCCGCCGACCGCCAGCCCTGGTGGCGCGGACGGACCCACCTGATGCAGGTCTTCCTGCCCGGAGGCATGACCCGCCGCCTGACCGCCGGCCCGCTCAGCCCAGGCGGCTGGGAGATTTCCGACGACAGCCGGAAGCTGCTGTTCTTCACGAGCGAGCCCGACATCACCGAACGCCCCTTCGCCACCAACGAACTCTGGCTGCTGGACCTGGAAACCCTGGATGTCGAACTGGTCCTGGATGACCCGTGGATCGGCGGCGCCATCTTCAGCCCCGACGGCAGGACCCTTTGCCTGCAGGGCTCGCCTTCGGCCTTCGACGGCCTGGGCAACACGCTCCCGGAGGGCGTCCAGCCCAACGACTACGGCGGCCAGCTGTACCTGTACGACCTGGCTTCCGGCCAACCCGAAGCCGCCGCCCTGACCCTCACGCCCGACATCGGATCGGTGTCCTGGTCCCGCGCCGACGGCTTCATCTACGCCGAAACGACCGACACCCAGTACCAGAGCGTCTACCGCTCGAAACCCGGCAGCGGCCAGTGGGAAAGGGTCACCACCGGACTCGAAGCCACCAGCCAGTTCACCCTGGCCCGGAACGCGGCCGTCGGTCTGGCCAGCGGCTCGAGCTCCACCACGCCCAACCGCGTGTACACCGTGGACCTGGCCAAGAACAAGGCGTCCCTGCTGCTCGACCCCGGCGCCCGGCAGTACGAGGACATCGTCTTCGGCAAGGTCGAGAACTGGGTGGCCACCCTGCCGGGCGGGATGGAGCTGGACGGCTTCGTCTACTATCCCCCCGACTTCGACGCCTCGAAAAAATACCCGGTGATCGTCTATTACTACGGTGGCACCAGCCCCATCACCCGGGATTTCGGCGGGCGTTACCCGAAAAACATCTGGGCCGGCCAGGGTTACGTGGTCTACGTGCCAAACCCAAGCGGCGCGACGGGTTACGGGCAGGAATACGCCGCCCGCCACGTCAATGACTGGGGCATCTTGACCGCACCGGAAGTGATCGAGGGCACCAAGGCCTTCCTGGCCGCCCACGACTTCGCTGACCCCGCGCGCGTGGGCTGCATGGGCGCGTCGTACGGCGGCTTTTTGACCGAGTACCTCGTCACCCAGACCGACATCTTCGCCGCGGCGGTCAGCCACGCGGGCATCTCGGACATCTCCAGCTACTGGGGCGAAGGCCTGTGGGGGTACGCCTACGGCAGCCGCGCCCTGGCCAATTCGTTCCCCTGGCAGGATCGCGAACTGTTCGTCGAGCAGAGCCCGCTGTTCCACGCCGACAAGATCACCACGCCCCTTCTGCTGGTGCACGGCGACAGTGACACCAACGTGCCCAAGGGCGAAAGCGATCAGCTGTTCACGGCGCTGAAAATCCTGGGCCGGGAGGTCGAGTACGTGCAGATCGTGGGCCAGGATCACCACATCCTGGATCACAAGCAGCGCATCGTGTGGAACGATACGATCCTGGCGTTTCTGGCCAAGTACCTGAAGGAGCGGCCGGGATGGTGGGACGACATGTATCCGGCGCCTGAAGATTATCGGTAGGTTCTCAAACGTCGAAAGGGCCCCCCGGGGGGCCCTTTTTTTTGCGCCTGGGGAACAGGGTCAGTTGCTGTTGCCCTCCCAGGTAGGGTTTTCGGCGTCGAACCCCTCCCGCATCAGGACCAGCACGGCGCTGTTGGGCACGATCAGATAGCTTTTTTTCTCGAAAGTGATTTCAACGGCCGCTTTGTGCAGGAACAGGGCGTAGTCCCCCTCCTGGGCCTGCATCGGCATGAAACGTGGTTGGGGGTCGCTCGGTCCGTCCCCTTCGCCCCAGTGTTCGTCCATCATGTCCATTGGATAAATAACCGGCACGCCCGGCCCCACCGAAACAACCCACCCGCCCTTGGCCTGGCGCGCGGCCACGGCCGTCTGGGGCAGATAAAGTCCGGCGTTGGTTCGCTCTTCACCTTCTTCGGGACGGATGAGCAGGCGGTCACCGACGACGATGAGCTGTTTTTTCAGGCGGGGCATATGGATTCTCCACATCATCAGGGTGAAATCAGAAATCCAGGATAATATCCGAACGAACTCCAGGCAATGGTCCGGTTCCGGCCAGATCGTCGGCGATTTCGGCCAGGCTGCGGCCGTCGACTGGATGGATCAGGTTCGGCGCCAGATCAGCCAGCGGCAGCGCCACATGCAGGTACCTCAGGATGCCGGGGTCGGGAACCGGGCGGCCCAGGATCTCACCGACGGTCACGCCCCACAACGCGATATCAACGTCGATGGGCCGGGACAGCCACGTTTCTCCCGGAAGATGCACCCGGCCCAGGGGGATTTCCACCTCCTGCCGGAGCCTTGTTTTCAGGTCCTCGGGCGCCAGTTGGGTGAGCAGAAGCACCGCTCCGTTGAAAAACCGGTCGGCGCCGGGTTCCAGGCCGATCGGTTCGGTTTCGTAGACGGGGGATACGGCGGCGATCTCGCCCAGTTCGGTGAGTTTCCTGACCGCCAGGGGATAGCACCGCTCCTGCTGGAGGTTGGAGCCGAGGGTCAGGTAGACTTCCTGCTTCATCATGAGTTTACTTCATTTCGTGAAGTCACGGCGCGTCCGCGAGATCGTCACCCCCACCGAGCGGGCGAACCGCAGGGCGCCCGGCTTTTCTACTGATACCGTAACTTCTTCAACGACATCATTTTCAAGAACAATACGGGCGATCTCCGTGGCCAGCTTTTCCACCGTGAAATAGGAGGATTCCTCCACCATCCTGATGATGGACTTGCTCACCGTCCGGTAATTGCAGGCCCCCTCGATGCTGTCGCTGGCCCCCGGACCCCTGATATCGGTCACCATTTCCAGGTTCACCACGATATCCTGGCGTTTGCGCCGCTCATCCTCGTTCAGGCCCACGATGCCCCGCACCAGGAGGTCCTTGATTTCGATCCTGTCCCGTTTCACGACAAATGCCTCCCGCCGTCCACAAAGAGCGTTTGTCCCGTAATGGCTTTGTTTTCAAGTAGAAACAACATGGCATGACATACTTCATCTAATGAAGGAAATCTCCCCGTGGGAATCTGGGCCTTCAGGGTGTGGATATAATCCTGGGACGCGGCCTCCGGGGCCAGGACCGCTCCCAGGGCCAGTTCGTTGACCCTGATCGACGGCGCCAGGGCCAGGGCCAGGCTCCGGGTCAGCCCATGCAGTCCCGCCTTGCTGACGGTGTAGGCAAAATGGTCCGCACCCGGCTTTATGGCTCTGAAGTCGTTGAGATTGATGATGTTGCCCGATCCGCCCGCGGGAATTTGGGCCGCAAAGGCTTGGGCCAGCAGGAAAGGTGCGCGCAGATTGACGGCCTGGTTCTCGTCCCATTGCTCCCGCGTGGTCGACTCGGGGCTGCCCTGGGCGAAAACCGAGGCGTTGTTGACCAGGATATCCAGGGGTCGGCCGGCGACCGCCGCCGCCCTTGCCGGCAGTTCCGCCGCGATGACGGGATCCGCCAGATCACCCTGCAGCGGGAATGCCTGGCCGCCGAAGGCCTCGAGCTCGGCCACGGTGGCGGCCGCGGCGGCCTTCGAAGTCCCGTAATGGACCACGACCGTGGCGCCCTCTTGGGCCAGAGCTAGGCACAGGGCCCGGCCGATCCGCCGGGCTCCCCCGGTGACCAGGGCCGCGGAACCGGCCAGAAATCCCCGCTGCCCCAGCCGTTCGGCCTCGGGTTTCACGATACGGTCAATGGTCATGTCATCTGTCCCGGTCATGGATTCAGCACCACCACGATGACGCCCGAACCGCCCCAGCGCGGCGGCGCCTCTCTCCAGGATGATACCAGCGCCGGGTGTTTGTCGCACCAATCGCGTACTTCGGGGCCGAGAATGGAGATCCCCCCGGCCGATCCTTGGCCCTTGCCGTGGATCACCAGGACCTCGCGGACGTTCCGGGCCGCATAACCCCGTAACTGGGTTTCCAGCCTCCCCAGGGCCTCTTCGACGGTCAATTTGCGCAGATGGATGGCCGGTGGCGCGTCGTCCCGAATCTGCGGACGGTCTTCCGGCCACTGCTCCTCGGCCTCGTAGCGGATGGAGCGGCGCTTGCCGCGGCGGGGCGCTCCACCGGGGCCGACGGCCTTGGTCTTGCCCTTTTTCCGTCCCATCGATCCCTATCCGGTTCCGGGTTTCAGGCGCACCACCGTGGCGCCCCAGGACCCGCCGTCGGACGGGTGCCGGAAGGATTCCACGGCGGGATGTTTCTCAAGTATACCGTATACGATGGTCCGCAGGACACCGATCCCCTTGCCGTGGATGATGCGAAGATCCAGGATCCCCGCCTCCAGGCAGGCTTCGATGTAGTCGGGCACCAGTTCCTTCACCTGGTTCGGCGGGAACATGTGAAGATCCAGCACCCCGTCGATTTCCAGGGGAACGGCTTCGTCGTCATCAGGGGGTGTCGGATGGTCGATATCGTCCACGGCCCGGCCTTTCAGGGTTTCTTCAGGCCAAGATAGTTCGACCGCGGCCGATATTCACCGATTGAATTGAGTTTTGTTCCGGGCCACCCACCAAGCGGACCGGACCAGGACCGCGACGCGGCGCGTGATCCCGATGCCCGCCGCCCCCAGGAACACCAGCCCGCAACCCCAGGACAGCCAAACGGTGGCCTTCGGGTCGAGCCGGAAACCGAATTGGGGAATCAAGGCCAGCAAAAGCCCCGTCATTCGGGCGGGAAAAAACACGCCGATGAAGATCAAGAAGACCGCGTTCGTCAACTGGAACAGAACCAGGAACACGCGCAGGAGCCGGGACACCGGTTGGCGCGGCGGCCGGTCCAGATCGTCCAGGCCCAGCAGGTCGCACAGCAGCCAGTAGCCGTCCGAGCGGACAAAAGGCAGCAGGCTCCAGGTGACCGCGAACAGCGCCGACGACCCCGCGAAAACCAGCGCCGAGGACAGGAAGCGGTTTCCGGTCATGCCCGCCAACGCCAGATAGACGCTGCCGAGGGCCAGTTGAAAAACCACCCCGGACATATCCACGCGGATCCTGTCGGAGCGGGGCATGGCGCCCACGGCCGACACGTCGGCGAACAGGACCGGGATCACGAACAGCAGCCCCGCCCCGATGCCCCCCGGGGGGTATCCCCCGCGGGCCACCGCCGCCGCGTGTCCCAGTTCGTGCCACAGGGCCGACAGCAGGAACAGGCCGAGTCCGGCGGCCGCGGTTCCGAGGTCCCAGGAAAACCCCGGCCGGCCGGACCCGGCCGTTCCCGTCAGATAACCCGCGAGCCCGATCAGGGTCAGGACCCCCAGGGCGCCCGGACCCGTCAGGAAGCTGGTTTTTGCGGCCACCTTTCGGACAACCCGGGCCGGGACCAGGGGAACCCGCCACCGGATGGGCCGCCCGCCGGGCCGTGAAGAGTCCGCCCCCAGCGCCTGGACCAGGTGGCCGGCCAGGGCCCTGGCATCGGGATCACCTTCGGTCCCGGCCTCGGCCAGGCAGTCCGCGATTTCCCGGCTGTCCGGGATGCGTCCCCCCAGGGGCCGCAGGGCCCGGCCCAACCGGGGAGGTAACGCGTAACAGGAGCCGCCGGCGCGGACCAGCCAGGGGCCCGAGGCGTGGGGAATGATTTCCAGGACCCCGGCCACCGGTCACCCCACCAACCGGGCCATGCCCAGCAGGCACAGGCGCAGACCGTGGTACTCCACCCAGGCGTTGCCGTGATGCATGGTCAATTCGGCCAGGGTCGGACAGCCATCCCGCAGGATGTCGAGGTCCTCGTCGCGAATGCCATCGGCGGCATAGAAGCGGTCCTCGGTCAGGTCGGCCAGCACATCGCCCGGCCACACCTCGACGTCTTTTTCCAGCAGCAGGCGCACGGTCCGGGACGCCTTTTCCAGGCAGATGTTGTAGGAGCGCCGGAAGTCGGACCGCAATCCCCGCGGCACCCGGGGATCGCCGATGTTGGAGGAGCTGAAGCACGCACTCGATTCGCGGAGCATCGCCCAGTACTGCCACTGCTCCGGGCGCGCCATAACCCGCCCGAAGACCCAGTCGAACAGGGTCCGGGTCACCTGGTCGGGATCGTCGGCCCTGCTCCATCTCAGGGTGGGGTCCCGCCGCCAGACCAGCTGCCAGTCCTCGTTCCAGTGCAGGGACACGCGATGCACCGGACAGCCCAGGCGGCACAACAGGCGCGCCAGGCCGGTGCGCACGCGGATTTCCCGCCCGGGCAACCGGTACCGCAATCCCCGCTCGCGGGTTTCGGCCATGCCCTGTTCGCCGCTGTTCCCGTCGAGGTAGACCAGGACCGGCCGCCGTTCCTTGACGGCGCCCATCAGCTTGCGAACGAAGTTCTTGCCACCCACGGCGACCCAGTTGATGGACGCCCGGTGGCCCAGATGATGGATCAGGGCCTCGGTCCCCGGCTTGAAGGACTTCATGGCCATGGAGTTGAGCAGGATCACCGGCTCGAGACCCGCCGCCAGGAAAGGTTCGGCCAGCAGCTGGTACGGACCCAGGTGCATGGACACCGTCACCCCGGCGGTCAGTTCGGGGTTCCGTTTCAGGAAGCCGTGGCCGGGGGCCAGGATGGCCCGGTCCCCCCGCCACAGACCGGCAAGAGCCTCCCGCTCTCTTGCCAGCACCTGGTCCTGCCGCCGTTTGATCTCCAGGAGATCCTCGCAACTGGCGTTCGGCTGCAGGGCCCTCAGGTTCCACAGCTCCCAGGTAAGGTCGGCCCGCCGGCCGGGTCCGGAACCCCGCGAGGGTCCGGACCGCGGCGGGCGGTTCTCACCCGGGAACGGCACTAGACCAGACCGCCGGGATTGGTCGGGCCGGTGGGCGTGGGAATCATCTTCGGGTAGGGCAGTTCGCCGTCGGGGCCGAAGGGATTGGGGATCTTGCAGACGCAGCAGATGCTGCCGTCCTCCCGGTTGGTGCCTTCGATCCCGTTGCCGGCCAGCAGCGGGCTGATCTCCATGCGCTCTTCCAGTTCCCTGATGCCCAGCCGTTCCAGGCTGGCCTCCAGTTCGCCGTGATCGAATGAATGATTGTCTTGCGGATTCATGGTCTCTCCTCCTGTCGGGAAGCTTCCTTGCCTCGTGAACAGGCGGGCCCCATGCAACGGGGAATCCGAAAGTCGTTGGTTTTATAATTTATTTAATTTAAATAGGATAACGGATCCAAGCGGAGGCCAGCCACCCATGAAAAGGCCCCGCCCGGCGACAGGCGGGACCGCGGGGTCAATCCCTGGCGACACGACGTCAGTCGCCGTGAACCTCCACCTTGTACCCGGAATATTTGCGCAGGTTGATCACCCCGCCGTCGAAGATCAGGTACTGCCCCTTGATCCCCTGCAGGATGCCGCCGGCGGTGGGTTCCTTGTCCAGGTTGAAACTCTTGACCTTCGTCGGCCATTCCAGGATGGGATATTCGAATTTATGCAGGACTCGCTCGGCCTCCGGCAGGACACCCTCGGCGCCCCAGTCCTCGAGGCGCTGGACGACCCTCTTCACGGCCGCGCCGAGGTCAAACCCCTCGGGATTGCCCTTCAGCATGCGTGTCCAGTGGGTCTTGTCCTCGAAGCCTTCGTCGCTCAGCCGTTTTTCCACCAGGCCCACGGTGCGCCGATCCGCCATCCTGGCCACCGGAATGGCCGCGACCGCGCCCTGGTCGATCCAGCGCGAGGGCACGTGGGGCTGACGCGTGATCCCGACCTTCACCCCGCTGGTCAGGGAGCAATACAGGATGTGCGGCTGGAAACACTGGCTCTGGGCGAAGGCCTCGTCGCGGCAGGGATAATCCGGCTGCCCGTGGTGACACAGCTCGGGCCTAACGATGCAGATGTCGGCCTCGGCCCGCGACTGCGAACAGGGGAAACAGAAACCCTGGCCGAAGGTCTTCTTCGTTTTCCGGCCACAGATGGTGCAGTGGATCTCGCCGGTGAAGCGGATCATCAGGTTCTTGCCCAGGAAACCGTTGACCGTCAGGTCGTCGACCCGGTTGTCCTTTTCCCACCAGCCATCGGTAAAACAATAGGTCACCGGAGCGGTCGCCTCGACGCGCATCTTTTTCAGGGTGCCGGTCCATACCGATTGCATATCTGGTGACCTCTCTGAGTCCGGGAATTTGTGACGAATGTTGCAGGCGGATGGCCGTCCTGTCGCCCACCTCCACATTAGCGGCGCCCATCCCCGCGGGCCAGTGGGAAATATATGATGATAATTTTTCCAACCCGCTGGTATATTCGGGACGGTCCGGATCATCATCATCCAATCTTTTTTGGGGGAAATAATGAAAACCAAATCAACCCTGCTTTTTTTGGCCCTGCTGATGCTTACCGCACCCCTGACCTCCTCGGCTTTCGACGGTGACAGGAGGGGCTTCATGCTCAACCTGGGTGCGGGTGTCGGCCAGGGTAAATTGTCCTGGAACGATTATTCGATAGATGGAACCGGGTTGGCCACCGACTTCAAGATCGGCGGCGGCCCCAGCAGTCAGGTCCTGCTCTACTATTCCAATCGTGTGGTGTGGTACAGCCCCAGTGGCTACTCGGGCACCTGGAGCAACGCGATGTCCGCCGCGGGTCTCAGCTATTTCCTGGAGCCTCAGGCGCCCTCGTTCTTTTTCTCCGGCGGCCTGGGCCTGGGGGCCATCGGGGACAGTGACGGCACCGATTCAGAATCGGGTTTCGGGTTAACCCTCGGCGCCGGTTATGAAATCGTTCAGAACCTCATCGTCGAATTCACCTATATGCATGCAAGTCTTGATAACGACTACTCCATCTCCAACCTGATGCTCACTGTCAGCTGGCTGGCCTACTGATCCCATGCTCAACCGGATCTGGACCTTCTTTTTCATCGGGGGCTTCGCCGCGGCGGTCGTTCGCGCGGCGATGGGCCACACCGAGGTGTGGCGCGACATCGTCGGCTCGACCTTCGACATGGCCGAAACGGCGTTCAAGATCGCCCTGGGCCTGACCGGCGTGATGTGCCTGTGGCTGGGCATCATGCGCATCGGCGAGAAGGGCGGCGCGGTCGAGGTTTTGGCGCGAGTCTTCGGACCGTTGATGCGGAAGCTCTTTCCCGGCATCCCGGACGGACATCCGGCCGGCGCCAGCATCGTCATGAACATGGCCGCCAACATGCTGGGCCTGGACAACGCGGCCACGCCGCTGGGCCTCAAGGCGATGGGCGAGCTGCAGGAGCTCAATCCCGAGAAGGAAACCGCGAGCAACGACCAGATCCTGTTCCTGGTGATCAACACCTCGGCGGTGACGATCGTGCCGGTGACGATCTTCACCTTCCGCGCGCAGATGGGCGCGGCCGATCCGACCGACATCTTCCTGCCGATCCTGATCGCCACCTACTGCAGCACACTGTGCGGCCTGCTGATCACCAGCCTGTTCCAGAAGATCAAGCTGTACGACCCGGTGGTGCTGGGTTATCTGGGCGGCATGACGGCGTTGATCGCCGGGCTGGTCGCCTACTTCAGCCGCCTCGATCCGGCGACCATGGAGACGCAGTCCTCGATCCTGGCCAACTTCCTGATCTTCGCGGTGATCATCGCCTTCATGGCCGGCGGCATCCGCCGCGGCGTCAACCTGTACGAGGCCTTTATCGAAGGCGCCAAGGACGGCTTCAAGGTGGCCGTGGGCATCATTCCCTACCTGGTGGCCATGCTCGTGGCCATCGGGGTGTTCCGGGCCAGCGGGGCCCTGGACCTGATCCTGGACGGATTGCGGGGCGCGGTGGGCGGCATCGGCCTCGACACCCGCTTCGTCGACGGCCTGCCGACGGCCTTCATGAAGCCGCTGAGCGGCAGCGGCGCGCGCGGCATGATGGTCGAAGCCATGCAGACCCACGGGGCCGATTCGTTCGCCGGGCGCCTGGCCGGCGTCATCCAGGGCAGCACCGAAACCACCTTTTACGTGCTGGCTGTCTACTTCGGGGCGGTGGGAATCAAGCGCAGCCGGCACGCGGTTATCTGCGGTCTGACGGCCGACGCGGCGGGAATTACCGCGGCCATCCTGGTTTCCTATTTCTTTTGGGGTTAACCTATCCTGACATTCCGGGGTGGCCCCTCGCCGGCAATGCGGGTTTGCCCGACCCGGCCACCCCCGTCGATTCCGATTCCCAGGAAGGAAAACACGATGTCCGAATATCTCTATCGGGTCTTTCACGAAAACGAAACCGGCCTGGTGCAGGATGTCACCCGTGAGCTCAAAAGCTCCACCTCTCCGCATTACCTGGATATCGACACCAGTGTTCTCTACCAGCGGGTGGAAACCCTCGTCGCCTACTTCCTGCTGTCCCTCAAGGACACTCCCGAGCAGTTCGTGAAATACGTTTCCCAGATGGCCGAAGAGCGGATCGCCGAAGGATTCACCATCAATGAAACCCTCATGGCGTTGCGGGTCCTGGAAGAAAGGGCCTGGCTCCTGGTCACCCAATTCGTGCCCCAGCAGGGGATCGTGCCCTCATTGTCGCGAGTGACCGGAACCGTGGGGGCCGCCAAGGACCAGCTGGCCCATGTCTATGTCGAGCATCTGGAGAGAAGCTCGGGCAACCCCAACGGCCTCTAGGAATAACCCCGGACTCCCTTTGCCGATGGCCATTTTCCCGGTTGCCCACCCCCGCAAAAGCAGGGTGACCGCCATCATCCTGGCGGCGTATTTTTTATGGGGATAATCCCTCGACTTCCCCCCAAAAAGAATTATCCTTTCCCCGTCAAGCTGATAATTATTTGCCGAACAACCCCGCGCGAAAGGATTCGACCGTGCGAAAGTCTACCCTCTTCCTGGTCCTGATCGCCCTTCTACTTCTCTGTCAGCCGGTTTTCAGTCAGGTGGATGAACTCGACGCAGTGGAGAGGAGCGATTCCGAACTGGTCCTGAAATCCGGCGCCTACATTCGTTTCCTGGAATTCAACTATGGCTGGTCCTCGCCCCAGTTCAAGGGCATCGACCAGTCCTTTGCCTCGTTGGGCATGCTGGAACTGAAGGCCGGCTTCACCTCGGTGGACAGCCTGCAGTTCAACCTGATTTCCCTCGACGAGCACTTCGCGTTCATCAGCGGACTGAACGGTGATTACGGTTCATCCGCCGGCGCCGACGAGATCGCCAGCGAAATGACCCGCTTCGGCGTCGGCAACCGCATGGGTTACGGCTACGGCGGGTCCGGGGTGAAATTCACGATGTACAACCAGGACGCGCTGGACTGGACCAAGCTCACCCCGGTCGGTTACGACGCCATGAACGAGGACGCCCGGGCCATCTTCGACCGCTACGGAACCTCCTACCGGTTCGGTCAGTCCATGGAGGCCGGCGTCAAGGTGAACCTGACCCCCACCTTCGCCCTGACCGCAGGCGCCGAAGGCGCGGTTATCCTGCCCCGGACCATTTTCTGGCCCTGGCTGGGCAGCGTGGCCATCTATTCGGGTATCGAGGGAGCCATCGAGATGTGGTCGGAAAACCTCATCGAGTCTTCGCCCACCGCCGGTCCGGTCATCGCCTTCCTGTTGCGGACGGGCGTTTCGTGGGGCTACTACAGCCTCCTCAAGGGTGACATGAACTGGCCCTTCGACTACGAAGAGCCCGTGACGGTGGAATCGTTCAAGGTCGGGGCTAATTTCGCGTTCTGATAAACGCGGGCACACCGCCCCTTGATCCGCCTGGAATAAAGCCCTTCCACCCCATGGTGGAAGGGCCTTTTTTATGGGGGAGATCGGCCGGTCTATTTCGACCGGCGGCGGGTCCGGCCGTCGACCGGCGGCAGCACCACCGACAACCTGCGGATCTTCCGCTGCAGGGTGGTCTTGTGGATGCCCAGCTGCCTGGCCGTCTCCTGGCGGTTTCCCTGGTTGCGCTCCAACGCGTCACGGAGGAAGTCGGCCTCCAGGTCGGCCAGCGTGCGCGGCTCTCCCCCTCCGGAATGCAGCACCTTTTTCTGCAGCGTGTCCGGCAGGTGTTTCGTTTTCACGATGGGATCGTTGCACATCACGAAGGCGTGTTCGATGATGTTCTCCAGCTCCCGGATGTTTCCCGGATAATCGTAGGCCGCCAGGGCGTCAAGGGAAGCGCGCGAAAGACCCATCAGCGGCTTGTTCCCCTTGCGCGACAGACGCTCCAGGAAACGCTGGGCAAGCAGGGGAATGTCCCTTGGCCTTTCCCGCAGGGGCGGCATCTCGATGTTCAGGACATTGACCCGGTAATACAGATCCCTGCGGAATTTTCCCGCTTCCACCAGGTCGGCCAGGTTCCGGTTCGTGGCCGCCACGATGCGGACATCGGCACTGATCTGCGTGGAATCGCCCAGGCGTTCGTAGACGTGCTCCTGCAGGAACCGCAGCAGCTTGACCTGCATGCCTGGGGACATGTCCCCGATCTCGTCCAGGAAAACCGTCCCCCCCTCGGCCATGGCGATGCGGCCCGATCGGTCCCGCGAAGCACCGGTGAAAGCGCCCGCCCGGTAGCCGAAAAGCTCCGACTCCAGCAGGGTTTCCGGCAGGGCCCCGCAGTTGATGGTGATGAAGGGATGCTCCCGCCTGGGGCTGAGATTGTGGATGGCGCGGGCGATGAGTGTTTTCCCGGTCCCCGTTTCGCCGTGAACCAGGATGGTGCTTTCGCTGCAGGCGATGGTCGGCAGGACATCGAAGATGTGGTCCATGTGCGGATCGTCGGACACGATATCGGCAAGGGGCCGGCGGGCCTCGACCTCGCGCAGCAGGTCCTTCACCCAGTTCAGGTTGCGAAAGGTCTCGACGCAGCCGATGACTTGTCCGTCGTTGTCCCGCAGAACCGAACTCGACAGGGAGGCGGGCACGGACCGTCCCTGGGAATCGGTCAGATCCACCGCGAGGTTGACCACCGGCTCACCCGTTTCCAGGGTGCGCTTCATGGCGCACCGGTCCAGGCAGATGTTGCTGCGGATCACCTCATGGCAGGGTTGGCCGATGGCCTGGTCCCGGCTGATTCCCACCGAAAGTTCCGCCGCGCGGTTGAAGGCGATGATCCGGCGCTCGCCGTCCACGGCGAACACCCCGTCCGAGGTGCTGTTGAACAGGAGTTCGATAAGCTCGGGCGGCAGCTTCCCCTCGAAGGGGGCCCGGGGCGATGTCTGATCCTGCGGGCGTGTGTCCATAGACCCTGATCCTCCCGATCTCAAACGAAGCATTTTTGCGTCTTTATTATGATGCTAAACAAGCATTATCGCTAACATAACACGGGAAGGGCCCGGGGCATAGTCTTAAATATGATGATTTTAAATAAGTTAACTAAATATCTCCCGATCGGTATCTGGCTCGGAAAATGCTGTCCCCTGATAAAGCGCGGTCCTGCGGAGTCGCGGCCCGGAAATCACGCCGAACCACCTCCGCCCACGTCAAACGAAAGGAAGGGATCATGAGTGATCTTCTTTATCGGGTGTTTCTTGAGCACGAAGCGGAACTCGTCAACGATATCGTTGGCCAACTCAAACACTCGACCTGCCCCCACTACCGGGACATGGAATGGAATGAACTGCAGCACCGGGTGGATTCCCTGGTCGCCTACTTCATCATCTCCCTGCGGGAGACGCCGGGCCCCTTCATCAAGTACGTGGCCGAAATAGCGGAACAACGGATCGGCGAGGGATTCTTCATCTCCGAGGTTCTCATGGCCCTGCGGGTCCTGGAGGAGAAGGGCTGGGTCCTCATCGTGCAGACCATTCCCCAGCAGGGCCAGATCCGCTCGCTGTCGCGGGTCACCGGAACCATTGGCGCCGCCAAGGACCGGCTGGCGCAGATCTACGTCTCCAGCCTGGAAAAGACGGAGACCGTTCAGACGGTGTAGCGGCCGGGTGCACCTGCAGTCGTGACGGCCGGGACCCCAAGGTCCCGGCCGATTTGTCATTGTCATCAATCCGGTTCGAATCTATCCTGGCCCATTACGAAATCCGTGCTCCCGTCGCCAAGGGAGGCATGGGCGCGGTTCCCACAGCCAATCACCCGCGCCCCAATCGCGGCTTTGCGTCATTGGCGAAATGTGACATCCTAGGCAGGCCGTGGGAACGTTTCCCGGGCTGAACCACGACTTCCACGCGGCGGGTGCGGGCCTGATGAGTTCCATCTTCTACTTTTGCGTCCTGATGCTGGTGTACGTGTACGCCGGCTATCCCCTGTTGGCCCGCCTGCTGGGCGGCGTGGTCCACCGGCGCGTGTGGGGCGCCGTCCCGGGCGAACATGTGCCCTCGGTCACCGTCCTGATCGCGGCCTACAACGAGGCCGCCGCCATCGAGGCCACGGTCCGCAACAAGCTCGAGCAGGACTATCCCGCCGGGAAACTCGACGTCATCGTGATCTCCGATGAATCCGACGACGGCACCGACGACATCGTCACGGCGATCGGCGACCCGCGCGTCCGGCTGATCCGCCAGGCCCCCCGCGCCGGCAAGACCAGCGCCCTGAACCTGGCCATGCCCGGAGCCGAAGGCGAGATCATCGTCTTCAGCGACGCCAACTCCCTCTACGCTCCCGATACGGTCAAGAACCTGGTGGCCCCCCTGGCCGACCCCGAGGTGGGCTACGTGACCGGCCGGATGGTCTACAAGGCGCCCGACGGCTCGCTGACCGGGGAGGGCTGTTCGGCCTACATGCGGTACGAAAACAACCTGCGGGCGTGGGAAACCGATCTCGGCTCGATCGTGGGGGTCGACGGCGGGGTGGACGCCATGCGCCGCGCCATCTACCGTCCCATGAACGCGGATCAGCTGCCGGATTTCGTGCAGCCGCTGACCGTGCGCGAGCAGGGCTACCGTGTGGTCTACGAACCGCGGGCGCTGCTGTATGAAGACGCCCTGGCCGAAGCCGGGGACGAAATGCGCATGCGCGTCCGCGTGTCCCTGCGCGCCTTCCACGCCCTGAAGGACAAGGCCGCGCTACTGAATCCCTTCAGGTTCGGTCTGTTCGCCTGGCAGCTGTGGTCTCACAAGTTGCTTCGGTACTTGGCGTTCCTGTTTTTCGCCGGCGCCCTGCTCAGCAACATGGCCCTGATTTTCGGTCGGGAATACAGCGGGTTCTGGAGCCTGATGCTGGTCGCCCAGACCTTCTTCTACACCACGGCCGGTTACGGCCGGACGATGAACAACCACGGCCAGCAGCCGCCCCGCCTGGTCGGCCTGGTCTATTACCTTTGCGTGTTGAATGTGGCCAGCGCCCGCGCCTTCTGGCAGTTCCTGGGCGGACGCAAACAAGTCACCTGGAAACCGAGGGTCTGATGACGAGCCACGATCCCGCCCTTCCCGCCCCGGGATTTCTGCGCAACAAACTGATCGGGATCCTTCTGCTGGTCCTGCTCCTGTTCCCGTTTTTCATCCACATCCCGCGGTCGCTGAACCACCACCCGGTCATTTCGCCCATCGGCGACCAGGTGCACATCTTCCTGTTCGGCGCCATCTATCTGCTGCTCTACTGGTTCGGCCCCCTGCGGGGACGGCTGTGGCGGGCCGCCATCGCCAGCGCGGTCATGGGCGGTTCGGTGGAGTTCCTGCAGATGCTGGTGGGGCGTCAGGCCCTGTTCGCGGATTTCCTGCTCGACCTGCTGGGAATCGGGCTGGTGGCGGGATTCATCCTGTGGCGCGGGTACCGCCGGCAGTCCGGCAAATGGCTGTTCCTGCTGCTGCTGCTCAGCCTGCCCATCCAGCTGTATTACCTGCCCTGGAGGATCGCGGCCTCCCTGCACGCCCGGGACCTGTTTCCTGTCCTGGCCGATTTCGAATCCTACGGCGACCGCTACCTCTGGGCCAAGAACATGAACGGGAAACTGTCCTATCCCCGTCTCCATGAGGAATCCCAGGGCGAAGGGACCGTGCTGCAGGTGTTCGGCGACGCCAGTTCCAACTGGCCCGGGGCGACCATGCGCCGTTTTCCCGAGGATTGGTCGGCATACACCGAATTGAAGATGGACGTGCGCATGGCCGAGGGCGGCGGTGATTCTCTCAAATTCGGGTTGCGCCTGGACGACTACGAAGGCGTCAAGGAACAGCGGTGGACAGCCCAGACCTTCCACGCCGGCAAGGAGTGGCGGACCATCACCATGCCCATCGCCAATCGCCAATTGTGGAACAGCGACCGCGATCTCAACATCCACGAGATGGACCGCCTCATCATCTATTTCGCCAAACCGACCGACCCGGTGGCCATCGAGGTGGACAACATCAGGCTGGAATAGAAAAAGGGCCCCCGGGGGGCCCTTCTCCTATGGCTGAATACGGCGAAAACTAGCCGCCGAAGTTCGCGTTCACGAAATCCCAGTTCACGACGTTCCACCAGGATTCGATGTAGGCCGGCCGCGCGTTGCGCTTGTCCACGTAGTAGGCGTGCTCCCACACGTCGATCGTCAGCAGCGGCGTGGCCGTCTTCAGGGCGCTGTCGGCGTCGTGGGTGTTGACGATCTCCAGGCTGCCCGACTTGTTCTTGACCAGCCAGGTCCAGCCGCTGCCGAAGTTGGTCGCGGCGGACTTGCTGAACTTCTCCTTGAACTCGGCGAAGGAACCGAAGGCGGTGTCGATGGCCTTGGCGACCGGCCCGGTGGCCTCGCCCCCGCCGTCAGGAGACAGGCCCGCGAAATAGAAGGTGTGGTTCCAGATCTGGGCGGCGTTGTTGAAGATGCCGCCGGGAGGGGCGTTCTTCACGATGTCTTCGAGGGACATCTTCTCGAATTCCGTGCCGGGGATCAGGTTGTTCAGGTTGTTCACGTAGGCCGCGTGGTGCTTGTCGTGATGGTATTCCAGGGTTTCGGCTGAGATGTGGGGCTCCAGGGCGTTCTTGGCGTACGGAAGATTCGGCAGTTCATGTGCCATGGTCGGTCTCCTTTTGCATTTTCGGGATGGGGACGCCGGTGTCGAGGCAGGCGGCGTCAGCTACGGCGCAATACATAGGCAACATGATACATTGGAAACTGAAAGCCGCAATCAGCAACCATTTAGTTAGATCTTGATTTTATCCATTGGCGACTCCATACTTCTACCCGGAGGTAGTATATGAGGCTGTACAAATCATCCGAGTACGCGATCCGCTGTCTGGTCTCCATGGCCCACAGCGGCGGCGGCCTGCACAGCGCCAAGAGCCTCTCGGAAAGTCTCGGCATTCCCTACAAGTTCCTGGGGCGACTCATGAGCCTGTTGGGAAACCAGGGCGTTGTCGAGTCCGTGCAGGGCAAAGGCGGCGGCTACCGGATCGTACGTCCGCTGGAGGAGATCCGGCTGGCGGAAATCGTCGACATCGTCGAGGGCATGGAAAGCTACGAGCGCTGCATCCTGGGTTTCGAGCGCTGTGACGACAAGAATCCCTGCCCCATGCACGAGTTCTGGACCGGTCACAAGGACGGCATCCTGGACATGCTGAACACCACGACCCTGGCCCAGCTGGCCGATAGCAAAGGCCGAAAAATCTGACCGGCCTTTTTTTCAACATAAATGCTACTTTCGAGTAGCATTTTAACCCGGGCGGCTCATGGGCCGTCGCCAACCACCAAGGAGTGCTTGCATGAACCCGTCGTTGATTGACAAGCTGCTGTCCCGCAAGGGACTGTACACGGCGTTCTGGACGGTGGCCATTTTCATGGTCGTGGCCCTGATCGTCTTTACCGCCAACCTGGCCAAGGAGGTGCCCCCTCTGCCGGCCAAGGTTGTCGATGCCCAGGGCAACGTGCTCTACACCTACGACGATATCGTCGCGGGCAAGGGCTACTTCCAGCAGTTCGATCTCATGGACTACGGCACCATGCTGGGCATGGGCGCCTACCTCGGTCCCGATTTTTCCACCGAGTTCCTCCACCGCCGCGCCGTGTTCCTGGCCGATGGACTGGCCCGGGAGTATTACCAGCGTCCCTATGGCGAGTTGAAGGAACCGGAAGCGGCCCACATCCGGGCTCTGGTCACCGAGGACGTCAAGGGCACCCCCACCCTCAACGAGGGCACGGTCACCTATTCGGCCGCTTCGACCGCCGCCTTCAAGGCCAACCGGAAATACCTGATCTCCTTCCTGGTCGACGGCGACAAGGAGGACGCCTGGGTCGGCGGGGTCATTCGCGCCGAGGAAGCGACCAAGATCGCCGCCTTCGTCGACTGGGCGCAGCTGGTGGCCAGCACGACCCGTCCCGGCACCGACCGCAGCTGGAGCAACAACTGGCCGCCCGAGCCGTTGATCGGCCAGGACACCGGCTGGAACAGCCACTTCTGGTCACTGATGGAAGTTCTGGCCTTGTGGGTGGGCACCATCCTGGTGCTGCTCATCGCCTACGAAAAGCTGCTGAAGGATCAGCCCACCGATGAGCCGGCCACCGCCATGGTCATCAAGAAGCTCTACCCCTCGCAGGAAAAACTGCTGAAGTACGTGCCGGTGGTTGGGCTGTTCATGCTGCTGCAGATGATCCTGGGTGGTTATCTGGCGCACATCTACACCGACCCCGGCTCCAACTTCATCTTCTCCCAGGAAATCATGCCCTTCAACGTGATGCGCGCCCTGCATGTGAACCTGGCCATCATCTGGGTCGCCATCGGCTGGCTGGTGGGCGGCATGCTCATCGCCCCCATGGCCGCCGAAGAGGACCTGAAGTTCCCCTGGCTGGTCGACGTTCTCTGGGCCGCCCTGCTGATCGTCGGCGGCGGTGGGTTGATCGGCATCTACATGGGCGCGACGGGCCAGATGCGCGATGTATGGTTCTGGCTGGGCAACGAAGGACGCGAGCTGCTCAACCTGGGCCGGGTCTGGGACATCGGGCTGGTCGTCGGGCTGGTCATGTGGTTTTTGATGGTGTTCAGCGTCATCCGCAAGGCCAAGACCAACAACGTCCTGATCGGGACCATCATCTGGAGCGCCTTCGGCATCGCGACCCTTTACATGGCCGGTATGGCGCCCTTGCACAAGATCATGCCCAACTACACCATCGACGACTATTTCCGGTGGTGGGTCGTCCACCTGTGGGTCGAGCTCACCTTCGAGTTGTTTGCCGCCGGGGTGCTGGCATTCCTGACCGTGGCCCTGGGCCTGGTGTCGCGCAAGTCCGCCGAACGGATCATGCTCTTCGAACTCGCCCTGATCGCGGCAAGCGGAACCCTCGGCGTGGGTCATCACTACTGGTGGCAGGGACTGGACGAGTACTGGATCGCCGTCGGAGGCATCTTCAGCGCGCTTGAACCGCTGCCGCTGGCCTTGTTGATGATCGAGGCCTTCAAGCAGCAGCGCGAGATAAACAAGACCCAGGGAGATTTCCCCTTCGCGGTTCCCTTCCTGTTCCTGGCCGGCAGCGCGTTCTTGAACTGGTACGGGGCCGGGTTCCTGGGCATGGTCATCAACCTGCCCACGATCAACTACTACGCCCACGGAACGTACCTGATCATGCCCCATGCCCACGTGGCCATGCTCGGCGCGTTCGGCTACATCTCCATCGCCTTCATGTACCTGACGGTGCGCACCAACGCCATCGCCAAGGGGCTGGAGTGGGATGACCGGATGAGCAAGGCGGGATTCTGGCTCCTCACCAGCGGGGTGGTGCTGTTCTCGATCCCGACGCTGGTCATCGGTTTCGAGCAGGCCCGCATCGCCCACGACCTCGGATACTGGGCCGCGCGGCAGCATGAAGCCATCGAACCCCTGAAGGCCTGGATGTGGTCCCGGACCGTGCCCGACGGCCTGATGATCCTGGGAGCGCTGGTGGTGTTCATTGATCTTCTGAAGAAGAGCTATTTCCTGAAAAAAGCGGTGGGATAACCAGCCGCAAAACGAGGGCGCCCCGATTCCCCGGGGCGCCCTTCGTCCTTTGAATTCTCCCGCAAAACGATATTTCAGGAAACGAACAGGCCCTGGACCACCTGGATCCGCCCTTCGCGCAGGTTGCGCTGGACATTGCGGGATTTGGCGGCCGCATCGGGCCCCAGCACCACGGCGATGCTGGGCCCACCGGGCGCTGCGGTCGGGGTCTCGAGTTCCTCGATCAGGCCGTCGAACCAGTCGATGGCCTTGGCCGACACGTCGGCCCAGCTGCGTTCGGTAAAACCGGCCTCGGCGAGCAGCTCCCGCAGGCTCGTGTCCGTGGGCAGGAAGCTCATCTTCGATCCCCCGGCCCAGGGCACCGGATAGTGCAGGCCGCGGTCGTTCTCCCCGCAGATTTCGTAAAGGAAAAACCCGCCGGAGGGTTTCAGGACCCGGTGGACCTCGGCAAAAACACCCTCCTTGTCCTTGACGTTCATCAGGGCGTGCTGGACGACAACCACGTCGAACTCCCCGTCTTCGTACGGCAGGACGCGCATGTCGCCCATGTGGAAGGAAACCTTGTCGCTCAGGCCCGCCCATTCGGTCAGCACGATGGCGGTCCTGTGGAAATCCTTGACGATGTCCAGGCCCACCACCTCGCAGCCGAACTCGGCGGCCAGGGTGCGGGCCGTGCCACCCAGGCCCGAACCCAGGTCCAGCACCCGCATTCCGGGCTTCAGTCCGGCCATTTCGCCGATTTCCCGTGTGGCCTCCAGCCCGCGAATGTGGACCTGGTCGAAGTTGGACATGTCCTCGATCGACATTTTTTCAGGATCGACGCCCAGCTTGACGCAGGCCCTTTCGATCCGGCCGCGCAGATTTCCCTGGCCGTAATGGTCGGTAATGGAATCGCGATAGTCGCCCATGGTCAGCCCTCGTCCCGGTGAACGGTGTCCGGCGAAAACGCCGGCAGGCAGACCGCCAGGTATTCGGCGCCTTCGGGTTCGGGGCTGCTGTAGCGGATCCACTCCCCGGGCGCGCAAACCACGGCCTGGCCGGCCCGCACCTCCAGGGCGCCGCCTTCGTATTCCACCTTCAGCATGCCGCCCAGAACCACTGTGATCTCTTCGAATTCCGGGGTCTGGCCCGGCTCCACCCAGCCCGAGGGCGATTTCATGCGGGCGACACTCACGGTTTCGTGTCCGGAATTCACCCGTCCGGCGTATTCCTCGATCAGTTTGGGCTTGGTTCCGGCGGCTTCGATGACGGTGGGAGCTGCGATCAATCGGGGCATGGATAACCTCTTCCAGGGGGCAAAGGGATAGTGGCCTGCGGCCTCACTACTTCAGGATCGGCACCTTGGCCATTATACAGGAGGATTCATTTCGGGCTAGCGCCGACCCGGTCCACCGATGATCATTGCGCCATGAAATCCGAAGCCCCCGATGCCGCCGTCCTGGCGCTGGAAAAACTCACCGTCCGCCGCTATCTCCTGGGCATGGTCTTCCAGGGGATCTGGGCCGCCGGTTATGTGCTGTTTCCCTTCGTCCTGGGCAAATCCCTTGCCGCGCCGGGCTGGCTGGTGACCTTGTCGGTCACCGTGGAAACCACCGGCATGCTGCTGGCCCTGTACTGGGGGCAGCTGATGATCCGCGGCGGCCGCCGCCGCGCCCTGGTCTGGGGAGGCCTGGCGGGCCGGGTGATCCTGGTGGCCGCGATATTCGTGACCTCGGCCGGGCCGTTCACCGTCCTGATCTGCACTGTCCATTTGTTCGCCGCCCTGGTCTATCCCGCCCAGAACGGGATCCTGCAGGCCAACATCAGGGCCGAAAGGCGGGGTCAGGTCTTCGGCTGGGGCGCCCTGGTGCAGAACCTCACCATGGCCCTGGTCAGCATCGCGGTGGGCCGGCTGCTCGACACCGATCCCGGCAGCTACCGGGTCATCTATCCGGTGATCGGCTGCCTGGGTTTCGTCTACCCCCTGGTCCTGTCCCAACTGCCCCGACCCGAGGGCGATCTCACCCACGATCCGTCCCGATTCTTCACCGTGCCCCGCCTGCCGTTGGGTCCCGTGCGGCTGGGTCGATTGGCCGGCGCCCTGATACGGCCCTTCAGGGAGGCGGCGACCACCTTCGCTACCGACCGGACATTCCTGTGGTTCGAGGTCAACTTCATGATCTACGGCGTGGCTTTCATGATGCTGGTGCCGGTGGTGCCACTGTTTTTCGTCAACGAATTGAACCTGAACTACCGGGAAATATCCTCGGCCAGGGTTCTCATCGCCTCCCTGGGCGTGGCCCTGCTCAGCCCCGTGGCCGGGCGCCTGCTCGACAGGTTGAATCCCGTGCGCATGTCCTCCTGGTCCAACGCGGTCATCTCCCTGTATCCGGTCACCCTGGCCCTGGGGGCCCTGTTCCTCGGGTCGCGGCCTGCGATGGTGGCCTATCTGGCCTTCGCGGTGTATTCCGTCGGGATGGCGGGGGTCAACGTGACCTGGAACATGGGGTCGATTTGGTTCTCGCCCCCCGGCGAGGGCGGGTACTACCAGGGCATCCACGTGGCGATGGTGGGCATCCGCGGTCTGATCGGACCGGTGGTCGGCTTCACGGTGCTGCACTTCCTGGGCTACTGGCAGGTCTTTGCCCTGGCCGCCTTCGTCTTCCTGGCCGCCGCCGGCAGTTCGGTCCTGCTGGATAGGCATCAGGCCCGCGCGCCCGGCTTCAAGCCCGGCCTCGCCTGGGGTGCCAGATGAGCTTCCCATCGATCAAAACCCGCTGGCTGCCCATGATCATCACCTCCCTGCGCGAGGGCTATTCCCGGCAGCAGCTGTTCCAGGACGCCACCGCCGGCGTGATCGTAGGCGTGGTCGCCCTGCCCCTGGCCATCGCCTTCGCCATCGCCTCGGGGGTCAAGCCCGAGCAGGGGCTCATCACCGCCGTCATCGCGGGCTTCTTGATCTCCCTCCTGGGAGGCACCCGGGTCCAGATCGGCGGGCCCACCGGCGCCTTCATCGTCGTGGTCTACGGAATTGTCGCCCAGTACGGATACGAGGGTCTGGTCATCGCCACCATGATGGCCGGCGGCATCCTGATCACCATGGGCCTGGCGGGCCTGGGCTCGGTGATCAAGTTCGTGCCCTACCCGGTCACCGTGGGGTTCACCAGCGGCATCGCCCTGATCATCGCCACTTCCCAGGTGAGGGATTTCCTGGGCCTGCAAATGGAAGCGCCGCCGGCGGACTTTTTGGAAAAGATCGCCGCCTACTCCGTGTACCTCGAAACCTGGAACCCCGCGGCCCTGGCGCTCGGGGCCGCCACCGTGGTGATCATGGTCTGGTGGCGGCGCATCACCCCCCGGGTGCCCGGTTCCCTGGTCGCCATCCTGGCCACCACGCTGGCCGCGTCCCTGTTCCACCTGCCGGTTGAAACCATCGGCAGCCGGTTCGGGGCCGTTCACGTCGGCCTGGCCCCTCCGGTGTGGCCGCACCTGGAGTGGAGCGTCATACAGCCCCTGTTCTCGCCCGCGCTGACCATCGCCCTGCTCGCGGCCATCGAATCCCTTCTTTCGGCCGTGGTGGCCGACGGCATGTGCGGCACGCGTCACCGGTCGGACCAGGAACTGATCGCCCAGGGAGTGGCCAACATCATCACCCCCGTTTTCGGGGGCATTCCCGCCACCGGCGCCATCGCGCGCACCGCGACCAACATCAAGAGCGGCGGGCGCACCCCCATCGCGGGCATTGTCCACGCATTGACCCTGCTGGTCATCATGCTCTTTGCCGGCAGGTGGGCCTCCCTGATCCCCATCTCCGCCCTGGCCGGCATCCTGCTGGTGGTGGCCTACAACATGAGCGAGTGGCGCCTGTTCGTCCGCCTGTTCCGCAGTCCCCGCAGCGACGTCCTGGTCCTGCTGACGACGTTTTTCCTGACCGTGGTCGTGGACCTGACGGTGGCCCTGGAAGCCGGCATGGTCCTGGCCGCCTTCCTGTTCATGCGCCGGATGGCCGCCCTCAGCCAGTCGGGATTCATCACCTCGATGCTGGCCGAAGAGGACGCCCACATGGATCCGGCCGCCATCGCCAGGCGGCGCGTTCCCGAAGGAGTGGAGGTCTTCGAGATCTACGGCGCCTTCTTCTTCGGGGCCGCCAGCAAATTCCAGGATGCCATCTTCCTGGTGGAAACCGCCCCCAAGGTCTTCATCCTGCGGCTGCGGGAAGTGATCGCCATGGACGCGACGGCCATCCGGGCCCTGGAGGATCTGGTGGTGAAGTGCCGGCGGGAAGGAACCGCGCTGGTCCTGTCGGGAATCCACGCCCAGCCGCTGGCCGTTCTGAAGAACGCCGGCCTGCTGGACGTGATCGGGCAGGAAAACCTTTGCGGGGACATCGACGAGGCCCTGAAGCGGGCCGAGGAATTGCTCCAGGATTAGGTCCCGCCCTCGGCGGGACCCAACGGACTCAAGCCGGAAAACTGAACCCCAGGCCCGGCCTCTCCGAAGCGATCAGCCACCCGTCCTTCAGGTGGACCGCCCCGTCGGTGGGGTCGTCCCGCAGGTCGAGGTGCCCGTCCAGATCGGCGTAATGCACGTTCTTGCGCGCCAGGGCGTACTGCAGTCCCGCCGCGATCCCCAGGGCGGCCTCGTCCATGCAGCCGACCATGACCTCCAGGCCGGCCGCCTGGGACACCGCGTCGATCTTGAGGGCCTGGCTCAGGCCGCCGACCTTCATCAGTTTCACGTTCACCATGTCGGCCAGGTCGCGCCGCGCCAGCTTGAAGGCGTCCCGCAGCGAGACCAGGCTTTCGTCGGCCATGACCGGCAGGGTCACGCCCGCGGTCACCCGGCCCAGCTGCTCCAGCTCTTCCTTGGGCGTGGGCTGCTCGATGAGTTCCAGCTTGGCCTTGCGGGCCAGTTCCACGAATTCCTTGGCCTGATCCACGGTGTAGCCCTGGTTGGCGTCGAAGCGCAGTTCGACCGCGGGTCCCAGGGCCTCGCGCACCTTCAGGACACGCTCGGCATCCAGCTGGTGGTCCAACCCGCCCTTCAGTTTCAGGCACTGGAATCCCTGGGCGGAATAATCGCGGGCACGCGCCACCGTTTGGTCCACATCCATGATACCGATCGTGATGCTGGTCCTGATCTGCCTGCGGTAGCCGCCGAACAGGCGCCACAGGGGCATCCCCGAAGCCTGGCCGACCAGGTCCCACAGGGCCATGTCCACCGCCGCGCAGGCCGAAGGACGATCCGCCAGCAGCGGCTGCAGCTTGTCCAGCAGGGCCGCCGGCCGCAGGGGGTCGCGCCCCTTCAATTGCTCGGCCACGGCGCCGCTCAAAAGTTCCAGGGTGGCTTCGGGCGTTTCCCCGGTCACCGGCTCATCGGGCGCCGCGCAGCCGCAGCCCCGGTACTGGCCCGTGTCCAGGACGATGAAGATGTTCGAGGCCATGTCCACCGTCTCGTAGGCGATGGTGTAGGGCTCGGCCAGGGGCATGTCGCAGCGCCAGACCTTCACCCCGCGGATTCTCATCCTAGTACCGCCTTTGGTGGATCTCATCGAGGGTCAGGCCCTTGAGGTCCTCGACGAACTCCACCAGGTTGCGCACCATCACGTCCCACATGCGGCGGCCTTTTTCCGCGGTGGCCTTGGTCGGATCGCCCAGCACTCCCGAGGGTGAAATGCGCTGGGTGTAGGCGTTCCAGTCGACGCCCCGCTGGTTGGTGAAATCAAGATACCGGCTGGAAAAACTGGGGACGGCCGAGCGCGCCTTGTCCATGCGGACCAGTTCCGGCCGCAGGGCCAGGGTGGTGCTGGTCTCGACCTCGCCGGCATGGACATCGTTGGGGGTTTCGGCCATGCCGTCGATGTCCACGTCGCTGGTCTCGCCCGATTCGACACAGGTGAAGATGCGCGCGTCGCGATTGATCATCTGGGCGGCGAAAGCCAGGGCCGGGCCGTTGCCCCCGTGCCCGTTGACGATGACCAGCTTGGTGGCCCCGCAACGGGCCGCGCCCATGCCCACGTCGTAGATGATCTGGGCCATGGTCTCGTTGCGCACCGACAGGGTGCCGGCGAAATCCTCGTGGTGATAGGACACCCCGTAGGAGATCAGCGGCAGGACCAGGGGTTTGGGGTCGCTGCAGGCGGCCGCCACCTCGCGCGCCAACCGGTCCGCGTCGTAGGCGTCGGTGTCCAGGGGCAGGTGGGGTCCATGCTGCTCGATGGCCCCGACGGGCAACAGCACCAGGTCCGTTTCCCTGAAACGGGCCGCCGCTTCGGGCCAGGTCAGTTCCGCCAGCAGCCAGGGACGCTTGCCGGTCAGGTCCGGGTTGGCTCCCGGATCCGGAACCGCGGTCTGATGAACCGCCGCCAGGGTGAAATCGGCCTCCTGGTGCAGGTCGCAGGGCAGCCAGACCCGGCCGTTTCGCGTCACCGCCCCGTCGGCGTGCTGCAGGCAGATGTCCAGGACCGGCCCCCGCAGATCGGTGGGGATGGTGTTCAAAGGAGCCGCCTCCTTGTCGATGCGGACCTGCAGGACCTCGGGATGGGGATCGGGCAGGGCCTCTTCGGGGTTCCACAGTCCCCGTTCGTGCAGCAGCCGCGCCATCTGGTCCACGCCTTCGCTTTCCTGTTTCACGCCCCGGACCAGGACCTCCTTCAGGCAGGTTTCGATCTGGGCGGCCGTGTAGCCGCAGCGGGCCGGATCGGCGCCCAGGGCGGTCAGCATCCCCACGATGCGCCGGCACTTTTCGCAGCGGCCGCAGGGCAGCACGGTCCCGCTGTCCTCGTCCTTGTGGGCCGCGTGGCAGGACACCTGCATGGCCTGGAGGTCGGGATAACGCTCCACCAGGACCTTCTCGATCAGCAGTTCGGACAGGTGACGCAGGGCCGAGAACTGGTGCACCCGCCAGCCCTTGCGGTGGAAGTAGCGGCTGAGCGCCATGTCGAAATAACGGCTCTGGTCATACAGCCCGTCGTAATGGGTGATGCCCCGGAAACGCACCCGGGTGGTGGTGTCGTATTCATCGCCGATGACCAGGCGGTCGATGCCGCGTTTTTTCAACAGGGGCAGGGCTCCGAACAGGAAGACGGCCACCGTCCACAGGCGCACCGGATAGATGTCGGCGCGCACCTTGGCGAAATCCTCGCGGACGAAGGGCAGGCGGCGCAGCATCCAGTTGAAGACCCGGTCGCAGTCGGTCCACACGCGGCCCGTGTGGGGCACCGTCTCCTTCATGCCGCGGTAGGCGTTCAGGGCGGTGAACCAGTGGCGGCCCGATTCGTTGACGAAGATGGGATGCGTTTCCACCCCCACCTCGTTGATCAGGCCGTAGCTGAGCAGGCTGTCCTTGCCCCCGCTGGAGAGGATGCAGGTGGCGCCCCGGCCCCCGCCCCAGGATTTGCTGTTGGAGTCCGGCGATCCGTCCGGGAAAACCATCCTGGCCCGCAGGAAATCCTCCAGGCGCACCGTCGGGATTTCCGCCGCCGCCCCGGTCAGGAACGGGTTGGGCCGCAGGAACTTGTTCACGTAGATTTCCCGCGCCGTGTTGCGCGCCATGTCCCCCAGGAAACGCCGGTCCTTCTCGTCGAAGGGGCCCTTGAACACCATTTCCTTGCAGAACAGGCCGTAGTTGAGGGCCACCTGCGCCAGGATCATCGCCGCCAGGTTGACGTCCGCGGGGTCGGAGGGATCAAAGACATCCTCCTCCCACGAATAGCTCAGGTCGACCGATTCGGTCCCTTCCGGGCGCACCACCGTATAGGTCGACCTGATGCGTCGCGGTTGGATCTGCGGGGCGCCGATTTCCAGCCGGTCCCAGACCAGCAGGGGGGCCAATGGATCCTTCTTGGCGGCGGACGTCATGACGAACTCCTCAACCGCGGCGGCGCCGCAGGGCTTTTTCCAGATGGGGATGCAGGGCCTTGATCAGCTGGTCGGCGCCGTCGCTGAGGACATCAAACGCCGGCAGCCCGGTGTCCGCGGTGATGGCGGCGCAGGCGCCGGGAATCTGCCCGGGCTCCAGGCCTTCGTGATTCACCGTCACGGCCACCACCGGGCGTCCGGAAAGCAGTTCGACCGCGCGGATCTGCGTGGGCAGGTCGTGCAGGATGTTGCCGGGGAAACCGTCGTATTCCTTGCGCATGGGCGCGTGCTGCATGATCACCACGTCCGGTCGGCCGGCGGCCAGAAGTTCGAACCCTCCGGGGTAGGCGGGATTCATCAGGCTGCCCTGGCCTTCCAGGACGATGACGTCGGCGTCGAGTTCCTTCCAGCAGGACCAGACGGCGTGTTCGATCTCACCGGCCACGAAATCGTTGATCAGCGAGTCGAGGATCAGCGACTGCCGCGCGCCCTGCATCCAGGCCGTCTGGCCGGTGCCCACCAGCTCGGACTTCAGGCCGGCGGCGCGCCAGCCATCGACCAGCAGCCAGGCCGTCGTGCGCTTGCCCACCGCCGAATCCGTGCCCAGAACCGCCACCTTGAACGAATCCACTTCGTTGATGCGTCCGTCGAAAAAATGCAGGGCCGAGCGAGCGGGGGTCTTGCGGACGTCGCGGATGACCACGCCGCCACGGGCGGCCAGGTCCACCAGCTCGGCGTCTTCGCTCAGGAAATCGTGCAGCCCGCTGTCCACGTTCAGGCCGGCGGCCAACGCGGCCTTGACCTCGGCGCGCGCGGCAGCGGGCAGGCGTCCGCCGTCCGGAGCCAGTCCCACCACGAAATGGGTGGCCGGACCGCCGTTTGCGGCCGCCAGGGCCAGGGCGGCGGTCAAATCGGCCACCAGGGGAATCCCGTTGACCTTGCCGTCCAGGACCTCACCCGCGTCCCGGCCCGCCCAGTCCGCGTCGATGACACAGACCACGTCGTAGCGTTCGCAGCGTCGCACCAGACCGTGGGCGGTCTTCCCGTTGGTGGTGTTGAAGGCTCCCTGGCAGTAGACGATCGCCCGTCCCTCGGGCCATTTGCTCATGTCACTTCCTTCCCGTCAGGATGGCCACGTAGCGGTCACCGGGCAGGGGTTCCTGCTGGTGCCGGGCCAGAAAAACCAGCAGCCCCGCCGTCGAGGCGGCCAGGACATTCAGCCCTTCCTTGTCGCGCAGCATGCGCACCCCCTCGAGCATGGCCTTGTCCGAGGCGTCGGCGGCCCAGCCATCGGTCTTGCGGACGGCCTCCAGGGCCAGGTCGCCGTCGATGGAATGCCAGTTGATCAGCGGTTCGTTGACCACCGTCTCCTTGATCTTTTCCGGCGGCAGGTCGGCGCAATGGGGAAGGTTCTTCCGCCAGGCCACCACGATGGGGTTCTTGCCGTGGGACGAGCCGCAGATCATCCGCGGGATGCGCGAGGTCTTGCCGCGTCGGTACAGGCTGACGAATCCGTGGTGGATACCGGCCAGGGTGGTGCCGTTCGATACGGGCACGGCCACGGCGGCGGGCGCGTCCCGCAGTTCGTCATAGATCTCGTAGGCTATCTGGCCGTAGGCCTGCAGCTGCAGCAGGGTGTTGGCGCCCCCGGGGTTGGCGTCGTAGATGTCGTCCGTTTCGGCGCGCGCCCGTGAGGCGTCGACGGCCGCTTCGTAGTCGCCGGGATGGCTGACGAGTTCGGCGCCCAGCTCGATCATTTCCTTGGCGCGTCCGGTATGGTAGCCCTCCGGGATGTAGACCAGGCACCGCAGCCCCGACATCTTGGCGGCCATGGCCGTGGCGACCCCGTAGTTGCCGCAGGTGGCCACCGTCAGCGCGTCGAAACCGCGCCGCAGGGCGTCCAGGGCCTGGGCGAAGGCGATGCGGTCCTTCTGGGTGCCGCTGGGGTTGCCGCCCTCGAACTTCAGGAAAAGCTGACGCATGCCCGAGGCCCGTTCGATGTTCCGCGCCCGGACGATGGTCGTGTCCCCGACCTCGCTCTCGTAGATGTCCTCGAAGGCCGCCAAACGTTCGTCCAGGGGCCGCTCCAGATCCGAGGCCACCTCGTGTTGTTTGCCGTAGTCCTCGGTCAGGTCGATCGAGCTCGAGGTGGCGCCGTCCAGGAGGGTGAACTCCTGGGTGTTCGGAGGTTTCTGATCCGGGGCCATACCCATCTCCTTTCAGGCGGCCGTCATGATGACGCCGCGGAATTGTGGATCAATTTCGCCGCCGCGCAAGCCGAATTATTCACCGGGTGGCACGATCGAACCGGGACCGTTAACGTGGGGTCCGAATTGGCCCTTTCCCTGCGCACCAAGGAGTCCCTTTCATGTCCAAGCCCCTGACCATCGTGGCCCGTATGCAGGCCAAGCCCGGCCGGGAAGGCGCCCTCGGCGCCGAACTGCAAAAGCTGGTGTCCCCCACCCTGGGCGAGGCCGGCTGCCTGCAGTACGACCTCCATCGCGACCTGGAGAATCCGGGCCATTTCCTGTTCTTCGAGAACTGGGCCACCAGGGAGCAGTGGCTGGCGCACATGGAGTCGCCCCACCTGCAGGCCTACAAGGCCGTGTCCGACGAGCTGGTCGACCAGTTCGAGCTGTATCAGATGGAAAAGGCCGATTAGCCCCCCGACCGCTTGACCGTCCAACCCCGGGTCTGAAGCTCGGCGACCACGCGATCGCGGTGGTCGCCCTGGATCTCGATGACCCCGTCCTTGACCGTCCCGCCGGCGCCGCATTTGTTCTTGAGCTGCTTGGCCAGATCGGCCAGATCGGCCCCGGACAGGGGCGCCCCGGTCACCACGGTGACCCCCTTGCCCTTGCGGCCCTTGGTTTCGCGGCCCACGCGCACGACGCCGTCCGACGGCCCCTGGCCCTGCTGCCGCCGGCATTGGCAAGCCGCGGCGGGGCGGCCGCAATCGGGGCACATCCGCCCGCCCTCCGAAGAGTAGACCCGCTTATTCAACGGCTTCCGTTTCCGCCGGATAAATGGCCACGCAATGGCCATCGAGGCATTCCACCCCGGGTCGAATCGCAAGAGAACAGTCGGACATCCACCCATAACGTTCGTTCAACGTCTGGTTGAACTTGTTGTAGGCGGCGACCTCCTGCTCCAGGGCCAGCGTGTCCACCGACGAGGCGGAATAGACCTTGTAGCTCCACGGCCCGCCGCACGGCTTGGCGCCGAAGGCGATCGTGCGGCAGTCCCCGTTGCCCTTGCAGGTGGGCTCGCCGATCAGCTCGTCGATGTCGGCCTCCATCTTTTCCAGCCGGGCGCGATCCTGGTCCTCATCGGTGGGGTCATCGTCGTTGCAGGCGGCCATGCCCGCCAGACAGGCCAACAGGACGATCAACGGAATCATCCAGGAAAGGCGTTTCATGTCCCGCTCCTTTGGCGTGGGTTACCCGCCCAGGATACCACCATTCGGGTTCAATTCCCACCGGCCTTGAGAAAACCCCGGGTTTCGTCAATGGGTTCGGGGACACATATCTCCTGCGGTCTCCCGTTTACACATCCCGGCCCCGTGGTTAAAATGTGCCGAAATCCAGGATACCATTCTCGAGGAGATGACCACGCCATGGCCCAGGAACCCCGGGACGACCTGCTTCCCCGCGAGCCCATCCACAAGATCATTGAACCGGTGCAGCGCTTCCTCCACGTCGAGGCCGCCAGCGGCGCGCTGCTGCTGGTCTGCACCGCCATCGCACTGATCCTGGCCAACAGCGCGGCCGGCGACTGGTACGTGGCGCTGTGGAAGACCAAGGTCGGCTTCAGCTTCGGCGACTTCTCGATGATGTACTCGCTGAAGCACTGGATCAACGACGGCCTCATGGCCATCTTCTTCTTCGTCGTCGGCCTGGAAGTGAAGCGGGAAATGGTCACCGGCGAACTGCGCGACCCCAAACGCGCCGCCCTGCCGGTGGCCGCGGCCATCGGCGGCATGCTGGTGCCGGCGGCGGTCTACCTCGCCTTCCAGGGCGGCACCGAAGCCGCGCGCGGCTGGGGCATTCCCATGGCCACCGACATCGCGTTCGTGGTCGGCTGCATGGCGGTGCTCGGCCCGCGGGTGCCGCGCATCATGCGGGTGATGCTGCTGTCGCTGGCCATCGTCGACGACATCGGCGCCATCCTGGTCATCGCCATCGGCTACACCGAATCGCTGAACCTGACCGCCCTGCTGCTGGCCTTCGCGGGCCTCGCCCTCGTCTACGGCCTGGGCCGCGCGGGGGTCCGAAGTTTCGGGATCTACGTCATCCTGGGGATCCTGGTCTGGTTCGGATTCCACGAATCGGGCGTGCACGCCACCATCGCAGGCGTGCTGCTGGGGCTGTTGACCCCCGCGCGCAGCTACCTCAGCGAAAACACCGTCAGCGCCCTGTTCCGCCGCGCGGACGAGACCATGCACGGCGGCGCCTGGACGGGCATGAGCCACCGCAGCGACGCGGTGCGCAGCTTTACCGAGCGGGTCCGCGAAGTCATCTCCCCCCTGGAATACCTCGAGGGCACGCTGCATCCGTGGACCAGCTTCGTGATCATGCCCATCTTCGCCCTGGCCAACGCCGGGGTGCCCTTCAAGGTGGCCGACTTCGGCGAACCGGTGGCCATCGCCATCATGGCCGCCCTGGTGATCGGCAAACCGGTGGGCATTCTGCTGATGAGTTTCCTGGCCGTGAAACTGATTACCAAGTCCCTGCCCGAAGGCCTGACCTGGCCCGCGATGGCCGGCGGCGGTTTCCTGTCCGGCATCGGGTTCACCATGGCGCTGTTCATCGCGGGATTGGCCTTGGACGGACCGGCCCTGCAGACGGCCAAGGTGGGTGTGCTGGGCGCCAGTCTGCTGGCCGCCGTGGCGGGAATGGTGGTGCTGGTGATCGTGCTCCCTCAGCCGAAAAAAGGCTGATCGGAGCCTAACCGGTGCTGGCTTTTTCCAGGGCCTGCAGGTGGTCCCGGGCCCCGGCGACACGATCGAACACCAGGAATATCCCGTCCGAATTGGCCGACGCGACCATCTTGGCCACTTCGGGGTCCATCCGCGCCAGGGCCAGCCGCCCTCCCCTGCCTTCCAACTTGTGGGACAGCATGATCAGCGTGCCCAGCCCCTTGGCGTTGATCCAGGGAATGTTGCCCATGTCGAGGATCACGTGCGTCTTGTTCCGCGTGATGCCTTCCTCGATGAGATCGTTCAGATCGGTGGGGACCGCCTGCGGGTCGAAGGGATAGCGGGTGATCTCGACGCGCCGGCCCTGCTGGTCGAGATCGTAGGAAACGTATTCGCTCTTGCCGATGATGCCCAGGACACGGATCACGTGAATGGATTCATACATCGTCAACCTCCCCCTCACGGGTCAACGACAAAATACACAAACGGCGATTTTCAACCACCTTCAGCCTGCGGAAGGCGGGACCCTCAACCCCTGCAGGAGCCGCACCAACCACAGCAGCGTGTAGATAATGAAAGTCAACAGCACGACCATGACGGCCGTCACGTTCAAGCGGACCGGTTCGTTCAGGTTGGCCTGCAGGGCCAGCAGCGAGATACAGAAAAAGAAGACGAAGATGGCCACCCCGAACTCGGCCATGAAATTTCCGAACCGGCGCTCCAAAACGGCCCGGTTCGTGGCCTCCAGCCAGTAGTCCTTGTTGGGGATGTTCAGGAATTTCCCCGGGGTCCCGCGGGTCATCAGGTGCGCGAAGTAGAACAGGAGAAAAAACGGAGCTTCGAGAACGAGGAAAATGGAGGCGTTGAATTCCTTCGAGGCCCACGAATCGGGCGCGCCGCCGCCACCGAAGTGGATGGCCACCTGGTCGGGCAGGACCGCCAGGGAAACCGCCGTCAGGATGAGGTTGGCCACGAAGGCGGCGATCAGGATCTTGCGCATGGCGGTCTCCTTTTCCCTCGATCAACGCCGTTTTGAGACTTTCACCTCGGGAGCGTAGTCCTGGCACATGTGGACGTGGGCGATGGTCTTGAGCGTGACCGAGTCGCCGTAGCGGCACATCACCCCGTCCCGGTCGATGAGTTCACAATGCCGGCAGGTCTTGCATTTGAGTTCGCTTTTGGGTTTGCGGGCGAAACGCAGGTAGAGTTCGACCACCTTCCACAGGACGAGGGCCAGGATGGCGAACAGCAGCACGCGCAGGACGATAAGCATGGGCGGAAGCACCTCCGTTCATGGGTTGGATAGACATTATAGATGATCCGACCCGGTGGCGTCAAAACGTACCGCCACGTCGAGGTGGTCCTCAACTGGTTCGACGAGCTCGAACGCCTGGTGCCCACGAAATAGGTTCGGTTCAGAATATTTCCGCGAAAAAATCATTCATGGCGATCCAGGACCGCAGGTCGGCGGCCTCGTTGTAGGCGGCCCCCTTGCTCGGATCGTTCCCTGAACTCTTCTGGGTGAAGCCGTGCACCGCGCCCGAGTACATGATGAGCTGGAAGTCCACCTGCGCGGCGTCCATCTCCTTCAGGAAGGCGGCCACCGCCTCGGGTTTCACGTAGGGATCGATCGCCCCGTGGCAGACCAGGATCTTGCACTTGATGTCCCCGGGCGAGGCCGGCATCCCGGTATCGAGGTTGCCGTGGAAACTGACCACGCCGGCCACGTCGGCCCCGCTGCGGGCCAGTTCCAGAACGCCCTTGCCCCCGAAGCAGTAGCCGATGGCCGCCAAGCGGTCGGGATCCACGCCGGGCTGCTTTTTCAGCTCGTCCAGTCCGGCCTGCAGCCGCGCGCGGTAAAGAGGAAGATCGCCATAGTACTTGCCCGCCTGCTCGCTGGCCTCGGCCACGTTCGCCGGGCGGATGCCCTGGCCGTAAATGTCGGCGGCGAAGGCCACGTAGCCGAGGGCGGCCAGCATGTCGGCGCGCATGCGTTCGTTGTCGCTCAGGCCCATCCACTGGTGCACGACCAGGACACCGGGCCGAAGGCCTTCCACGGCGTCGTCCCAGGCCAGGTATCCCTCCAGGACCACCCCGTCCTGCTCGTAGGTGACCACCTTGTTCACGAGCTCGGCCCTGGCGGAACCGACGCCGAGCAGCCCGAGGGCGGCCAACATGACCACTGTCTTCATCTTTATCTCCCATCGCTGATTTTCTTCATGACCCATGAGACGGGAATCTCGGGCAAAACCCGGGGACCCGCAACCGAGGTCCGCCCCTCCCGGCATTTTTGGGAGCAAAATCGCCCTGTTTGGCTTACCATGGCTGGAATTCGGATTTCACCGGTCCCCAGCCGCAAAAACCCGTCCAGGAGCCGTCCATGTCTTCCTCATCTTCGTTCGCCCACTACACCATCGCCGAAAAGATCGGCGCCGGCGGCATGGGCGAGGTCTTCCGCGCCACCGACAGCAAGCTGAACCGCGACGTCGCGCTGAAGATGCTGCCCGACACCGTGGCCCAGGATCCCGACCGGCTGGCCCGCTTCCGCCGCGAAGCCCAGGTGCTGGCGGCGCTGAACCATCATGGGATCGCGGGCATTTTCGGATTGGAGCACGAAGGCGACCGGTACGCGCTGGCCATGGAGCTGGTCACCGGGCCCGATCTTTCCGAGCGATTGAAGAGCGGGCCCCTGTCGGTGGAAGAAGGTCTGCGGGTGGCGCTGGAACTGGCCGAAGCCATCGAGGCCGCCCACGAGAAGGGCATCGTCCATCGCGATCTGAAGCCGGCCAACATCAAGATCAACGAAGACGGCCACGTGAAGGTGCTCGATTTCGGGCTGGCCAAGGCGCTGGCCGACGATCCCAGCGGAAGTTCGGTCGACCCGGCCATGTCCCCCACCCTGACGGCGAACATGACCATGGGCAACGTGATTTTGGGCACGGCCGCGTACATGAGCCCCGAGCAGGCGCGCGGCACCGAGGTCGACAAGCGGGCCGACATCTGGGCCTTCGGCGTGGTCGTGACCGAGATGCTGGGCGGGCGGAAGCTCTTTGCCGGCGAGACGGTGAGCGACACCCTGGCTTCGGTGCTGCAGGCGCAGATCAACCTGGATGATCTGCCGGGCGACCTGCCCCGGCCGGTCAGGAAACTGATCGGCCGCTGCCTGCAGCGCGATCCCAAGCAGCGGCTGCGCGACATCGGCGACGCGCGGATCATCCTGCAGGAAGTCCTCTCCGGGGATACCGGGGAGATGGCCGGGGAAGCCGCAACGCAACGCAGTTCCTGGATTCAATGGGCCGTGACCGGCGCGGTCGCGATCGCCGCCATGGCCGCCATGTACTTCTTCATGCCTGCCGGCGAAGACAAGCCGTTGCCCCTGCGCAAGTTCAGCATCCCGATGGACGTCAACGACGTTTCGACCAGCCTCGGCTTCGCGCCCCAGATATCCCCCAACGGACAGTACCTGCTGTACGTCAGCGACAACAAGTTGTGGGTGCGGGACCTGGCCTCCATGGTGGCGCGCCCGTTGACCGGAACCGAAGGCGCCCACGTCCCCTTCTGGTCGCCCGACAGTGAATGGATCGGTTTCGCCAACGCCCAGGAACTGAAAAAGATCGACCGCAGCGGAGGCCAGTCGTCGATCCTGGCCAGGGTGAGCGGCAACACCTCTCCCGCCAATGCGGGATCTGCCGTCTGGAACACCGACGGCACCATCTTCTACACCACCGGCAATACGGGAATATTGAAGTCGTCCGCGCAGTCCGGCGAAGTGACCATGCATCACCTGCCGGACGAGGGCGAAATCGACTTCCACGAGATAGGAGCCCTTCCCGACGGCCGGGGCTGGGTCTACGTGGCCCACACCAGGGCCGACTACGGGCAGGTGAACCTCCTGACCCCCGACGGCAAGGTCAAACAGGTTTTGCACTATCCCGGCGATGCCATCAACTCACCCGTCTGGTCGCCGTCCGGACACCTGATTTTCGAAAGGGAACAGGTGGCCGAGGGCCTGTGGGCGGTTCCCTTCTCCCTGGACAAACTCGAAGTGACCGGCGAGCCCTTCCTGGTCGCCGCCGGCGGCACCAAACCCTCGGTATCGGCCGACGGCACCCTGGTCTACGCCGCGGGTGTCCAGCCCGGTCTGGCCCAGATCGCCTGGTTTGACCGACAGGGCCAGATGCTGGAGGTCATCGCCGAGGTCAGCTCCACCCGGCCGTTCCCGAACCTTTCGCCGGATGAATCGCAGATCCTGCTGTGCGCCAACGCCGACGACGGCCGCGAGATCTGGCTTTTCGACACCACCAACGGCAACGAGCGGCGGCTGACCTTCGATGGATTGCGCTGGGGCACCGTTTCCTGGCATCCCGACGGCAACCACCTCATCGCCCACGTGGAGCCCGATTACGTCAACTACATGATGACCCTGGACGGCTCCGAACCCCGTAAGGAGATGGGCCCGGGCCTGCTGTCCAACTTCTCCGCCGACGGCAAGACCCTGTTCTATACCAAGGCGATTCTCGAGACCGGATTCAACTTCGACATCTACGCCCGACCGGCGGACCAACCGGAATCCGAGGGGCAGGTTATCGTCAATTCGCCCTCGGTCGAGTGGTGGCCCCTCCCCTCACCGGACGGCAAATACCTGCTCTACGTTTCGGAGGAGTCGGGCCCGCAGGAGATCTACGCCACCACCTATCCCGGCCTGGTCGGCCGGTGGCAGGTTTCCAAAGGCGGCGGCGGCTGGATGGCCTGGCGCGGGGACGGCAAGGAGATCTACTACTGCTCCCACAAGGAGATGTTCGCGGTCTCGGTGGACTACGAGAACGGATTCACCCTGGGGCGTCCCCGGAAGCTGTTCGATCGACCCAGCACCGACTGGTCGTCGACCTGGACCGACGGGTTCGACGTGACCGCCGACGGGCAGAAGTTCGTCATGCTGCGACCGGCGCCCACCGATGGCGACGTGCAGCCCATGATCATGGTGGTGCAGAACTGGTTTGCGGAGTTTGGTGGGGATTGACGAGAGGCGCCGGCTCGCCGGGTTGTCAACCCCGTTCAGTTGACATACCCGACCAGGGCGATCAACAGGAGAATGCCTGACAGGATCCCGATCAACCAGGCGACCCCGGCCGCTTTACCGAGGTTCACCGTCCACCCCAGGCTGGGAATCCGCTTGGGAACCCAGGTCCTGGAGTCCCTCCTGCTGGAGTAGACACCCATCCAAATGGGGCCCGACCAGTTCAGCGGGTTTTCCCATTCCATCTTGTTGATTTGTTTCCGGTTCACGGTCATGTCAGGCCTCCTCTTTTGGCAGTTTGCCCAGCCAACCCCAGATCACTTTGTGGAATTTATGAAAGCCGGTGGGTTGGGCAAACATCAGGATACACTCGCCATGAACTTCATTGATGCCGTTGGCCTTGCAGAACTCCACGGCCTTGTCCGATTCAGAACCCTGCTGCATCCAGATATTCCGAATGCCGGCGGCGGCCGCCTGTTGCACGAGATCCTCGGATTTGTCGGAGGGGACAACGAGCACCAGACCGCCCACGTCCTTGGGCAAATCCATCAAATGGGGATAGCACCTCTGGCCGGCGATATCGGCCGCTTCCGGATGCACCAAAAGCACATCATATCCCTTGCGGGTCAATTCCTTGTGGACCGTGTTGCCGAACTTTCTCCCGCCCCTGGAGGCGCCCGCAAGCGCCAGATGTTTTTGCGCCAGGAACTGCTCCACCGCGCGCTGGGTCGTCATCGTTTTCCTCTCTTGCGACAAACGTTTAGACCGAGGGTCCGGGCTATCAACTTAAGATTGGCTCCTGCAAGTCTATTCAATTCCACTCAAGACCGTGTCTTCACGCTGAGCGGCCAGCACCAAAAAGGCCACCACGTAGGAACACGAAATAAAAGCGGCGGCTGTCATATACCACGGTAACCTGAACAAGTAGACCAGACTGCATGCTGAAATCATTAGAATGATTCCCGTATACATGGGATGCGGAATCAATCCGTAAATCCCTCTGCGAATTCTCTGGCTACCCTTCAGGTAATACCCGGTCCATGTGTGGTGCGAACCAAGGTCAAGCTTGCCCTTGATAACCAAAATTGTGGCGACAACGGCGAAAACCAGGCTGAACCAATCCAAGACACCCACCGTTTGTATCCTGAACAGGCTGTATCCATAGGCTAAAATTGGAAACAGATAAGATAACTTTAGAAACCTGGTTGCCTTGGGATGAACCAAGGGGGTCATCCCAGGTTTTTGCCGCCGGTCTGAAATGAAGACAGTAAATAAAACCAGGGTAATAATTTGGAGAATTTGGTAAATCACAACGGTCATCAGGTCCCCCCTTGGAGCAATTTGTCCAACATGGATTATTATGGTTCGGACATTTGCCCCACCAAAACAAAACCATTATAATCCATTATTCAATAATGGGTTACACGGGACAAACCCTACACCAATCCCCTGTCTTCCGTCAACTTGCCCCAGGAAAAAAAGGCCCCCCGGGGGACCTTCACGACCCGCTCATGGTGGCGCGGGATTGTAAGGAGATATTCGACCGGCCCAGCAGGGACGGGATGGGAGCTTTCGGGGGGAAGCGGCCCTCGGGCCGCCTATTTGATCAGGGTCAGGGCCCGTGTCGCTTGCCAGTCCCCCACCCGCAGTCGCGCCAGGTAGACTCCGCTTGCCACCGAGCGGCCGGATAGATCCCGGCCGTTCCAGACAGCTTCGTATTTCCTGCCGGCGGTTGCGGTCTCCACCAGGAGAACCCGGACCAGGCTTCCCTTCAGGTCGACGATCTCCAGCCGGGCAGGTTGGGGCGCCGCATCGGGCGCCAGGCTGAACACAAGGCTGGTCGTGGGGTTGAAGGGATTCGGGTGGGCTCCCTCGAAACGGTGACCCGCTTCGGGGATGTCCGGCACCGGCGACATCTGCAAGAACGCCAACCCCTCGTCGATGATGTCGCGCAGGGCCGGGTCGTCCCAAAAAGCGCGATAAAGAATGATGCCGTCGCCCCCGACGACCAACACATGGCCGGACTCGACCTCGTAGACCCCTCGGACACCGCCGCTGTCCCCGTTCATGAGAATGGGGTAGGTCACGCCGGTCTGGGCCCGATAGTTGTCGAGCTGGGTCGAGGTGCCGTCCCACACATCGACGGCGATGGTCTGGAAATCGCTGCCCGCGTAATCGTTGGTGAGCGTCTCCGAACTGGAGCCGTGAAGCAGGCACTGGGGTCAGCCGTAGCCGATGATCATCAGCAGGACGACCTTGCCCTGAAAATCGCTGAGGGTGTAGGGCTGCCCGCTCTGGGCCGTTAACGTGAAGTCCGGCGCGGGCTTGCCTACGCCGGC
>Ga0210065_1000014_pt1 | contig 65596 bp, 62 predicted proteins | sample Muzzi_PWB_D1_FD_185533 | JGI IMG/M metagenome (GOLD analysis project Ga0210065, IMG submission 185533) | Wetland microbial communities from San Francisco Bay, California, USA, that impact long-term carbon sequestration - Muzzi_PWB_D1 (SPAdes) | ecosystem: Environmental > Aquatic > Marine >... | reverse complement strand
AGATGCAGCGTGTCGCGGAGCGTGTCGAGTGCGACTGGAAATGCCCATTGCCCGGCCGGTTGCCAGCGCTCCAGTCCCTGATGCGTTTCGATGAGGCGTTTCAGCTCCAGTTTGCCGTCACGAATCTTGATATTCCGTTCGGTGCCCGTTGCGTAGCCAAGCAGATAGATTTCACGGCTTTCGTTGATCGACTCACAGGGTGCAAGCGACCGCAAACGCTGCTCTGCCAGGCCAAGGCAGGTACCGAAAATACGGAACTCATAGCGTGACACCGTTTCATTCGTCATCCTGATTCCTGCGGGCAAGGCATTGATTTCAGTCTTTCCAACACACCGTTCGCCACCAGCCCGCCTGTCGCGGGAGAGCAACCCGCGGGGCGCTCAGGCACGCGCCCGGCAGCACTGACAGGTCCCGGAGACATCTCTTGAGATGTGCTGGCTTGAAACCTGCCTATGCCCTGTGATCATGCCGCTTCTGAATGGGGACAAAGTCCCTCGGTTCCGGTCCGACATACAGCTGCCGTGGTCGCCCGATCAGCTGCCGTTTTTCCCCGATCATTTCCATCCACTGGGCTACCCAGCCGACGGTTCGTGCGATGGCGAACATCACCGTGAACATGTTGGCAGGAATGCCGAGCGCCTTGTAGATCAGTCCGGAGTAGAAGTCGACGTTGGGGTACAGCTTCCGCTCGATGAAATACTCGTCATTCAGCGCCGTCTCCTCCAGTTTCAAGGCGAGCTCAAACAGGGGTTCAGTCCCGGCGCCGTGTTTTGCCAGCACTTCATGGCACATGTTGCGGATGATGCGCGCGCGTGGGTCATAGTGTTTGTAGACACGGTGCCCGAACCCCATGAGGCGAAACGGGTCATCGGGATCCCTGGCGCGCGCCAGGTATTTCGGGACGTTGCTGACATCGCCAATCTCGGCCAGCATGTTCAGCACCGCCTCGTTGGCACCGCCATGTGCCGGCCCCCACAAGGCGGCGATGCCGGCGGCCATGCAGGCAAACGGGTTGGCCCCTGAACTGCCGGCAAGACGCACGGTTGAGGTGCTGGCATTCTGTTCGTGATCGACGTGCAGCATGAAGATCAGGTCAAGTGCCTTCTCGGCAACCGGGTCGATGTCGTAGGGCTCGCAGGGTACAGAGAACATCATGTGTAACAGATTGCCCGCGTAACTCAGGTTGTTGTCCGGGTAGGCCTGTGGTTCACCCATGGTGTGTTTGTAGCTGGCGGCCGCGATGGTGGGCATTTTCGCGATCATACGGTGTGCCGCGATTTCCCGGTGCCGTGCATTGCCGATGTCCAGGGAATCGTGATAGAAGGCCGACAGGGAACCGACGACGCCAACCATGATGGCCATGGGATGTGCGTCATGATAGAAACCCTGAAAAAACGCCTTCAGGTTCTCGTTGAGCATGCTGTGGTGGGCGATGATGTAACTGAAATCATCCAGTTGCTTGCGCCCGGGGAGCTCGCCGTAGAGCATCAGGTAAGCGACCTCGATGAAATTGCTGTGCTCAGCCAGCTGTTCTATCGGGTAACCACGATACTGCAGCACGCCCTGTTCGCCATCGAGATAGGTGAGTGCGCTCTGGCAGCTTGCCGTCGAGAGAAATCCCGGATCGTAGGTGAAGTAACCCGCATCCCGATAAAGCCGGCCGATGTCGATGGCATCGGGTCCCTGCGAGGCCTGCCTGACAGGAAGTTGATACTGCCGGCCGGTGCGGTTGTCGGTAACAGTGACGGTATCCTTGCTCATCGGTCCGCCCTCCGTATCGGGATGATGGACCCGGACTTTTCGGTCCGGGTCTCGGGATTGAGCGCTGCTTACATATAGGCTTTAGCCTCTTCACCCGGGTTGGGCAGTCCGGCGATGCGCCATGCCTCCCGCTCACTGCGGAACAGGTGTTCCACGCAGTGCTTGCCCAGGTGGTGTTCCTTGCAGATGTGGCTGAACGCCGGAGGTGCCGTGCCAAAGCGCTGATAGTGTTCCCGTAAATCATGGATGATGGTCCAGTGGTCCGGCGTCAGTTCCTGCAAACCGTCATTGCGCGCAATCACCCTCGCCAGATCGTCGTTCCATGTCTCCGGATCACTGAGAAATCCATCGGCATCCAGCAGGGTTTCTATGTTCGTCGCGGCTGTCGTTGTCGTGTTCATGGTCTGTCTACCTCCATAAGCTACACTGGCCATTGTTGCCGATTCTTACTGCGCTGTCGGAACAGGGTGCCTTTAATCAAATGACAACAGGCTGTTGTGTTGGTTCGTCAGCTGTCATCGTCTGTTTCGCGGACCTGCACCCGGGCTTCATGGATGCGGACCTGAAACGTGCTGATGTCCTCGTAGGCCGGTGCTGCCGTCACCCTGCCGCTGCGCAAGTCAAACCGTGCACCGTGGCGTGGACATTCGATTTCAAAGCCCTGCACCTCGCCCTCGGCCAGGGTGCCGCCATCATGGGTACAGACATCCTCGATGGCATAATATTCACCGCCGATGTTGAACACCGCGACTTCGCTGCCCTCCACATCGACCAGACTGACGCTGCCCTCGGGCAGGTTTGCGACGGCATCGACATCGATCCATTCAGACATAGCTCCTCCCGTCCGGTCTGTCACGCGCTAGTCAAGCATGCCCAGTGTCAGGCGCGCCGCCTCGGACATGCGCGACCTGTCCCATGGCGGCTCCCACACCAGTTCCACACAGGCCTCGTTCACATCCGCCAGCTCGCGTAGCGCACATTCCACCGTACCCGGAAAGGTCTGCGCCACCGGACAGCCCGGTGCGGTCAGTGTCATTTTGATATGCACCCTGCCGGACTGTGGCTCGACCTCGATGCCATATACCAGACCGAGATCATAGATATTGACCGGCAACTCCGGGTCATACACCGTGCGCAACACCCCGATCACCTGTTCGGTGAGGACGGTGTGCGCGATAGTGGCCGCTTCAGTCGGCATCGGGTGCTGCACAGACATCCGTTGCCAGCGGCTCGGTGCTGACAACCGAATCGCTGTCGTTATCCAGTGCGGCCCGCAGGGTATGCCAGGGCAGGGTGGCGCACTTGATGCGCATCGGGTATTCATGCACACCACCAAGCACCGCGAGCTTGCCAAGCTCTCCGGCCGGTGCCGTTGCCGTCAGCAGGTTGTGCATCGACTGGAACAGCTCGCGTGCCTGCTGTTCCGTCCTGCCCTTGACGGCCTCGGTCATCATCGAGGCCGATGCCGTGGAGATGGCGCAGCCGGCACCCTCGAAACCGACGTCCTCGATGACGCCGTCCCTGACCTGCAAATGCACATTGAATTCGTCGTTGCAGACCGGGTTGAAGCCGTGCGCATGGCGATTCGCGCCGGCCGGTTCATGCGCAAAGTTGCGCGGATTGCGGTTATGGTCGAGGATCATCTCCTCGTAGAGTTCGCGCATGTGAGTCACTGCTTCCTCCATCATCGATGTCAATGCCGTGGTGCGTCACGCAGCAGGGCATCATTGCCGGTGAGACGCGCGGCCAGCTGCTGTTCCAGGTAGCGCCGCACGGGTTGCAGTTGCATGCGTTCCAGTACGTCGGCGGCGAAGGCGTACACCAGCAGCTTGCGTGCCGTCTCGCTGTCCAGTGCGCGTGAACGCAGGTAGAACAGGGCTTCCGCATCGAGTTCGCCCACCGTGCAGCCGTGCGTGCACTGCACGTCATCGGCGTAAATCTCGAACTGCGGGCGCGCATCGGCCTCCGCCTGCGGGGACAGCAACAGGCTGTGATTGCTCTGCTGTGCCCGGGTTTTCTGTGCATCCGGGTGCACCACGATGCGCCCGCTGAATACCGTGCGCGAGCGGTCATCGAGGATGCTCCTGTACCATTCGTTGCTGCTCGCGTGCGGCTGGCGGTGGTCGATGCGGGTGTTATTGTCGACGTGCTGGCGACCCTGGGTGACGGTAAGTCCGTTCAGTGCGCATTCAGCGCCGCGACCGTTGAGGTCGACCTGCAGCTCGTTGCGTACCAGTCGTCCGCCGAGTGCGATGCTGTGTGACGTGAAACGGCTGTCGCGCTGCTGGCGCACATAGGTGCCACCGATGTGCGTGGTCGAGTCGCCTTCCTGCGCCAGCTTGTAATGCTGCAGCGATGCATTCTCTTCAAGCACGATTTCAGTGACCGTATTGGTCAGGCTGACGGCGTCACCCGGCGCCACCCACGATTCAATCACCGTGGCGGAACTGCCGGGGCCGGCCATGATGACATTTCTGACCGTGGTCATGCGTTCGGCCTGTCCGGTGTTGATGAACAGCAGGTGCAGCGGTTGTTCCAGCACGGCATCCCGATCCAGTCTCAGGAAGGCGCCGTCCTGCAGGAAGGCCGTGTTCATGGCGTCGAAGCCGGTGCGGTCCGGGTCGAGCGTACGCCCCAGCAGGTCCTCGAGTTCATCCGGGCTCTGTTCCAGCGCGGCTGCAAGGTTGCTCAGCGTGACGCCGCTCGGCAGGGTCCGCAACGGGCATAACCGGGGGGCAAGGCGGCCGTCAACAAACACCCGCCGGTGCATCGGCTCATGCTCGAATAACCACGGTTCCAGGTCTGCCTCGGCAATTCCTCCACACTCATCCGCCGGTTTGAAGGCGTGCCGGCCAAGATTGCGCAGATCGGTATATTTCCACGCCTCGACACGCGTATCCGGGAATCCCTGCTGCTGCAGGGTGGCCAGGGCGCTGTCGCGTTGGCGTGACAGCCATTTGACACCGGCACCCGGCAGCTGATGTTGCAGGCGTTGAAAGGTGTCCCGGTAAACCGGCTGCGGGAGGCTCATGGTGCCGCTCCCGCTGCAGTTTCCTTCAACCAGCCATACCCGCGTTGTTCCAGTTCCAGGGCCAGTTCGGGTCCGCCGGATTTCACCAGCCGGCCAGCCGCCAGTACGTGCACGAAATCAGGCTTGATGTAATCCAGCAGGCGCTGGTAGTGGGTTACCAGCAGGAAGGCACGCGGGTCGCCGCGCAGGGTGTTGACACCGTTGGCAACCATCTGCAGTGCGTCGATATCCAGTCCGGAATCCGTTTCGTCGAGAATGGCGAGGCGTGGTTCCAGCATCAGCAGTTGCAGGATCTCGTTGCGTTTCTTTTCCCCGCCCGAGAAACCGGCATTGACGGATCGGTACAGCAGATCCTCGTCCATTTGCATAATGGCGGCGCGTTCCTTGACCAGCGTCAGGAAGTCCATGGCATCCAGTTCCGCTTCACCGCGCTGTTTGCGAATCGTGTTGAGCGCGGTCCTGAGCAGATAGATATTGCTGACACCGGGGATCTCCACCGGATACTGGAAGGCGAGAAAGATCCCGGCGTGCGCCCGTTCCTCGGGCTTCAGGGCGAGCAGGTCCTGGTCGGCATAGCGAATACTGCCGCGTGTGACTTCGAATTGCTCGTGCCCCGCCAGCACCTGCGCGAAAGTGCTCTTGCCGGAGCCGTTCGGACCCATGATGGCGTGCACCTCACCGGTGTTGATAACGAGGTCGATGCCGTTGAGGATGGCCTTGCCATCCACAGACACGTGCAGGTCCTTGATGCTCAGCAGGGCGTTCATCCAACGGCTCCTTCCAGGCTGACGCCAAGCAGCTTCTGCGCCTCGACGGCGAATTCCATCGGCAGTTTGTTGAACACCTGCTTGCAGAAGCCATTGACAATCAGGGTGACGGCATCCTCTGCCGACAGGCCGCGGCTCCTGCAGTAAAACAGCTGATCCTCGCCGATGCGCGAGGTGCTGGCCTCGTGCTCGACGCGTGCCGTCGGGTTCTTCACCTCGATATAGGGGAAGGTGTGCGCACCGCAGCGGTCACCGATCAGCAGTGAATCGCATTGCGTGTAGTTGCGCGCCCCGTCGGCACCCTTGAGCACCTTGACCAGTCCGCGGTAGGCGTTCTGCCCCTGACGTGCCGAGATGCCCTTGGAAATGATGGTGCTGCGGGTATTTTTCCCGATATGGATCATTTTCGTGCCGGTATCCGCCTGCTGGAAATTATTCGTCATGGCGACCGAATAGAATTCGCCGATGGCGTTGTCACCCTCGAGGATGACGCTGGGGTATTTCCAGGTAATGGCCGAACCGGTCTCTACCTGGGTCCAGGAAATATGCGCGTTGTCACCCCGGCAGGCGCCGCGTTTGGTGACGAAGTTGTAGATGCCGCCGCGCCCCTGTTCGTCGCCCGGGTACCAGTTCTGTACCGTGGAGTAGCGGATCTGCGCGTCCTGCAGCGCGACCAGTTCCACCACGGCGGCATGCAGCTGGTTTTCATCGCGCATCGGCGCCGTGCATCCTTCGAGATAACTGACGTAGCTGCCTTCCTCGGCGATGATCAGGGTGCGTTCGAACTGTCCGGTGTTGGCGGCGTTGATGCGGAAGTAGGTCGACAGTTCCATCGGGCAGCGCACGCCCTTCGGGACATAGACAAAGGAACCGTCACTGAAGACCGCGGAATTCAGGCTGGCGTAGAAGTTGTCCGTCGGCGGCACCACCGAACCGAGGTATTGCTGCACCAGGTCAGGGTGTTCGCGCACCGCCTCGGAGAAAGAGCAGAAAATAATGCCGTGTTCGGCGAGCTTGTCCTTGAAGGTGGTGGCCACCGAGACACTGTCGAACACCGCGTCCACGGCCACGCCGGCCAGCAGTTCCTGTTCCTGCAGCGGGATGCCGAGCTTCTCGTAGGTGGCGAGCAGTTTCGGGTCGACCTCCGCGAGGCTGGCCGGTGCGTCCTTGCGTGACTTCGGCGAGGAGTAGTAGCTGATGGCGTTATAGTCGATTGGCGGGTAGCGCACGCTCGACCACTGCGGTACCGGCATGGTCAGCCAGTGGCGGTAGGCCTTGAGGCGCCAGTCGAGCAAAAATTGCGGCTCCTGTTTCTTGGCGGAAATAAGCCGGACAACATCCTCATTGAGACCGGGCGGCACGCTGTCCGCGTCGATGTCGGTGACGAAACCGGCCGCGTATTCGCGATCCAGCAGGCGATTGATCTGTGGGTTTGAAGCGGTCATTGCAACTCAGTCCGTTGTCTGTGCGCAGTTTCATCAGGGATTGATGAAGACCTGACACAAGGGATGGTTCACCACTAAACCTAGAATACCTGACTAATTTAGTCAAGTATTCAGGTGGGGTACCCAAAACGGGCGGGTAAGGCGTGCAGGGCGACAAACCGGCAGGGATTGTCCCGCTACTGCATGTACCCGAATGACCGGTTCGTCACATTGGCCGGTTCGGGCAGTCCGGCGATGCGCGTGCCCTGCGCCAGTGGACCCCGCGGGAACAGCCGGTAGAGATAACGCGTGCCACCCTTGTCGGTGAAGGCATTGTCCAGTTCTCGGACCAGCATGCGTGGCTGGGTTGGCCATCCGTGGTCCAGGTAGTAGCGGCGCAGAAAGGTAATCACCTCCCAGTGCCGTTCATCGAGCGTTATTTCCTCGTCAGCAGCTGCCTGCAGGGCGTGCTCACGGTCCCAGTGTGCAAGCTCATTGTGCCGGTCCATGCGTTCGGGGGCATCGGTGCTCGGTCGGGTAATGTAAGTATTGATATCAGCCATGGATCCTCCCTGGGTACAACTCAACACGGATACACTTCTATCGTTAGCGTAGCACAGTGTTCAGAACGTGCCGGTGGCTTGAGGTTGCAGTGCCTGCGTCGGTCATACCTCTTCCGGATAATTCGTGTGTCGATATCTGTCAGCCTCTGTCCTGACATCCCCCGGCTTTGAACTAAGCTTCAGTTAGAGAACATATTTTGGTGATGTCAGGGGAGGACATAAACGATGAGCACGCGAACGGCAAGAAACGGCTGGGAACGCCTGCCAAACGGTTTTGACGTTGAGTTCAGGCATGGCATTCCGGTCAGGCTCTCGGACAATGGTCGCGGAGTCACGGTCCCGGAAGACGTGTTACAGGAGGAGGTGACGGCACTGGGCAAGCTGCACGTCTCTCTGGGTGACTGGGAGGCCGGAGAACGCAGCGGCGAGCATGAGGCTCGCCTGTATGTAGCGGGCGGCGACTTTTCCGAGGTCCTGAGGCGGCTGGCGTCTGCATCTGCCGCCCTGTTCGTGGAACGCTATCACAAACCGGTTGATGCGCAAGATGTTGACTGGGACCGGCTCGAATACCTGAAGGACTTCGAGGCAGCACTGGAATGCTGCAGGCTGTCGAGGGGCGAGGTAGACGATGCATCCTGTTTTGATGAGTACGTCGATGTCATGCACCGTGAGACCCGCCGGCTGGCGCAGTCCGGTGATGTGCCGCCGGTCGATCCGGAGTAGGCGTTGCATGCGTCGCGGAGACAGGCCTTGATGTTCGCTGCGCCTGGGTCTGGCACGTGAGCGGATCACGGGGGAGGAGTCATCATCTGACCGATGCCAAACGGCACGCGGTGGTTTCGATGTGTCCAGGCTCAGGGTCTCCAGAATATTCATGCTTTTCGGCAGGATATTCCTGAAAGGTGACGGGTGTATCGGGTGTGGATTGATTGTCATCATAATTGGGAATATAATCCCAAAACATTGAAAATCATTCCACCCTTCCATCCAACACACATCCGGGAATTTTACTTATGTACAAGCAACAGAAAACTCCTCTATCACGAACAGGCACTTTAAAGGCGCTGGCCGTCGCCTTCCTGCTGGGTCCGTTCGCGAGTATTGCCGCGCTTGCCGGCTATCAGCTTGTTGATCTGGGGATCGACGTATCGCCCACCGACATCAATAACGCGGGAACGATTGTCGGTTCATACAAGACGGACACCGGCACTGTCGTCGCCTTTCGCAGGTCATACGACGGTACGTGGAAGGACATCATGGGTGCCACGGTTGCCTACGCGGTTAATGAATTTGACCAGGTCACAGGCAAGACCTCTACGGGCGCCTTTCTGCTCGACGGCAACATGCGCACGTGGGACGGTTATGGCGGCTATGGCATCAACGAAACAGGGCAGATCTCCGGCAATAAACAACTGAACAACCCCTACCGGGCTACGCCGCTGCCGCTCGATCCGGCCATCTATACACCGAGCAAGTGGGACAACCCTGGCATTGCGACGGTGTATTCCCGCGGTACGCGGAAAGGTGTTTATGCCGACCTGTATGTACTCAACGACATCAACGACGCAGGCTTTGCCGTTGGCAGCCGCAGCCGCTATGGACTGGCCGGCTCTTCTTCCATCCTGACCACGCCGGCGTTTAATGCGGTGAGCTACCTGTCGACTCCCTATGGCGGTACCGCGAGGGCCATCAACAACCGGAACATGATTGTCGGTACCACCGGCAGCAATTCGAGTACCGGCGAGTATGCACATGCCTACCTGTACGATTACGACGCGGATAGCCTGCAGGATCTGGGTACGCTGAACAACGGCCTGGGATTGACCAGCAGTGCCGCCGATATCAATGAGTATAACCAGGTCGTTGGCACCTCCTGGCTCGTTACCCAGCTCACCAGTCTCTACGACCCCGCGCAGTACCATGCGTTTTTCTGGGAAAATGGTCAGATGACTGACCTGAATGATGCCGCCATCAACGGCATTTCCGGCTGGATACTGACGGCGGCGACCGCCATCAACGACAACGGCGATATTGTCGGCAGCGGCCTGGTGGGTGGACAGGTGCACGGCTTCCTGCTGGCGACAGGCCAGGCACCGCCACCGCCCGTGGGTGAAGCGCCGGTTGCCACAGTCAATGCCGATCCGACGGCCGGCAAGGCGCCGCTGACGGTACACTTCAGTTCAACGCCGGATGCAACTATTGCCGGCTATGCCTGGGATTTCGGTGATGGTACCTTCGCTGAAGGTGCAATGACATCGCATACCTATGAGATGGCGGGACGCTACATTGCATCGCTGACTGTGACCGATGCTCAGGGCCTGACCGCCAGGGCAGAGGTGAGTATCACGGTACGCAAGTCCAAGGGCAGGAAATAGCACTGGCTGAAGGTTAAGCACTCAACCGGCGTCCGCGTTGAAAAACCGGTTTCGCGACGCCGGTTTCGTTATTATAGGGTTCCTGCCATAGCCCGACTGCCTGTGCCGTGTCCAACCCCGACCTTTTCATCTCCCTGCTGACCATTGAACTGATGATCCCGTGGGCTCGTTCCCTGAAGGACAAACGCAGTGCCGTGCGCGGTCTGAAGGATCGCCTGCGTTCGCGTTTCAACGCCTCGGTGGCCGAGGTGGACCACCAGGACAAGTGGCAGCGAGCGGTTCTGGCGCTGTGTATCCTCGGTAATGACAAACGGCAGCTGGAATCGGACATGGCCAGGGTCCGCCAGTTGTGCGAACAGGCCCAGGACCTGCAGATTGCCGCGATGCATCAACAATGGTTATAAGGTAGCGGCTCTACGGGAATTCGGCATGCAGTCCATCGTCTCCATTGCAAATCTGTCCAAGACCTACGCCAGCGGCCATGTCGCGCTGCAGGACGTGACGCTGGACATCGCGCGCGGTGAAATTCTCGCGCTGCTGGGTCCCAACGGTGCCGGCAAGACCACGCTGATCTCGATCATCTGCGGCATCGTCAACAAGACGTCGGGCGTGGTGACGGTGGACGGCTACGACATCGTTGCGGACTATCGCGCCACGCGCAGCAGGATCGGTCTGGTACCGCAGGAACTCACGCTTGGCGCCTTCGAAACGGTGTGGAACACGCTGTGTTTCAGTCGCGGCCTGTTTGGCCAGCAGCCCGACCCCGCCTATCTCGAACGACTGCTCCGGGAGTTGTCGCTGTGGGAGAAGAAAGACTGCGAGCTGATGACACTGTCGGGCGGCATGAAGCGGCGCGTGCTGATCGGCAAGGCCCTTTCGCACGAGCCCAGGGTGCTGTTCCTGGACGAGCCCACGGCGGGTGTGGACGTGGAGCTGCGCAAGGACATGTGGGCACTGGTACGGCGCCTGCGCGAGTCCGGGGTCACCATCATCCTCACCACGCACTATATCGAAGAGGCCGAGGCCATCGCTGACCGTGTCGGCGTCATCAATCACGGTGAATTGTTGCTGGTCGATGACAAGCAGGCATTAATGCATAAACTGGGCAAACGGCAACTGATCGTTGAACTCGATGAGGCCGTCGCCGCCGTACCCGGGTCGCTGGCTCCCTGGGCACTGGATCTGTCGCCCGATGGCAGCCAACTCACCTATACTTATGATCCCCATAAAACGCACACCGGCATCAACGGGTTACTGCAGGCGATCAGGGAGAGCGGACTGGTGTTAAAGGATCTGAAAACGACACAAAGCTCCCTGGAAGAAATATTCGTCAACCTGGTGAACACGAAGAAATGAACACCTGCGCCGTCAAAGTGATCTACAAGTATGAAATGCTGCGTGCCTGGGAAACCCTGCTGCAGAGCTTTGCCTCGCCGGTGCTGTCCACCTCGCTGTATTTCGTGGTGTTTGGTTCGGCCATCGGTTCGCGCATCGAGCAGGTCGAGGGTGTACCCTATGGCTTGTTCATCGTGCCCGGGCTGATGATGCTGGCGCTGCTGACCCAGAGTATATCCAACGCCGCTTTTGGCATTTACTTTCCCAAGTTTACCGGCACTATCTACGAAGTCATGTCCGCGCCGGTATCCTTCCTTGAAATCCTGCTGGGCTACGTCGGAGCCGCGGCGACCAAGTCGCTGATCATCGGCCTGATCATCCTGATAACCGCCGGTTTCTTTGTGCCTTTGCAGATCGCCCATCCGCTGTGGATGACGGGGTTCCTGATCCTGACCTGCATTTCCTTCAGCCTGTTCGGCTTTATCATCGGGTTGTGGGCGGATAATTTCGAGAAACTTCAGCTCATCCCGCTGCTGGTCATAACGCCGCTGGTGTTTCTGGGTGGCAGCTTCTATTCGGTGAGCATGTTGCCGCCTGCCTGGCAGACCGTCACGCTGTTCAATCCGGTGGTCTACCTGATCAGTGGTTTTCGCTGGAGCTTTTTCGAGGTCTCGGACGTGAGCGTCGGTCTGAGCCTGTTTATGGTGCTGGTATTTCTGACGGCCTGCCTGCTGGTCGTGTGGTGGATGTTCAAGACCGGGTATCGCTTGCGGCAGTAACCGCGAATTGTACTGCCTAGCGAACCCCGATCAGGACCGAAAACTGGTAGGGTTCGAGCACCAGCTGGTGCGTGGCGGTGACGGTCTTGCCGGCGATGATGTCGGTGAAGGTCTTGCGCATGCCGAGTTGCCGCAAGCGGCTCCCCGAAAGGGTCTGCGCCGTGTCCGCGAAGTTGCCCAGCACCAGCACGCTCTGTTCGCTGTGATGCCGGAAATAGCCGAACACGTGGTCGTTGCCGAGATCCGCGATCTCGGTCTCGGCGCGGGTAAAGGCGAGATTCTGCTGGCGAAGTTGCACCAGTTTCAGCAATCCGTGGAACAGCCGCCCGACCACCGAGTCGCTGTCGTCACGCTGTGCGGCGCAGTCCCAGTCGAAAGCGGGACGATGAATCCAGCGCGTATCGCCTTCCTTTTCCGGTGCGCTGCCGTAGTTATAATCATTCAGCAAGCCGAGTTCATCACCCAGGTAGATCAGGGGAATACCCCCGATAGTGAAGATAATGCCGTGCAGCAGGATCAGGCGTCGGATCGCCAGCTCCCGCTCCCGGGGATCTTTCTCCTCGATCGCCTTCTCCAGCCCCGTGAGCGAGGCGGCGGTGCCGGAGACGCGCGCGTCGCCGGTGACAGGATTCTCCTGAAACGGCAGGCCGCGCGCGAAGCTGCCGGGGAAGCGTCCGATAAAGAAATCGGTTAGAAAGCGGCGATGATCGCGGGGGTTGATGTTGAGTTCACGGGCATCGTCATCTGAGAATACCCAGCCGATATCATCGTGGCAGCGAACGTAGTTCACCCAGGTACACCCGGATGGTACCGCGAAGCGCTTCTGCATGGCGTACCGCAGCAGCTGCGTCTTTCTGGAGGCAAGGCTGTCCCACAACAGCGCCATCAGCTGCGGGTTATACGACAGCTGGCATTCCCCCTCGCCAATGTATTTGGCGACCTCATCGGGGTGCACGATCGCCTCTGACTTGAATGCCATGGCCGGCGCGGCGATGCGCACCACGGCATTGAACGCCTGAATCAGCTGGTGAGCCTCCGGCAGGTTCTCGCAGCTCGTTCCCAGACGCTTCCAGGTGAAGGCCACGGCATCGAGCCGCAGCACCTCGACGCCGAGGTTTGCCAGAAACAGCATTTCTTCTGCCATGTGGTTAAACACGGCCGGATTTTCGTAGTTCAGATCCCACTGGTAGTTATGGAAGGTCGTCCAGACCCATTTGCGAATCCGGCTTCGATAGGTAAAACAGCCGGGATGCTCATCCGGAAACACCGACACGATGGTTTTTTCGAACGCATCCGGCTGCTGGCGATCCGGATACATGCGGTAGTATTCCTGGTGGTCGGCATCGCCCGCCAGCGCCCGTTTTGCCCACTCGTGTTCATCGGCAGTGTGATTGAACACGAAGTCCAGCACCAGGCTGATGCCGTGATGCCGCATCTCGGTCGCCAGTTCCGCGAGTTCCTCCATGCTGCCGAGCCGCGGGTTGGTCTCGCGGTAACTGGTAACGGCGTAGCCGCCATCGTTATCGCCCTCGGGTGTCTTGTACAGGGGCATCAGGTGCAGATAGGTGATACCCAGCTCGGTGAGGTAGGGTACGCGCGTGCGCAGTCCGGCCAGGTCGCCGGTGAACTGATCCACATAGCACATGGCGCCTACCATGCGATTGGACTGGAACCAGTGCGGGTCCGCTTCTCTGGAGGCATCCAGGGCCTTGAGTTCATCGGGTCGGTCTATCCACAGCTGCGTGGTTGTGCTGAGGATATCCTCGAGGTGGTAGAAGAAGTCGTAGTGGTGGCCATAGAGCCCGTGCAACAGGCCGAACAGGCGCGGGAAATGAGCATGCACCCGCTGCAGGTAACCTTGCCACTGGTCTGCGTCTACCTTGCTCGCGAAACGTGCTTCAAGGCGCGGCAGCAGACGTGCCAGGGAGGCACGGGTGTGGCGGTCGAGCGGGGCAGTATTTTCCATGTTTAGTTGCATCCGGGAAGTCTAAACGAAGCGCTGTGCGCATGCAGCAGCAGATTCACAGGCTGTTTTGTATATCCGCGGGACGTCTCCCCCGGCCGGGTTGAATACTCAGCGCCCCCTGCTCAGGTGATCACCGTCGGTTGCTTGCGTCCCGTGCGCGACTCGATCTGTGCTATCCCGGTTGCTATTCCGACCAGGGGCTGCATGACCTCAGCAGTCGGACGGTTCTGCCTGTCCGGGTCGGTCTCGTAGGCCTCCAGGTAGACGCGCAGGGTTGCACCCTCTGTGCCGGTGCCTGAGAGCCGGAAGACGATACGCGAGCCATCGGTGAAACCAATGCGGATACCCTGATTTTCAGAAACACTGTTGTCAACCGGGTCAGTGTAGGCAAAATTATCTGCATAATCGACGCTGTAGCCGTCCAGCATTGATCCAGGCAGGTTGGCCAGCTGTGCCTGCAAATGGGCCATCAGTCCATTGGCGGCCTCTGTGTCGACCCCCTCATAGTCATAGCGGGTGTAGAAATTGCGGCCGAACCGGCGCCAGTGTTGCTGCACGATTTCCTTCACGGACTGTTGCCGTACCGCCAGCAGATTGAGCCAGAAGAGTACCGCCCACAGTCCGTCTTTCTCCCGTACATGATCGGAACCGGTGCCGAAACTCTCTTCGCCGCAAAGCGTAATGAGCTTTGCGTCGAGCAGGTTGCCAAAGAATTTCCAGCCCGTCGGTGTCTCATAGCAGGTCAGGCCCAGGGCCGCTGCTACCCTGTCGGCAGCCTGGCTGGTTGGCATGGAGCGGGCCACCCCGCTGATGCCGCCGGCATATCCCTTGATGTGATGGGCGTTGGCGGCCATTACCGCCAGACTGTCGCTGGGGGTGACGAAGAAATTGCGCCCCAGAATCATGTTGCGGTCACCATCACCATCGGAGGCGGCACCGAAATCGACCGCATTGCGCCCGGATGTCAGGGCAACGACCTCGTGGGCGTGTACCAGATTGGGGTCGGGATGTTTCCCGCCAAAGTCTTCTTTCGGTTCACCATTGATCACGGTGCCGGGTTCCGCGCCCAGCATGTCCTCCAGAATGCGACAGGCATAGGGGCCGGTGATCGCGTGCATGGCGTCGAAGCGCATGCTGAACAGTCCGGAGTTGAACATGTGGTGAATGCGCGCGAAATCAAACAACTGTTCCATCAAGGCGGCATAGTCCGCGACCGAATCGATGATTTCCACAAGTGTGTCTCCCAGCGACACGGTGCCGAGGGCATCGAGTTCGATGTCCTCCGAGATGCAGATCCGGTAGGTTGCAATCTCCAGGGTGCGTGCGTAGATTGCCTCCGTGACGCCCTCGGGGGCCGGACCGCCATTCGGGGTGTTGAACTTGATGCCGAAGTCCTCGTCCGGTCCTCCCGGATTGTGGCTGGCGGAAAGGATGATGCCGCCGTTGGTCTGGAATTTGCGGATGATGCAGGATGCGGCCGGCGTGGACAGCAGGCCGCCCTGACCGACGATGACCCTGGCCACACCATGGGCTGCCGCCATGCGGATAATGATCTGGATTGCCTCCCGGTTGTAATAACGGCCATCGCCGCCCAGTACCAGTGAGCCGCCCTTGAGGTCCGTCTGCGTGTCGAATATCGACTGCACAAAATTTTCCAGGTAATGGGGCGTTTGAAACTGCCTGACCTTTTTGCGCAGACCGGAGGTGCCAGGGCGCTGGTCAGTGAAGGGTTGGGTAGTGATCGTGGTGATGTCCATTGTGTTTTTTTTCTGTGTGGTTGACGATGAGTATATTCAACCATAGCCGGGCGCAGGAATAGAACCCCCGGATGATTTACAGGATGAAATGAAGATTTCGTATTGACCCCGGAGTTTACCACCAGTGAGGATTTGGCTCAGCCCTGCAGGAGCGGCCTCCTGGCGGCGAACAAGCGCAATGGGATGACGCGTCTGCTGGGAGTGTTACGCAAGGATTGGGTTAACTGTCCAACGGTTGCCCGGGTTCCGGGATTTTATTGAGCAGGATCAATAACACAAGGCACGCCAAGCGCTGGAGCCTCACTGGCTTGCGCCCGGTGTATTTTTGAGAATTAAAACGATTTAGTCGGCTGGTTGCACACGAAGGCATGCGACACGGTTTCTGGTTTGCAAGGTACAGGCACTGGTCAGCGGGTGCTCGACATCCTCCTGGCTATTGCCGGGTGCCGGGGTCCTCTTCTGTTGAAAGCCGGTCAAGCCGTGTCTTGAGGACTGCCATTTCCTCGCGCAGTTCAACGAGCATTTGTTCCAGTTGCTGCAGGCGGTCGGTATCCCTGTCAGTCCGGGCTGACAGCGTCCCGGCAGGTGCGGCAGCCTCAGGCATTTCCGTATCACTACCAAACAGGTGTGCAAAGCGCACCTCGCGCTTTCCCGGCTCGCGGGGAAGTTGTCTCACGAAGGGCCCGTCGTCACGTTGCATGAGCTGATCGAGCGTCGATTCGACCTCGTGGATATCCTGAAATTTGCACAGGCGCTCGGTGCGGGTGCGCAGTTCACCCGCTGTCTGGGGTCCACGCAGCAATAAGACGCATACAATTCCGAGCTCCTGCACGGAGAATTTCAGCACGCCGAATTCGCTATTGCAAAAGCGATGCTGGTACTTGCTGACACGACTGCCGAAGCCGCTCTTCTCGATGGCGTAACCTTTCTTCATCAGTACATCGAGTGTGCCCTGAACCGTGGCCTCATCGAGTTCCAGTACCGGGTCGCGGCTGCTCTTCTGGTTGCATGCATTGGTCAGTGCATTAAGCGAAAGCGGGTAGTGTTCGGGGGTGGTATGTTGCTTTTCAATCAGACAGCCGATCACGCGTGCTTCACAGGGTGTCAGGCGAATATCCACGAGCGTCCTCCGTAGCCATGGGCCCGGACAATATAACACTGCGTCCTGACAACGAATACCATTTGCAATGCCTGTGTGTCACAACTGCGGCTAACAGAAAGCAGCGCACTCCACTAGCAGGCCTCCTGCCATTCGATTACGTTGTCCTCATCAGGGTGTACCGCATGCGCCCAGTCAGGAACTTTCATGGTCACCAGTTCCTCGGCGCTGGTCGGGTGAATGGCAAGGGTGTTGTCCAGGTCGGCTTTGGTTGCGCCCATTTTCACCGCCACGGCGAAACCCTGCAACATTTCATCAGCATTGTCACCGATGATATGGATGCCAACGACCTTTTCATCACGGCCTGCACAGACCAGTTTCATTGCCGTGCGCGAGGTGTGTGCCGCCAGGGCATGGCGCATGGGGGTAAACTCGCTCCTGTAGACGGTGACTTCATGGCCATATCGCTGACGTGCCTGCTCCTCGCTCAGGCCGACGGTGCCGACCGGCGGATGCGAGAAGATGACACTGGGGATGTTGTCGTAATCGACCCGGCTGTCGAACTTGTGGTTGAACAGGCGTTCGGCCAGCTTGCGCCCGGCAGCGACAGCGACAGGTGTCAACGGCATTTTGCCGGTGATGTCGCCAATGGCGTACACGCCTGCCACATTCGTGTTCTCATACGCGTCCACCGGGATGGCACCGCCCGGTAATACCTGTACACCTGCCGCCTCGAGGTTGAGGCCCCGTGTGCCGGGACGACGCCCGACCGCCCAGATAACGGTGTCGAATGCGCCTGTTGATATCTCATCTGTCGAGGTCACCACGGTGCCCCCGGCGCTGCAGGACAATGCAGCTACCGCAAAGCCGGTCTGCACGCGAATGCCCTGACGGCACATTTCCCTTTCCAGTATTTCACTGATCAGGGGATCGAAGCGTTCCAGGATGCGGTCCTCCCGTGCAATCAGTGTCACTTCTGATCCAAGCGCCTGCAGCACCCCGGCCAGTTCTGCGGCGATATAACCACCGCCGATCACCGCCACACGCCCGGGTTGTTGCTGCAGTTTGAAAAAGCCATCCGAAGTGATGCCCAGATCAGCACCTGGCAGCGCTGGCACAACCGGTTGGCTGCCGGTGGCCAGTACAATGTGATCTGCCGTGTACTGCTCGCCGTTGACCGCGACGGTACGGCTATCTACCAACGTGGCGTAGCCCTGAACATGCGTAATACCACAGGCATCGATGTGACCGCTCCAGTAGTCAACGACATTGCTGACGTAATTTTCGCGCCCCGACACCAGTGTCTGCCAGTCGGTCTTGCCACGCCGGGCGGGTATGCCGAAGCCACCCGCATCATCGACGGCACGGGCGAGACTGGCGGCATACCACATCACCTTCTTTGGCACACAGCCGTTGTTGACACAGGTACCACCGAGACGCTGCGGGTCGATAATGGCCACCTTCCTGCCAAACATGGCCGCCTTCTCTGCAACGGCAAGGCCGCCGCTGCCGCCACCAATAGCGATAAGGTCGAAATGCTGCATATCGAGTGCCCTCTTCAAGGTACATAGTTGCCGGTATTGGCTGCTGTGCGATGCAGCCAGGGTTGTCATTGCAAGCTGCTGTGGTTGCCCGACGCCGGGGTAATCACCGGCTGGTTGCAGCAGTCAGTCAGACATCCTTGCAATGACGCATCTCTGCTCAGGCGGCGCGTTTCGTCAGCTTGCCGAGATACGCTTCCAGGTCTTCCGATCCACCGATGTGTTCACCGTTGATGAATACCTGCGGCACAGTGGATGAGCCGGAAACTGCGCGAATCGTGGATTCGCTGAAGTCGCGGTTCAGCACCAGTTCATCAAAGCGGATACCGGCATCATGCAACATGCCCTTGGTACGTACGCAGTAGGGGCAGCCATCCCGGCTGAATACCGTGACATCCAGCGGTTTGGCCGCATCCGGGGCGATGTAGGCGAGCAGGGTGTCGGCGTCGGACACCTCAAAGGGGTCGCCCGGGACATCCGCTTCGATGAACATCTTTTCAATGACGCCGTCTTTCACCAGCATGGAATATCGCCAGGAGCGATCGCCGAAACCCAGTTCGTTTTTTGGCACCAGCAGGCCCATGCCACGGCTGAAATCGCCATTCCCATCCGGAAGGAACGTCAGGTTGAAGGCCTTTTGTTCATTGCGCCATTCGTTCATGACAAAGGCGTCGTTGACCGAGATACAGATCACTTCATCGACACCGTGCTGCCTGAATGCCGGTGCCAGCTGGTTATAGCGTGGCACATGAGTGGATGAACAGGTCGGGGTAAAGGCCCCGGGCAGGGCGAATACAACAACTGTTCTGCCCTTGAATATTTCATCGGTGGTGACATCGACCCACTCGTGGTCAATTCGGGTACGAAAGGTGACCCGGGGTATTTCCCGGCCTTCACGGTTCTTGATCATGGTTTGGCTCCTTTGGTTCAGTCAGGTTGAATACTGTCTACAGGAGGCATTATCGGGTAACGATAATGATCGGTAAAATCGTTTAAATTTATTGAACTGATAGGTATTGGCGATTGAATGGCAAGCGAACTCGCCAGCCGGGCAGGGTGCTGCTAGCTTTTGCCGGCGGGTTTATGGCTGGCGTGCCCGCGCGCGCCGATGGGGTGTACTGTGTTGGGTATATTATCGAGGATGGTTTCTGCAAGCGCTTGCAGCGCGGCGTGTCTTGGAAAGCTGTGGCGAAACACCAGGGATATGCGACGCGAGGCATCCCTGATTGCCAGTGGCTGGGCAACGACCCCGCTGTCGGTGGTCCATGAGCCGCGCATTGCCAGGGCCGGGACCAGGGTGGTGCCAAAGCCGGCCCCGACCAGCTGGATCAGGGTTTCCAGGCTGGAGGCGCGCAGGTCGGCCATCTCACCCTGTGCCTGCCGCTCGTTCATGTGGCAGGCAGCCATTGCCTGTTCGGCGAGACAGTGGCCCTCGGCCAGCAGCAGCAGATTTTCCCGGGCCAGATCGCGTAGCGTGATCCTGTCCTTTAGATAAAAGCGATGCGTGTGCGGATAGGCAATCCAGAATGGCTCGTCAAACAATGGCAGGCTTTCGAACTCCCGCGCGTCCACCGGTGTGGCCAGCAGGGCAGCATCGATTTCATGTGTGCGCAATCGCTCCAGCAAGCTGTCGGTCAGTTCTTCAGAGAGCACCGGTTTCATCTGCGGGTACTGGTTTTTCAGCGGCATCAGAATCAGTGGCATCAGGTAGGGGCTGAGTGTCGGGATGACGCCGATACGCAGGGGGCCAGCCAGCGGATCCTGGTGTGCACGGGCCAGTTGCTGGATGACATCAGCCTGTTCCATGATGATCCGCGCATGGGCGAGGATGTCCTCTCCCGCGGGTGTGATTTCCACGGAACGATGGGTGCGTTCGAAAATAGCGACGCCCAGTTCATCCTCGAGCTTCCTGATCTGTCCGCTCAGGGTCGGCTGGCTGACAAAGCATCGCTGCGCGGCCTTGCCGAAGTGACGGGTTTCCGCAACGGCGATGATGTATTGCAGGTCACGCAGGTTCATGGTTTAACCATGACGGACAGGAAGGAAACGTGGCTCCCGGCGCACTGCTCCTCTATTTCCGTCTAGCCAGGTGTGTCATCCGGCGGCGTATTGACGCTCTCCGAGGTGGCGAAGGTGTCGAGTTTCTCGAAGAAAGTCTTGTGGTCGATATAGTGCGATCCGTCGCAGGAGAACGTCATGCCGATCATGCCATTGATCCGGTTGATCGAGCCGTTGCGCAGGTAAAGGGTCTGGTCGGTCATTCGCAGTCGCCGGAATTCCGCGAGAATGCACCGGGTATCATCTGCATCGATCACCGGTTGCAGATGGTCCAGCGGGCTGTCGCGGAACTGGTCGATGAAGCCCGGATCAAGGACTTCTTCGCGCACATAGACACGATAGCGGTAGGCGTCGTCACTGAACCAGCAGGTCAGCTGGCTGGAGGAATAGTGGATCTTGACGTGAAAGGCCCCTTTGCGAGCCAGCAAGGACTGGACGATCTCATGAATGTGGTCCAGTTGGCTGTCGAACAGGCTCTCCACCCGGCACTGCTGGAAGAGAAATTCCCTGACTGACGGGTCCCCTTTTACCTGCATCCATTTTTGCGGCATTTTGCACTCTCCCGGGTTGAGGCTGGCAGTGCCCGCATCAGCAGGCGATTGATCCATCGCCTGCCGGCACGTATTGTGGCAGGCTTAACCAGTGCCGGGGCGACGTCCCCGGCACTGTTATGACCAATTACGGGCTACTGAGTTCTCGCCCTGGCAATGACTTCTGTGCTGTCCCCGTGCAGCGGCTAGACTGACTGGGTGCCGGCAGCCGCTATCACGTCCGCCAGCGACGCATGGGCAGCGGCGAGGCGGGCCACCGGGACACGCGGACCGGAACAGGACACATAGCTCAGGCCGATGGCGTGGCAGAAGCGGATAGAGTCGGGATGACCACCGTGTTCGCCACAGATGCCTACCTTCATGTCCGGGCGTGTCTGGCGGCCCCACTCGACAGCCAGTTTCATCAGCTGACCGACACCCTTGATATCCAGTACCTCGAACGGGTTGTCCTGCAGTATTCCGAGTTCGTTATACATCGGCAGGAACTTGTTCTCGGCATCCTCGCGCGAGAACGAGAAGGTTGCCTGGGTCAGGTCATTGGTGCCGAAAGAGAAGAACTCGGCTTCTTCGGCGAGGCTGCCGGCACGCATGCAGGAGCGCACTACCTCCATCATGGAGCCGAACTTGAAGTTCACTTTCACACCGTATTTGTTTTCGACCACCGAGTGCACGGCATCGACATAACTCTTGACCCGTTTCAGCTCCTGCGAGGTGCACACCTGCGGCACCATGATTTCGGGGTGGACATCAAAGCCCTCCTTGCCGCATTCCGCCGCGGCCTCCAGTACGGCGGTGATCTGCATGGAATAGATCTCCGGGAATGACAGACCCAGGCGCACGCCGCGGTGACCCAGCATCGGGTTCACTTCGGACAGGGCACGCACCTTTTTCAGCATGGTTTCCTTTTTCTCGATGGCCTCGTCGACCAGGCGCGGGTCTGTGAGGCATGCGACCGTGGGTGGTTCCTGACCGCTGTACATGAACTGCACGGCATCGGAGAGGATAGTCATGCCCGTTACGGTATCCTTCAAATGCCGCAGCTGGTCCAGTTCTTCCACCAGCTGATTTTCTGACGGCAGAAATTCGTGGATGGGCGGGTCCAGCAAACGGATGGTGACCGGTCGAGGTGCCATGGCCTTGAAGATGCCCTTGAAGTCCTCGCGCTGCATCGGCAGCAGCTTCTCCAGCGCCGCCTGCCGGTCGTCTGTAGTCTCCGCGATGATCATTTCAATCACGACAGGCAGTCTTTGCTGGTCATTGAACATCCTTTCCGTACGACACAGGCCGATCCCCATGGCCCCGTATTTGAGCGCCCGCTCGGCGTCATGCGGCGTATCGGCGTTGGCCATGACCATGAGACGGGCGGACTCGTCGGCCCAGCCCAGCAGGGTTTCCAGTTCAGATGAAAAATCGGCCTCGATCATCGGTACTTCGCCAAGGTAGACGTCACCCGTGGTGCCATCAATGGTAATCAGGTCGCCCTCGCTGATAGTGAAATCACCCACGAAGGCCTTGCGCATGGCGACATCAACCGTAATACCCTCGGCACCCGCTACGCAGGGCTTGCCCATGCCGCGGGCGACCACTGCCGCGTGCGAGGTCTTGCCACCGCGTGCCGTAAGGATGCCCTGTGAGGCAAAAAAACCGTGGATGTCTTCCGGCTTGGTCTCCTCGCGAAGCAGGATAACGCGCTGTCCACCGCGCCCCAGCTGCTCGGCGCGATCGGCATCGAATACGGCGTGCCCCACTGCCGCACCGGGTGATGCCGACAGGCCACGGGCGATCGGCGCACTGCGGGCGGCGGGATCAAGGCGCGGAAACAGCAGCTGCTCGAGCATATCGGGCTTGATCCGCAACAAGGCCTGCCGTTTGTCGATCAGGCCGTCGCGCACCATTTCTACCGAGGTACGTACCAGTGCCGTGGTGTTCATCTTGCCGTTGCGGGTCTGCAGGCAATAGAAACGCCCCCTCTCGATGGTAAACTCGAAGTCCTGCACCTCGGCATAATGGGCTTCCAGCCGCTCGCGCAAGACCAGCAGCTCCTGGTACATCTCCGGCATTTCTTCCTGCATCATATCGATGGTTTTGGGTGTGCGGATGCCGGCGACTACGTCCTCGCCCTGTGCGTTTACCAGATACTCGCCAAACAGCCTGTTTTCGCCGGTATCCGGGTAACGGGTAAAGCCTACGCCCGTGGCGCAATCGTCCCCGAGGTTGCCGAATACCATGGTGCAGACGTTGACGGCGGTGCCATTGGCCATTTCCGGCGTGATGTGGAACTCGCGCCGGTAGTCCACCGCACGCTTGCCGCTCCAGGAGTTGAATACCGCCTTGACGGCGATCTCCAGCTGCTCCATCGGGTCATCCGGGAAGGGGTTGCCGGTGACCTCTTCGACCACTTCCAGAAAGCGGTCGGAAATCTCGTGCAGATCGCGGGCTGTCAGTGCAATGTCCTGTTTGGCGCCCGATTTTTTCTTAACCGATTCGAATTCGTTATCGAAGGCCTCATCAGGCACGCCCAGCGCGACCTTGCCAAACAGCTGTATGAAGCGGCGATAGGCATCCCAGCCGAAACGCTCATTGCCAGTCTGTGCAATCAGCCCCTTCAGGGTTTCGATATTCAATCCGAGGTTGAGAATCGTGTCCATCATGCCCGGCATGGACATGGCCGAACCGGAGCGAACCGAAACCAGCAGCGGATTCTCGACGGAGCCGAAGGTCTTGCCGGTCTTTTGCTCCAGTGCCCGCATCTGCGCACGGACCTGATCCATGACCCCGGCGGGCAGGTTGCTGTCGGCATTATCCAGGTAGTACAGGCAGGCCTCGGTGGTGATCACAAAGCCGGGCGGCACATTGATTCCGATCTGGGTCATCTCACACAAGTTGGCGCCCTTACCACCCAGTAACATCTTGTTGCTGCCATCACCTTCTTCAAAGGCAAAGACGTACTTCACCTGGCTGTCCACGTACTTCACCTGACTGTTCATTCAATCTCTCCTGATAATACTGAACGATGAGGCCGGCTCGCAGGCACATGCTGTCGCCGGTATCTACCTCATCCACGATCAAAACGGGTGCTATTATAGGCCGACACCGAGCTTCGATGTAAGGCGCTGCCAGGCCTTTGTGTGTGGTGACCTGCACCACTTGAGTGCAATCACCTCAAGAGGTATTTTTTCTCTTGGGAAATGCACCATTTGGCGGGTAATCTCTGTCCCGGATCAATAGCAGCAGACCGCTGCATGTTGTTTTATAAAGGCTAAAAGCGATGCCAGAAGACATCAGCCATAAGGATCGTGCGCGATTATTAACACTGGCGACAACCGCCTCGGTAGCCACTGCCAGCGGGTTGATTGCGGTAAAACTTGTGGCCTGGCTGCTGACGGGCTCAGTCAGTGTACTGGCGTCGCTGATCGATTCGCTCATGGACACTGCCGCGTCATTGATCAATTTCTTTGCAGTACGCTACTCACTGGTGCCGGCGGATGACGAACACCGCTTCGGTCATGGCAAGGCCGAGTCACTGGCAGGGCTCGCCCAGGCTGCATTTATTGGTGGTTCGGCCGTATTCCTTGTAATGCATGCACTCGACCGGTTGCTGCATCCCCGCCCCATCGTGGAGATGCAGATTGGCATTGCGGTTATGGTGTTTGCAATCATGGCAACGCTGGCCCTGCTGGGTATCCAGCGTTATGTTATCAGGCGCACCGGTTCTATGGCGATCCGCGCCGATTCTCTGCATTACCTGACTGATTTGCTGACTAATCTCAGTATCATCGCTGCGCTGGTGCTGGTGTCCTTTGGCTGGGAATCAAGCGATTCGATTCTTGCCATTGGTATTGCCGCCTACATTCTCTACAGTGCCTGGCAGATTGCTCACGAAGCCTTTCAGCTGTTGATGGACAGGGAGTTGCCAGAGGAAGAACGGCAGAGGATGTTGCAAATCGCCCGTGATCATGCACGTACGCAGGGTGTACATGACCTGCGCACCCGCCAGTCAGGTGCTACGAAGTTTGTGCAACTTCACCTCGAACTTGACGAGGGCTTGTCGCTCAAGCAGGCACACAGCATTGCAGACGAGGTGGTTGAGGCGATTTGCGTTGCCTTTCCATCTGCAAATGTCATCATCCATCAGGATCCCGTTACTACCCGGCAAAACGATCTCAAACCGGCGTCCTAGCCAGCCTGCCGGACATAATTTATTGCAGCGCAGTTATCAGCCCGTGAATCTGTCCGCGCCCGCAGAGCAGGGGAATCCATAATAAGATGATCGGCATCGCGCTATGGTGTCTCCGCTGCCATGCAGTGCCCGCTGGCCAGAAAAAAGCCGGGCTGTAAAAGCCCGGCCTGGACACATCAACCGACGAAAGGCGTTATAGGTGTTTCGTTGCCAGGCGCCGGCGCAGAATACCGAGGCCTGGCGCCAGCAGCATGAACAGCCAGATCGGATCCATGCCAGCGGACGGGGTATTGCTGATGCTGCAACCGCCACCACCGAAATCGAAGGTGTCACCACCACCTTGTTGGCCACCGACGGCAAGCGGGTCCTCAATGGAGCCGTTTACCACACCATCCTGGTCTGTCGTGGGATCACCATCTGTTACTGTGACCTCCAGAGTCCGTGCACCGGTTTTCGTCCAGACAGATGCAGGCAGCTCCGTATAGTCGTCATTGTTATCCACCTTGTACAGGACGAGGTTGTCAGGCAGGTCGGTTGAGAACTCGAACGTCATGGTTACGCTGCCGCCAACCGGGGAGCTGGTGGTGTAGCTGATTGTTCCGTACGGGAAGCTGACGTCACTGGGTCCGCCGGTTGCAGTCCCTGTGCTGGAGGTGGAGATTGTCTCACCAGCGGCCGTGGTGATCGTCACGGTGCCGCCGTCACTGCTATCGAGCGGAACATCAACTGACGGTTCCCCGGGAACCTGTGTGGTGGTCGTGGTTGCCGCAGCTGTTGTGGACGTCGTTGTCGTTGTCGTTGTCGTTGTCGTAGTTGTGGTGCCACCACCACCCATTGTCGTCGTGGTTGTTCCCGCTGCAGTTGTGGTCGTCGTCGAGGCCGCCGTCGTCGTGGTCGTCGTGGATGTGGTGGTTGTTACATTTTGACAGATGTCATCACAAGTCGCTGTGTTCGGTGGTTCACATTGCTCGTTAAACCCAAAGCCATTGGTAGCTTGTACTATGTCATCACCACAGTATGTTTTCGTGCATGGACCATTACCCTGATCTGTCGTGTTGGTACAGATGGTGGTTGCCGCGATATCACCCTCGTCGCATTCTTCATTGTACGGCGGATCGGTGTCAACGTTTCCATCACCGCAGACCGGTCCGGGGTATGCATTGAATGACAGTCCGGTGAATAAAAACAGGGTGAACAGCAGGAACAGGTTGTTGCACTTCGACATGATGGTGACTCCTGGCGGTTATTATTTGGGTGTTGCCGGCTGACTTCTTGACTACGTGCCTGTGGCAATTTTCTGCCCACGTGCCCTGAATGTCAATTTTTCAATGTCAACAACATTGCAAGGGCCGACACTGAATCCAGGTAAACTGCTGACCTTCATGCTGAAAGCGGGCAGAAAAATAGTCGCTTCAACCGGTCCTTGATCCCGGCTGTTAGCAACTATCTTTGGCATATCCAGAAAAAAAGCCCGGCGCAGGCCGGGCTTCAATGTTACTGGGTGAACCGCTTTTTACTTGCGAGCGCCGGGTCCGTTGATTTCCAGACCATTACTCATATAGCTGTCAAAATACTCCAGGTCACGGTATTCCTCGCCCTGTGCTGCATAAGGCTTGGCGCGGACCTGCTTGTTACAGCCAACATAGCGGCGGTGCAGGGTGCCCATATCCCCCCATTTTGAACGATACACCGGGAAGTGCGTCGTGTGACCGAGTTCAGGACTCAGCAGGTCGGCGCGGATCTTGTTGCCCGAGTTGTACACATGACAATCGGCACAGGACATATTGAGTTGTCCGCGCTTGGCATAGAAGTGGTTTTTTCCACGTTCATAAGCAGCGAGGGCAGCCTTGTTATCAGTCGGTACCTGCACGTTGATGATATTACCCCGCGAGGTATAGTGCATATAGGCCGAGATGTCAGCAATATCACCTTTTTCCCAACCAAGCGGTTTTTCGCCATTGGATTGGCGACAGGTATTGATAGCAGTTTCAAGGGTGATGACCTGACCGGATTTGCTGTCGAAAAATGGATAGCGCTCGGCTATACCGATACCGCCATTCACAAAGCAGTCGGCATAGGATTTGCCGTTGGCAAACGGTGTCTTGAAGAGCTCCTCTCCTTTCGAAATGCTCAGCTCGTAAGGAGGAAACTCCTCGATTTCCTCCCACTCTTCCCTCGACGCGGCGTCAATGGCATAAACGCCGTTGACGTAATCCTTGAAAGGTACGTTGGGAAAGCGGTTTTTGAAGTAGGCTCTTAATTCAGCCAGGTCTTCTTGTGGTGTGGCCTGTGCAGACACGGCAAAGCCGCCGAGCAGACCGACCAGAATTGTTGCAGTCAGGAGTTTTTTCATTGAGTGTTCCCCTTCAGGTCATGTGGTTGCGTTAGTTTATGGTCGTATCGAGCGAGTCTTTCTCGCCCTTGTTATCGACCCAGCTAAGGCTCACTGTGTCACCTGCTGCAGCACCGGTAAACTTGAATGACAGGTAGGGGTTTTTGGAAATTGCAACACCCCAGTTGGCAGTCATAACCGTGGTGCCCTTGTGCTGGCAGACGACTTCCTGAATGAAGTGTGCCGGTATGAGTTCCCCGGTTTTCTTGTCTTTCACCAGGCCTGTCTCCATCGGATGGCTGATCAGTGCCTTGATGGTTGTCACGCCATCTGCAATATTTGCGCGCATTTTAATGCTTGCCATGATTAATCCTCTTGGTACGCTTGATATGTAATATGAAATGTTGTCATCAGCAGGCGGGTGTTAACCGCCGCAACCGCCGATGGTTACCTTGACTTCCTTCTTGGCGCTATAGAGTTTGTCACCGGCCTTGACGATTGCAACGACGTTGGCTGTTTTACCCATTTTGATGCGGGTTGAAACATAACCCTCGGTACCGGGGCCCAGTATGAATTCAGCGGCCAATGGGGTGGCATTCTGGTCAGCGATAATGCTGATGGATGATGCACCATCAATGCTGCTCGTTACTGTGACCGGTACCACGGCACCATTTTCTGCAATATCCGGCGCCTTGATGTTGATTTTGTCGCTGTTGGCCATGTCGGCCGTACCGTAAAGCGCTGATACTGCGCCGCCAACATCCTTGGCATCAAAAGCTGCCTTGGACCAGGCGGCGAGTGATACACGTGGTGTTAACAAACCGGTGCTGACTGCCATGCCCAGTGCGCCTGTGGCCAGTGAGCCTTTTAAAAATATTCTGCGTTTCATGCTTGTCACGAGTTATTCTCCTGAGTATTTAGAGGGTGTAAACGTATTCAACTACCTGGTCAATTTCCTCTTCGGTAAGCACCCTGTGGCGGCCAAACGGGATCATGATGGTGTTTGGATTTGCCACGGTGGCATCCCAGATCTGCGCGCGCAGCTTGGCCTTGTCGGGGAAACGGGCTTTCATGGCGATCAGTGGGGGGCCGATATTGCCGGGCAGTGTGCCATCGCCCATGGCGTGGCATGCAAGGCAGTTGCCTTTTACCCGGTCTTCAGCGACAGCCTTTCCCTTTTCGATCACGGAACCGGCGCCGTCTGCAGCCGCTGCCGGGAATGACATCAAAGTCAGTGTGCCCAGCAAAGCGGTCAGTGATAGCGTTGCAGTGAAAAATGTCTTCGCGGTTTGCCGCATTGTGTCTTCTCCTGAATGTTTACGTGTTATGCACGTTGGATAGTTGTCGAATCAGGTCTAGCGCCGTAATCCGCGCTGATGGGTCTTTTCATAGTTGTACTGATCGATAGCCGCTTCGGCCTGGAACTTGGCCATGTCGGCCAGCGTGACGGCCTTGGTATTGTCACCCGCTGCCGCCGCTTGCTTCGCCTCATCCAGCATCGATTCCGTGTCGCGCCAGATCCAGTTGTTGCTGTTCGCCATGGAAATGGCGTCGCTTGCGTTGGCAATTGCTGCTGTGGCTTCCGGGCTTGCCTTGGAGGAAGCCATGGCTTCACTCTTGGCAGAATGTTCTGCGCAACCACTTGTCAACCACAGCGAGAGTACGGCCGTTGACAATAGCTTGACGTGAAAGCTTGTTTTCATTGATTAACTCCAGATTGGTTTTTAAATACAGAAGAAATCCCGATAATTATTGACCAGCGGGTTAGAAGCTAGCATCGAAATTCAACAGGGTCAAGCAAGTTAATGAGTGTATTAGTATATCTTATTGTTCTAATTTCTCCAGCTCAAGTTGTGCTTCCAGATCGGTAATGCGCGCCGCGATACGGTCAATTTGATAACCGCTCAGTGCAGGAGATTTCTCGGCCAGCTTCAATTGTTCTATGGCCTGGTCGGTGTAGCCGTACAGGAAATAATACTGGGCCATGGCGGTGTGTGTCTGCACCTTGTGCCCGGTGGCACCGGCTGCCTGTGCGAGCAGTTTATAGAGTTGTGGGTTGCTCGAATTGCGATTGGTGATATCGGTGAGCAGGTTAAATGCCTTGTCCGCCTGGCCGGATGACAACAAGGTGGTTGCATACGGCAGAACGACGGTGGGTTCACCAGGATATAATTCCAGCGTGTCCGCGTAGAGGTGTAATGCTTGTGTGTATTGTTTGTCAGCCGTCATGATCTCGGCGAGGCCAAGTCGATAGGTGATACGGTCCGGGTCACTGTTATAGAGATTTTCCATCACCTTCAGGGCGGCCGCGTGTTGCTCGGTTTTCGAGAGCAATAACGCAAACTCGTATTGTTCCACGGCTGATTTTCCACCGGACTTGCCCTTGTATCGCTGCACATCCGCCAGTACCTGTTTGGGATTTTCATAGTTGTTGACGCGCATTTTTGCCTGAATCAGCAGGAAATCCAGGCTGGTATATTCTATTACCTTCGGGTATGCCTGCGCGCGCGTCGAGGCTTCCGCTATTCTGTTCAGGGTGACCGGGTGTGTGCTCAGGAATTCCGGTGGCCGGGTGCCGTAGAGCTTCGAGTTCTTTTGCAGCCGTTCAAAGAAAACGGGCATACCGTAGGGGTCGAAGCCGGCGTCTGCCAGGGTCTGAATGCCGACACGGTCAGCTTCCTGCTCGTTGGCGCGGGTAAAATTGATTTGCTGTTGCATGCTGGCCGCCTGCGTAGCCATTAGCGCGGCGGCACCGGCGGATCCACTGGTGGTGGCACCCAGGAGAACCGAGGCGAGGATGGCGGCCATCGTAGGGATGCTCATCTTGTCCTGGGAGTCAAAAGCCCGCGCCAGATGGCGCTGGGTGATGTGTGCAATTTCATGCGCCATTACGCCCGCCAACTCGCTTTCCGATTCGCAGGCGAGGAACAAACCGACGTTTATACCTATATAACCCCCCGGACCGGCGAAGGCGTTGATGCCGGGATCATTGACCAGGAAAAAAGTAAAGCTGAAGCCCGGACTTTCACTGTGGTTAACCAGTTTGTTGCCTAGTGCAGAGACGTAGGCGGTCGCTTCTTCATCTTCAAGTATAATGCCGGCCTGGCGTACCTGGCGCATAAAATAGGCGCCCAGGGCCTTGTCCTGCAGCGGGGAGATGATTTTGCCAGACGCATCGCCAAGATTAGGCAAATCGTCAAAGTTTGACTGCGGCATGGCCCTCGCCGGTTGCAATACAACCAGCAGAGCAACGAGCAGTCGTGCAAATATAGGCATGTTTAAATCCAAGTGTAACCTAGCTGTGATCCGGGTCAGACAAAATATTGTCATGGAGGTTTAGTCGGCCGGTCGATATTTCACCCCCCCCTGAATGGGGGCTTGTTTTCAATGACGTGGTATCATAGTTTTCGCGGGTGTACAATTGATTGTAACGCGATCTTGCAATTGCCGGTCGGCCGGGTCGACACGGGTATCGGAACCACAAACTATAATTTGAAGGAGAGTTGTGATGGCAGAATTTGATGACACACTGGATGCAACGGGCCTCAATTGCCCCCTGCCGATTCTACGTGCAAAGAAGGCACTCAATGGTCTGGAGGCTGGCAAGGTGTTGCGCATCATTGCAACCGATCCGGGTTCCGTTAAGGATTTCGAGGCCTTTGCCAAGCAGACCGGAAATGAATTGATGTCATCTACTGAAGAAGACGGCAAGTTTATGTTTCTGATGAAGAAGGGCGGTTAATGTAGCACGGGTAATCAGTAGAATAAAAAACCCCGGCCATGGACCGGGGTTTTTTATGTCTGCAGTTTCGTTCCAGTCTATTTGAACCGCCAGTTGACCTGTGCGCCGAAGATGTCCACGGCGGCATCATATTTGCCGGAGGCCGTGTGGAAACCGGTTAAACCGACCGGATAGGGCAGGTTCGGATCATTGTTGTCAGGTACGTCATCCAGCTTCGGGTCATCCACAAACAAGTGGGCGTAGCCGAAGTCGAAGCTCAGGTTAGGCGTATGGGTGTAGGTCATACCGAAGGACAACCAGGTGCGATCGGCATCCGGCACGCGTGGAGAACGCTCACTGTCATTGGGTACCGGTGTCTGGTCCAGCGCCAGGCCGGCGCGGTATTTCCATTTGTTGCTGTAGGTATATTCGGTGCCGATAGAAAAACGGCTGCTGTCATCATAATTCCATGTTGCAACACTCTCTGACCCGTCTGCAATCTTGATATCCAGTGTCTTGATCCGGCTCCACTGTGTCCAGGTGTAGTCTGCCATGACCGCCCACTTCGAGTTGAAGGCATGGTAAGCGCTGACGGAGAGGCTGTCGGGGAGTGTGAGGTTCAGCTTGGCGTCCTCTTTCTTGTTGATAACCGGGCCGTTGATCTTTACATTACCATCCAGTGTGAGCTCGATCTTGGAGCGGTAGTGCAGACCAAGTCGCGTGTTCTCCGAAGGCTGCAGCATGAAGCCGACGTTATAACCCCAGCCCCAGTCGTCTCCCGTCAATTTGGCCTTGCTGTCATAGGTGCTTGATCCAGGTATCCAGCCAGGTATCGGTGCGCCACCCAGCGCGGCCGCCAGTCCTCCGTCGATGGAATTGCTCAATTCGCCGTCGGCATACAGCGCGCTCACACCGACACCGATGGTGGCATGTTCATTGATCTTGAAGGCCAGGGTCGGATTGAAATTGTAGGTGTACAGTTCGGATTTGACGGCGTGGTAGCGGCCCACCCAGTCATCGTCATAATCCGTTTTCAGCCCGAAGGGCGCGTTAATAGTCAGCCCCAGCCAGGTCCTGTCGTTTAGCTGGTGGGAAATGGCGCCCATGGGTACCGCGGCGGTGAGGTCAAGGTTGCTTTTTGAATCACCGCTGATCGGGAATCCTGCAACCGGCACGCCTGCTGGTCCGAGTGCCGCGTTGGCTGAATTATACTCGGCACTGCCCTTGAAATCGGTTCTCGAGTTGACGATCTGCAAGCCGCCGGTGAGGTTCGAACCGGGCAGGCGAGTCATGGTCGCTGGATTGAAGTAAATGGTGCTGGCGTCATCAAGTCCTGCAGAGCCAATGGCATAGGCGGTTCCCATGCCGCTCACGCTTTGTTCTATCAGTGCAAAACTGCTGGCAAACACGGCGCTGCTAGACAGTGTAAGTAGCCCAGCGACACTCCAGGTGCGTAAACGACGTGTAACAGTGCAGTCATTGACCATGGTCATCTCCTCGTTTGGTTGGGTGGTGTTCGGCAGGATGGCAATCTTGCTTGATGTTTTAACTTTCTGCGAAGTCATTTAATAGCATCCCCCCGGACTGTGGGGCATACACTACATTACCTGCGGCATAGAAACAACACTGGTGTTGACAATCATGTAACCTACTGTCACAGTTGCCTTCGGTGGCGCAATCGGTGTCTCATATATACAACAATAAATGGGTTATAGGAGCGCCTGATCCTGATATCTACACAAGGGGTAATGATATGAAATACACATGTGCATGGCTAAGGACGGCGTCCATTCTCTCCGGACTGGTCATTTCCACCACGGTATCCGCAACGACTGGCTATTTCAGTCTGGGCTACGGTGCCAAGTCGCTGGGTTTGGCCGGCACCATTGTTTCGAATCCGCAGGATGCAATGGCTGCTTCCGTTAACCCTGCCGGTATGGGGCTGGTTGGAGAACGCATCGACGCAGGTATGATGTTTTTCAGCCCCGGTGATCGAAGCGCCAAGCTGGAAACCTCTGCGTATGGGGCAACCTACGACGTCGAAGACAAGAGCCGCCGCAATCTGTTCTTCGTGCCGAGCCTGGGTTTCACCCGCAAGGTAAACGACAGGCTCACCTGGGGTGTCAGCATGTACGGTAACGGCGGCATGAACACCACTTATGACCTGAACATCTATAATGAAACGGCCGGCTTTCTGGGCGCCATTACACCACCACCCGGTGGCCCCGGTTTTCCACCGAACCAGGTGCCTGAAGGGACCACGCCCAATGATTTGTTTGAGGCCGGTGGCTCAGGACGTCCAGTTCAGGATGTGAATACCCTGGGTGTGGACCTGGCCCAGGGCATCATCGCACCGACCCTGTCCTTCAAGGTTCATGAAAAGCACACACTGGGTGCCTCGCTGCTGATCGGTATTCAGCGCTTCAGTGCTTACGGGCTGGGCAACTTCCAGTGTTTCACACAGACAGGCCAGTCTTCCCCGGCCGGGGCTGCCAGCTGCGCAGCGAGCGGCGGGGCATTCAGTGCGACACCCTCGGATGGTCTGACCAACAATGGCCACGACTGGTCATACGGCGCCGGCGTGCGGGTCGGCTGGATTGGCGAGGTGCATCCCAGGCTGACGCTGGGTGCCGCCGTCGCCAGCAAGGTTTACATGACCAAGTTTGATGACTACGACGAACTGTTTGCCGAAGACGGCAAATTCGATATCCCGGCCAACTTCACTGTCGGCCTGACCTACAAACCAATGACCGCCTTGAGCCTGTCGTTTGATTTTCAGCGTATCTACTATGAGGGTGTCGATTCAATCTCGAATCCGGGCCCGGTTTATGTCCCTGGCGCCGGGCCGGGCATCCCTTCCGGCGGCGGTTTGCTGGGTACGAATGATGGGCTCGGATTTGGCTGGGAGAATATAAACGTCTACCGTGTTGCTGCGGATTACCGCTACAACAACGAGTGGAACTTCCGCGCCGGCTACTCCTACAATGACCAGCCGATCCCGGATGACCAGTTGCTGTTTAATATCCTTGCACCGGCTACACCGAAAATGCATGCCACCGTCGGTTTTACCTACCGGCCGAACAGCAACAGTGAATGGAACTTTGCCTACATGCATGCCTTTGAAGAAAAGGTCAGTTCCAGCCAAACGGCATTTGGCGTACCAGGCGAGATCAAGATGTTCCAGAATGCATTTGATCTGAGCTATTCGTACCTGTTCTGAGCTGCACCGGTATAAGAACGTAAAAGGCCATCATTTTGATGGCCTTTTATTGTTTATTACCTCGATGTGAGTCGTCAATTATCTGCCGAATTCAGCCGTGAATTGCGCCGGGGAACGGTGCTCCGGCTATACAACTGCAAGGACGGTTCGTATCCGCGATTCCCGTTGTCGTCGTGATTGCAGGTCCGGTACTATTCTTTCACCGGCCGCTTGGCAAGTTTGCGTTGCAGGGTACGCCGGTGCATGTTCAGCGCCCGTGCGGCCGCAGAGATATTGCCGTCATGCTCGGTGAGAACTTTCTGCAGATGTTCCCATTCCAGTCGCTTCACTGACAGTGGTTGTTCTGCGGGGCTGACCGAGGGGTCACCTTCCCTGCGATGTAATGCAGCGACGATTTCGTCGGCGGTTGCCGGCTTGGTGAGGTAGTGTATCGCCCCCAGCTTGATTGACTCCACTGCCGTGGCCACACTGGCGTAACCAGTCAGCATGACAATGCAAGTGTTTTTATCGAGGTCTGCCAGTTGCTTTACCAGTTCCAGGCCGGACTCGGTACCAATGCGCAGGTCCACGACCGCATATTCCGGTTCCACCTGTTGTGCAAGCTGCAGCGCCTCCCCGGGGTTATGTGCGATGTAAACGGCATAACTGCGTTTCGTCAGCGCATCACCCAGCACTTCGCAATAGACCTCGTCATCATCGACCAGCAACAACACCGGGTTTTCACTGCTCGTGTTATCGATAGTCATGTTGTATCCGTTTCCTGTTTTTCCGCATTTGGAGACAGTAAATGTGTCACGCTTAAAGCACAGCATGATCCGCAAGCAAGGGCAGGGTAATGCGTACCGTGGTTCCACCCGGGTTCCTGGATCTGATGGACAGCTCTCCGCCCAGTCGTTGCACGGTTGCCTGCGCAAGATACAAACCCACACCCAGGCCTTCAGGCTTGGTTGTCACAGGTGACTTGCCTAGTTGTTCATGGATATCAGCGCTCAGTCCGGGCCCGCTGTCCGCGATCTCAAGCGAGAGGGTAGCCGCGTTCCATTTGGCAGCAATGCTGACAGCCTCGGGCGAGGCATCAGCGGCATTGTTCAGTATATTGATCAGTCCCTGGGAGAGGCTGCGTTCAGCAATAATTTCGCGGTCGGGTCCGCTGTCGTTACGGAATTCGAGCCTTGCATCCGGACGTTGCGATTGCCATTCACCGATTACCCCGTCCAGATAGGCAGCCACCGGCATACGGTATCCGGATTCGGCTCGTCCTGCACCGGCCGTTGCCGACAACACTGACAGTGCTTCCTTGCAGCGATGGATCTGTTTGCCCAGAATGCCGAGTTTTCTGTGCAAGTCACTGTGTGCATTATCTATGTATTCCTGTTCCAGTTCAGCTGTCAGGATGGCCATGGTACCCAGCGGCGTACCCAGTTCGTGTGCAGCACCCGCGGCCAGTGTGCCCAATGCCACCAGGCGCTCATTCTTCAACGCCTGCTCACGGGCAGCTGCCAGTTTCCGGTCACGCTCGCGCAGGTTGTGTGCCAGGCCGACAATGATCACCGCGACAAACCCCGCACTCATGACGAAGCCCAGCCACATTCCGAAGACATGCATCTGGAAGCCGCCATCGTGATGCGTGCCGCTGTGAGCCAGGGGCACGTAATAAAAAAACAGGCTTGAATAACAGGCAATCGTCAGGGCTGCCATGAACCATGTATAGCCCCTTGGCAGGATAGTTGCGGTGATAATCAGCGGTAGCAGGTAGAACCAGATGAAAGGGTTGCTTGCACCGCCGGTGAAATAAAACAGGCTGGTGAAGCCGGCGATGTCCAGCAACATCTGCAGGAAAATCTCCGGATTGGCTATCACGCTCAATGACTTGAGCCGGTACCCTGTCAGCAGGTTAAGTACCAGCAGCAGCGCAAGCGTGATGATCAGGGGCATCAATGGCAGGTTGAGGTCAAAGAGGGTGTGCGCTGAGGCAATACCCGCAGCGGCCCCCAGTACCGTGATATTGCGCAACAACAGCAGTCGCCGCAGGATTCTGTGAGCCACCTCGTCCCGGGTTTCAACAGGCGTGCTGTTCATGTGCTCATAATGCAATGACGGTAAGGATACAGCAACCAGGACCCGGGTGCGGCATTATGTCGCATTCAGATCATTGTGCGGTTGCGCTATTGTGCTATTGTGCCTGTATCGAATCCCGCCTGGTTAAACACCTGTCGGGATTTTTCATGATCCGGGTACTTCTTTAACAATAACCAAGGACACCCCCTGTGTATCGAAGAGCAGTGCTGTTGATGTTGCTGTGTGTTGCCGGCGTGATGAATGCGCGTGCCGCACATGAGCGCAATGATCATGACATGGCCAGTGACATGCATATGCAAATGCAAATGCATATGAGTAATGAGCCCATCGGTGTTATGGGTGGGCATACACATTCCACGGGTATGTGGATGTTCTCCTACCGTTTTATGCGCATGGATATGGACGGTAACCGGGACGGTACACACAGAGTCAGTCGCAGCGATGTCCTCAGCGACTACATGATCGCACCCCTGAACATGACCATGGATATGCAAATGTTCAGCGCCATGTACGGGGTAAACGAGAAGCTGACGGTCATGGTCATGGCGCCGTATCTGGACAAGGAAATGGACCACGTGACCCGCATGGGCACAAAGTTTACCACCCGTACCAGTGGCTTCGGTGATGTTACGCTGGGTAGTCTGTTGACGCTCAGGCACTGGGACAGGCACGAGCTTGATTTGAACCTGGGCCTTGGCCTGCCCACGGGGTCAATCAATGAAAAGGACGATACGCCCGCCGGCAATAACCAGCACTTGCCGTATCCAATGCAGCTGGGTTCAGGCACCTGGAATCTGATACCCGGTCTGACCTATCTGGGAAATAACGAGGCGCTATCGTGGGGTGCGCAGGGTATTGCCGTGTTTCGACTGGGCGAAAACAGCAATGACTATAGCCTGGGTAACCGCTTCAATCTGACAGGCTGGGTCACCAGGGACTGGACAGCGCAGTGGAGTACCTCATTGCGCGCAGATGCCCTGTGGTGGGGTAATATCGATGGCAGTGATAAAAAGCTGTCACCAATGGCACCCGCCATGGTGCCGACGGCGGATCCCGACCTGCGTGGCGGCCGGCGACTGGACCTGTTGCTGGGCGCGTCTTTTGCACCGTCATCCGGCTGGTTCAAGGGCCAGCGCTTTGCCGCCGAAGTCGGCGCGCCGGTTTACCAGAACCTGGACGGGCCGCAGCTGGAGACGGACTGGACGGTTACACTGGGTTGGCAGTTGATGTTCTAGCCGGGGGGCGGAAAAAACCTCATGTGGCAGGATGCGGCGATAGAACTGTCCACAACGCCCATTCAGCTGACCCGTTTCACCGGAAATGAGCGACAATCAGCAGTCAATGGATACTCTGCGGACCGGCAAGCCACACTTGCTGCGAGGACTGGAGCAGGAGGTGCACGTCTGGTTGACCAGGCCGGAAGACGTGACCGATACAGAAAAATTGCAAGCCTGCCAGGCGCTCCTTTCAGCCGGGGAAAACGAGCGTTACCGGAGATTTCGGTTTGACAAAGACCGGCACAACTTCCTGGTTTCGCATGCTCTGGTGCGCAAGGTGCTCTCTGCTTACGTCGATGTTGATCCGTCTAGCTGGCAATTCACCAGCGGTCAGTATGGACGCCCGGAAATTGCCGGACCGGATATCACCTCCCCATTGCGATTTAATCTGACACACACCGCCGGCCTGGTAGCCTGTATTGTGGCCCTTGATGCGGATTGCGGTATCGATGTCGAGCAGTTATCCGCACGTGGAAATCTGTCGGGAATTGCAGGAAAGATGTTCGCCGCCAGTGAGCAGCAGACCCTGAAAGGACTGCACGGGCAGGACTTTCTGGAGCAATTCTTTTGTTTCTGGACCTTGCATGAGGCCTACTGCAAGGCCCTTGGTACAGGGATTGCCCACTCAAAAAGAAACTACTGTTTTAATGAGCAGGACGCAGGGCAATGGACCATCAGGCTGGATGCACCTGCCAGCGGTGAACGTGATCATTGGCAGTTTGCGGTCATTAAACCAACGCGGCAGCATGTTGCAGCACTGGCTGTTCGAACCGCCGGCGCGACGCACAAATCCATCGTTCAGCAATTTGTTGTGCCGTGAAAAATCAGCACTCAGGTTATTCTCTGAATCTGGCGTACTAGAAATAACGCGTCATCTTTAATCGTATAAAACTGTCTTTCTTGAAGCTGGCCAGCGAGGTGTCCTCGGGAACATTGCTGAGGCTGCTGCCTTCGAGTGCCAGCACCCAGTCGTTGCCGATGCGGCGGCTGGCTTCCACACTAAAGGTCTGGCCATTGCCATCGAGATCGACAATGCCGACTACCAGCAGCTCCGTGCTCTGGATGTCATTCAGGGTAATGCGCGTTCCCAGCACCAGGTCATTCTGAAACGGACTGGTCGAAAAGGGTGTGCCCGGTGTGATTGTGGTTTCGCCGACTTCATCGTCGCGCCCGTCATACAGATACTCGGCGATGACACCGACATCGATGGCGGATTCACGCACACCCACGAAGGTGTATTCAAGGCCACCGGTGGCGGCCGCAAAGCGATCACCCTGACCACCGCGGGTATAGGCCTCCAGCTTCCAGAGCCAGCTGCCGTAGACGGCCTGCAGATCGATGCTCGCCTGGTTGATAATTTCATACAGCGGATTGATCTCGCTGACCGCGCCCGTTACGGGGTCGATGGCTGAAGGCAGGACCACGAAGCGCGGTTCCCTGCTGGTACCGTAAAAATAGGCCAGGCCGACATCCCATGCGCCGATGCTGTTGGACCAGCGGGCCGCAAAATCAACATGGTGCTGTTTCGCGGCAGACTCGTACAGCGGATCACCGGTATCGATGGGAATGGCGAAGCGCGGCCGCCCGTCGGCTGAGGGAAAGGTACGATCCCTGAACCAGGGCAGAACGAACAGATCGACGACCCCCCAGTCGCGGATGAGGCTGAGATCGATCATCGGCTGACCGAGTTTTTCCTCGCCATCATAACTTTCAACCAGGTCGGTTTGATTGATGATGTCGACCAGGTGTACGGCCTCGGTAACACCCCAGAATACCTTGCCGATCCCTGCAAGTACTTCCCAGTCGTCGGCAACATGTATCCATGACAGTTCCCGGATATCGCCATGGGTGCGGTTGTTGTCGCGCTGGTCAACCCGGTAGAAGGGAGAAAAGGTGAAAATATCGTAGCCGTCATTCCACTCCTGCAGGAACTCGGGTTGCGCTGCAACCGACAGGTCGCTGTTGCTCTGCTGCGGGAAGGCCGGGTTCTCGAAAAAGGCGGTCCCCTCGAACTCGAGATAACCACGCCACTCGCCCGCCTGCAGACTGGCCAGCGGCAACAGGCCAATGACGGCAATAAGCAGTAGCTTCAAGATGCCTGTGTCCTAGCGGGCGCGTTTCAGCGAGTTTTTATCGAAGTCGCGATCGCTCAGGCCGGTGTTGTATTCAAAATTGGACTGAATCAAGCGGGTGCTTTTACCGGTCTGGTGATTTTCCATGTCCATCTGGTGGGCGCGCCAGAAACGGTCGAGGTACTGGTGGTAATCAGTGAAGAGCAAGGTCTTCAGGAGGGTGTTCTTGCGATCGTAAAATTCGATCTTGCGTTCCTTGTAGTGTTCCTTGTCCATCCAGATGATCTGGCGGGTATAGCCGGATTTCTCGTCGACCGGGTAGCGTTCGAATACAAACACCTCCATGCCGTCAAGCGTGTCATCGCGCAGGTACTTGTAGGTGTATTTTTCGACTTCCTGGGAGGTGATGTCTTCATAGGCAAACTCGCTGCCCATAAAGGGGCCGGATTTGTTGTCGGAGGCGATGCGTTTGACGCGCTTCAGTGCCGGCAGATACAGCCACTGGTCATCCGGCCCTTCCTTGTGGGTGAAGCTCAACAGGGCAGTGCCCTTGACGTCATTCGGCTCATCAAAAATCGTCAGATTCTTGTCGCCGTCACCCTCCACCTCCAGGGTTTTCGAGCGTATCAGCCGGGTGCTTTCCTGTCCCTGCTTGTTGCGCAGGATCATTTCCACATTATTGGTGTAATCATCGAAACCGCTGTCCCGTTTGTCTGCCTCCACAGCGATGGCGAGACCTTTTTCTTCCGCCGTTTCCGCCTGAACACCCGTGGCGAGTAGACACAGCAGCAGGGCCGGAAGGATTCTTGCTTGAGTCATTAATGCTCTCCTGTTATCTCAAAATACGGGTGCGGGACCGGGCAAATGATAGTGCAGTCGCTGGCTAATTGCAGTCGACAATCCGTTGCCGATACGCTGGCTACCCTGCGTGTTGTGCTGTTGGATCCGCTATGTAATTTACGCAAAACAATTATATTACAGAATGTTACAATCATTCGGGGTGCCTCGGACCTGCCTCTGCCAGCAACCGGGACTCGATCGGTCAGCAGAAACCCGCTCATGCGGATGGAGTCACCCCCAAAATTAATTTATAGTCGCAGCAACTTAATAGGATAACCCCTTTCCCGTTTACGGGTTTTACTGGCAGGAAATTTATGGCTGATCGCAGATTACAGGTTTTTCACACCGTTGCTCGCCTGCTGAGTTTTACCAAGGCGGCGGAAAGCCTGCACATGACCCAGCCGGCCGTGACCTTTCAGGTGCGCCAGCTGGAGGAATATTTCAATACCCGCCTGTTTGACCGGACACACAACCGCATCAGCCTGACCGATGCGGGAAAGCGCGTCTATGAGTATGCGGACCAGATCTTTGATCTGTATGCCAAGATGGATAATGCCGTACGCGACATGACCGGTGAAATCAGCGGTGTACTGATCATCGGCGCCAGTACGACCATCGCCGAGTACATGTTGCCGTCCCTGCTGGGTGATTTCAAACGCAAGTACCCGGATGTCAACGTGCACCTGAAGGTGTCGAACTCGGAGGGCATCGTCTCCATGGTGGAGAATAACGATATTGATCTTGGCGTGGTGGAGTCGGCGGTACTGAACAAGAACCTGGTGGTCGAAAATTGCCGTAATGACCGGTTGGTGGCGATTGTCCCGCCGCAGCATGTGCTCGCCGGCAGCAAGCAGGTCAAGCTGAAACAGTTGCTCGACCATGCCTATATTGCCCGCGAAGAAGGCTCGGGCACCCGTGAAGTGATCCAGGAGTACCTGACCGACGCCGGGCTTAAGCCTGCGAATATCCAGGTCGCCATGGAACTGGGCAGTCCGGAAGCCATCAAGGGCGCTGTCGAGGCAGGCATGGGTGTTTCAATCGTATCCGAGGTCACTATCCACAAGGAGCTGCAACTGGGAACGCTGGTGGCGCTGAAACTGGATCCCCCGATGGAGCGGCCGTTTTCCTTTGTGCACCAGAAACAGAAATTTCGCCAGCGCGCCATGGATGAACTGCTGGAATTTGCCCGCGCTTATTGCCTGTCTCACAAGGACGAACTCTGAACGCTTTACTTTCCGGCTGAACCGTTGTCGAATGATGCAGCGGCGCAACCGGATTGCGCGTAATCCGCTCGAAACATTAGCGACCCTCAAATGGCATCAGCACAACAGCAGTTAACCGAGCTATTCCAGCAACTGGGTGCGGCAGATCAGGCGACCTTGCTTGCCTTTGCCGCGTTTCTCGCCAGTCGTGCCCCGATACGCACTGTTGCCGTGAGGGCAGAACCCGAGGAACTCCCGGAAGCGCTGATGATCGAGCGGCCGCGACAGGAATCGATCGTCGGCGCCTTGAAGCGACTGTCGAAAAGCTACCCCATGCTCAACAAGGCCGAGATGCTGAGTGCGACATCCGAGCTGGTTGCCACGAGTCTCATGCAGGGCTCGGATCCCGTCGGAGTGATCGACGAGCTGGAAAAGATATTCAGCGCCCACTACGAGCAATTCAAATCGGGTAACAGGAGTTGAGTGAATGAATATCCTGCGTGAGTGGTACGAGCGTTACATCTCAGACCCGCATGTGGTCATACTCGGGGTTGCACTGGTTGTTGGCTTCGTTGTGATCATGACACTTGGGCAGATGCTGGCGCCGGTGCTGGCTAGCATCGTCATTGCCTACCTGCTGGACGGCGCTGTCGAGAAAACCCACCAGCTGGGCGCGCCACGAATATCCGCCGTGACGCTGGTGTTCATTCTGTTCATGTCATTTCTGGTATTTGCGCTGTTCTGGCTGGTGCCGCGTCTGTCGTACCAGGTGACGCAGCTGATCAGGGAACTGCCGAACATCATTACGCTGGGGCAGGATAGCTTGCTGCAGTTGCCGCAAAAATATCCCAGCCTGTTTACCGAGGCGCAGGTCAGTGACCTGATCGATACCATCAGAGCCGAGCTCACGTCCATGAGCCAGCACGTACTGTCCCTGTCGCTGCCGGCGGTTTTCGGCCTGATCAGCCTGATGGTCTACAGTATCCTGGTGCCGGTGCTGGTGTTTTTCTTCCTCAAGGACAAAGACCGGATACTCGCCTGGTTCAGCAGCAGCCTGCCCAAGCAACGCCGGCTGGTTGATGTGGTGGCGCAGGATGTTAATGAACAGGTCGCGAATTATGTGCGTGGCAAGGTATGGGAAATTTTTATTGTGGGCGTCGTTGCCTTTTTCACCTTTACCGCGATGGAATTGCGTTACGCACTGCTGCTGGCGACCATGGTGGGTCTCTCCGTGATCATTCCCTATGTCGGCGCGGCCGTTGTGACGGTACCGGTGGCGATTATCGCCTGGTTCCAGTGGGGCTGGAGCCCGCAACTGGGCTGGCTGCTGTTTGCCTACGGTGTGTTGCAGGCGCTGGACGGTTATCTGCTGGTGCCGCTGTTATTTTCCGAGGTCGTGGACCTGCACCCGGTGGCCATTATTATTGCCATCCTTATCTTCGGTGGTCTCTGGGGGTTCTGGGGTGTGTTCTTTGCCATACCGCTGGCGACGCTGGTTCAGGCTGTGCTGAATGCCTGGCCGAATAAAGAGACGCGGACGGATGATGCCGGCGCAGGATCCGGTGCATCTTCCTCTGAGTGATACTGGAGCGGTTTTACAGCGATTTCACCGCCTCCAGCACCTCGTCCACATGTCCGGGGACTTTTACCTTGCGCCATTCCCGCGCCAGTACACCCTGGGCGTCGATCAGGAAGGTGCTGCGTTCAACCCCCATCACCTTGCGGCCATACAGGTTCTTTTCCTTGATGACATCAAACAGGGTGCAGACTTTCTCCTCAGCATCTGACAGCAACTCAAACGGGAATGCCTGCTTCTGCCTGAAGTTCTCGTGAGATTTCACACTGTCTCGTGAAATGCCGAGGATCACGGTGTTGCGACGTCTGAAGGTACTGATCTGGTCACGAAAGTCCTGGCCTTCCGTGGTGCAGCCCGGGGTATTGTCTTTTGGATAAAAGTACAGAACCACATTTTTCCCCCTGAAATCAGACAGGGCGATGTCCTGCTCACCCGTGGCCGGCAGTTTGAAATCCGGGACCTTCTTGCCAACGGTTACCTTGCTCATATGCGTCGATATCCCCTATGGTCAATTAGCCAATTCGCGCAGCCATGCTCAGAGGCTGTCGCGACTGTCCAGCCAGCCGCGAAATGGCGCTGACTTGATAGCCTCGCCACGGAAACATACGGAATAACACGGAAATAGTTCCAGCCAGGTTTTTATCCTTTTGTGTTTTACCGTGTGCTTCCGTGGCCAACTGGAGGCATTATCAGACGCCCCCGCTTGTGTAAGCAACATTAATGCATGAGCAGATTGCATCCGCGAAGGGCTGTCAGGTCTTCACCGGCTCGATTACGGCATCCAGGTTCAGCTGGTCGCAGAGTTCCATGAAATCCTCGCGCAGTGTGGAGATCTGCGTACTGGCCGGGACTTCGACGGTCATATGGACAGAAAACATCGGGGTGCCCGAATGTGCGGCCGGGTAGCTTGAAGTCACCATTTCCTGGATGTTGATCTGTCGTTGTGACAGGAATTTTGCAAGGTTGTGCACAATACCCGGCTGGTCAAGTGCGACCACGTCAACCCCGTAGGGCAACAGGTCCCTGTCGGTCTGCTGCATGGAGGTGCGTCGCGAGGTAATGGTGAGGCCAAGGCTCGATTCCAGGCCGGCGATCTGGTTTTCCAGCTTGGCGATATTGTTCCAGTTGCCACCTACCTGCAGTAACAGGGCAAAATTACCGCCGAGTACCGCCATGCGACTGTCATGGATTGTGCAGCCGCTGTTCAGCACGCAACGTGATAATTCGTTAATAATACCGGGCTTGTCTACTCCAAGGGCGGAGAGCACCAGCTGGTTGTTTACCGTGGCAGAGGATTCAATCATTTATCGGGGCATCAATAGTTGTTCGTGTCTGTGTGCAAAAACAGGCGCTAGTCTATCATTAATGCTGTGAGCGTGGGTCGAAATGCCCGTTTGGTCGTGGTTTGTCTTGTCAGTCCGGGATAGCGCCAGTACCATGTCGGTCTTTATCCGCTAGCGGAGATACGGGTGATGTTTCAGGGCAGTATGGTAGCGCTGGTAACCCCGATGCGTGAGGGTGGCGCTATCGACGAGGAGTGCATGCAGCGATTGATCGACTTCCATGTCGAGAACCGCAGCGATGCCCTGGTGACCGTCGGAACCACGGGTGAGTCTGCCACCCTGAACGAGGAAGAGCACTGCCATCTGATCCGGCGTACAGTGGAAATGGCGGCTGGCCGCCTGCCGATTATTGCCGGCACGGGTGCCAATTCCACCCGTGAAGCCATTGATCTCACGCGCTGTGCCTTCAATGCCGGTGCCGATGCCTGCCTGCTGGTGACCCCTTACTACAACAAACCGACCCAGGAAGGCTTGTACCAGCATCACAAGGCGGTGGCCGAGGCCGTGCCCATTGCCCAGATTCTGTACAATGTTCCCGGGCGTACAGCCGTCGACATGTTGCCCGCTACCGTTGAACGGCTCGCGGCTATCGACAACATCGTGGGGATCAAGGAGGCTACCGGCGACATGAACAGGGCGCGCGAGATCCTTGACCGTTGCGGAGGTCGCCTCGAGCTCTACAGTGGCGATGATGCCACGGCGATGGAACTGCTGTTGCTGGGCGGGCAGGGAAATATTTCCGTCACCGCCAACGTGGCACCGGCGGCCATGCACGAGATGTGTGCGGCGGCGCTGGTCGGTGATCGTGATACGGCGACGGCCATAAATGCGCGTCTGGACATTTTGCATCGTACCCTGTTTGTCGAATCGAATCCGATACCGGTGAAATGGGCATTGCATGAAATGGGCCTGATTCCGGCAGGGATACGACTGCCACTGACACCCCTGGCCAGTAGTTACCACGACACAGTCCGGCAAGCACTCAGGCAGGCCGGTGTAATTGATCAGCAGGATACTTGATATGCAACACTCTGGATTAACTCGCGGCTTCATCATGATGCTTGCCGGCCTGTTTTTGCTGTCAGGCTGCAGCATGTACGACACACTTGCGCCGGGGGCCAAGAAGGTCGATTACAAGAAGAGCCGGCCGACCGATACGCTGGAAATACCGCCGGATTTGTCATCCAACACCATTAACGATGCGCCGGCATCAATCGATATCGCCGGAACCACCTATACCGAGTACGGGGGCAACCAGCCGGCTGGTGGCAGCACCAGTGTGTTACCGCAACAGGCCAACATGACGGTCAAGCGTGATGGTGACCAGCAGTGGCTGGTGGTCTACGGCGAGCCGGACCAGCTATGGCCGCAGGTCAAGGAATTCTGGTTAGAGGAAGGTTTCCTGATCAAGAAGGAAGATCCTCGTACGGGTATTCTGGAAACCGGCTGGCTGGAGAACCGCGCAGACATACCCAAGGGTGTTCTCAGGAATGTTCTCGGCAAGGTCATCGATTCAGCCTATTCGTCGGCGACGCGCGACCAGTACCGCACCCGGCTGGAGCGTGGTACCGAGCCCGGATATACCGATGTTTTCGTGACCCACCGGGGTGTGGAAGAGGTCGTTTCCGGCAGCGCCGTAGACCCGTCCACGGTTTGGCAGCCACGTCCTTCCGATCCTGAGCTGGAAGCGGAAATGCTCAAGCGCATGATCGTGTTTCTCGGTGTGGAAGAGCAGAAGGCCTCAGTTATGGTGACAGAGCAGACGGAGCAGAGCGCACGCGTGCAGCTGGTGTCTGATAGTTCGGGTGACATGCTGGTGATATACGAGGATTTCTCGCGGGCCTGGCGCCGTACCGGTGTCGCACTCGACCGTGTCGGTTTTGCCGTCGAAGACCGCAACCGCACTGACGGGATCTATTATGTCCAGTACAACGACCCGCTGGCTGATCAGGACAAGGAAGGTTTCTTTACCAGGATCGGCTTGTTCTCGCCATCCAGTGACAAAGAGGGCAAGCAGTACCAGATTCTGCTGCAGGCCAATGGGGGCGAGACCAACGTGATTGTCCAGAATCCAGAAGGCGAGCGGGATACCACCTCAACGGCGAAACGGATACTAACCTTGCTGGAAGAACAACTGCGCTAGTCGCGGTGCGGTTCGCATCACTAGGCAGTGGCAGTCGTGGGAATGCCACGCTGGTAGAAGCCGGTTCCACACTGGTCATGATCGACTGCGGTTTTTCCTGCCGTGAAACCGAACGGCGCCTGTCCCGACTGGGACGCACGGCGGCAGACCTCAGCGCCGTGCTGATCACCCACGAACACGGTGACCATGTGCGGGGTGTTCCGTTGCTGGCACGTAAGTACGACCTGCCGGTATGGATGACCCGCGGCACGCAGCGGGTGATGCGCGATAACGCGATGCCCCGGTTGCAGTTTTTTAACGGTCATACGCCATTCAGCATCGATGGATTGCAGGTGTCGCCATTTACCGTGCCGCACGATGCGCAGGAGCCCTGTCAGTTTGTCTTCGAGTTTCAGGCGCGGCGACTCGGCGTGCTGACGGATACCGGCCGCATGACACCGCACATCGTCGAGTGTCTGGATGCATGCGATGCGCTGCTGCTGGAATGCAATCACGATGCAGACATGCTCGCGACCGGGCCGTATTCGACGCGGCTCAAGCAGCGTGTCGGTGGGCCGCTGGGGCATCTGAGTAATGCACAGGCCGGTCGCCTGCTGTCGCAGCTGGATTGCTCGCGCCTGCAGCACCTGGTTGCTGCCCATCTCAGCGACAGCAACAATCGCCCGGAGCTGGCGCAGGCGGAGCTGGCCAGGGTGCTGGATTGTGAAGCGGACTGGATCGGGGTCGCGAGGCAGGAGGCGGGCCTGGACTGGCGCCGCATTGCCTGAACACAGGGGCAGCCCATCGCGGCGACCAATCGCTCCCACAGGCGCATCAATTGCTGCAGGAGCGCCGTTCCCGGCGCGATTCTTTTGTGTCATACCGTTAAACGCGGCGAGGACGCCTGCAGACTGAATTGATTTTGTTCAGGAGCAGCGTGCGCACCAAGGCCGTTATCCAGGCAATGAGATTTTGTTCCGCGCCTGCCCATCCAGTATCATCCCCGGCTTCACCGCTTAGCTGCCCTGGAGTCCTGATGCTGCACTTGCGTGGTTGTCCCGCACTGTCTGATTTTCGCCTGCAAAAGCTGCACGAGCAGATTGCCACGGTAGTGCCCGCATTGTCCGCTGTCCGGTCGGACTTTCTGCATGTTGCCGAACTCGATGAGCCGCTCACTGATAAAGAGCGAGCGGTGCTTGAAAAGTTACTCAGCTATGGCCCGGCGCGCCCGGGCGATATACCTGCGGGCGTCACCCTTGTGACGGTGCCGCGCCCGGGAACCATTTCACCGTGGTCCAGCAAGGCTACGGACATTGTTCATAACTGCGGCCTGCACAAGGTGCGGCGGGTCGAGCGGGGCATTTTGTACACGCTCGCGATCGCAGCGACCGACGTACTCTCCGGGCAGCAGCGGCAACGCCTGTTGCCACTGCTGCACGATCGCATGACCGAGACGGTGCTGTTTGACATCAACGATACCGATGTACTGTTCCGGCACGCCGTACCGGCCCCGTATGGCACGGTCGATGTGCTGGGCGGTGGACGGGCAGCGCTGCAGACCGCGAACGGTGACCTCGGGCTGGCCTTGTCGGCGGATGAGATCGACTACCTGGTGGAGAATTTCCACGCCCTCGGTCGCAACCCTGTGGATATCGAGCTGATGATGTTTGCGCAGGCCAATTCGGAACACTGCCGCCACAAGATATTCAATGCTGACTGGACCATTGACGGAGTCGCACAGGGCAGCAGCCTGTTCGAAATGATCCGCGCCTCCTACAAGGCCAGCCCGGGCTCGATTCTCTCCGCCTACAGTGACAATGCGGCGGTGACAGCCGGGTACCAGGTCGAGCGTTTCTTTGCCGATAGCGTCACGCATCGTTACGACGCACATACGGAAGCGGCGCACCTGGTGGTGAAGGTGGAAACGCATAATCATCCCACGGCAATATCACCTTTTCCCGGCGCGGCCACGGGGTCCGGTGGCGAAATACGCGATGAGGGCGCGACCGGCCGCGGCGCCAAGCCGAAAGCGGGGTTATGCGGTTTTTCTGTATCCAACCTGCGCATCCCTGACTTTTTACAGCCGTGGGAGACCGACCACGGCAAGCCGGCGCGGATTGAGTCGGCACTCGATATCATGATCGAGGCACCGCTGGGCGCCGCAGCGTTCAACAACGAATTCGGGCGACCCAACCTGTGCGGCTATTTCCGCACCTTCGAAGAGCGCGTGCCTGCGGGAACCGGTCACGAACTGCGCGGCTATCACAAGCCCATCATGCTTGCCGGTGGCTGTGGTCTGATCCGTACAGAACACGTCAACAAGCACGAGATCCCCGTCGGCACGCCCATCGTGGTGCTGGGCGGTCCGGCGATGCTGATCGGGCTTGGCGGCGGCGCCGCCTCGTCGATGTCCAGCGGTGCCAGTGCCGAGGATCTGGACTTCGCCTCGGTACAGCGTGGCAACCCCGAGATGGAACGGCGTGCGCAGGAGGTCATCGACGCCTGCTGGGCGCTGGGTGAAAGCAATCCGATTGTCTCGATTCACGATGTCGGTGCCGGCGGCCTGTCGAACGCCGTCCCGGAGCTGGTGAATGACAGCGGTCGGGGCGGGCGCTTCGAACTGCGCAACATACCCAATGACGACCCCGGCATGACACCCATGCAGGTGTGGTGTAACGAGTCACAGGAACGCTATGTACTGGCCATCGAGCGTGCCCGACTGGAGGATTTTGAATCGATCTGCCGGCGTGAGCGCTGTCCCTACGCCGTGCTGGGCATGGCCACGGAACGTCAGCAACTGGTGCTCGGCGACAGTCACTTCGAGAACACGCCGATCGATCTGCCGATGAGTCTGCTGCTCGGCAAGCCGCCAAAGATGCTCCGGGATGTACAGTCGCTGTCCACACCGTTCAAGGCGTTCGCCACTGCAGCTGTCGATATCAGGGAGACCGCCTATCGGGTGTTGCGCCTGCCGTCCGTGGCCGACAAGACCTTCCTGATTACTATCGGCGACCGTTCGGTGACGGGGATGGTAACGCGCGACCAGATGGTGGGTCCGTGGCAGGTGGCAGTGTCCGATGTGGCTGTGACGGCGGCGGATTATTGCGGCTATACCGGCGAGGCACTGGCGATGGGTGAACGGACGCCCGTCGCCTTGCTGCACGGCCCGGCATCGGGCCGCATGGCCGTCGGTGAGGCAATTACCAATATAGCCGCCAGCCGCATCGATGCGATTGGCAATATCGTGCTGTCGGCAAACTGGATGGCACCGGCTGGTCATCCCGGCGAAGACGCACGGTTGTATGACACCGTCAGGGCCGTTGGCGAACAACTGTGCCCGGCGCTGGGTATTGCCATCCCGGTAGGCAAGGACTCCATGTCCATGAAATCCGTCTGGACTGAACAGGGAGAAGACCGCTCGGTCACTGCGCCGCTGTCATTGATTATTTCCGCGTTCGCACCGGTGCGCGATGTCAGGCAGACGCTGACAGCGCAACTGCGAACCGACGCAGGTGATACCGACCTGATCCTGCTGGACCTCGGGCTGGAGAATAATCGCCTCGCCGGTTCCGCGCTGGCACAGGTCTACAAACAGCTGGGCTCCATTCCGCCGGACCTGGACGAACCGGCCCTGCTGCAGGCGTTCTTTGCCGTGGTTCAGTCACTGAACGCGTCCGGGAAGCTGCTCGCCTATCATGATCGCTCCGATGGCGGCCTGTTCGCGTGTGTTTGCGAGATGTGTTTTGCAGGGCATTGCGGCGTATCCATCCAGCTGCAGGCGCCGGATGCGGTCGCCGCCCTGTTTGCCGAGGAACTGGGTGCCGTGATCCAGGTGCGACGCAGCGATACCGCAGAGGTGATCGCGGCACTGAATGCGGCGGGACTGGAACAGGCCACGCAGCCGATCGGCACGCTGGCAACGGATGACCGTGTGAGCTTCGTCATCAACGGGCAGACACTGCTGTCGGAAAGCCGCATCGACCTGCAGCGAGCCTGGTCAGAGACCAGCTACCGGATGCAGGCCTTGCGTGATAACCCTGCCTGTGCCCGCGAAGAATATGATGGTTTGCTGGAGACGAACGATCCGGGTATCCGGCCGCAGCCCAGCTTTGCTATCGACGAGGATGTGGCCGCACCCATGATTGCAACCGGTGTGCGTCCGCGCGTCGCGATACTCAGGGAGCAGGGGGTGAATGGCCAGGTCGAAATGGCGGCCGCTTTTCACCGTGCCGGATTTGAAGCCATTGATGTGCACATGAGTGACCTGCTGTCAGGCCGGCAGTCACTGGATGGCTTCAGGGGGATGGCGGCCTGTGGCGGGTTTTCCTACGGCGACGTGCTTGGTGCAGGACAGGGCTGGGCCAAGTCGATCCTGTTCCACAGCAAGCTGCGCGATATGTTCAGCGCCTTCTTCGAACGCCAGGACAGCTTTGCACTCGGTGTGTGCAACGGCTGCCAGATGCTGTCGTCGCTGAAAGAACTGATCCCGGGAGCGGATCACTGGCCGCGCTTTGTAAGCAATCAATCCGAACAGTTCGAGGCACGTTTCTCGCAGCTGGAGATACTGGAATCACCTGCGCTGTTTTTCGCGGGCATGCAAGGTTCGGTGCTGCCCATTGCGGTGGCACACGGAGAGGGTCGCGCGGAATTTCCCGGCAGCGCTGCTGCGGCTGATGTGATGAACAGTGGCCTGGTTGTCGTGCGCTATGTCGACGGGACTGGCGCCGTGGCCACGCGGTATCCGCAGAACCCGAATGGTTCGCCGCTCGGCATTACCGGACTGACGACCGTTGATGGCCGGGTGACCATCATGATGCCTCACCCGGAACGGGTGTTCCGTACCGTCACCCATTCCTGGCACCCGCAGGCCTGGGGTGAGGACGGGCCCTGGTTGCGCATGTTCCGCAATGCGCGGGTGTGGGTAGGCTAGGCTGCCTGCACGATGTAGCCGTGCTAATGGCGAAGCTATGGGCTAGCGCCTTGAAATCCACACCCCTTTCAGGTCCAGCTTCTGTTCCATTACCGGAATATCCGCCTTCGCACTCCGGCTGCTTTCATAGCCGGTGGCCCGGATACGGTACATGGGCTTGTCGTTGATCGTGACGGCAAAGACCTCCGCGTCGACGCCCTGTTGCTGAAACAGCGTCAGTTTTCGGTTAGCGGTTGACTCACGGGTATAGGAGGCGAGATTAATGACCCAGTCGCCTGTTCTCGCAACCGGGGTGACCGGCGGCAGGCTTTCGACGGGTTGATCCTCGCTGACTTCTGCTGCCGCACCTTGCGGCCCGGTGGCAAGTGTCTCGCTGTTTATTTCAACCCGTGCAGTGCTGGCGGCCGTTCCGGCCTGTTCGGTGATCGGGCTGTCTTTCTGCACAGTGACTGCTGCATCACTGACTGCAGACTCAATGTCAGCAACCGGCGCTTCAGCCGTCTCGCTGTGCATTTCAACCTGTGCAGTGATGATGGCCGTTTCGGCTTGCTCAGTCGGCGGGTTGTCGGTCAGCGCAGTGTCCGCTGCATCACTGACCGACACCTCGACTTCAGTCACCGGCTCCTTGACGACCGCCGCGCTGCCCATGTCAGCTGCGGCGATGACCTCGGCGGTTTCGGCAGGCGCCTGCTCCGGCAGTGCCCCTGATTGTGCCGCGAAGTCTGCCGGGGCATCGATCGGGAGCCGCTGCAGGTCTGCGTCCGGTCCTTCCATGGTCGCATCGCCACTGATCCCGGTATCGGCTGCCGCCGACACTGCGGGCGCCCTGTCCGGTGATTGCTGGCGGGCGTCATCCATCCTGTGTACGAACGGGGGCGGTGTTGTTTCAATGGCGGCGACGACCTCGTCTTGATCCTGCAGGGGATGACGGGTGTACACCGTGGTCGTGACGGACTGTTCTGTAACAATGGTCTCAATGGCGACAGAATCAATGCTGCTTGCTGTCGCCGGTGGGGGTGCTCCGCTGGTGCTATCCGCTGCCGGTGGTGTTGCGGGCGCAAGCGCAGCTACGTCTGACAACGGGCTGGTGCCAGGGTCCGCAGTCACCGGTTTGCTCGCGGCGGCAGGCAGCTGCGGCAAGGCCGCGGCCCCTGCGGCGGGTGCCGACAGCGCCTCCAGGTCAGGCGTCCGTGTGATGGGTGCTGCGCTGGCCATTTCATTGGCCGGTGCCACAGCTGCGGGTTGCCGCTGATCAGTGAAAGGCAGGGGTGGGGCTGTGGTTTCTGCCAGCTGTCGGCTTTGCGTGTGCGAGAGATAAACACCGCCAATGCCAACCAGCAGGGTGGTCAGTGCAACAAAGGCGAGCACGGACAGCAGCCGATGACCGAGGCTGCGGGCCCTGCGGCCTCCCGGGTAAATGCGCCGGGCGCTGCCTTCCCAGATACGGTTGTTGGCCTGGTGGCCGGATTCATCCCAATGTTCCCACGGGCGAGGACCGTCCGCAAAGCCGTCTGCTCCCTGCTCACGCATTTTCTGCTCGAATCTGCGCAGCGCTTCCTTACTTTCCTGTGACATGTATCAGCTATCCAGTCGTTTGTATTTAATACGGTGTGGCTGGTCCGCATCCGCGCCGAGGCGGCGTTTCCTGTCTGCTTCATAATCGGCATAATTGCCTTCGAACCAGACCACCTGGCTGTCTCCCTCGAACGCCAGTATATGGGTGGCGATCCGGTCGAGGAACCAGCGGTCGTGCGAGATCACCACGGCACAGCCCGGGAAATCCAGCAAGGCCTCCTCCAGTGCGCGCAGGGTTTCTACGTCCAGGTCGTTGGTGGGTTCGTCCAGCAACAGTACATTACCACCGCTCTTTAAAAGCTTCGCCAAGTGTACACGGTTGCGTTCGCCGCCCGACAGGTTGCCGACATGTTTCTGTTGATCCGTGCCGGAGAAATTAAAGCGCGATACGTAAGTGCGGGAATTGAGTTCATGTTTGCCAACGCTAATGACGTCCTGGCCGTCCGAGATTTCTTCCCACACCGTTTTACTCCCGTCGAGGCTGTCGCGGCTCTGGTCCACGCAGGCAATCGAGACCGTCTCGCCGATGCGCAACTCACCGCGATCCGCCTGCTCCGTACCGGTCAGCAGGCGAAACAGGGTCGTCTTGCCGGCACCGTTCGGTCCGATAACACCGACGATCCCGCCAGGTGGCAGATTGAAATTAAGATCCTCGTAGAGCAGGGTATCGCCAAAGCGTTTGCTGATGTGGTTCGCCTCGATGACCAGGTCACCCAGTCGCGGACCGGGCGGTATAAACAGCTGTTTGGTCTCGTTGCGCTGTTGCGATTCCTGCGAGGACAGTTCCTCGAAACGCGCCAGTCGCGCCTTGCTCTTGGCGTGGCGGCCCTTGGCGCCGGAGCGTACCCACTCCAGTTCGGCCTTGATCGCCTTTTGGCGGGCTGAGGCCTGTTTTTCCTCGGTCGCGAGGCGCTGTTCCTTCTGCTCCAGCCACGATGAGTAGTTGCCTTCCCAGGGGATGCCGCGTCCGCGGTCAAGTTCCAGGATCCAGCCGGCCGCATTATCGAGGAAATAGCGGTCATGGGTGACGGCGACAACCGTGCCGGGATACTCGACCAGGAAGCGTTCCAGCCAGGCGACGCTTTCCGCGTCCAGGTGGTTGGTCGGTTCATCCAGCAGCAGCATGTCGGGGTTACTGAGCAGCAGCTTGCAGAGCGCGACACGACGACGTTCACCACCGGAGAGCGTGCTGACGTCGGCATCCCAGGGTGGCAGGCGCAGGGCATCGGCAGCGATTTCCAGTTTGCGGTCCAGTTCCCAGCCACCGAGGGCATCGATGGCGTCCTGTAACTTGCCCTGTTCTTCCAGCAGGGCATTCATTTCATCATCGCTCATGGGTTCGGCAAAGCGGTCGCTGATTTCATTGAAGCGATCCAGCAGGGTCTTTGCTTCACCCAGCCCATCTTCAATGTTTCCGCGGACATCCTTGCCCGGGTCCAGCGCCGGTTCCTGCGGCAGGTAGCCGACATTGATACCGGGTTGTGCGCGGGCTTCACCCTCGATGTCCGCGTCCACCCCCGCCATGATGCGCAGCAGGGTGGATTTTCCGGAACCATTCAGGCCAAGTACACCGATCTTGGCACCGGGAAAAAAAGACAGGGAAATATTGTCAAGAATTCTGCGTTTGGGCGGAACAACCTTGCCCACCTGGTTCATGGTATATACGTACTGCGCCATTAAATTTTGTACCCTGGGTCGTGTGCGTCAGGACGCACATTATAGGCGTCGCTTTCTGGCGGGCAACCTGCATGGCCCGGACGCATAATGCGAGCCGGCAAACTCCGAGTATCTGAATGAAAAATGCATAATAACTATATGAAATATAATAAAAAATATTTACGATGAAGCCGGATACGCCATGCGTCTATGTCGGTGATGAGCTTGCCCGCTACGGCTTCGGCGAGGGGCATCCTTTCGGTCCTGACCGGCTGGGTGCCTTCTGGCAGCAGGCGTGCGCCGTCGGGCTGGATCGGCAGGTGCGGCAGTGCGCGCCGGTGTCGGTTGAGCGGGCGGTGATCGAGCGTTTTCATACCCCGGACTATGTCGAGACCGTCATCCGGCAATCGGCAACCGGGGAGGGCTACCTGGATTGCGGTGACACGCCGGCGTTTCCGGGAATCTATGAGTCGGCCTGTTATGTCGTTGGCAGTGTGCTGGATGCGATCGAACGCATACTCGACGGCGACGGCCGTCAGGCGTTCGTACCGATTGCCGGCCTGCACCACGCTCGCCGTGACCGGGCGGCCGGGTTTTGTGTGTTCAATGACTGCGGCATCGCCATTGAGACACTGCGCAGGCAGCACGGCTTGCAGCGTATTGCCTATGTCGATATCGATGCCCATCACGGCGATGGCGTGTTCTACAGCTTTGAACAGGATCCGGACCTGAGTTTTGCCGATCTGCATGAAGATGGCCGCTATCTGTACCCCGGTACCGGGCGTGAGACCGAAACCGGCGCGGGTGTGGCGCGCGGCACCAAGCTGAATATCCCCATGGAACCGGGTGCCGACGATGCGGCGTTCCTCGAGGCATGGGAGCGGGTCGAGGCATTTATCGATGCGGCGCGGCCGGAGTTTATCCTGTTTCAGTGTGGCGCGGACAGCATCGCCGGCGATCCGATCACGCACCTGCGCTACACTCCCGCGGCACACCGCTACGCCACACAACAGTTGCTGCGACTCGCCAGACGGCACTGCGCTGGACGCCTGCTGGCCATGGGGGGTGGCGGCTACAACCGCGGCAACCTGGCACTGGCCTGGACGGCGGTTGTGCAGGTACTGGTGTCGGGCTGATGGCGCCCTGTACTCCGGCAACTCCACAGGATTCTGTTCGCATGCCCCGGACAGATCGGCTATTATCGAGCGCCGCCCGAATGCGGGATATTTCCAGTCCACTTCATAAGGTTATATCTAATGTTTGATAAAGATATGCACATTGCCGGTTACGACGAGGAGCTCTGGAGTGCGCTGCAGGGCGAGCGTCAGCGGCAGGAAGATCACATCGAACTGATCGCATCCGAGAACTACGCCAGTCCGAGGGTGCTGGAGGCGCAGGGCTCGGTGCTGACCAATAAATATGCCGAGGGTTATCCCGGCAAGCGCTATTACGGTGGCTGTGAGTATGTGGACGTTGCCGAACAACTGGCCATCGACCGCGCCAGGGCGCTGTTCAAGGCCGATTATGCCAATGTGCAAGCGCACTCCGGCTCGCAGGCCAATGCGGCGGTTTATCTGGCGCTGCTACAGCCGGGTGATACCATCCTGGGCATGAGTCTCGATGCCGGCGGGCATTTGACCCACGGATCGAAAGTTAACTTTTCGGGCAAGATTTTCAATGCCATCCAGTACGGGCTGGATACCGCAACCGGCGCCATTGATTACGATCAGGTCGAGGCGCTGGCTCGGGAGCACCGGCCGAAGATGGTGGTCGCGGGTTTTTCCGCCTACTCATTACAGGCCGACTGGCAGCGCTTTCGTGAGATTGCCGACAGTGTCGGTGCCTGGCTGCTGGTCGATATGGCACATGTGGCGGGACTGGTCGCTGCCGGTATCTACCCGAGCCCGGTGAATATTGCCGATGTGACCACCACCACCACGCATAAGACGCTGCGCGGACCACGTGGCGGCCTGATCCTGGCGCGCGCCAACGCCGAGGTTGAAAAGAAGCTCAACTCCATGATCTTTCCCGGCATCCAGGGGGGGCCGTTGATGCACGTGATCGCCGCCAAGGCGGTTGCCCTGAAGGAGGCAATGGAACCGTCCTTCAGGGAGTATCAGCAGCAGGTGTTGAATAATGCGCGCGCCATGGTCGCGGTGATGCTGTCGCGTGGCTACAAGGTGGTATCGGGCGGCACCGACGACCACCTGTTCCTGGTGGACCTGATCGACAAGGGTATTACCGGCAAACAGGCGGATGCGGCACTGGATGCGGCCAATATTACCGTCAACAAGAATGCCGTACCGAACGATCCGCAATCACCGTTTGTCACCAGTGGTATCCGTGTCGGCACACCGGCAATCACGACGCGTGGCTGTGGCGAGGCGGAGGCGCGCGAGCTCGCCGGCTGGATGTGTGACGTGATGGACGATGTAGACAATCAGGAGACGATTTCGAGCGTACGCGGCAAGGTGCTTGATCTGTGCAAACGTTTCCCCGTTTATGCACCGCGTTAAGCCGGACTGAAGCAGACGCCATGTATTGCCCCTTTTGCGGAAAACAGGACACCAAGGTCATCGATTCGCGGCTGGCCAGCGAGGGTGCACAGGTGCGGCGTCGGCGTGAGTGCCTCGACTGCGGGGAGCGGTTCACGACCTTTGAATCCCCCGAACTGGTCATGCCGCGTATTATCAAGGGCAGTGGCGCGCGTGAGCCCTTCGATGAAGGCAAGCTCGTGGCAGGCATGATGCGTGCACTGGAAAAGCGTCCGGTGGAGTCCGAGCGCGTGGATGCGGCGATCATGCGGTTACAGCAGCGCCTGCGCGCCAGCGGTGAACGCGAAATCGCCTCCCGGCAACTGGGCGAGTGGGTGGTGAACGAGTTGCGCCAGCTGGACCAGGTGGCCTTTGTGCGCTTCGCGTCGGTGTACCGCAGTTTTGAAGATGTGAACGAGTTTCGAGAAGAAATCGAACGACTGGAAAAGGAACCGACCGCGGAAGATACCCGCAACCAGATTTCGCTGCTGCCGGATGACTAGCGACGCGGGCAGGATCAGGGCATCCCGTGAGACGTACACGGTATAACCGGCCGTAGCGGTTACCTTGCGGCTATTTGAAAATGACCCCTGCATCCGATCACCTCTACATGGCACGCGCCCTGCGTCTGGCAGAACGCGGCCTGTTGACGACTGACCCAAACCCGCGCGTCGGCTGCGTGCTGGTCAAGGCAGAGGAAATCGTCGGTGAAGGCTGGCATGAACGTGCGGGTGAACCGCATGCCGAGATCCATGCCCTGCAGCAGGCCGGTGCGCTGGCTGCCGGGGCCACCGCCTATGTGACACTGGAACCCTGTTGTCACCACGGCCGGACCCCGCCCTGCACACAGGCGTTGATCAGTGCCGGCATTGCGCGGGTGGTCGCTGCGATGGAAGACCCGAATCCACAAGTGGCCGGCAAGGGTCTCGCGGCACTGCGACAGGCCGGTATCGACACCAGCAGTGGTGTGCTGGCCGCAGAATCGGCACAGCTGAATGCCGGCTTCGTCATGCGCATGCGGCACGGACGCCCCCGGGTTCGCTGCAAGCTGGCGATGAGTATTGATGGACGCACGGCGATGGCAAGTGGCGAAAGCCGCTGGATCACCGGCGCCGCGGCGCGGCGCGATGTGCACCGCCTGCGGGCACGCAGTTCAGCCCTTATGACCGGGGTCGAAACCGTGCTGGCCGATGATCCGTCGCTGACAGCGCGCCCCGATGACCAGGCGGTGGAGGCCATCCGGCAGCCACTGCGTGTCATTCTGGACAGCCGTTTGCGTACACCGCCAGATGCGAAGCTGCTGGGGCTGCCCGGTAGCACACTGGTGTTGACCGCGGTGGCAGATGCTGAAAAAAAGGCACGGCTACTGCAGCCGGGTGTCGAAATTGTCACGCTGCCGTCGCAGGGCAGGCGTGTGGATTTGACGGCAGTTCTGCACTACCTGGGGACCCGGGAGGTGAACGAGGTACATCTCGAGGCCGGTGCGACCCTGTGCGGTGCACTGCTGTATGCCGGCCTGCTCGACGAGTTGGTCATCTACATGGCGCCGCACCTGATGGGCGATATGGGGCGCGGCCTGTTTGCCCTGCCTGGGCTGGTGTCCATGGACCAGAGGGTACCCTTGTCGATCAGTGATATCCGGGCAGTCGGCGAGGACTGGCGAATCACGGCTACCGTAGCGAATAAAACAACAGTGTAGGTGCGCTGTCCCCGTCGCGACCGGGTTATCTCAGTTCTTGTATCGCACCGGGGACGGCGCTCCTGCAAAATATACAGGGAGTCAGGGAAATATAGATGTTTACAGGAATCATACAGGCTGTCGGTCGAATCGCTGCACTGCAACCACGGGACGGTGATCTGCGGCTGGTGATCAACACCGGCTCGTTGCCAATGGAGGATGTGAATCCTGGCGACAGTATCGCTGTGAGCGGTGTATGCCTCACCGTGGTTGATAAAATGTCCGACGGTTTCAGTGCCGACGTCTCCGGTGAAACGCTGCGTTGCACCCTGATCGGTTCACTCGCGGTGAGTGATGCCGTGAACCTGGAAAAGGCACTGACGCTGGAGACCCGCCTCGGTGGTCATCTGGTCAGCGGTCATGTGGATGGTATCGGTAGCGTCACGGCCCGCAAACAAGACAGTCGCTCTGTGCGGTTCACGGTGCGGGCGCCGGCACAGCTGGCCCGTTATATCGCCGTGAAGGGTTCGATATGTGTCGACGGTGTCAGCCTGACAGTGAACGCGGTTGATGGCGCGGACTTTGAATTGAATATTGTGCCGCACACCCTTGCTGCAACCACCCTGCACGCGTGTCGACCTGGCCATCAGGTCAATCTGGAAGTAGACCTCGTGGCGCGTTACCTGGAACGCTTGCTGCTGGGCGATGCGGCATCCCGGTCGGGCACCGGCGGGGACATTACCCGTGCCATGCTCGAGTCCTGTGGATTTTCGGGGAAGTGATCAGCGTATGATAGCAGGGCAAGGTCGCCAGCCGATCCGCAAGCGTATTCGGGCTGCCGGAGCGGGAAAGGGATTACGCAGCAACACGCTATAGAGTGTACGCAGAAATAAATTATGTCATTTAACAGCACCGAAGAAATAATCCAGGACATTCGTGCCGGTCGCATGGTCATTCTCATGGATGACGAGGATCGTGAGAATGAGGGTGACCTGGTGATGGCGGCCAGCCATGTACGTCCCGAGGATATTAATTTTATGGCCAGTCATGGCCGTGGCTTGATCTGCCTGACGCTGACCCGTGATCGCTGTGAGCAACTGGCATTGCCGCTGATGGTGCAGAGCAATGCATCATTGCATGCAACCAATTTCACTGTTTCCATCGAGGCGGCGGAAGGTGTCACCACCGGTATCTCGGCACAGGACCGTGCGCGTACCATCCAGGCCGCCGTTGCAGTCGACGCACGGCCAGCGGACATCGTGCAGCCGGGACATATCTTCCCGCTGATGGCGCAGCCCGGCGGGGTGCTGACGCGTGCCGGGCATACCGAGGCCGGTTGTGACCTGGCCCGTCTCGCGGGGCTGGAAGCCGCGTCTGTCATTGTCGAGATTCTCAAGCAGGACGGCAGTATGGCGCGTCGCCCGGATCTCGAGCGTTATGCAAAAGAGCACGGTCTCAAGATTGGCACGATCGAGGACCTGATCCGTTACCGCATCGAAAATGAAAAGACCGTTGAGCATGTCGCCGAAACAGAGCTGGCGACCGAGCACGGCAATTTCCGTTTGCATGCCTATCTGGATTCCATCGACGCTGCCATACACCTGGCGCTGGTAATGGGTGAGATACGTCCGGAGCAACCGACGCTGGTGCGTGTGCAACTGCAAAACACGCTGAGTGACCTGGTGGACATCAAGCAGAAGGGTGAGCACTGGCCCCTGCGCCAGGCACTGCAGCGGGTGGCGCAGGAAGGTCACGGTGTAGTGGTTATCCTGCGTCCGAGCGAGCCTGCGAATGCGCTGCTGGATCAGATTAGGGCGTATCATATGCCGGACCAGACGCAGCAGGATGTACCACCCGACCAGCCGACGGAGTTGCGGACCTACGGAATCGGTGCGCAGATCATTGCTGATCTGGGTGTGCAGAAAATGCGGGTGCTGAGTGCCCCGAAGATTGTGCACGGTATTGCCGGCTTCGGTCTTGAAGTGGTTGAGTATGTGTCGTAATCCGGTTTCCGGCTGGCCTGGCGGGCGTACTGATTCTTGCCGACTGCGTCGCGCCTGCAGGAAGGCGCAAAGGTGTCGATGCTGGAATAGCCGTGCTTTGTTTGAATTTAATCCGGGAATAATCACATGAGTGACATAGCGACAGTAGAGGGTGAACTGGTGGTGCGTGACGCGCGTATCGCCTTGCTGGTTTCGCGGTTCAACAGTTTTGTTGTCGAGAGCCTGCTCGAGGGTGCGCTGGATACCTTGAGGCGCCACGGTGCAGATGAACGTGATCTGCAGATTATCCGTGTGCCGGGCGCCTACGAGATGCCGATTGCGGCACAGCGGCTGGCGGCAAGCAAACGATTCGATGCCATCATCGCGCTGGGGGCGGTGATTCGCGGTGGCACTCCGCATTTTGAGTACGTTGCCGGTGAGTGCACCAAGGGCCTGTCCAGCGTTTCATTGAAGTACGATATTCCGGTTGCGTTCGGTGTGCTGACCGTTGACTCCATCGAGCAGGCGATTGAACGCGCCGGTACCAAGGCCGGTAACAAGGGTGCCGAGGCAGCCCTGTCGTGCATCGAAATGATCAACCTGCTACGTAGTCTGGAAGGCTAGTGGGGCATCCGGCCGTAATGAATTTTTCAGCGCATGAACGTGCCCGTGCCCGGCGTTATGCGATGCAGGCACTGTACCAGTGGGATTTGTCGGGTACGGATCTGCCGCTGATTCGCCGCCAGTTCCTGGAGGCCGAGGATTTCTCCAGGACGGATAAAAAGTACTTTATTGAGTTGCTTAGCAAGTTACCGCAGAAGGTTGATATCATTGATGAAAATATATCAAATTACCTCGATCGGCCGATTGGACAACTGGACCCTGTAGAGCGTGCCGTGCTGCGGCTGGCCGTCTACGAGTTGTTGTATCGTCCCGATATTCCGTACCGGGTCAGCATCAATGAAGCCGTGCAACTCACCAAAAAGTTCGGTGCCGAGCAGGGCCATGCCTACGTCAACGGGGTACTGGACAAGGCGGCGCATACGCTGCGCGCGGCTGAATGCAACAAGGCGGGCAAGCAACCTGCCGGCCGCTAAGCAGGGATGTCCGCCAGCGAATTCGAGATCATCCGCCGTTTTTTCAAACGGCAGCAGCCACCACGGGATGACGTGATTATCGGCATCGGTGATGATGCGGCCCTGCTGCGTGTGCCGGCTGACAGTGAACTGGCCGTGTGTATGGACACCCTGGTGGCCGGCGTTCATTTCCCTGTGTCCACCCCGGCAGCGGCCATCGGACACAAGGCACTGGCGGTGAATCTGAGTGATCTTGCCGCGATGGGCGCCACCCCGGCATGGGCGACCCTGTCTCTGACACTGCCTGAGAGTGACCCCGTCTGGCTGGACAATTTTTCACAGGGATTTTTTCATCTGGCTGAACGCCATGGCGTCCGGCTCGTTGGCGGCGACACCACGCGCGGGCCATTGTCCGTGACCGTGCAGGCTCACGGCTTTGTCCCTGCGGGATGTGCGTTGCGGCGACAGGGTGCGCAACCCGGCGACCGTATTTATACAACCGGCACACTCGGTGATGCGGGGCTTGCCCTGCAGTTGGGCGATCCGGCGGACCAGGCGCTGAGACGGCGGCTCGATTTCCCGGAACCGCGCGTCGACGCGGGGCTTGTGCTGCGTGACTATGCCACTGCGGCCATCGATATCTCTGATGGCTTGCTGGCCGACCTCGGGCATTTGCTGGAAACAGATGGCGCGGGAATGGCTATGGGGGCGTCCATCAATATTGACGCGCTGCCACGGTCCGCTGCTTTTACAAAGACATTGCAACAACCGGACCTTGCGCATCGGGACCTGTTCTACGCACTGCCGTTGTCGGCGGGTGATGATTATGAATTGTGTTTTACCGTGCCGCCGTATGCCTGCGAGGAGATGGTCGCCGCGCTGTCAAATAAAGCCGTCGCCTGTACGGCGATCGGCATCATCGAGCGGCAGCCCGGGATCCGTTGCCGGAAGGCGAACGGCAAGGTGTATCACCCGGCCACTGACGGTTATCAGCACTTCGGGGGCGCTGGCGGTGGCTGAGAAACTGTCCCCGGTTTTGCTAAGGCACCCGCTGGATTTTCTGGCGCTGGGTTTTGGCAGCGGACTGGTACCGACGGCGCCGGGTACGGCGGGTACCGTGGTGGCGATTCCCGTTTACCTGCTGCTGCAGCCGTTGTCAGTGCCTGTATATATTGCGCTGGTTGCGGCACTGTTCATTGCCGGCATTCCCGTCTGCGCACACACCGCACGGCGCATGGGTGTGCATGATCACCCGGCCATTGTCTGGGACGAGATCGTTGGCTACCTGGTGACCATGACATTTGCACCGCCCGGCGGGTTATGGATGGCTGCCGGTTTTGTGTTGTTTCGTCTGTTTGATATTGCCAAACCCTGGCCCATACGACTGCTTGACCGCAGCGTCGGTGGCGGCTTCGGTATCATGGCAGACGATCTGCTGGCGGGGATTGCCGCCGCCGCGGTGTTGCAGTTGCTGGTGATGTAACTACCCTTCTGATAAATCTTTTGCCGGTTGATACCCCTGCAGGAGCCGCATACCCGGCGTGTTTCCGGGCATTAAAAACAATCGCGGCGGGGGCTCCGCTCCTACAATTGATTCAGGACGGGTTGCAGCCAGCGCTGATAAAGGCTGTCGGCGACTCGTCGTGCCGCGCTGATTCTTTCTGTTAACCCTTCCGTCATTTGTGCGGCCGACTGCACGCTTGCCGTGACCACCTGCAGTTCATCCTGATAGAGCGCTGCCCATTCATGCACCATGGGTGCGGTCATTTCAGCATGACACTGCAGTGCGAGGGTGTTGCCCATGGCAAATGCCTGGTGTGCGCAGTGGTCACTTTCAAGGATGAGTTCGGCGCCCTCGGGTACTGAAAACGTTTCCCCGTGCCAATGAAACAGGGTTGGCTCGTCAGGCAGGTCGCGCAACCAGTCCGCAGCGGCAGTGGTAGCGACCTTGCGTACCGGGTACCAGCCGATTTCCTTGACGGGATTGGCAGTCACAGTCCCTCCCAGCGCCCTGGAAATCAGTTGTCCACCCAGGCAATGTCCAAGGATCGGCAGCCCCTTCTCCTGTGCCATGCGGATCAATGCCAGTTCCTGTTCTATCCAGGGCAGGGAATCGTTGACACTCATGGGGCCACCCATGAAGACCAGCCCGGCACTGTCTTCAACCGTAGCGGGGACGGCATCGCTGCAATCGATCCTGATGATTCGATAGGGGATGGCCTGCCGATCAAGCACCTCGGCCAGGTAACCGGGTCCTTCACAGCTGATGTGGCGAAATATGGTGACAGGTCTCATAATCGTTTTGCAAACTCCCGCAGGATGAAATCATGCCATTATCCAGATATCTGCCGTGTCTCCTAGCACTGGCAATTTCCCTGTACCAGGGTGCCGTGTTTGCCGCGATGGATGTACGTGTCGTTGGCCTGTTCACAGACCGTGCCGTGCTGCTTATTGACGGTCAGCAGCGCCTGCTGAAAGTAGGGCAGAGCAGCCCCGAAGGAGTCAGGCTGCTGTCGGCCAGCAGTGAATCGGCCCTGCTGCTGATCGATGGCGAGGAGGTTAGTGCCCGTCTGGATGGTCGTGTGAGCGCAGCAAAACGCCCGGTTGCCGACCAGGAGGTGCAGGTCTGGCGCAATACTACCGGCATGTACACGACGGTTGGCAGTATTAACGGATTACCGGTGTCCTTTCTGCTGGATACCGGTGCCACTCAGGTCGCAATGAATGCAAGCCAGGCGCGGCGGCTGGGCATTGACTTCCATGTCATCGGCACACCTGCCGAGGTGACGACCGCCTCCGGTGTTGAACGGGCCTGGTTGGTGTTGCTGGATTCAGTGAAGGTCGGCGAACTGGAGGTGCGTAATGTGCCTGCCGTGGTGCTGGAAGGCGCGCAGCCAAAGGTGACCCTGCTGGGTATGTCCTATCTGGGACGAATGGAGATCAGCAATGATGGCCATCTGATGACCCTGAGGAAGAAGTATTGATCGTGAGTGATATCTTTATTTGATAGTTGTACGCTGTTGCTATAACTGATTGTTTCCTTGGTTTGCTGCTTTAAAAACACCTCAGGAGTTTTTAACCACCTGTTTCGCCCGTTCGGGCGAGGTACTTTCTCTTGGGCGCCCAAGAGAAAGTACCCAAAGAGAAGGGCGACCCGGTGCACTCATCGGCTGCGCCGATGCCCTGCGTTCCTC
>Ga0210065_1000013_pt1 | contig 66213 bp, 54 predicted proteins | sample Muzzi_PWB_D1_FD_185533 | JGI IMG/M metagenome (GOLD analysis project Ga0210065, IMG submission 185533) | Wetland microbial communities from San Francisco Bay, California, USA, that impact long-term carbon sequestration - Muzzi_PWB_D1 (SPAdes) | ecosystem: Environmental > Aquatic > Marine >... | reverse complement strand
GGCCCAGCACGGAAAGGGACCCCTGCCACAAACGCGTGGGGTCCGCCAGATGGGGCCGGCCCTTCTCGTGGCAGATAACCTTGGCGTCGGGCCACCGCCTCAGCACCGCTGCGGTACAGCCCCCGTGATCCAGATGGATGTGGGTCAGCAGAATGAAATCCAGACGGGATACGCCCAGGCCCTCCAGCCGCGCGATCAGATGAGGAGCGGTCGACGGGGGCCCCGGATCGACGATGAAGACGAGGTCCTCACCGATGGAGACCCAGCAGCTGATGAAGCGCCGCTGGCCCGGCAGGTCCTGGTCCAGGTCGATCAGGTGCAGGCGCGTGGCCGGGACCAAGGGATCACCGGGCCAGATCGTTGAAGCGGGTGTACTGCTTGTGGAAGTGCAGATCGAACTGGCCGATGGGGCCGTTCCTCTGCTTCCCGACGATCATCGTGGCCATGTTCTGCACGGTTTCATCGTCGGGTTTGTAGACCTCTTCGCGGAAGATGAACAGCACCACGTCGGCATCCTGCTCGATGGCGCCCGATTCCCTCAGGTCGCTCAGCATGGGCCGGTGGTCACCGCGGGCCTCCACCCCTCGCGACAGCTGGCTCAGGGCCAGGACCGGCACCCCCAGGTCCTTGGCCATGCCCTTCAGGTTACGGCTGATCGCCGAGATCTCCTGCTGCCGGTTTTCGACCCGGCCCGGCGAGCTCATCAGCTGCAGGTAGTCGATGATGATCAGGCCCAGGCCGTGCTGCTGCTTGAGCCGGCGGGCCTTGGATTTCATCTCCAGCACCGAGATGCCGCTGTTGTCGTCGATGTAGATGGGCGCCTGGGACAATTCCTCGCAGGCCTGGGTCAGCCGAGGCCAGTCCTCGGCCCGCAGCTTGCCGCGGCGCAGGTCGTGAAGGTTGAAGGACCCGCTGCTGCCCAGCATGCGCATCACCAGCTGCTCGCGCGACATCTCCAGGCTGAAGATGCCCACGCCCACGTTTTCGGTCGTGGCCACGTTGTAGGCCAGGTTCAGCGCGAAGCTCGTCTTGCCCATGGAGGGCCGGGCGGCCAGGATGATCAGGTCCGAGGGCTGCAGGCCGCCGGTCTTGCGGTCCATTTCCTTGAATCCCGTGCGCAGGCCGGTCACGTCGTCCGCGTTCTGGAACGCCTCCTCGATCGACTTGAAGGTCCCCGGCACGATCCGATCGACGCCTTCGAAGCCGCCGACCCGGGTCTCCTCGCTGATGTCGTAGATCCTGCCCTGGGCACGGTCGAGGATCTTGGCCGCCTCGTCGGAACCCTCGAAGGCTTCGGCGGCGATGTTGTTCGAAACGGTGATCAGGTTGCGCAGGACCGATTTTTCGCGGACGATGCCCGCGTGATACAGGACGTTGGCGGCGGTGCCCATCATGCCGGCCAGGTCGATCAGGAAGTCCATCCCGCCGACGATCTCCATCAGGTCCTTGTCCTTGAAGGCCTTCTGCTGCGCCTTGTCCAGGAACTGGTCCGAGGATTTCTGCAGGGTGTCCGACACGGTGATGGGATCGATGGCCTGGTCGTTTTCGTAGAGGCTGCACATGGCCCGGAAGATGAGCTGGTGCTCGAGACGGTAGAAGTCCGGAAAATCGATCTTTTCGCGGGCCAGCCCCACGGCCTCCTTGTCGACCATGGCGGCGCCGAGCACGGCCTGCTCGGCTTCCTCGCTGAAAGGAAGCTGGCGGCCGCCGGCCAGGCGGTCATAACCATACACGGACTTTCCGGGACGGCTTTCGCCGGGCCCGCTGGGCTGCTGCTGGACTTCCAAGACCTCTCCTGATACCGGAACGGATTTTGTTGATTTCGGTCCGGGCGCAAGGCTCGCTCCGGGTTTTCCAATTTATCACGTCTGTAGGCCTAACCCTACCTCTGCCTCGGTGCCCCCGCCACTATCCTGTGGATAATCGGGGGAAAACCCGGGGATGGACCGGCCGTGGCCGGGGAGAAACCCGGGGACAATCCGGAAATACAGTGGAAAACCCAAGCGCCCGCAGGGATAATCCCGCCTGACCAAGTCGCAAATCCTTTGCCCAGAGTGGCCCGGTTATCCCCAGGGTCGGGGATAACTTTTGGCGCCCCGGGAAGTGAGCCGCCGCCAACCATGTCCGAATCCGACCGCCACCAGCAGTCCCTGGCCACGATCCTGGCCGCGATCCTGGCCGCCGAGCGCCCGGTCCGCGCCTGGGTGACCGGGAGCCAGATCCCCTGGCACGATCCCGAATTCAGCCGCCGGATGCTGGACGTCCACCTGGACCCGTCAACCCACATGGCCAGCCGCAGCGTGGATGTCATCGGCCGGCACCTCGATTGGCTGGTCTCCCAGGTGGCCCCCAACTCCGGGCCCGGCAGCCGCATCCTGGACGTGGGGTGCGGGCCCGGCCTCTACTGTCACGAACTGGCCCGTCGCGGCTTCCCGGCCACGGGCTTCGACTTCGCGCCGGCGCCGCTGAACTGGGCCAGATCCGTCACGCAGGCCGAAAAACTGGACTGCACCTTCCTGGAGGCCGACCTGACGGCCCTTCCCGGGGATTTTTCCGCCCAGGTTGGACAAGTCGACGCGGTCACCTTCTGGTTCGGAGAATTCCACAGCTTCCGGCCTGAACAGGCGGCCGACTTCCTGCCCCGGCTGGCGGACTGCCTCAAGCCAGGCGGCCTGTTTGTCCTGGAGTACCAGCCCTGGGACATCTTCGTCGAGGAGGACAGCACCATGTGGTCGGCTCCCGACAAATCCGTCTTCTGCGACGAGCCCCACCTGTGGCTTCAGGAGTTTTTCTGGGACGCGGCCGCCCGCGCCGAGGTCCATGTCCACTGGATCATTGAGCAGAAATCGGGTAACCTGAAGCGGTACATCCAGTGCCATCAGGGTTGGCCGGATGGGGAACTGATCGAACTGCTGGCCCGGGCGGGCCTGGTCGATCCGGTCCATTTTCCACCGATCACGGGAATCGACGAACAATTCGAGTTTCCCGTACTGGTGACCAGAAAGGCATAGCCCCGGGGCGGCAAGAATACATGGTTTTCTCCCATATCAAAAACCCGCCGACCATGCCGCGCCGCCATGCGTAACCCGCGCCGCCTCATTCCCCTGCTGCTTGGCCTGGCCATTTTCCTGGCCTTCACCCTGGCTCCCGAACTTCCCAGCACCGTGGACCCCGCCGGCCGGCTGGTCCCCCTTTCCCACGAGGGCAAGGCCGCCCTGGGCCTGTTCCTTCTGGCGGGCATCTGGTGGGTCTTCGAGGTTTTCCCCGTCGGCGTCACGGCCATCGCCATCGGCATCATCCAGTCATTCTGGATGATCCGTGATACCCGCGTGGCCCTGACGGACTTCATGGATCCCTCGGTCTGGTTCATCTTCGGCTCGCTGATGGTCGGCGCCGCCTTCGCGCGCACGGGACTGACCCGCAGGCTGGCTTTCCTGATGCTCACCAGGATCCCCGAAAAGACCAGCATCATCTACCTGGGCGTGTTTTCCATCACCGCGACCCTGACCCTGTTCATGGCCCATACCGCGGTGGCGGCGGCCATCTTTCCCATGCTGATGATCATCCATCACCTGTACGAACCCACCGGCCGGCCCACCCGTTTCGGCAAGGGGCTGTACATCGGCATGGCCTGGACCGCGGGCGCCGGCAGCATCATCACCCTGCTGGGCGCGGCCCGCGGGGCGGTCGCCATCGGGTTTTTCAAGGAGCTGACCGGCCAGGACATCTCCTTCTTCACCATCACCCACTTCATGCTTCCCCTGGGCGTGCTGATGGTGATTCTGCTGTGGGCCTACGTGACCCTGGTGTTCCGGCCGGAAAAAAAGGAACTGCCGGGGCTGCGGGCCCGGGCGCAGAGCCAGTTCCAACAGCTGGGACCGGTGTCCCGCAAGGAGATCGCCACGGTGGTCATCGTCCTGGCGATGGTGCTGGTGCTGACCGTCCGCAGCTTCGTGCCGGCCTTGGGCCCGGTCCACAAGAGCGCGGTCATCCTCACGGCCGCCCTGCTGTTTTTCCTGCTGAACATTTTGTCGATCAAGGACCTCGAGGAAGTGCCCTGGAACGTGGTGCTTCTGTTCGGAGGGGCGATGAGCATCGGCTTCTGCCTGTGGCAGACCGGCGCCGCGGAATGGATGGCCATCGGCTGGCTGTCGCTCCTGGACAGCGCCCCCTGGCTGGTCTTCATCATGGGCGTGACGTTTTTCGTGCTGATCATGACCAACTTCATCATGAACGTGGCGGCCATCGCCATCACCCTGCCGGTGGCCCTGGTCATGGCCCCGTACGTCGGGGTCGAGCCCGAGGTGATCATGTTCACCGCCCTGGCCGCGGCCGGCATGCCGTTCATGCTGCTGGTCGGCGCGGCCCCCAACGCCATCGCCTTCGAGAGTCACCAGTTCACCGCCCGCGAGTTTTTCCTCTACGGAATACCCGCCAGCGCCATCCTGATGGTCGTCATCGGTTTGTTCGTCTGGAAGATCTGGCCCTGGATGGGCATGCCGATCCTGCTGTAGATGTCATCGCCCGCGCGGATCAGCCCTCGCCCTGCATTTCCAGCAAGGGGTTCCCGCCCAAACCCTCGAACAAGGATTGGGGACTAGGCAGCTCGGGAAGGACCAGGACCTTGTCCCGCAGGTCGGCCTCCAGGTCCGGCTTGTCAAAACCCACCAACAGGACCCGACACTTATCGGCGACCGCCCGCCTGACCAGGGCCAGGCACCGCGGGCTCAGGCTGACATGGCGATCGGAAACCAGCAGAAGGGCAAAAGTGGGAGAATCAAGGGCGGTTTCGGCCCCGGCCAGGCCGGTCACCCGGACGACGTTGAATCGGCCGGAAAGATAGGCGCCCAGATCACCGCCCAGCGGGCCGCTTTCCGAGAGGATGATGATACGGGGCTTGTTTTCCCCTGGGTTTTCCATCGGCGCCATGGCTCATCCACACATTCCCCGGGTTGGAAAAACAGGGGGAACCGGTTGGGTGCGGAATGACTCTCGCCCAGCGCCATCCGCTCCGTTCCCGGTTCCCACCAATCGACCGTGCGACCCCCCAAAAAAAACCTTATACCCTACAGGAATCCATTCTGAACCATGGTTTTATCATCGCTCAGGGACACGGCCCCCACCGGCTTCGGGCCAGCCGCCCGCCATCACCATGTCCCCCTGGCTGGGCGGCGAACCCGAAAAGGAATTGCCCCGCTCAACGCAATTCCCCGGATGCAGGCAATCTTCCCTCCCCCTCTATTTGGCAACTACCGTGCCGAAACAAGAAAAATGATCATCAAATATAATTGACTGTAATTAAATAGGTTGTATCGATTTGAGAGTGAAAATATGTGTCAACTTGGATCCGATAGAAACATAAATGTGGCACCAAACCGGAGTGTTTTTTCTATATTGTTTTATTTCAACAAGTTAAACATGAAACAAAAAAGATGCACCTAGGTCAGGTGCCGAACAATGTATTTTTCAGGATTGAAAATCGGTGGAGCGAAGTCCCAGTTCCCTCATTTTCCGCTGGAAGGCCTGGCGACTCATACCGCTCAGTTCCGCGGCCCGGGTGACGTTGCCGCCCGTTTCGGTCAGGCGCCCGGCCAGATAGCGGGTTTCCCATTCGCGCACCATCCGGTCCTTGGCCTCGCCGAAGGGGGCCGGACCCTGGACGAAGCCGCCGCCCTGCCCGAACATGTCCCCGATTCCGATCATGCCCCCGGTGCAGTTGATCACCGCCCGTTCGACATAGTTCCTCAATTGACGCACGTTGCCGGGCCAGGATTCCTCCATCAATCGCGCTTCCACCGCGGGTGAAAAACCCTCGATCTGCCGGCGCATGCCCGGAAGAAGGCCGGCCAGGAAGTGGCGGGCCAGAGGCAGGATGTCCCCCGGACGTTCCCGCAGGGGCACCAGGTGGATCCGGTAGATGTTCAGCCTGTAGAAAAGCTCGGACCGGAATTCGCCCCTGGCGATGGCGTCCTCCAGGTCCTTGCTGGTGGCCGCCAGGATCCGGGTGTCGACGTTGTGGTCCTGATTGTCCCCCAGGCGGGTATAGACTTTTTCCCCCAGGACGCGCAGCAGTTTGACCTGGAAAGGCAGGGGGCTCTCCCCGATTTCGTCCAGGAACAGGGTGCCGCCGGTGGCCAGTTCGAACTTGCCAACCCGCAGCTTGTCCGCCCCGGTGAAGGCCCCCCTGGTGTGGCCGAAAATCTCGGATTCGATGATGTCCGCGGGCACCGCGCCGCAGTTGATGCCCACGAAGGGCCCCTCGCGGCGCTCGCTGTGGGCGTGGATGCGCCGGGCGACCATCTCCTTGCCGGTGCCCGATTCCCCGGTGATCAACACCGTGGTTTCGGTGCCGGCGACCTGGTCCACGGTTTCCAGCAGGCGGAGGGTCAGACCGTCCCCGGCGACGAACGAGCCCGTCAGGCGTCCCAGTTCATCCCGCTGGGCCTGAATCTGCCGCAATCTCTGCGATGAGGCCAGCGCCTTGTCCAGCAGGTTGACCAGTTCGGGCAGATCGGCCGGTTTGGCGATGTAGTGGAAGGCGCCCATCTTCATGGCCCGTACCACGGTGGTCAGACTCTGGCTGCCCGAAAGCATGATCACCGACGGCGGATTGTCCCGGGCCCGGATTCTTTCCAGGATCTCCAGACCGCTCATGCCCTCGTCGCCGAAATCCACGTCCAGCAGGATGGCGTCCGGCTCCACCTGCTCCAGCATGTCCAGGGCGCTGGAGCCGCTGTGGGCCATGGAGACATGGAACTTTCCGCCGAGCACCGCTTCCAGGTCGGCGCAGTATTCTCGGTCGTCATCGATCAGGAATAGTCTGGGACGACCGGGCATGTCACCGGCCCTCCACGGCCAGAGCCTCGACCAGGGCGGCCAGGCGGCGCACATCGTTCCAGGTGTCCCTCTTCCAGGCGGGATTGCGCAGCAGGGCCGCCGGATGGTAGGTCGCCATCACGGGGATGCCCTCGTAGAAATGAACCGATTCCCGCAGCCGTTTGAGCGAGGCGTCGGTGCCCAGCAGGGTCTGGGCGGCCACCCGCCCGAGGCAGCAGATGACTTTGGGGTCGAGGATGGCCAGCTGGCGCTTCAGATGGGGTTCACAGGTGGCCACTTCCCCGGCCTGGGGGTCGCGGTTGTTCGGCGGCCGGCATTTGAGGATGTTGCAGATGAACACGTCATCCCGGCGGTAACCTATCGCCCCGAGAATCTTGGTCAGCAGCTGCCCGCTGGCGCCCACGAAGGGTTCGCCCTGAAGATCCTCGTCCCGGCCGGGGGCCTCGCCCACGAAAACGACATCGGCGGCGGGATTACCCGAACCGAAGACCACCGAATGCCGCGTTTCGTGAAGGGAGCAGGCCGTGCAAGGCATGACTTCGGCGCGCAGGGCGGCCAGGGCCTTTTCCTTTTCGGCGGCAGGGACCGGCGCCGACGACCGGGCAGGCTGCCCCTGGATCAGGGCCAGGGCACCGTCCACGAACTCGCGGCAAACGACCAGGAAGGGATCGTCCTCCACGACATCGGCGTTGGCCGGCGGCGGGGGGGCCGCCGTCGCTTCGACTACTGTCGCTTCGGCCTCATGCGCTCCGGGAACCGCCAGGAACCACTCCATCCCGGCCGCCTCGTTCTGGCGCACCCAGGTCAGCAAATCGCCGATAATCTGGTTCCGGTCATCGTGGTCGGTACTCATGAGGTCGGAATTCTTTCTGCGGGACTATCGCTCGGCGGCGGCCAACTGCGCCAGGATCTCCCCTGCCAGGATTTCCTTGGGCAGGGACTCGCTCGCCCAGATGATACCACCCGAACCGATCAATGTGACCCGGTGATTTGCGGAACCGAATCCCGAACCCGCGGCCGTGGGGTCATTGGCCAGGATGTAGTCCATGCCCTTGGCTTCGCGCTTGGCCTGGGCCCGGTTTATCACATCCTCGGTTTCGAGGGCGAATCCGACCACCTTCAGACCGGCGGTCGCGTGCTGGGGGACCGTTTCGGCCAGGATGTCGGGATTGCGGGACATGGCCAGGGACCAGCCGTCGCCCAGCACGTCCTTCTTCAGTTTTCCGGGGGTATAGGTGGCCGGTTTGAAATCCGCCACGGCGGCGGACATGATCAGCCAGTCATCGCCGCTGTCGAGCGAGGCGGCCACCGCCTGGGCCATTTCCGCGGCTGTCTCCACGGCCACGAAACCCACCAGGCCCCGCGGAGGGGTCAGGCCCACCGGGCCCGAAACGAGGGTCACCGACGCGCCCTGGGCCACCGACGCGGCGGCCAGGGCATAACCCATGGCCCCGGTCGACCGGTTGGCCACGTAGCGAACCGGGTCGATGGGCTCGCGGGTGGGGCCGGCGGTGACCAGAACCCTCTTTCCAACCCAAAAACCCGCAGGGACGGGTGCCGGAGCCGGCGCGGCGATCGTCGGCACGGTGGCGGCCAGATCCTTGACCGCGGCCAGGATTTCCTCGGGTTCGGACATGCGACCTTCATCCACCGTGCCGCAGGCCAGCCAGCCCGAGCCCGGGCCCACGAAGTGGACGCCGCGCGCGGCGAGGATTTCGCGATTGGCCACCGAAGCCGGATGGCGCCACATGTTGTCGTTCATCGCCGGAGCCATCAGCACCGGGCCGGGAAAGGCCAGCAGCATGGTCGAGACGATTTCGTCGGCGATCCCTTGGGCGGCCTTGGCCATGGTGTTGGCGGTGGCCGGCGCGACGACCACCAAATCGGCCCAGCGGGCGTACTCGATGTGATCCAGGGCGTCGCTCTGCCGCTCGCCCCACAGGTCGGTGGCCACCGCGTGGCCGGTCAGGACCTGAAGGGTCATGGGCGTGACGAAACGGGTGGCGGCCTCGGTCATCGCCACCTTCACGGAAAAGCCCGCCTGCAGCAGCAGGCGGGCCAGGAAACAACTCTTGTAGGCGGCGATACCGCCGGTGACCATCAGCAGGACGCGGGGACTAGCTTGAGCCGGGGCAGCCATGGGCTAGTCCCCGCCTTCCTCTTCTTCCCTCTCCAGGCGGATCTGCCGGGCGCGAACCTTGAGGTCGTAGTATTCGACCTTGCCGGCGATCAGACGATCCACGGCCAGGGTGGTGATCTTGCCGGGCAGGCTCACGTTGTACATGCGGGCCCGGTCATTCAGGCGGCGCGCCTCGAGGGCGGCGACCTTGATGGCCTCGAACTTGTTGGGGATCAGCTTGGTAACCTGTTGGCGCGGAATATAAGTCATGCGGGCTTCCTCACGGATTATGGATAAACCAATCCATCGCGTTTTTCAGCAACCGATGAACGATAACCTATTTCCGTGGATTTGCAATGAAAAATCCCTCAAAGGGCCTCATCCGGCTCCAAAGGCAGGGTTTTGAGGATGTCGCTGCGGCATTCCTCGGCCGCGATCACGGCCCGCATCCTGGCCACGGCCGCCGTCAGATCGTCATTGACGATCCAGTAGCGGTAACGGGAGGCGAATTCCACCTCGCGGCGGGCGGTTTTCAGCCGTTTGGCGATGACCGCCGGATCATCGGTGGCCCGCGAGGTCAACCGGCGCTCCAGTTCCTGCCAGGAAGGGGGGAAAAGGAAGACCGACACCAGTCCCGACCCGTACTGGTCGAGGACCTGGACCCCGCCCTGCACGTCGATGTCCAGCACGGGGATTTTTCCGGCTTGGGCCATCGCTTCGAGACCGCTGCGGCGGGTGCCGTAACGATTGCCGTGGACCCGGGCCCACTCGACAAACGCGCTTTCGGTCAACAGGCGATCGAAGGCGGCATCGTCCACGAAGTCGTAGTCCCGCCCATCGACTTCGCCATCGCGCATGGGACGCGTGGTCGTCGACACCGAAAAGGCCAGGCGCGGGTCGCCGGCCATCAACTCGCCGATGAAACTGCTCTTGCCGGCCCCCGAAGGCCCTGTGATCAGGACGATCATGCCTACTCCAGGTTCTGGATCTGTTCACGCATGGATTCGACTTCCTCCTTCATGGCGATCACCGCCTGGGTGATGTCCATCAGGCTGGTCTTCGAGCCCATGGTGTTCACCTCCCGGTGCATTTCCTGCAGCAGGAAATTCAACCGTTTGGCGACCTGTCCCCCGCTGTCCAGGGCGGCGTGGTAGTGGCCGATGTGGATGCCCAGCCTCTCGCATTCCTCGTTGATGTTGGCCTTGTCCGCCAGCATGGCCACTTCCTGGGCCAGACGCTGGGGGTCGACCTGGTCGGCCAGGATCTTCGCCAGTCTTTCCTCGATGCGGGTCTGGATTTCGGCCGCGGCCAGGGGCGCCAGCTTCTGCACCGCCTCCAGCTGGACCGAAAGGGTTTTCAGGCGGGTCCGCATTTCGTCCACCAGGGCCTGGCCTTCGGCCCGTTTCATGTCCATCAGTTGGGCGTGGGCCCCGGTCAGGGCCTCCAGCAGGGCCGCGCGCAGGTCATCGGCCGCAAGATCCGGTTCCTCGGCCCGGAAAAGGTCGGGCACGCTCAGCAGGTGCTTCAGCTTCACCGGCTGGGGCTCGCCGGTCACCTTGGCCAGGGCTTCGGCCGCCTGCCGGACCATGGCCATGCCCTGGGCCAGCTTTTCGGGGTCCAGGCCGGCGTCCTCGGGGTCCCGGGCCACCTGCAGTGTGGCCGAGACACTGACGCGGCCACGGGCCACGTTGTCCTTCAGGAACTTGCGGATGTCCCCTTCGAGCACGGCCAGCGTGTTGGGCAGTTTCAGACTCACGTCCAGGAAGCGGTGGTTCACCGAACGCAATTCGATCGTCACGGTGATGGGGCCGACGGATCCTTCGCCGTTTCCATATCCTGTCATGCTGAGCATGTGGGTCCTCTCCTGGGGAATGAGCGGGCGCCCGTCGCGATGCGCGGGCGTCCCTGTCCATGATCGTGCCCGAAGTTTAGGCCAGCGGCACCATCCGGGCAAGGGATACCGCCGCCCGTTTCCTGATCGATATTGTCAGAAGCGGTTCTTCCACCTACTATGTGGCCACCTGGATCCCCGCCAACACCTGACAGGAAAGGATACCGTCATGAAGAACACGGGCCGGGTATTTTTGATCGCCCTGCTGGTCCTGACAGCCACCGGGGCCCTCGCCGAGGGCAACAACCGGTACGGCGTCCGCGCCGGCTACACCGACTGGGATGGCCTTCAACAGGCCCACGTCGGGTTGACCGCCTATCTGGGCGAACTGTGGCCCAATATCGAATTCATTCCCAACGTCGAGTTCGGTTTTGGCGACAACACCTTCATCACGACCGTCAATGGGGACGTGGTTTATTTCTTCACCGAAATGGTGAGCTATCCCTGGGGGCTTTACGGCGGAGGGTCCCTGTCCTTCAACATCGTCGACCCCGATGTCGGGGACACCCAGACCGACCTGGGGCTCAGCGGCCTGGTCGGGACCACCTACACCCTGGCCAACCGGCACAAGGCCATGGCCGAATTCCGGTTCGGCATCCTCGACAGCCCCACCTTCAAAATCACCTTCGGGTACACGCTCTTTTGAGCGGCTCGTGACGTGAAGGACAACCGCCCCTGGACCGACCCCGCCACCCTCGCCGACCAACTGGCGGCCTGGCGGACCCGTTGGGCAGGGCGGTCCCTTTTCCGGGTCACCGCCGGGGAGATGTGGATCCACCTGGGACTGACGGGCGATTCCCGTCCCGGCATCCTGCTGACCAGCCTGCCGGGCGCCGCGCTGGTCCTGGACCGGGAGGGCCCCCTGCCGCGGCCCATCGGGGCGGCCCTGCCCGTGGTCCGCAACCATCCCCTGAACCAGCTGCTGGCTGCCGCCGAATTCGAGTCCTGCGGGATGTTTCCCGGCGACCTGGCGGCGGCCTTCCGTTTCGCCCGCCCCGGGGAAGGCCCCCTTTATCTCATCCACCAGATGTTCGGGGCCCGCGGGAACACCGTTCTTCTGGATGACCGGGCCCGGCTCCTGTGGGCCCGGCACCGGCCGCCGCATTCGTTGCTGGCCGCGGTGCCGCCCCGGGACGTCTGGGTCCAGGGGACCCCCGAGGCCGCGACCGACATCTCGCCAGGGGCCCTGGGGCGTTTGACCTCCGTCCTGCTGGACATGACCCTGGGGGACGCCCGCGGGCGGCTGGACCGCCGTCTGAGGACCGCCCGACGCCTGGTGGACAATCTGTCCCGCGATTTCGCCAGCGCCGACCAGGGGGACCTGTACCGCCGCAAGGCCGAAGCCCTGGCCGTCCACCTCCATGAACTTCCGGCGGGGATCGAGACCGTGACCCTGAACGACCCGCGGGACGGCACCGACCTGGACATCGCGCTGGATCCGGCCCGGTCCCCGGCGGCCAACATGGAGGCCTGGTTCCGCAAGGCCCGCAAGGCGGACAAGGGCAGGGACGTCATCTTCGGCAGGCTGACCGACGCCCGCGTAAATTCGCAGGTCCTGGAGGATGCGGCCCAGGGTCTGGAGGGAATGGAAGCCGATCCCGCGCCCCCCCTCGAGCGACTGGCCCGGGTGCAGACCTGGCTGGCCGAACACGCCGACCTGATCCCGCAAAAATCAAAACCGGGCCCCGCGGGGCGTTACGGTCCCGAAGAACCCGCCCGTCCTTTCCGGCGCTACCTGGTGGATGGCAAATGGGAAGTCTGGGTCGGCCGCAACAACAAGGAAAACGACGAGCTGACCCACCGGGCCGCGCACAGCCGCGACATCTGGCTGCACGCCCAGGGCGTTTCGGGCAGCCATGTGATCCTGCGCACCGGCGGCAAGCCGGAAACGGTGCCGCGGCCGGTCCTGGAAAAAGCCGCCGCGCTGGCCGCGTTGAACTGCAAGGCCCGGAACTCCGAGCTGGTTCCGGTGATCTACACCGAACGCCGGTACGTACGCAAGCCGCGGAAGGCCCCGCCGGGCACGGCGGTCTGTCTGAGGGAAAAAAGCTTGTTCGTGACACCGGGAGCGGCGCCCGGCGTGGTCAGTATCTGAGGCTCAATCGGGGTACTTTGCCCGCACGGCTAACAACTGGTCGGGATCCTCGAAAAAGATGTCGACCAGTTCGGGGTCGAATTGCCGACCCGCCGACTCCCTGATCGTCTTTTCCGTCTCCTCGTGGGTCCAGGCTTTCTTGTAGACGCGTTCACTGGTCAGGGCGTCGTACACGTCGCTGACACAGAGAATGCGCGCCGCCAGCGGAATGTCCCGGCCCTTCAGGCCGCGGGGATATCCCGTGCCGTCCCACCACTCGTGGTGACTGTTGGCCACGTCCACGCCCATGGCGATCATGGAAAAATCGCCGAAGTTCTTGCGCAGCCCGTCCAGGAGTTCCGCGCCGATCAGGGTGTGGGACTTCATGATCTCGAATTCCGCCTCGGTCAGTTTGCCGGGCTTCAGCAGGATGGAATCCGGGATGCCGACCTTGCCCACATCGTGGAGGGCCGCGGCGCGGGCGATGGTCTCGATGAAGGAAAGGTTCACGTCCTGGTAGCCCGGCCGGCCCACCAACCGTTCGGCCAGCAAGCGGGAATACTCGCAGATGCGGTTCAGGTGCCCGCCGATATGGGTGTCGCGGATTTCGGCAAGCAGGGCCATGCCGCGGATCACCGCGTCGCGGCTCTGGCTCAATTCCCCCACCAGCCGGATGTTCTCCAGCGAGTAGGACATCTGATCGACCAGCATGCTGCACATGCCGATTTCCTGGGCGTCGAAGGTGCCGGAATCGAAACTGCCGAAGTCGAAAACCCCGACCGGGCCGCTGTTGGAAATGATGGGCAGCACCAGGTTGTCGACCACCCGGTCGCTCAGGGACCGCACCCCTTCCCTGGTTCCCAGATCGTCAACATGGACCAGGTATTCCTCGTTGAAGGACTGCGCGTGGATGCTCCCGGGATCCTTCAGGGAAATACGCAGTCCCGCGGGAACATCGTCGTATCCCACGGAGCCCTTCAGGACCAGCTCGTTCCGGACTTCGTCCAGCAGGAACAGGGCACAGGCGTCACACCCGAGCACCTTCCAGACCCCGCTCACGACCTCGTCATAGGACGATTCGTTGACGGTCATGCAGACCAGACGCGCATTGAATGCCTGCAGGGCCTGCAGCCGGTCAAGCCCCGGGCCATTGCCGACCTGGGTCCTATTGGACTTGATGCTCGATACGTACGCCATGGTCTTCTATCGTTCCGAAAGGGCGATTGAACGTAGGATTATAACCAATGATCGGCTGTAAGATGGCTGGCTGTAGGATTATTGAGCGCTTGGTGCCGGCCGGAAGGCTTTCTGCATTGGCCTGATTCGAATAATCCGCAGGAACGAGGACATTTCGAATCAGGCCAATGCAGAAAGCCTTCCGGCCTTACCGCAACCGCTCAATCTCCTCCAGCAGAACATCTTCCAGCTCATCCTTGGAAATATTGCGGTGCAGCTCGCCCTTGCGGTAGATGGCGACCTTCGTCCGGCCGGCGGCGATGCCCAGATCGGCGGCCTTGGCTTCGCCCGGGCCATTGACGATGCAGCCCATGACGGAAATGACACGGTCAGCGGGCAGATCGCGGGCCAATTCCTCCACGCGGGAGGCCAGCGCGACGACGTCGACCTCGACGCGGCCGCAGGTGGGGCAGGCGACCACCCGGGCGTAGCCCGCGCGAAGGCCCAGGGACTGAAGCATGTGGAAAGCGGCGGTGACCTCGTGGACGGGGTCGTCGGCCAGGGAGATACGCACGGTGTCCCCGATGCCCTCGCTCAGCAGGACGGACATGGCCGAAATCGAAATGGCCGTTCCGGCCAACAAGGTGCCGGCTTCGGTGACGCCCAGGTGCTGGGGGATGTCGCTGATGGCGGCGAAGCGGCGGCAGGCGTCGATGACCTCACCCGGATTACTGCTCTTGAGGCTGACCGCCACCTCGTGAAAGCCCACGGCGGCCAGGGTTTCGATCTCGTCGACCGCGCTCTGGACCAGGGCGCCTGCGGGATCGGTTTTGGCCATCTCCTCGTAACGGCGGTGCAGGCTGCCCTTGTTCACCCCGATCCGGATGGGCACCCCCTTGTCGGCGGCCGCGGCGGCCACCTCGCGCACGTATTCCTTGCGGCCGATGTTGCCGGGATTGATGCGAAGCTTGGCGATGCCCGCCTCCAGCGCGGCCAGGGCCAGCTTGTGGTCGTAGTGGATGTCCGCCACCAGGGGCACATTCACGTTGGCCTTGATCCAGGGCAGGGCCTTGGCAGCCGCCTCGTCGTTGACCGTGACGCGCACGAACTCGGCCCCGGCGGTGGCCAGTTCCTTCACCTGCTGGATGGTGGCCTCGGAGTCGCCGGTCTTGGTCGTGGTCATGCTCTGCACGCGCACCGGCGCGTCGCCGCCGACGGTGACCCCGCCGACGGAAATCTGCCGCGTGGCTTTGCGCGGCGCGCAGACGGGTCGGGAACCCGTATCCTGGGAGTTGCTCATCTAATCATCCTCGAGGGCGGGGCCGGCCACACGGATGTCGCCTCGGCGGACCGTCACGCCCGTCTGGTCAAGGTACTCCAGCATGGGGATGCCCAGTTTTCGGGTCAACCCGCTCACTTCCCGGAAGGTGGCAAAGGCCATTTCCCCTTCCAGGGCAAAATGCGCGCGAAGCTTCTCGAGAAGATCCCGCCACGCTTCGAACGCCACAATGTAATCGTTGTTGATGGACACGGCATACCCGTGGTCCACGAGATGCCGCAGGACTTCGGGGGCCTTGAAATCCTTCAGGGCCGGATCGGAGGCCGCGCTCCTGAAAACAGGGGACTCCGCCGCCCAGTTGTCCAGCCCGGGCCAGTCCAGGCCGAAGGCCCGCAGCTCGGCCACCGCGTCGGTCAGCGCCGCAGATAGCGATGGGCCGGGTTCGGGACCACCGGCCGACGGTCCGATACGATCATCCACCACGACCCAGGGCGCCTCGTCCTGCAGGGCGTTCACGATCTGATTCCATTCGCCGGCACCGCCCTTGAACTTGCAGCGCCGGCGGGCCTCCTCTTTCGGGATCCCGGTCCTGAGGGGAAATTTTGCCGCGTAATCGGTGACCAGTTCGGCGATTTTCCCGGAAAGATCCCCGACCAGCTGGCGGTGGTAGTACCGTTTGCCGATCAGGACGGCTTCGGGGTCGTCATCCTGGTCCGGGGCTTCACTCGTCGGCAGGCCCACGTACCCGGCCTCCCTGAGATTCTGGCGGAACAACTCGGCGGGGTCGCCGGTCTCCATGACCTCCAGCATCTCCAGAGCCTTGTCCTCGAATCTCTTGTGCGGCCGGGGCGACGGGTCGAGCACCACGCCCCCGGCAATGCTGGTCACCGGCGAGTAGAAACGAAGGACCAGCCGGTCGTCCCGCATGGCCACCAGTTCGTCCTCGAGGTGGAGCTGGGCCAGCCCCGTTCGCGGGCCGCCGTCGCCCCCCAGTTCCTTCTCGTCCAGAAGGACGATCCGGCCCAGGACCTCCCGGCCCGCGTGATGGATGTGCAGCCGCTGCCGGTTCTTGATGACGCCCTGGTAGTGGCTCATCATGTTCGCGCGGATATCCAGGCGCCGGGTGGGCCGGGCCGCGCCGGCCGCGGTGATCTGGAATCCGCGGGCGATCTCATCCTTCTTGATGCCGTGCAGGGCCAAAGCCAGCCGCTGGCCCGAGGCCCCCCGGGAGGCCTTTTTCCCATGGACCTGGACTTCGCGCACCCGGACCGCCGCGGCGCCCGGCTGCACCTCCAGCCTGTCGCCCACCTGGACGGTCCCGCCCCAGCAGGTGCCGGTGACCACGACCCCCGCTCCGGGCAGGGTGAAGATGCGGTCCACCGGCAGCCGGAAGGCGCCTTCCTCGGCCCGGGCCGGCAGCGCCAGGGCCTCGGCCTTCAGGGCCGCCTTCAGTTCGTCCAGCCCCGTGCCCTTGTGGGCCGAAACCGGGACGATGGGTTTCCCCTCCAGGAAGGTGCCCTCGACCAGTTCCATGGCTTCTTCGCTGGCGATGGCGATGAAATCCTCGTCCACCATGTCGATCTTGGTGATGACCACGACCCCGCTCTGCACCCCCAGCGAATCGAGGATCTCCAGGTGCTCCACCGTCTGCGGCATGACGCTTTCGTCCGCGGCGATCACCAGGAAAGCCAGGTCGACCCCGCCGGCGCCGGACACCATCTGCTTGACGAACTTCTCGTGGCCGGGCATGTCCACCACGCCCAGCAGCACACCGTCGCCCAGGTCGAACTCGGCAAAGCCCAGCTCGATGCTGATGCCGCGTTCGCGCTCTTCCTTCAGGCGGTCGGTGTTGGTGCCGGTCAGGGCGGTGATCAGCGCGGTCTTGCCGTGGTCCACGTGGCCGGCGGCGCCCAGGATGTAGTGGCGATCAGTCATGCGGTCCCGGCGCTCCCTTCAGTCCGGTTCCCCAGAAGGCTTGCCCCCCGAAATCGAACCGCGCCTTCAGATGAAAATAGGCCCCCGACATGGAATCGAAGGCGGGACCCGGGGTCAGGGTCAGGACTCCCTCGTCCGCCGTCCCTAGGCCCCGCAATACAACCTGGTTTTCCCCTTGTTCCACCGTCACCTCCGTCCAGAGGACCTCCGGCGATCCCGGCCGGACCAACCGCATGCCGTCCTGGAGCACTTCCACCATCCAGAAGGGCTCGTTTCCGTGGGCCCGGTACCGGAAACCGGAAAAATCGAAATCGCACCGGAACCCTTCCAGGCCGGCGTAGATAACCTCGCGGATAGCGACCGCTCCGGCGTATTCGGCGCCGAAACCGTCGGACGGGGGCGGGCCCGAATCACCCAGGGCGGCCACGAAAATCGGCGTGTCCCCCGTTTTCCCGGGAACGAGCATTTCATAGACCGATTTCAGGACTCCGGTCCGGTCCGATACCCAGAGCGGTTCCTGTCCACCGCAGGGAACAAGTTCCCGGACTTCGTGGCCGAAGCGGGACATTCCCCGGATCAGCTCTCCGCCGGATTTCCCGGGGTCCGCCTTTTTCGTATCTGTCCCGCCGCCGCATCCAGTCCCAAGGACCATCAACAGGATCACCGTTGCCCATACCAGAATTTGTTTCATGTCCGCGGGACCCCCCTACCGAAAAAACCCAACCATACCGGCCCCCGTTCCCGGAAGCCTCCCGTCGCCGGGCGTTCATTGACCTCGGATTTGCCCGGGTGGTAGGATACCCCATACCGTCAGGTAAACGCCACGTGAAAGGGCCCACCGGTTTGTCGGACCGCCGCACCCTTGGAATTCCCGGACAGCGTCTTGCAGAAGGAACTCCCGATCCGGGTCGTCCCACGCACGGCCACCCGTACCTCCGCCAGGCCAGAAACGAGTCATGAATGAGCCGCACGCCCCTCGACCTCCTGAAATCCGTTTTCGGCTACGACGCCTTCCGGGGACGCCAGGAAGAGGTGATCGACCACGTCACCGGCGGCGGCGACGCCCTGCTGCTGGCCCCCACCGGAGGCGGCAAGAGCCTCTGCTACCAGATTCCCTCCCTGTTGAGAGATGGCCCGGGAATCGTCATTTCGCCCCTGATCGCGTTGATGCAGGACCAGGTGGCCGCCTTGCGGCCGTTGGGTGTGCGGGCCGCCTTCCTCAATTCCTCCCTCTCCCAGGGAGACCAGCTCGAAGTCGCCGCCAGGTTGAGAAACGGGGAGATCGATCTGCTGTACCTGGCCCCCGAGCGTCTGGTCCGGGAAGACACCCTGGATCTTCTGGCCGAGGCGCGACCGGCGGTCATCGCCATCGACGAGGCCCACTGCGTCAGCCAGTGGGGACACGATTTCCGCCCGGAGTACCTGCAGCTTGACATCCTCCCCGAACGCTTCCCCGAGGTGCCGCGGCTGGCCTGCACCGCCACGGCCGACGACCGCACCAGGGTCGAGATCATCACCAGGCTGAAGCTGGAGTCCGGGAAGGTGTTCGCCACCGGTTTCGACCGCCCCAACATCCGCTACCTGGTGACCGAACGCCGCGGCGGCACCGCCGGGATCCTGAGGTTCATCCGCAACGAGTACCCGGGGCAGGCCGGCATCGTCTATTGCCTGTCACGGAACAAGACCGACAAGGTCGCCGCCGCCCTGGAGGCCGCCGGCCTGACCGCCCTGCCCTATCACGCGGGGCTGCCGGACAGGGTGCGCGCCGCCAACCAGAACCGCTTCCTGAACGAGGACGGCGTCGTGATGGTCGCCACCATCGCCTTCGGCATGGGCATCGACAAACCCGACGTGCGTTTCGTCATCCACAGCGACATGCCCGCCGGCCTGGAAGCCTACTACCAGGAAACCGGCCGCGCCGGCCGTGACGGATTGCCGTCCACCGCGCTGCTGACCTACGGACTGCAGGATGTGGTCCTGCGCCGCCGGATGCTGGAGAACTCCGATGCCGACGACATGCACAAGCGGATCGAACGCCAACGCCTGGACACCATGCTGGCCTGGTGCGAACTGGTCACCTGCCGCCGGCAGGCCCTGCTGCGGCATTTCGGCGACGAACTGGCCGAGCCCTGCGGCAACTGCGACATCTGTCTCATGCCGCCGGAGACCTTCGACGCCACCGTCGCCGCCCAGAAGCTGCTGTCGTGCGTGGCGCGCACCGGACAGAGGTTCGGAGCCAATTACGTGATCGACGTGCTGCTGGGCAGCGATCAGGAGCGCATCTTCCGCTTTGGACACGACTCCCTGAGCACCTACGGCATCGGGACGGAACTGGACCGGAACGAATGGCGTGCGGTGCTGCGGCAGTTGCTGGCCAGGGGCATCCTGACCACCGACGCCGAAGGCATCGGCTCCCTGGTCCTGACCGACGCCTCCCGGGCCGTGCTCAACGGGGAGGTGGCCCTGGAATTGCGGAAAAACCCGCTGCGGGGACCGGAAAGCCGGAGAAAAGCCGCCAAAAAATCCGTGCCCGCGGCCCTGCTGGCCGCCGACGGGGCCCTGGCCGACCCCGGGGCTGCCGCCCTGTTCGACCGGTTACGGGACCTGCGCCTGAAACTGGCCAGGGAGGCCGAGGTGCCCCCTTATGTCGTCTTTCACGACAAGACCCTGGCGGCCATGGCGGCCCTGCGGCCCCGCGACGAGGCGGCATTGCTGGCGATCAGCGGGGTGGGAAATGCCAAGCTGGAAAGGTGGGGCGCGGCCTTCCTGGCCGTTCTGGCCGGGGATCCCGAAACGGGCGAAGCCTAGGCTGCCGGGCGGAACGTCCTTTCGCCCTAACTTTTTATCCTGCGTATCTTCGCCCCCAGCGACGCCAGGCGCTCTTCGATCCGTTCGTAGCCCCGGTCGATGTGGTAGACACGGTTGACGGTGGTCGTCCCTTCGGCCGCGCAGCCGGCGATCACCAGGGCCGCCGAGGCCCGCAGGTCCGTCGCCATCACCTGGGCCCCCTGCAGCCCTTCCACGCCGAAGATCGTCGCGCGCGCGCCGTCCAGGCGGATGTCCGCGCCCAGCCGCTGCAGTTCGGCCACATGGGTGAATCGGTCGCTGTAGATGGTTTCGGTGAGGAAGCTGGTGCCGTCGGCCACGCAGCATGCGGCCATGACCTGGGCCTGCATGTCCGTCGGAAAACCCGGATAGGGGCGGGTGACCACTTCGACAGCCCGCGGGCGCCCGGTCGCCTCGATGGTCAGCAGGTCGCCATCGGGAGTTATTTCACACCCCATGTCCTGCAGGACCGAGGTCAGGGGGTTCAAGTGGTCGGGATTGACACCCACCAGCGTCACCCGGCCCGTGGTGAGGGCCACGCCGGCCATGAAAGTGCCGGCCTCGATCCGGTCGGCCATGACCCGGTGCTTCAGCGGGGCGATTTCCCCCACGCCGGTCACCCTGAGGGTGGTCGTGCCGATGCCCTCGATGCGGGCTCCGGCCGCGACCAGGGCCGTGACCAGTTGAGTCACCTCGGGCTCCACCGCGCAGTTCTCCAGAACGGTCGCTCCCGAAGCCTTCACCGCCGCCATCAGGACGTTGCAGGTTCCCCCCACCGACGACGGCTCGAACCGGAACCGCCCACCTTTCAGCCCGCCCGGCGCCTTGCCCAGGATGTAGCCTTCGTCGAGTTCGATTTCCGCCCCGAGGGCTTCCATCCCCTCCAGATGGAGGTTCACCGGACGCGGCCCCCAGGCGCAGCCCCCGGGCAGGGAAACCCGGGCCTGGCCCAGGGAGGTCAGCAGCGGCCCCAGGACGTAGATGCTCGCCCGCATCTTGCGCACCAGGTCATAGGGGGCTTCGTGGGAATCCAGGCCGGTGGTGTCGATGGTCAGGTGATGGTCTTCAAAACGGCAGCGCGCGCCCAGTCCCTCGAGGATGGTCATGAAGAACCGGACATCCTGCAGGTCGGGCACGTTGGAAATATCCGATTCCCCGCGCGCCAGCAGGGCGGCGGCCATCAGGGGCAGCACGGCGTTCTTGGCCCCGCCGACGGCGAGTTCCCCCTCCAGGGGGGTCGGGCCCTGGATCTCGAATTTATCCATGGTTGTCCTCCGGCTCCTTCCAGCGGGCGGTGACCACCCGGTCCCGGTCGGCGTAATCCCTGATCACCCTGATGTCCTGCAATCCGGACGCGGCGAAGATATCCTCCACATCCTGCCCCTGATCGTCGCCGATTTCCACTGCTACATGTCCCCCCGGCCTCAGCCAGTGTCCCACCGACGAGGCCAGGGCCCGGTAGAACACCAGACCGTCCGGTCCACCGTCCAGGGCCTCCACGGGATCGTGGTCGGCCACCTCGGCGGCCAACCGCGGAATGTCCCCGGCGCGGACATAGGGCGGATTGCTGACCACGAGGTCGACCTGACCCTTGAGATATGACGGCACCGGGTCGAAACGGTTGCCCTTGAAAAGGTGCACGCGGGGTTCGGCGCCCAGGGTGTGGGCATTGTGGGCGGTCAGCTTGATCGCCGCGGGATTGATGTCCGTGGCGTAAACCGTCAGTCGCGGAATCTCCAGGGCCAGGGACACGCCGATGATCCCGGTCCCGCACCCGATTTCCACCGCCACGGGGGCCAGCAGGCGCCGGTCCGGCGGGGCCAGCAGGGCCGACGCCTCCTCGACCAGCCGTTCGGTCTCGGGCCGGGGTATGAAGACCCCCGGCTCGACCTTGAACACCCGCGAGTAGAATTCGGTCTCGCCCAGGATCTGCTGCAGCGGCTCCCCGCCCGCGCGGCGGCGCACCAGTTCGCGGTACCGTTCGAGTTCGGCCCCCAGGACGGGTCGGTCATGTTGGCAAAAGAGTTCGATGCGGGCGAGGCCCAGCACATCCGCCAGCAGGCGCTCGGCGTTGAGCTTGGCCGAGGTGATCCCCTTGCCTTCCAGATAGCCTCCGGTTACCTGGATCAGCTCCCGGACGGTCATGAGCCGCGGGTGGCGGCCAGCGCCTCCTCGCGCCGGTAGGCCAGGATGGCGTCCACGACATCATCGAGATCGCCGGCCATGATGGCGTCCAGGCTGTGGACGGTCAGGCCGATGCGGTGATCGGTGACCCGGCTCTGGGGAAAGTTGTAGGTGCGGATCTTGGCGCTGCGGTCGCCCGTGCCCACCTGGCTCTTGCGTTCGGCGGCGATTTCCGCCTCCTGCTCCATGATGGCCTTCTCCAGCAGTCGCGATCGCAGCACCCCCATGGCCTTGGCCTTGTTCTTGTGCTGCGACTTTTCGTCCTGGCACTGCACCACCACGCCGGTCGGGACGTGGGTGATGCGCACCGCGCTGTCGGTGGTGTTGACCGACTGTCCGCCCGGCCCCTGGGCCCGGTAGACGTCGATGCGCAGATCCTCGGCCTTGATGTCGATGTCCACTTCCTCGGCCTCGGGCAGCACGGCCACCGTCACGGCCGAGGTGTGGATACGCCCCTGGCTCTCGGTGGACGGCACCCGCTGCACCCGGTGCACGCCGCTTTCCCAGCGGAGCATGCCGAAGGCGCCCTCCCCGCGCACGGCGTAGATCACTTCCTTGAAGCCTCCCGCGGCGCCCTCGGTCGCGTCGATCATCTCGGTCTTCCACCCCTGCTTCTCGGCGTAACGCAGGTACATCCGGGAGATTTCCTCGGCGAAGAGGGCGGCCTCGTCCCCGCCGGTACCGGCGCGAACTTCCAGGATGGCGTCCCGATCATCGTTGGGGTCGTGGGGCAGCAAGGCGGTTTCAAGTTTCTCGGCGGCGGCTTCGAGTTTCGGCTCGATTGCGACGAGCTCCTCCCGGATCATCTCCAGGACCTCGGGGTCCTTCTCGGTCTTGAGAAGCCTGTGGTTTTCATCCACCTGCTCCTCGAGGCTGAACCACTTCTCGCCGATCTCCAGCTGCTTGCGCACCCGGGAATGCTCCCGGGTCAGTTTCATGTATTCGTTCTGGTCCTTGAGGGCCTCGGGGTCGGACAGCTTCTCGCCCAGCTCGGCGTACTTCTTCCGCAGGGTCAAAACGTTGGCTTTCAAGCCGTCGCTCCTTCTGTGGCCACGCCGGGGTCGGCGGGCAGATCAAAATAGGTCCGCTCGCGGAAATCATCCCCTTCGGGTGTCAGGACGGCCTTGAGGGCCGCCATGCTCACGGTCAGCTGGTCGTCGTCCGGTTCGCTGGTGGTGATCTTCTGCATCATCAGCCCGGGGAAGATGAACGGCTTGATCAGCCACGACTTGGCGAATTTCCCCGACAGCTTGATGGCTTCGTAGGCCAATCCGCCGATCAGCGGGACAAACGCCAAACGCTGCAGGCGGTCGGCCACGGTTTCCGGCCGGCCCAGGAAGGAAAAGACCACGATCGAGATCAGCATCACGAAAAACAGGAAACTGGTGCCACAACGCGGGTGCAGGGTGGTGAAGGGCCGGGCGCCGCCGGCATCCAGGGGGCGGCCGTTTTCGAACGCGTGGATGCTCTTGTGCTCCGCCCCGTGGTACTCGAAGACCCGCGCCATGTCCGGCAGCTTGCTCACGCCCCACAGGTAGAGCACGAACATGAGCACCCGGAACAATCCGTCCACCAGGTTCCACACCAGGCTGCCTTCGCCCTCGGCCACGACCAGATCCGTCAGCAGGATGGGCACGTAGAAGAACAGCCCCATGCTGAGCATGAAGGAAAAGGCGACCGTGCCCCACATCAGGACCGAATCCCAGAACGAGCTCTTTTTCTGGTCCACCCGATCCTCGCTGGTGGCCTGGTCGGCCGAGAACATCAGGGCGTCGATGCCCAGGGCCATGCTCTCGATGAGATGGATGCCCCCGCGCACCACCGGAATGTTCAGGAACTTCAGCTTCCGCATGACGCTCCTGAAGGTCTTCTTGCGGATGACGATGCGCCCGTCGGGGGTGCGCACGGCCATGGCCATGTATTTGGGACTGCGCATCATCACGCCCTCGATGATGGCCTGGCCGCCCACCGCGAGGTCCATCTGGCGGGCCTCGCTGGCGTCCAAATTCTCCGGCGCGCTGTCCGGGCACCGGCCCGGAACCGGCTGGCCGGCATCCTGCTGTTTTTGGGTTGCGGAATCGCTCATGTCATCTCTTTCACGGTTGCATCGGGACCGGGGAGGATCAAAGCCGATCGTTGGCCGGCTGCTGACCCCCAGGATAATCAAAAAAGGGCACCGGAACATCAACCCGGCGCCCTTTCAGGGATTTTTCTGCTTTTTTGCCTCCACAGAGGCCAAAGCCGTCGGGAATTCGAGCCCCGAAGACCGCTACTTCTTGTTGTAGTTCGCCTTTTCGTACCGCTTGCGGAAACGTTCGACGCGACCGGCGGTGTCGACGATCTTCTGCTGACCGGTGAAGAACGGGTGGCAGTTGGAACAGATCTCGACGTTGAGCTTTTCCTTGGTCGACCGGGTCTTGATCACGTTGCCACACAGGCAGGTGATGGTGCAGTCGACGTAATTCGGATGTACGTTCTTCTTCATTTTTCTATCAGCCTCTTATTTCCGGCTTTAAATCCGGTATTCGCGTCTGATGCCATGACGTCAGGTTGAGGGCGAAAAGAAATAAGGAATCACCCATTTGGCAAGAAAATTTTACCTGACCGCAGGGTTCCCGAAAACCCGTCAGGCGTTCATGGCGCCCAGAAACTGCTGATTATCCTTGGTTTTACCCAATTTATCGATCAAAAACTCCATGGCTTCGATCGGGTTGTAATCGCTCAGGTACTTGCGCAGCACCCATATCTTGGCGAGATCCTTGCTTTCGATCAGCAGGTCCTCCTTGCGCGTTCCCGACTTGAAAATGTCGATGGCCGGATAGACCCGGCGGTCGGCGATCTTGCGGTCCAGGACCAGCTCCATGTTGCCGGTACCCTTGAATTCCTCGAAAATCACCTCGTCCATGCGGCTGCCGGTTTCGATCAGGGCCGTGGCGATGATCGTCAGCGAGCCCCCGTCCTCGATGTTCCTGGCCGCGCCGAAGAACCGTTTGGGCTTCTGCAGGGCGTTCGAGTCGACGCCGCCGGACAGGATCTTGCCCGAATGGGGCACCACGGCGTTGTGGGCGCGCGCCAGACGGGTGATCGAGTCCAGCAGGATGACCACGTCCTTGCCGTTCTCCACCAGGCGCCGCGACTTGGCCAGCACCATGTTGGCCACCTGGACGTGGCGTTCGGCGGGTTCGTCGAAGGTCGAGCTGACCACCTCGCCGTCCACCGATCGCGCCATGTCCGTCACTTCCTCGGGCCGCTCGTCGATCAGCAGCACGATCAGGTGAACCTCGGGATGGTTGGTGGTGATGGCGTTGGCGACCTGCTGCAGGATCATCGTCTTGCCCGCCCGCGGCGGGGACACGATCAGTCCGCGCTGCCCCTTGCCGATGGGCGCCAGCAGGTTGATCAGCCGCGTGGTCATGTTCTTGGCGTTGTGTTCGAGGTTGAGAATCTCTTCGGGATACAGGGGGGTCAGGTTGTCGAAGAGGGTGACCTTTTTGGCCGTCTCGGGGTCGTTGTAGTTGACCGACTCGACCTTCAGGAGGGCAAAATACCGCTCATTGTCCTTCGGCGGCCGCACCTGGCCGCTGATCGTGTCGCCGGTCTTCAGGTCGAACTTCTTGATCTGGGAGGGGGAGAGATAGATGTCATCGGGGCCCGGAAGGTAGTTGAACTTGGCCGAGCGCAGGAAGCCATAACCTTCGGCCAGAACCTGCAGGACGCCTTCGGCGTAGATCAGGCCGTTTTTTTCCGTCTGGCCTTCCAGAATCTTGAAGATGAGTTCGGATTTCCGCAGCGTGCTGAGCGCCTCGATATTCATGCCGCGGGCCACATCCACGAGCTCGTGGATGTTCATCTCCTGAAGTTCCTTGATGTCCATTTTTCTCCTCGAACCTGACAGTTGATTGAAAGTGATTGCGCCAAACGCCGGGCGTGCCATGGCAGCCCGATTGGGTGGGTGGTTCCCCTGAAAGAAGTGTGGTTTTTCCCCTGATTCTTATGCGGTGCGGGCTCATGGGCCCTGTAAAGATGTCACCATCATAGCACAAAACGTGCTTAAAGGCCATTCAGCTCTCTTTTTTTTTCCGTACCGCGCAAGCCGGCCCAAACCCCTACTGCGTCGACCCTTGAAGCTCCTCGTAGGTCTTGTAGTTGGCATCGGAGGCGGCGTAGTCCCCCAGTTCCAGCTGGGAAAGGCTGAGGTAGAAGAAACCGTCGGCGGTGGCCGGGAAATTATTGGTCATGGCGAACCCGATTTCAACCGCGCGATTGAACAGTTCCTTCGACTTTTCGGTCAGTTGGGCCTTGACGGTCGGATCGGTCGCGGCCGCGGCCTGGTTCTTGACGTCCTTGCCGTAATTGTAGTAGGTCCGCAGACGCATCAGCATGGTGTTGTCCGTCGGGATGGTCTCCAGGTCGGCGGCCCGGTCAAGAACGACGATGGCGTCGTCATAACGTCCGATGTTCGGCGAGGAATACCACGTCCCGGCGGCCACGAGCATGGCCTTGTTGTCGGCGTCGTTGTTCGCGTCGGTGTCCGCCTCGTTCAGGTCCACGACCTTCACGTAGAAATCGGCCGCGCGCGCATAGTCCCCGTCATCGATGGCCAGGTTGGCGATGTCGATCAGCAGCCCGGTGTCCTCACCGTGTTCAGCCAGCAGGGTGTCGAATATCTTTCCGGCCTCTTCATTGCGGCCCAGGGCGGCCAGGACGTTGGCCTTGTTCAGGTTCAACTCGTAGGCTTCGGGGTGCTTGGCCAGCACCTGGTCCAGCAGGCTCAGGGCCTCTTCCAGCAGGACCTCGCGGTCCTCGGAATACTCGTCCTCCGTGGACATCTGCATCTTCATCCGGGCGATGCTCTGGATGGGGGTCATGGAATCGGGCAGGGCCGCGAAAGCCAGCCTCATGTGTCCTTCGGCCTGCTCGTAATACCCTTCGTCCCAGTCGAGTTTGGCCTGCCGAATCCGGTTCTTGTAGTTGTAGATGAGGGCCTGGTCCACCTGATCGGTGAATGCCTCGGGGTCCAGTTCCTCGGCCCGCTTGTAGGCGTCGTAGGCCAGTTCGTAGTTCATGTAGGCTTCGTTGTAGTCGTCGTTTTCAACGGCTTCTTCGGCGATGTGGCTGTGGGCCTCGCCCAGATAATAGAAGGCATCGGGTTCATCGTCGCGGTATTCGAAACCCTCGTGGATCACCTGAACGGCCTTGTCGTAGTTCTGCTCATCGATGTAGAGGATGGCGCTGGTCGTGTGGGCGGATCGGCAACCTGCCAAAACCGACAAGCCAGCCAGAACGAGCAGTCCGGCCAACAGGATGAATCGCACTTTGGTCATGATGAGTCCCCCCTCGGGACAATACTGGGGCTCGGGAAATCCAGGACATTCGTGACGAACGGAAACCTGCCTCATCTGGCAAATCTTCCGGATGAAACCAAGACTGGGGTGGGGAACAACCGCGCACAGAGGGGCTGAACCCCTTGGGCGCCTGTAATAAGTAAGAAATCAGGGCCTTTGCTGTCAACCAGGATTATTGACGATGCCGTCTCCGAGGGCCGTCTCCGGGGCCCCCACCCAGGTGATTCCGGTCCCGGGCCATCATCTGCAGGTACCTGGCGCGCTGGCCCGGATCCAGCACTTCCATCTCCTGGATCATGGTTTCGGCCACCAGTGAGTCCAGAACGGCCTGCCCTTCACCCAGTTCCGCCAAGGCGCGTTGGACCTGCTCCCTGTCGATGTCCGGGGCGGAAATCAGGTCAAACAGGGCCTCCCGCTTCTGGCCGATGGCGACCCGCTGCGCCATCAAAAGGCGCCCGGTTTCCCGCTGGACCCGGATGAAGGTTTCCCGCTGGACCGGGCGGAGATCCAGAATCCCCGCGAGGTGCTCCAGCCGCCGGTCGAACATGCGGCCGCGGGCCGTCGAATCGCGGCCCGCCCACCGTCCGATGCCCCGTCCCTCTTCCTGGCCGAGACTCCGCGGAGCTTCGGCCGGGAGTCGATCATCGGCCCGCAGGAGGCGCATGGCCAGGCCCAGGTTCAGCCCCAGGGAAATCAACAGCACCAGCACCCAAACCTTTTTCATGAGCCGTTCTCCTGTTCCGGAAGATCCGCCCCCAGCAGGATGTCGACCAGGCCGGTCGTCCCTTCGGTCGTCAACCAGCTGGAATCCTCGAGCCAGGAGGCCTCGAAAAGCCAGGCGGTGGCCCCGTCATTATCCGCAGACGTCGAGTTGTCCGATCCGGCGGGAAGAAGGATGCCAAGCATCAGCCCGGCCACAACCGCGGCGGCGGCCCAGCCGGCGCGGCCGATTCGGCCGGCGCCAAAAAACCAGTCGTCCCCGCGGGTTTGCCGGTCGATGGTGCGGGCGCGCACGGACGGCCAGACGCTGGCCGTTCCGGTCCCGGGCGATGCCACGGCGCCCAGCATCTCCCAGACCTCACGGGCCTCTTCGGCCTCCCTGCGGCAATCCCCGCACCCGGCCAGATGTTCCTCGAATTCGGCCCGCCGCTGAACCTGCAGTTCCCCCGAAAGGTAAGCCGCGATCATGTCCGTGACGTGTTTCATATCAGATCACCTTTCCGGCAAGATCCCGGCGCAGGGCCGCCAGCGCGCGCTGGATGAGCGACTCGACCCCCGGCACCGTCGTGGCCATGGCCGCCGCCGCATCGCGGTAACTCAGCCCCTGGAATCGATGCAGAACCAGAGCTTCTTTTTGCCGCGCGGGCAGACGGTCCAGGGCCTTCTGAATCTCCATTTCCCTCTGCCCGCGCTCCAGTTCCCCGTCCGGCCCCGGGCCCGTGGCCCGAGGTTGGTGCCGGTCCGGTTCGAATCGCGTCCAGCGGAGAACCTTGCGGCGGCGCAACCGGGATCGAGCCAGGTTGCCCGCGATCCTGAAGATCCAGCTCTTGAAGGAGCCCTCGGCCCGATAGGAACCGGAGTTGCGGAACACCTTGACGAAGGTGTCCTGCGTCAGGTCCTCGGCCTCCTCGAGGGAACCCAGCATGTGGATCAGGAACGCCTTGACCTCCGGCTCCCAGCGCTGGACGAGGAAGCGGAATGCCGCCTCCTCGCCCTGCGCCGTCAAGGCCATGAGAGTGTCGTCGTCCCTGCCGCCTGGCACCTGTCACCGTCCTGTGGATGGTCCGCATGGCATGTCCGTCATTTTCCCCGGGGACATCCCTGGCCCTGTCCCGGGCCCGACCCGTCACATTCCGGGGCCCCATGGCGGCCCGCCCCGCGGCCCCGACCACCGCCCCGGCGGCCTTCGAAATCCTGGCCCATCACCAGCATCTTGTCGCGCTGTTCGGGTGTCAACAACTCCCGCATGTCCAGGCGGCCGGACAGCCGGTTGGATTCCATTTCGATCCGCACCTGGCCGATCTGTTTCACCAGATCCAGGGCCGTCTTTTCCGAGGGGCTGTCCTTGAGCATTTCGCCTTCGAGTTCATTGCGCAGGCGCATCATGTCCTTGCGAAGCTCCAGGCCCTTGTCACGGCCGGCCTGCTGGATGGCTTCGATCCCCGCGACCTGTTCCGCGGAAAGGTCAAGTTTCTCGGCCAGGAAATCGAGGCGACCTTCCGGGCCGAAACCGTGGCCCCTGGAACCCTTGGGGGCCTGGGGAGCCTGGGCCAGCGCCGCGGCGGCGAAAGCCAGGACCAGAACGGCCATGGCCAGGAACAAGCCGGTCCGGAGTGGTTTGTTTTTCAATGTATTCATCTTCGTGTCCTTGGTTGGGGCTATCCTGCCCGGTGATGGGGTCGAGTGATGGTTACCGCGTTCAGAACACCAAACGCCGCGGCTACCTGAAACCAGCGGAAGAATTTCATCATTATTGAGTAAGGACGAAGGACGTCTCAACGATCCAGGATTTCGAGGTTTCGTTTCAGACGGGAATCGTCGGGAACGGCTTCCAGGCCCCGGACGAACACGGCGCGGGCCTCATCGGTCCGACCCTCGCGGGCCAGGATGATCCCCAGGTCGACATACCCGCGCGCATCGGCGGGATGGGCCGCGACCAGCTGGTTCGCCAAGGCCGCGGCCTCGGCCGTCAACCCCGCTTCCGCCAGCAGGATCGTCCGGTTGTGCATGGTGTCGGGATCCCGTGGGTAATCGGACAATATGGCGGCCGTCAGGGCCAGGGCTTCGGTCCGCCGCCCGTCCTCGAGCCGGAGGGCCAGAAGAGTCTTGTTGATATCCAGGTTGCGCGGGGTGGCCGCCGCCCCGACCGACAGCAGCGAATCGGCCTCCGCCCTTTCCCCGCGCGCGACCAGCAGGGCGGCCAATCCCAGCCAGGGCGCGGGGCCTTCCGCGTTTTCGGCCAGGGCCTCGCGGTAGAGCGATTCGGCCCTCCGGCTGGCGGCACCCGAATCATCCTCCTGGCCGACCTCCGCCCAGCGCAAAGCCTCGTTCGCCTTGGCCTGGGCCCGCCACATGGAGCGTGTGCCGGCCAGCCCCCAGGGAATGACCAGCAGGACGCCCAGCACCCCCGCGACCACCGCCCGCCGGTTGCCGCGGGCGATTTCCCGGGCGCCCATGACCGCCAGCAGGCACAAGAGGGGAACCAGGGCCACCCGGTAGCGCGACACCACGAAAAAGAGACTCTGACCGGCCACCAGCGCCAACCCACAGACCGCCAGAAGACGGACCCGGCCATCGGACCATCGGCCCACCCCGCCGGCCAGGGCCAGGACCACCAGAAGGGCGTAGGGTACCGGCAGCCAGTTGAGGACCGGAATGGATCGTCGCCAGCCATCGAGGGGCGCCAGCTGGTCTATTTCCCATCCCTGCAAATGCAGCCAGACCTTCTTGCACCATAGCCCCGCCGCCCGGGCCGGCCTGGCTGCCACGGTCTTCCAGGCCTCGCGGGCCCAGAAACGGTCGGCCTCAGCCAGGGAAGGAAGGGCCGTGCCCAGGCTTTCCTTCAGGAAATGGCGTCCCGCCGGGTCCTCGCGCCAGTCCCCCGGCACGACGGCCACGTAAAACCCGTTGGCCTGGGGCCCGTTGCCGATATAGAAATTCACCCCGCCGTTGAGGGTGGGTCCGACCACCCGCCCGGAAATCCTGCTGTTGTGAATCACCGCGGGCGTCAGCACGGCCAGGGCCGCCGCCACGGTCAGCAGGGCGCGGCTCCAGGTCACCCGGCGCGCGGCCACCCACACCCCCGGCGCCAGCAAAACCAGGGCGGTGCCCCGCAGCAGTCCTGCCAGGCCGATGACCACCCCCAGGCCGAGGATCAAGGGGAAATGATTTCCCTTCCGGTCGGCGTCGTGGAGAAGAACCATCAGGTAAGCGGCCCCGGCCAACAGCAGCATCAAGGGCATTTCCAGCAGGACCGATACGGTGTAGACCACCGTGGGACGATAGAGGGCAAACAGGAGAGCCGGGAGCCACACCGCCAGGTCCCGCGCCGGGCCCGCTTCCAGATCCAGCAAGCGTCCCGCGGTCAGCCTCAAAAGGCCCACCACCCCCAGCCAGCACAGGATCTGGAAGACACGGATCCCCCGCAGTTGGCCGGGCGCGAAGACCATGCTGTCCGGGACCCCCTCGTGGCGTCCGACCAAGGCCAGGACCAGAGGGTAAAGCGGTGTCACGAAAAAGGCCTCGTCCGGGGGACCGGAATCGTTGGCCCACAAAGCGGCCTGGTCGAGATAATAGATTTCGTCCAGGATGGGGGCGCGGCCGAATACCGATCGTTCGACCCGGGGAAGTAGATTTCCCCAGAAAAGAAGGGCGATGAGCAGAAGGGCCGCCGGAATTGTCCACGAAAGGACCGTGCGGAAAATACTCCGGTCCCCGGCCCCGCCCATCACACGCTGAACCTGATTTCGAGAATGTCGCCGTCCTGGACCTCGTAGCCCTTGCCCTCCAGGCGAACCTTGTTCCCCTGTTTGGCCGCGGCCATGGATCCGGCGGCGATCAGATCCTCGTAGGCGGTCACCTCGGCGCGAATGAATCCCCGCTGCAGGTCCGAGTGGATGACACCCGCGGCCACCGGCGCCAACGCGCCCTTGCGGACGGCCCAGGCCCGGCACTCGTCCTCACCCACGGTGAAGAAACTCTGTAGATCCAAAGCCCCGTAGGAGGCGCGGATCATCTGGTTCATGGCCGGTTCGTCGATGCCCATGTCGGCCAGGAATTCGGCCGCGTCCTCGGCGGACAGTTCGGCCAGTTCCTCTTCCACGTTCGCGCACAGGGAGACCGTTTCGGCGCCCGAGGCCTTGGCCGCGGCGACAACGTCGGCCGGCGCCTCCTGCCCCTCCTCGTGATTGAACACCACGATCATGGGCTTGAGGGTCAGAAAGGCGTAACCCGAGGAGATCTTGACCTCGTCGGGATTGAGCTCCAGGTCGCGCAGGGGCCGATCGTTTTCCAGCTGTTCACGGAAGCGTTCCATCATGGGCGGCTCCAGGGGGTTGGCCACCTTGCCCATGCGGGTCTTTTCCTTTTCCAGGCGTTCGAGACGATTTTCCACGATCTGCAGGTCGGCCAGGGCCAGTTCCAGCGCCAGGGTTTCGAACTCCCCGGCGGGATCGGGCGTCCCGTACCCGCCGTTGAAACAGCGGATGACCTGGGCCAGGGCATCCACCTTGCGGCCATGCTCCAGGAACCTGGTGGCTTCCCGCCCGCCGTCTGCCGCCGCCCCGGGCTGAAAACCCGGAATGTCCACCCACTCCACCGTGGCGTGGACGGTTCGCTTGGGGTGGAACATGCCGGTCAACCTGTCCAGTCGCGGGTCAGGGACACGGCCCACCGCCAAATGGGGGTCGACACCGCCCTGCCCCGTGGGCAGTCCCGCGCCGGTGATCACGTTAAAAAGGGTGGTCTTGCCGGTGAACTTGACCCCGATGATCCCGATCTGCACATCAGCCTCCCAGGAGAACGAAACAAGGGCCGGGTGATCAGAACACACCCGGGCATTCAGGAATAGAAAAAAGCGTGTCCGGCCGGGAAAACGCCAGAGGAGATGAGCGACGGCCTAGAATCCGGGCGGGGGAAGTTCCGGCGCGAACGGAAGGGACCACTGGGACCAGGGACCCTGAACCCCGGCCGCGTCCACACCCGCGACGCGCATCCGGTATTTGTTGCCGTAGGTCACTTCCAGCAGGGTCGATTCATCGGGAATGGAATTGAAGTAGAGGGTGTCCTGCTCGTTGACCAGGACCTCGGCCACGTAATGGTCCACCGGGGTTCCGGAAGTCGGCGGCGTCCAGATGAACTCCTCATCGGGAGCGCTTCGGCTGTCGAAGCGTTTGTTGCCCTGGACCAGGGCGGTCCCGATTCCCACCACCGACACCACGGCCACCGCCAGGAGAGCCTTCCACAACACCGACCTGGTTTTTTTTCTCATTTTTTTACTTCCGTTATTCAAGAAAGTTCGCAACAAGGAAGATAAACGCCCGATGACCATATCCCCACGCCAACAAATATATATCGATTTTTCCTCAGACGCAAAATCAGGCATAAATTCAGAAACCTCATCAAATTAACCCATAAATGCCAAAATAATGAATTTCAGGGTTGCATTCCTCTTGCCGTTTTTATCATATTTACCCCGGTGGTTCAAGGGCTGCCCAGGTTTTCAACCGACTGGAGGAAGGTTGGGAACATCATCAATTCACGGAGGAATTTGATATAATGATAGGTAAAGTCCTTATTGCCCTTGGCTTTATTTTTGTTGTTTCGCAAACCCCTTTAACCGCCCAGGGAAGCACAATTTCCATCCCTGGAGACCATCCCACCATCACCGCGGCCCTCGAATCCGCCCAGCCCGGAGACAGGATCGAACTTTCCCCCGGGGTTTATTCGGAATTTAATCTCATCCTGCCCGAAGATATCGTCCTGATCGGGATGGGCGACACCCCCTCGGAGGTGATCATCGACGGCGGCGGGCGCGGTCGATTGATCCTGGCCGAGAGCCTGACAATAGACAGCACCATAGAGAACCTGACCCTCACCGGCGGCCTGGCCGCCGGCCCCTCCAGTTACGACCAGAGCGGGGGCGCCCTGCTGGCCAGCAACAGCACTCTGAAAATCGCCAATTGTGTTTTTACCGGAAACGAGGCCGAGGGCCACGGGGGGGCCATCCGCTGCACCAGTTCCGACGTGGTGGTTTACGACACCGTATTTATCGGCAACCACGCTCCCGAAGGCGGCGGCGGCGCGGTGGATTGCAGTTATGGTTCCAATCCCCAGTTCCGGAACTGTGATTTCAAGGAGAATTCCGCCTCCTGGGGCGGGGCGCTGTCCTGCCGTGCCGACTCTTCACCCATCGTCTCGGACAGCCGGTTCCGGAACAACATCGCCCAGGGCCTCGGTTTCGGGGGCGCCGTTTTTTCCGATTACGAAGCCACGCCCCTGTTCAGCTATTCCACATTCCACGGAAACAGCGCCCTCTACGGAGGAGCCCTGGCCAGCTTCCAGAACGCCGAAACCAATCTGGAGAACTGCACCATCACCGGCAACACCGCCCAGTACAGCGGCGCCGGCCTTTTTTGCAACGATTCCTCACCCCGGGTAACCGGTTCGATCATTGCCTTCCAGGAAGGCACGGGTATCGCCGCCCAGGGCGCCGCGGTGCCCATCATTTCCTGCACCGATCTGTACGGCAACAGCCAGGGCGACTGGGTCGGCAATATTTCCGGTCAGGCCGACGCCCTGAACAACTTGTCGGCGGATCCCATTTTCTGCTCCGAAAATCCCGGATTAGATGGGGAATACGGCCTCCAGGACAATTCTCCCTGCGGCGAGGACCTCAACGACTGCGGCACTCTGGGCGCCTGGCCCATCGGCTGCGAGTCGGTGGCCGCCCAGCTGACCACCTTCGGCGCCGACTGGAATGGAAGTGTCGCCAAGATGACCTGGAAGGCCATCTCCAACGGCGAGACCCTGTTGTTCCGCCTGACCGGCGCCCTGGAATCCTCCCCCGACGAGGAATGGGAAATATCCTACGTCGATGAAGGGGGCGGGCTGTTCGTGGGCGAAGACGACAAGGCGCGCAGCGACAGCGGCCGGAAATACGTGTACCGTCTGTACCTGATCGACGACCGCGGCCAACCCTCCCTGCTGGCCGAGACGAAGCTGGTTTCGGTTCCCGACTACCCGGGCATCCGCGACCTGAAGGCCTCTCCCAATCCCTTCAATCCCCTGACGACCATCTCCTTCAGGCTGGGCAAATCCCAGCAGGCCCGCGTGTCCATCTTCACTGTCGACGGTCGCAAGGTGACCACCCTGTCCAGCGGATCCTTCGAAGCCGGCATCCAGGAAGTTGCCTGGAACGGTACCGATGACAACGGCCGCCGAATGGGCACCGGAGCCTACATCGCCCTGGTCGAGGGCGAGCACCAGATGCAGACCGTCAAGATCACCATGGTCAAATAGACCGCCGGAGAACCCGGGATTCAGCGGAATGATTTGCGGGCCACGATCCCCGCGGCCGGACGGCCGTCAGGATCGTGGCTTTCTTCATGGGCCAGGATATCACAGGTCTTCGCCGGAAAATATTTCAGCAGCTCTCCGGGGGCCAAGCGATGCCTGGCCGCGGGATGGCCTTCGTATCCGGGGGCGTCCCGGAAAGTCCTCACCAGGGCCACGCCGCCGGGCAACAACAGGCCCGGCATGGCGGCCAGGAGCTCCGGCTGGCGAAAACGGAAATTGAGAACCACGGCCCAGGGACCCGGCGGCACCACCTCCGGATCGCGCAGGTCTCCCGATAATAGATGACAAGCGACCCTGCTCCGGGAGGCCAACTGACGGGCCAGATCGAGGGCCTCGTCCTCCCAGTCGATGCCCGTCACCCGGTAGCCCTTTTCCGCCATCCAGACCACCGCCCGGCCGCTGCCGCAAGCCAGGTCGAGGACCGGACCGGCAGCCGGCGGAGGCAGCAGGCCCTCGTGCCGGGCAAGCCAGGCCGGAGGTTTCCACAGGCTATGGTTCGAATCCCCGGTCGCGGTCCAATCCGATGGCAGGGCGGCCGCCAGCGGGGCAGGCAACGCCAATCCCTGGACCAGGGTTCGGCCCCGCCCCCGGAAATGTTCGACCGCCGCGACGGCCTCCCCCGCGGAGGCGGCGATCACCAGCAGGGGTTCATGGCGTGGCGGCAGGAAAATGGAGGGCACTTCCTGCTGCCCCGGATGCCAGGCCGCCCCCCGCAGATGTCCCGCCCGGAAGGCATCTTCCGGGCGCAAATCCAGGATATTCCCCGCCAGCCATCCGGGCGCGGTCCGCAAGTTGTCCAGGAATTCAATGACAGCCGGTGATTCCATGCAATATCTTCCCATATCCCCATTGGCGGGACCGGAACGCGGTCCCTAGGTTATGCAGGTTAATCCCGGTGTTGGCCCGGGTGCGGTCCTGCCTTATTATGGGTCAAATCAACCGAAGTAAAAAGGGCCTTGCTCCCTGGTCACTCCAAGGGGCTTCCCAAGCTGCCCGAAACGGCCCTCCATCATTACGGAGGCCAGGAGATCATAATGCCCACGATTCGTACCTTTGTCGTCACACCGAATCTTCCGGAACCCCTTCAGCCGCTGCTGGAGATTGCGCGCAACATCTGGTGGTCCTGGAATGTCGAAGCCATTTCCCTGCTGCGGCGGGTCGATCCCGACCTGTGGGACAAGCACGATGGCAATCCCATCGCGGTGCTGGGCTCCCTGGCTGCCGAGAGGGTGAATGAGCTGGAGCGCGACAAGGCTTTTCTGGCCCACCTGCAGAGGGTCAAAAGCGACCTGGACCGCTACCTGAACCTGTCCTCCTGGTTCGAGGGTGAACACAACAATTCGAACGCCGGCCTGATCGGCTATTTCTCCCTGGAGTTCGGCCTGCACGAATCGCTGCCCCTGTATTCCGGGGGCCTGGGCATCCTGGCCGGCGACCATCTCAAATCGGCCACCGACCTGGGCCTGCCCCTGGTCGGCGTCGGCTTGGCCTATCAGTTCGGGTATTTCCGGCAGTACCTCAACCACGACGGCTGGCAGATGGAGGAGTACACGCCCAACGACTTCTTCAACATGTCCATGTCGCTGGAAAAGGACAGTAGCGGCAACGACACGACCATCGAGGTCCACTTCCCCGGCCGCGTGGTGACAGCCAGGATCTGGCGAATCCAGGTCGGCCGCAATCCGTTGTTCCTGCTGGACACCAATATCCCGGCCAACAAGGCCGAGGACCGGGAACTCACCGGCGGGCTGTACAGCGGCGACAACGAAATGCGCATTCGCCAGGAGATCCTGCTCGGCATCGGGGGGCTGCGGGCCCTCATCGCCCTGGGCCTCGAGCCCACCGTCTGCCACCTGAACGAGGGCCACTCCGCCTTCCTGGCCCTCGAGCGAATCAACCTGCTGATGAAGAACAAGGGGCTGGATTTCGCCACCGCCTTCGAGTTGGTGCGCGCCAGCAACGTGTTCACCACCCACACCCCCGTGCCGGCGGGCAACGACCATTTCCCGCCCGACCTGGTTCGGACCTACCTGCAGCGCAAGGCCGACGAGATGGGTCTGGACATGGAAGAGCTCCTGGCTCTTGGCCGCCAGGATCCGGCCAACAAGTCCGAAACCTTCTGCATGACCGTGCTGGCCCTTCGTCTCAGCAGGTTCGTCAACGGCGTGAGCGAGCTGCACGGCCACGTGTCCCGCAAGATGTGGCAGCAGGTCTGGCCCGGGGTTCCGGCCGAGGAAATTCCGATTTCCCATGTCACCAACGGCATCCACACCCGCAGCTGGCTGTGCACCGAAATCGCCCGTCTGTACGACCGCTACCTGGGCCCCCGCTGGTTCGAGGACCCCACCAACAAGACCCTGTGGGACCGCGTGGACCAGATCCCCGACGCCGAACTCTGGCGATCCCACGAACGCATGCGCGAAAGGCTGGTCGGGTTCGTGCGCCGGCGGCTGCGCGCCCAGCTCCGCAACCGGGGCGCCAACCGCTCCTGGATCAAGCAGGCTTCCGAGGTGCTGGACCCCGAGGCCCTGACGATCGGGTTCGCCCGCCGGTTCGCCACCTACAAGCGGGCCGCCCTGATCCTGAGCGATCCGGCCCGCCTGAGCCGCATCCTGAACAATCCCGGACATCCGGTGCAGCTGATTTTCGCCGGCAAGGCCCACCCCAAGGACCATCCCGGCAAGGAAATCATCCGCCAGCTCATTCACCTGGCCGAGCAGGATGAGTTCCGCAAACGGATCGTTTTCGTCGAGGACTACAACATCGAGGTCGCAAGGTACCTGGTTCAGGGGGTGGACATCTGGCTGAACAACCCCCGCCGGCCCCTCGAAGCCAGCGGCACCAGCGGCATGAAGGTTCCGCCCAACGGCGGCATCAACCTTTCCATCCTGGACGGTTGGTGGTGTGAAGGCTATCAACAGGACAACGGCTGGGCCATCGGCGCGGGCGAGGACTACGACGACCAGGCCTACCAGGACGACGTGGAAAGCACCGCCCTGCTGGACCTGCTGGAAAACGAGATCGTGCCCACGTTCTACGATCGCAGCAGCGACGACGTGCCGCGCGAGTGGACCCGCATCATGAAAAATTCCATGCGCACGGTGAACGCCGAGTTCAACACCAACCGCATGGTCGAGGAATACACCGAGCGCTTCTACATGCCCTGCGTGGAAAACGCCGCCCGTCTGAGCGCGGACGGGTTCGCCCGGGCACGCGAACTGGCCGAATGGCGCAGCCGGGTGACGGCCCAATGGTCAAAATTGAAAGTCGTGGAAGTCGACGCTCCGCCGGTCTCGGCCCAGCCCATGGGCTCGAACCTGCCCGTCCGGGCGACGATCCAGCTGGGCGGCATTCCCCCCGAGGAGATCCTGGTCGAGGTCTATCACGGCCTGCTGGACTCGGCCGGCGAAATCCTCAACGGGGAAACGGCCACCCTGTTCCCCGGTGAAGCGGGCAGTGACGGCACCATGGCCTTTATCGGCGACATCGCCTGCCGCCGCGCCGGACGCCGCGGGTTCACCCTGCGCGCGGTTCCCCGCAAGGAGGGTTATCCCCTGGGACGCTTCGAAACCGGCCTGGTCTCCTGGTGGAATGATCCCGGCGCCATCGGCACCGACACCGGCGAAGTCAAGACCGGAGTCACCGTTCACCGGGCCTGATAGGATCGCGGGCTCCGGTTCTTGTCATACAGCAGGTCGATCAAGACCTGGTATTCCCGTTCAGGTGTCCGGCCCGTGGCGATGATCCCGGGCCGGACTTTATTTTCCGTGTTGACCAGCGCCAGGTAGGACGCCAGGTTGCCGTCGAGCTCCTGGCGCAACTGGAGCGCCTTGTCCGTTTGCCCCAGCTCCCGGTGCATCTCCATCGCGCTGACGGCGTACTCCGAAGGGGCGGGATCCAATTCATGCGCTCCCCGCCACAATTGAAGGGGCAGGATCTGGAACCCTTTTTCCTGCAGAAGCACCGCTCCGCTGTCCATCTGGCGCGCCATCACCGAGGGATCCCAGACAACCGCCATGCCCAGCAGGGCGAAGACCAGGGCGGCCGCGTACCAGTCTCCCCGCAGCCGGTGGCGGATGCCGGGTTCGCCCATCATCTGGCGCGCGCCTTCCAGGGCCTGGGCGACCCAGCCGACCAGGCTGATGCCCAGGACGCCAGCGGCCAGGATGAAAATCCATTCCAGGAGCCGGGCGGGAGCCGAAGCCTCCCCGGAGGCCTGGTTCAGGTCCCAGATCCGCAGGCCATGCAGGAGGATCAAGGCCGCGCTGGACGCCGGCAGGAGGCTCCAGATCACCGCGGCCCCGCGACGCGCGCAACCGGCCAGCAATAGTCCCAGGCCCGGCGCCACCAACCCCACCACGCCGATGGCCCAGGGCCGGCGCAACAGACCCGGCAGCTTGTGGCGAGGCATTTGGTGGTCCCGACAGGCCCGCCAGGCGGTGTGTGCCCAGACCGAATTTACCGCGATCATGACGGCCAACCCGCCCGCGGCCAGGGGCCACAGGGGCCACCCTTTGCCCAACATATCCAGAATGAACCCGCGGCCGGCGACCATGCCCAGGGCAGCCATGCCGCCGATCATCCCGAGGGTCATTTTCCCGATTCCCGGACGGGGTGAGGATTGCAGAGTCACCGAAAACGGCCCCAGCAGCCAGGTCAGGATCATGAGGGGAGCAAAATGCAACTTGTCCGCGGGCGGATTGCTTTCCTGCCTGGGGACCGTGCTGGAAGCCTTGCGGGTCCGCCGAGGTCGAGACGTGACCACCGGATCGGGGGCCGGTTGTTTCCCCGGAGGGCCGGAAGGGGTGAGATCTTCCCCCAGTTCGATGGAATAGATTTTTTCATTGGTGTACATGACGGTTCCCTCGGGCCTGGCAGGGCTTGCCATTAATTGCCGATTTCCCTCCCCCTTTGCTTCACCGCCAGGATTTGCAATTGGCGTACCGATCTATTCCCCGGAGCCCAGGCCCGGGACGATTCCCTTCAGATCAGCCACATACTGCTTGAAGAGGCGTTTGCCCTGGGGAGTGACCCGGACCAGGGTCAAGGGCTTCTTGCCTTCAAAGGTTTTTTCGATGCTGACCAGCCCGCCCTCCTCCAGCTTGCTCAGGTGTACCGAAAGGGTGCCGTCGGTGAGGTTGAGAGCGTTGCGCAGGGAAGTGAAGGCGTGGGCCTTGTTGGCGCGCAGCAAAAAGGACAGGATCAGCAACCTGACCCTGCCGTGAATCAGCGGGGATAATGGAGCTCTTCCCCGGTCGCCCGGAGGACCTGAGGATCCTGATCCCGTCTGTTGGGTGCCCGCCACGACTTCCGGCCTCCTTGCCGGGCGTCATCGCCTCCACTTCGTCCCCGGCCACTTCCTTGTGGCCGCGCGGATCCGAAGTGCTTTTCGCTGTGCAGGGGCCGGTTGCTCGTCCGCTGATGCTTTCGAACTCCCGGCCCCTGTGTCTCAGGAAAGGCCGCCCTGCCTTTCCTGAAGCGGGTCTGTCGAGTGGTCGTGGCCTCCGCCCGCCAAACGGTCCCCCTCGAATCCTTTCGAGTGAAGGTGTTTGGCGAGGGGGCGGCTGGCACCCAGGACCAGTGATCCGCCCCCCGCTTGCCGTTCGGAGATCCTTCTCCGGCCCCATTCGGGGGTCCTTGACCCGAGGGCCAATGCTCCGTCGGGACCCGGCTAAACCAGTTCGACAAACCAAACCCGGAAATACCAAAACCCCTCCGGGTCGAACCTGCGGTCGGTCTTCGTCGCCGGAAATCCTTTCCCGGCTCGGAGGTCCAGTGACCAGCCGCAATACTTTAATATTCCAAGTACTTTTATATTTCAAGTAGAAAAAACCATTATTTCAAAATTTTTTCAGGGACCGGAAATCGGTTCCCCCGATAGGCGAATTAGCGCCGGCGAAGCGGGTTTCCGGACTGGACTTGGACCGTGGCGGGGTTATCTTGGTGCGAACGAATCAAGCGGGCCAACCCTCCCGCGCGCCCACAGCTGCAGGAATTCCCATGTAGGAGGTTTGTCATGAAGGCGGATAAGCTGATCGGCATCGAGGACCGTTACGGGGCCGACAACTACCACCCCCTGGACATCGTCATCAGGAAGGCCGAAGGCGTCTGGGTCGAAGACGTGGCCGGCAACCGTTACATGGATTTCCTGGCCGCCTACAGCGCCGTCAACCAGGGCCACTGCCATCCCCGGCTGCTGAAGGCCCTGCGCACGCAGGCCGCCAAGGTGACCCTCACCAGCCGCGCCTTCCGCAACGACCAGCTGCCCTTCTTCTGCCAGGAAGTCTGCGAGCTTACCGGTTACGCAAAGGTGCTGCCCATGAACTCGGGCGCCGAGGCGGTCGAAACCGCCATCAAGGCCGCGCGCAAGTGGGGCGAGAAGGTCAAGGGCATCAAGAAGGACAAGACCGAGATCATCGTCTGCGCCGACAACTTCCATGGCCGCACCACCACCATCGTCGGTTTCTCGACCGAAGCCCAATACCAGGACGGCTTCGGCCCCTTCACGCCCGGATTCAGGATCATCCCGTTCGGTGACGCCAAGGCGCTCGAAGCGGCCATTACCAAAAACACCGCCGCCTTCATGGTGGAGCCGGTGCAGGGCGAGGCCGGCATCAAGGTGCCGCCCAAGGGCTTCCTGAAAAAGGCCGCGGCGCTGTGCAAAAAGAACAACGTGCTGTTCATCGCCGACGAGATCCAGTCCGGCCTGGGCCGCACCGGCAAGATGTTCGCCTTCGAGCACGAGGGCGTGCGCCCCGACGGCGTGATCATCGGCAAGGCCCTCAGCGGAGGTTTCTACCCCGTGTCGGCCTTCCTGTCCGACGCCGAGGTCATGGGCGTGTTCCATCCCGGCGACCACGGCTCGACCTTCGGCGGCAACCCCCTGGGCATGGCCGTCGCCCGCGAGGCGTTGAAGGTCCTGGTCGAAGAGAAGCTGGTGGAGAACAGCGCCAAGCTGGGCCCCTGGTTCATGGGCGAGCTCCAGAAGATGAAGTACAAGAGCATCAGCAAGGTGCGCGGCCAGGGCCTGTTCATCGGCCTGGTGTTGGACCGTCCCGCGCGGCCCTACTGCGAGGCCCTGATGGCCGAAGGGATGCTCTGCAAGGAGACCCATGAGAACGTGATCCGGTTTGCCCCTCCCCTGGTCGTGTCCAGGAAGGAACTGACCCTGGCCCTGAAGATGATCAACAAGGTGTTCAAGAAGCTGGGTTGACCGGGTTCTGTTTTTCGAACGGGAGAGGCCCCCGTGGGGTCTCTCCTTTTTATTTCAGGGAACATGAGACCCGCGCCCACCGTTTTAATGGGGTTGGTCCCTCCCCGCCGGCCGGAGAAACGATGATGGCGATCAAACGCTCGGTTCCTGTCTTCCTGTTCACGGTCCTGTGGGCCACGTCGACCTTTGCCCAGATGTCCCTCCTCAACACCAACCTGGACGAAATCAACCATCACCAGGAGGCCGCGGCCGCCGTCCTGATCCTGGGTGACCACACCATCCTGGAAAAGGGCGACTTCTCGGTTTCAGGCGATGTCTCCCTGAGCAGCTGGGGCAGCGATTCCCTTTACGGCGCCTGGGGCCTGTCCCTCCAGTCCAAGCCGGGCCAATCCCTCGGCGTGGGCCTGTCCTATGGAATCACCGACGCCCAGCTCCGCACCCGGACCCTGCTGGCCAACATCCAGTATTCGCCGCCGACGGGATCCCGGCAGTGGCTTCAGTTCCAGGGAGCGGTCGGCTACCAGTTCCTGGATTCCTCCGAATCGGGCAACGTTCTTTTCTTCGAGTTCGACGACCCCTGGCCCATCCAGGCCGGCAACCCCGAAATCCTCCTGGACGACATGGACTGGTTCCACGGATACGTGAACGTCCTGGCGGCCCCCGGATACTGGGTGCTGCGGCCCCAGGCGGGGCTGGGTTACGTCTTCAGCCGGTACTCGTGGTCGGGATGGGAGGTGGCGGGATTCGGCGGCCTGGACGCCCCCCTGGGGCCGGTCCTTTCCGGAACCGGCAGCGCCGAAACGGTGACCTTTTCCCTGGGTTTGGGACTGGAACTGGGTTCGGTCCGTCCCTTCGTGGGCCTTTTGACGTTTTCCGGGGGCGCGGTGCTGACCGCCAGGTTGTCCGTCCTCTTCTGATTATTTTCCGCTCAAAAAACCGCGCCGACGCCTGGCCAGCATCGGCGCGGTCCCCCTTCCCCCACCTGGGGTCAGGTATGGTCGATCAACTCCCGCTGGATCGTGAAGAAAATCTCGATCGTCGTGTTGTTGTAGTCGTCGTCGGTGCTTGTCTCGAAAATCGAGAACTCGTGGGGAATGGTCTCGAAATCGAAGGGGTAATCGATGCGCTTGGTCCGGTACCAGCCGTTGCGCCCGGTGGTTGCGCTGCCGAAGTCGGCGACGTAGAACTCCATGAAGGTGCCGGGAGTCGTGGAAAATTCGAAAATCGCGGTTTCGCCCCCGGCCGCGAGTTCCTCCCGGGTGAACCGGTGGCCGCTGTTGTGCAGGAGCCAATAGTAGTTGTCGCCGGCCGTCAACTGGGCTTCGATGTCGAAAGTGGTTTCGAACTCGCCGCCCTGCACGATTTCTATGCGGTCCAGGGTGACGGTGAAGCGCATGTCGGAATATTCCCGGCAGCTCTGGATGTTGTAGGTCGTCGCGTCGCCGATCACCGCCGCGGTCCGGTTCTTCATGTCGTTGATGCGGTAGGACAGGGGCACCGCCGTGGTCGCGGGAACCGGCACCAGGAAGGCGTCGAAATTGCCGGTGCGCAGGGCCTCCTTGATCGCGTTGGTGCCGTCCTCCTGGGTGCCGCCGAACACCTGCACCTCGATTGTCGAGTTGCGCACGATCCTCGCTTTTTCCTCGTCGTAGTTGGCACTGCCGGAGTAGACCCCGTACGAAGCCTGGACGGCCAGCTTCAGCTCTTCGGCGCTGGTCACCTCGCTGCTGGTGGCGGTATACATGACCATCCGGCCGTAGGTGACCGACTGCACGTAACAGGGCTGGTTGTCCGGCCCCATGGTGCCCAGATCGACCTGGCGCGAGAAATCGGCCTGGGTCAGATCCTCGGCAAAGAAGCCCGCGGGCTCGGCGATTTCGTCGTCCGCGAACGAGATGGTGTACATGGGCTGGAAGATCTTGGCGATGACCGTGTGGGTCTCGGTGGTGCTGTTCTGGTTGATGGACGTGCCCACCGAGCCGCTGGCCAGAACCGAGCTGTACTTGAGGCTGATGCCCGCGTCGAGCATGGCCTGTTCGAACGAGTAGACCTCCTTCGCCTGGAAGCTGATCTGGGCGGGAATGACGTCCAGGTTGCCCAGGCGCGTGTCGGCTTCGCGCTGCAGGGACGCGACCGCGTCCTGGAGGGTGGAACTGCTGGGAACTTCCACCCGCCGGGAAGGCGTTTCCAGCGCCAGATCCACCGAGATCGCCAGCGGCGAACGTTTCAGGCCGATGACCGAGAGGGCCCCGGAGCGGACGCCGCGGCCCTGCACCAGCATGCCGGGCTTGAGGGCCGTGGCGTTGGCGCCCACGGCGATCAGGTTGTCGAAGTTTTTCTTCCGGTCGTATTCCACCGTCTCGCAGCGGACGTAGACCGAGCCGTTGAAGTCCTCTTCCTCCTCCAGGACCACCGGTTCGGCTTCGGTGTCATCGGGCACCTCCCAGGCAGGCAGGGACTTGACGAAGTCGTTGACCTCGGCGGGATTGACGGGATCCAGCGGCGGCGGGGCGACGGGATCGTCCTTGGAGCAGCCCGATAGCGTCACCGGAACGAACAGGACGGCGGCCAGGGCCAACAACAAGAGTATTTTGCGGGTTTGGGCCACCAGGGGACCAGGTGTGGCGCAGAACATGATCATCTCCATTGGTTCGAGTCGATTCAGGGGAAGGCATTTCCACCCTTCATGACAGGACGCGCAAAGGAGGGACAAAAGTGATCAAATTAATTTTGTTTTTTTCGGGGCGACCGGCGGCACCAGGCACCCGGGGCGCTTGCCCTCAGGATTCGGGGCCCATCAGGCGTTCAGGGCCAGGACCAGGATCGCGGACAGGATGATAATGGCCAGACCGACCCAGGTTTTGCTGAACGGGGAATCCTTTCGGCTCTTCGCAAAACCCTGGAACAGGGCGGCCAGGAAGGCGGGCAGGCCCAATTCCCAGTTGCGCAGGGGCTCGGCGAAAACCCGTTTGGAAAAAATGGCCAGAATGATGGTGATGGCTCCCAGGACCAGGGCCATCTGGATCAGGGGGTGGGTAAAAAACTCTTTGATCGTTTTCATCAATCCCCCCGCGGGGCCCGCTCAACGCGAGCCCCGCCGCCGGTAGGAACCTGGCCCCTGTCGTGGTCATTGCACCAGGGTCATCTTCCTTGTTTCCACTTGAACGCCCGCCTGCAGGCGGTAGAAATAGGTACCCGAAGGCAGGGAATTTCCCTGGCTGTCGGTGCCGTTCCAATGCCGTTCATGCGGACCCTGACCCAGCAACGCCCCGTCCAGCAAAGTATTCACCAGACGGCCGGAGAGGTCGAAGACGCTCAGCGTCGTCGGGGCGGGAGCCGGAAGCGAAAAGACGATCAGGGTGGACGGGTTGAAGGGATTGGGGTGATTCCCCAGAAGGATCAAGGTTTCCGGCGTCTCCACACCCGCGACGCCCACGTCGCGGGAAATCACCCCGTTGTAGACGGCCAGGTTGCGAAGATGGCCCTTGAAGGCCGTCCCGTTGCCCCCGTTGAAGGTTACGAATCTCCGGTCGTCACCGTGGTTGGGCGTGAAGACCTGGACGGCCACCTCCACTCCGTCCAGAAAAACGTGGCCCGCCGCCCCGTCATAGGTCATCACCAGGGTGTGCCAGACGTCGAGGGCCACGGTTTCGGCGCTGGCCGGTCCCCCGATGGTGTTGTAGGCAAGGTACAAATGCCCGCTGCTGGTCAGGTTGGCTCCCATCCAGCGCCAGCTGGCTCCGCAATACAGGATCGGGCGGTTGGCGGCGGGCCACTCGGAGATCTTGAAGTCCGCCCTCACGCTGAGGGAGGAAAAATCGAGCTGGGTCACGCCCGGTGTCTGGACCTTGGACCCGTCCGGGTCGGTTCCGTCGTATTTTCCGTTCAGGTAGACCCCGCCGTCCTCGAAGGGCGCGTTGAGGATGGTGGCATCGGCATAATGACCGGTCTGGTCCGCAGCCGTCTGGTCCAGGCTGTAGGCTGCGAGAAGGGTTCCCCGGGCCAGGGTGACCCCGGCGGCAAGCGACAGGCCGGCAAGGGCCACGAATGCGGTCAGCAGGTATCTTTTCACGATGTCCTCCCCCATTGCGCCTCCACGGCCGTCAGGAACACCGCGGCGGCTGAACAAATTCCCTCGAACGGTCTCCTACCTCCTTGGAGCTTCACCCAGAATAGCACAAATGAATTGATGTTTTCATCTGTGAATTTCCCGAAAGGTCGTGATGTCAGATCCCCGGACAGGGGAAAGAGATGGCCTGAGCCAGCTCCCGCCAATCGGCCATTCTCCGGGCCCGGGCGTCGCCACCGGTGCGGTTCCAGGGCCGGTCCATCAGGACCACCGGAGCCACTTCCCGTTCACACAGGAAAGCCGCGGTGGCCGCCGAATCCTCGACAGCCAGGCAATACCGCCGGGACGCCAGGTCCTCAAGGGTCAGGGCATCGGCGAAACTGGGATCCATTGCAATCCGTCCGTACTTGTCGACGAAATCCAAGCTGCTGTAGCGGACATCATGTCGTTCCAGCCATTCTTCGGTGATGCCCCGGACGGCGGGGGGCCGGCCGGTCATGATGTCGATGGAACAGCCCCGGTCGGTCCATTCCCGGATGGTTTCCAGGGCCCGGGGCAGGGGCTTCAGGGCCGACAGGATATCCGGTTGGTGGGCCCTTGCCATGAAGACCTCCACCTCTTCGTCGGTCATCCGGAAGGACCGGCGAAGATCAAAGGCCACCACATCCTCGAAAGCCACCCGGCGCTGGAATTCCCGTTGCAGAAGATCCAGGAAACCGTGGCAGGTTTCACAGATCACATCATCCAGGTCGAGGTAGATATTACGGTTGGGGGGCAAACGGATGGACCTTTCTTCCGGGGACGAGGAACGGGATTACTTGTCCCCTGAATGACAAGGTGAAGGCTGGACAGGAAACAACGGTTCAGGGCTTCCGCCCGTACGTCGCGAAATAGTGGGGCACCGGCGGCTCCTGGTCGTCGTCGTAGGCCTCGAACTCCATTTCATCCAGCCCCGCCCTTTGGAAACCGCCGATCTCCTCGGGATCCAGGGCCAGGGGAAAGTCATCCAGGTTTTCCCCGGGGTTGCGGCTGCGGCAGGACACCAGGACGACGCCGCCAGGGGCCACAAGATCGGAGATGGCTTCGATCGCCCGGACGCGGTTTTCCCCGGTGAGGATCTGGATCGTGTTGCACTCGTACACCAGGTCGAACCCCCGCCGCCAATCCGGGGGACACGCGAAGAGATCGGCCGTCAGGTAGTCCACCCCGCTGGCGGCGTACCGCTGGCGGCACATGTCGATCGCGGAAGCGGAAATGTCAAAGGCCACGACCCGGCAACCATGCCGCGCCAGGACTTCGGCATCGTCCCCGAGACCGCAACCGATGGTGATGGCTCGCGTGCCCGCGGGGGGCCGGTTTTTCTCCAGCCATTGCACAAGCTTGGGATTGGGTTCGAGATCCGCCCAATAGATTTTCCGGATATCCCCTTCGGCCCTGGCGTAGAATTCCTCGAACCAGCCGTCCGGATTTCCCTCCTCGGCATACTTTCGGGCAAGGTCCTGGGTTTCGCCTTTCGGGTTTTTTTTGGTGTCCATATAATGATCTTCCCTTGTGGTTTCCGTGCCGTTTTCCGCCTCCCCTCCCTCAGGGGGACCGTTTCCGATGATAGCATAAATGGATTTCAACAGCATCCGCGACCCCCTGCCCACCCGCACCCAAGGCCTGGAATCCCCTTTCGCTTCACAACAGGTGACTAATTCCCTATTTGGTGATAGTTTTCACTCTTCAATTTACGGTCCCGAGCCACCACCCGCGGAGTCCCCCATGCCAAGAAAATCGCTGCTCGCCCTTGTCGTCCTGGCCTCGGTCTTCAGCCTGGCCTCCTGTTCGAAAGCCCCCAGACCTGCCAGCGGACCGGCCCCGATCCCGGGAACCGACATCGCCCCGAAAGTCCAATCCCTCATCGACGCCGCCCTGGCCGACCCCTACGCCTACGACAAGCTCGAGGAACTGTGCGACGAGATCGGCAGCCGCCAGGCCGGATCCATCGGCATGGAAAGGGCCATCGCCTGGTCCCAGCTGTCCATGTACCAGGCCGGTTTCGACAGCGTCTGGATCGAACCGGTGACCATTCCCATGTGGACCCGCGGCGCCGAATGGGCCTCCTGTGTCGGACCGGTGGAGTTCGACCTGGCCATGTCCGGCTTGGGATTCAGCGTCGGCACCGGTCCGGAAGGCGTCGAGGCCGAAGTCATGGCGGTGACCAGTTTCGATGAGCTCGATGCCCGCGGCGCCGAAGCCGAAGGCAAAATCGTCCTCTTCAACGTCCCCTGGGAGGGGTACGGCAGCGTGGTCGTCTACCGCCGGGACGGCGCCAGCGCCGCCGCCCGGCACGGGGCCGTCGCCGCCCTGGTGAGGTCGGCCACGGGCGTGAGCCTGGGCTCGCCCCACACCGGCATGATGCACTACGCCGACGACGCTCCCCGCATCCCCGTCGCGGCCCTTTCCCTCGAGGACACCGGCCGCCTGGCCCGGATGTGCACCAAAGGGCTTAAACCTCGCGTTTTATTGTACATGGAGGCTGCCAACCGCGGCGAAACGACCAGCTACAACGTCATCGGCGACATCCGGGGCCGGGAAAAGCCCGAGGAGATCGTCCTGGTCGCCGGCCACCTCGATTCATGGGATATCGGCACCGGCGCCATGGACGACGGCTCGGGCGTGGTTTTGGCCCTGGCGTCGGCCCGAATTCTCCTGAAACAAGACAGCCGCCCCCGCCGTACTGTGCGGGTTGTCCATTACACGGCTGAAGAGTACGGGGCCCTGGGCGGCAAAGCCTACCTGGAGGCCCATCGGAGCGAACTTGACCGGCACGTCCTGGCCATCGAAAGCGACTCCGGCGCCTACGCGCCGACCGGATTTTCCATCGCCGCGGACAGCGTCGTGGTCGCCGAACTGGCCCGGGACGCCGCCCCGCTCGCGCGCGTGGCGCCCGGTGACTGGACCGTCGCCAAGGGCGGCTCCGGGGCCGACATCGGCGCCCTCGTCAACGAAGGCGTCATCGGCGTCGGCCACCGTGTCGACACCACCCATTATTTCGACGTTCATCACTCCCGGGCCGACACCTTCGACAAGGTTGACCCGGAAAACCTGGCCCGCAACGTGGCCGCGATCGCCGGTCTCGTCTTTACCGTGGCCGAATCACCTGTCCGACCCGGAATCCCGCCGGCGGACCCAAACTCCCCTGGAGGTCATTGATGTTCACCCTGCCGTCCCGCGTATCCCGGATTTCCGTGCTGGCGATCCTGACAATCCTTCTGTCGGTTTGCGCCGCCACCGTGGCGTTGGCCGCCGATCCGGTGATGGGCGAACCCGACACCAGCGACATGCGGCTGCTCCGCTACCCCGACATCCACGGCGACACCATCGTTTTTTCCTACGGGGGCGACCTGTGGACCGTGTCGTCCCAGGGCGGCCAGGCCCGGCGGCTGACCGGTTCGGTGGGCTACCAGAGCTCGCCCAAGTTCAGCCCCGACGGTTCCACCATCGCCTTTTCGGGCAACTATGACGGCAATATCGACGTCTACACCATTCCCGCGGTCGGCGGCGAGCCCGAGAGGCTGACCTGGCACCCCGGCTGGGACCGGGTCATCGACTGGCAGCCCGACGGCCAGAGCGTCCGGTTCCAGTCCCCCCGCCAGAGCCGGACCGGCCGGGACCTGCAGCTGTACTACGTGAACACCTCCGGGGCACTGCCCGAGCGCATCATCCTGCCGACGGCCGGTCTTTCGAGCTATTCGCCCGACGGAAAGAAGATCGCCTACAACCGCATCAGCCGGGAGAACCGGACCTGGAAACGGTACAAGGGCGGCATGGCCCAGGAAATCTGGGTCTACGATTTCGAAGCCAACGACACCCAGAAGATCACCGACTGGGAAGGCACCGACAACTTCCCCATGTGGCACGGCGACAAGATCTACTACGACAGCGACCGGTCCGGACGCCTGCAGATCTGGGTCTATGACACGACCACCGGCGAACACCGCCAGGTGACCCACCATGACGAATACGACGTGAAGCATCCCAGCCTGGGCCCCGACTCCATCGTCTACGAGAACGGGGGTTGGCTCTACGTGCTGGACCTGGCCACCGAGCAGACCCGCCAGGTGAAGATCTCGGTGTTCAGCGACAACGTCCTGACCCGCCCGACGATCAAGGACGTGGGTGACATGATCGGCGGCGGCGATCTTTCGCCCAAGGCCAACCGGGCCGTGTTCGACGCCCGCGGCGACATCTTTACCGTCCCTGCGGAAAAAGGCCCCATCCGGAACCTGACCGCCACGCCCGGCATCCGCGAGCGCGATGCCGTCTGGTCGCCCGACGGCAAGAACGTGGCCTACCTCAGCGATCGGAGCGGTGAATACGAGATCTGGGTCCGTCCGGCCGACGGCAAGGGCGAAGAGAAACAGCTGACCACCGGCAGCAAGACCTACAAGATGCAGATGGATTGGTCGCCGGACAGCAAGCACCTGGCGGTCAGTGACGCGGCCATGAACCTGTGGGTCGTGGACGCCAAGAGCGGCAAGATGACGAAGGTGGACCAGAGTGTCAGCGGCGAGATCCAGGGGTGGAGCTGGAGCCCCAACGGCGGCTGGCTGGCCTACGCCAAGGGCGAAGAGAACAACTTCAACTCCATCTTCCTGTTCGAGGTGGCCAGCGGGAAAACCCACCGTGTGACCACCGACTTCACCGAAGACGGGTCACCCTGCTTCGATGACGAAGGCAAGTACCTGTTTTTCGTCTCCGCCCGCGACTTCGACCCGACCCTGGGCGGCTTCGACCTGAAGCCCCTGTGGACCAACATGGACGGCATCTACCTGGTGACCCTGCGCGAGGACGTGGAGCATCCCTTCCCGCCCGAGAGCGACGAGGCCGAGGTGACCGAGGAGGGGGACGCGTCGAAGGACGACGAGGCCAAGGACGAGGACAAGAAGGACGACGAAAAGAAAAGCGAGGAGAAGGAGCCCATCAAGATCGACTTCGAAGGTCTTTCCGACCGCCTGGTGGAGCTCGACGTTACGCAGGGCAACTATTCAAATCTGCAGTTCGCCGGCGGCAAGCTGTTCTACCTGAGCCGGCCCTTCACCGCCGGCGGCGGCCGGGACCGCTGGGGCGCCGGTTCGGACATCATGGTCTTCGACATGGAAGAGCGCGAGGCCGAGCAGGTCCTGCCCAAGGTCTTCGGCTTCACCTTGTCCGCCGACGGCCAGAAGATTCTCTACGCCAGCGGTGGCTCCTTCGGCATCATCGACGCCAAGGCCGACCAGAAGCCGTCCGACAAGCCGCTGCGCACGGACGAGATGCAGGCCAAGGTCGACCCCCGCGCCGAATGGCAGCAGATGTTCCGCGATGCCTGGCGGCAGGAACGTGACTTCTTCTACGATCCCGGCATGCATGGCGTGGACTGGGACCACATGTACCAGCGCTACGGCCAGCTGGTGCCCTACGTCACCCACGGAACGGACTTCAGTTATCTCCTGGGCGAGATGATCGGCGAGCTCAACAGTTCGCACTCCTACGTGCGCCCCGGCGACCGGCCCCACCCCAAGCAGGTGGGTACCGGACTGCTGGGCTGCACCTTCGCCCTGGACAGCAAGGCCGGCAGGTACCGTTTCGGCACCATCTACAGCGAGCGCGACTGGAACAGCGACACCCCCGCGCCCCTGAACCAGCCGGGAATGAACGTCAGTTCCGCTGACTACCTGCTGACGGTGGACGGCGTGGCCCTGACGGCCGACATCAACCCCTACAACCTGTTCGAGAACAAGGTCGGCCAGCAGGTCGCCCTCGAGATCAGCGCCAGCGCCGACGGCAAGGACAGCCGGGAAATCATCGTGGTGCCCATCGCCGACGATGGCGACCTGCGGTACGAAGCCTGGGTCCAGGCCAACCGGCGGCGGGTCGACGAGCTGTCCGGCGGCCGGATCGGCTACCTGCACATGCCCAACACCGCCGTCGGCGGCCAGGTCGGCTTCGCCAAGGGGTACTACCCCAACCTGCGCAAGGACGGCCTGATCATCGACGAGCGCTTCAACGGCGGCGGGTTCATTCCCGACTTCTTCATGAACATCCTGCGGCAGAAGCTGGTCAACCTGTGGAAGCCCCGTTACGGACAGGATTGGCGCACGCCGGGGACGGCTTTCCTGGGCCACATGGCGATGGTCAGCAACGGCTACGCCGGCAGCGGCGGCGACGCCCTGCCCTACTACTTCAAGTACTATGACCTGGGCGAAGTGATCGGCACCCGGACCTGGGGCGGTCTGGTGGGCATCAGCCGCGGCATCGGCCTGATGGACGGCGGCCAGGTGACCTTCCCCGAGTTCGGCCTGTTCAACGTGAACGGCGAGTGGGACGTGGAAAACCACGGCGTCGACCCGGACATCGTGGTCGACAACCTGCCCCAGGACGTGATCGACGGCCGCGACCCCCAACTGGAGAAGGCGGTCGAGGTCCTGCTGCAGAATATCAAGGACGAACCCGTGAAAGTGCCCACGACCGGCAGCTTTCCCCGGGACAAGAACTAGATCTTCCGCGTACCATGGGAGGGGCGCCGTTTCCAAGGAAGCGGCGCCCCTTTTTGAATCCTCCCCCGGACCCGACGAAGGACGTTGCCGTGCCCAGGAACATCGAAATCAAGGCCCGAGTGGCCGACGCCGCCGCGCTGATGAACCGCGCCCTCGAGGTGGCCACCGCCCCCCCGCACACCATCACCCAGACCGACACCTTTTTCAAGGCTCCGCGGGGACGGCTCAAGGTCCGCGAGTTCGGGGACGGAACCGGGGAACTGATCTTCTACGACCGCCCCGACGCGGGGGGCCCGAAGACCTCCGACTATGTCATTTCCCCCACGGCCGACGGGGCGGGCTTGCGGGCCCTCCTGTCGAAGAGTCTGGGTGTCCGCGGGGTGGTCAGGAAGCAGCGGGTGCTGTTGATGGCCGGCCGGACCCGGATCCACCTGGACGAGGTGGAGGGACTGGGGTCCTTCATGGAGTTGGAGGTGGTGCTCGCGGACGATGATTCAACCGCCGACGGCGAGCAGGAAGCCGCCGACCTGATGAAAAAACTCGGGATCAGGACTTCGGACCTGGTGAGCGGGGCCTATATCGACCTTTTGGGATCATAGGGTCCCCCTATTGAACCTCCGGCTTTCCGGGGATACCGGGAACGGTTGTGGGATCCGGCGGCGTGAGCCGGAGAACTTCGACCATCCCCTTGTCGCCGAAGGCCACCGATTCCTTTTTCAAATCGGACGTGGTGCCGTCAATCCCCTTCTCCAGATCCACCGGCCCGATGGGCAAGCTGGGAATTCCCTCCTGGTCGACGAGGTAGATATACATCCGCTTCGGGTCCTCCGACCCCGGATTTTTGATCCGCACCGTGACTTCCGTTTCCTTCCAGGACTGGATCGTCAGTTCGGTCACGGCTTCGCAGGAACCGAAATCCGGGTATTCCCCCAGCAGGACACAGCATTTTCTTTCCGATACCGGGTCGACCCCGGTGTCCAACGGTCCCGAATCCTCCAGGATTCCGAATTTTTCACCATGGATGGAGATCAAAAAGCCTTGGGAATCCTGAACGACCAGGAATTGCGGTTCCGGGGAACCCAGGGCGGGCCCGGACCAACCAAGCGCCATCGTCCCCATGATGACCCAGCAGGTATACCTATTCATGATTCCCTCCCGAAAAATCAGCTCGCCCCCGATATCGACTCTTGAAATGCCGTGCCTGATGATATCACGGATTCAGAAAACGCCGCAACACCCTCTTGATGGTCATCCCCTGGACCAGGATGGAAAACAGCACCACCATGTAGGTGCTCGACAGGATGAGGTTCTTCTCGGGACTTGGCGCCAGCGACAGCGCCAGGGCCACCGAAATGCCGCCCCGCAAGCCCGACCAGGTCAGGATGCGCACCGCGCCCGGGGGAAAGTGGGACCACAGGCCGATGATTTTCAACGGCAACAGGACACTGATGAAGCGCCCCAGAAGGACGATGAAGATGACGATGAACCCCGCCAACAGGACCATTCCGTTGAACGACATCACCAGGACCTCGATGCCGATCAGCATGAACAGCAGGGCGTTGAGGATCTCGTCCAGCAGCTCCCAGAATTTTTCGAGGTAGTCGGCCACCTCCTCGCTCATGGCCAGGGCGCGGCCGCGGTTACCGATCAGGATGCCGGCCACCACCACGGCGATGGGACCGGACACATGCAGGGCCCAGGACAGGCTGTAGCTGCCCATGACCAGCGCCAGGGTCAGCATGACCTCGACCTTGTAGTCGTCGATGCTCAGCATCAGCCGGTAGGCCAGATAGCCGCAGGCCAGGCCCAGGACCGCGCCCCCGCCCGCTTCACGCAGGAAAAAGAGCCCCATCTGGGCCGGGCCGAATTCTCCCACGTGGGCACCGTGCCCGACGCCCTGCCCGGTTTTGGCGTGCAGCAGGGCCACCAACCCGGTGAAAATGACCACCGCCACGCCGTCGTTGAAAAGCGATTCGCCGGCGATGTTGGCTTCCAGATCCTTGGGCGCGTTCAGGGTCTTCAGCGTCCCCATTACCGCGATGGGATCGGTCGGGGAAATCAGCGCGCCGAACACCAGGCAGGCCAGAAACGAAATAGGCAGCCCCAGGCCGTTGAACAGCAGCCAGCTGAGCCAGCCGACCAGGATCGTGGAGATCAGCAGGCCGATGGTCGCCAGGGTGGCGATGGTTCCCTTGCGGCGGATGAAGAATTCCAGATCGACATGGAGCGCGCCCGCGAAAAGCAGGAAACCGAGCATGCCGTGCATCAGGGCCTCGTTGAAATCGATGCCCCCGACGACCCTCTGGATCCCGTTCACGATGTCCAGGTTGGGAAAGAGCCAATGCAGCCCCATGATGCCCAGGGAACTGGTCAGGCTGATCATCAACAGGCCGACGGTGGGTTCCAGTTTCAGGTAGCGGTGGTTGAGGTATCCGAACAGGGCGGCCAGGGTCATCAGGACCGCCATGATATCGAACAATGACATGAATGACTCCAGGCGGGATCCGGGGCGAACCCCGGATCCCGTTTTGGGACGTTAGGGGGCGGAATCCGGGCCGGGTTCGCCGCCTTCGGAATCCTCGGGCAGGGCCTTGAACTCCGGGGGACCCCCGAATCTCTCGGCGATTCCCTGGATGACCTGGTAGTAGACCGGCGTCAGCAGGACCATGCCCACGATTCCGACAAGCATCCCCCCGAACACGGCCGAACCCAGGGACACGCGGCTGGCGGCGCCGGCGCCGGTGGCGATCACCAAAGGAATCACGCCCAGGATGAACGAGAACGCCGTCATGAGGATGGCGCGGAACCGCATGACCGCCGCGGTGAGGGCGGCGTCCTGGATTTCCTTCCCGCCCTCGCGGTTCACCTTGGCGAATTCCACGATCAGGATGGCCGTCTTGGCCACCAGGCCGATCAACAGCACCAGTCCCACCTGGGTGTAGACGTTGTTGTCCAGACCCCGGAGCTTGGACAGCCACAGGGCGCCCATGATGGCGACCGGAACGCCCAGAAGCACGGCCAGGGGAATCATCCAGCTTTCATACTGGGCCACCAGGAACAGGTAGACGAAGAGAAAGGCCAGACCGAAAATCAGCGGCGCCAGGTTGCCCGCCGCAAGCTGCTGATACGTGACTCCGGACCACTGGTAGCCCATGGTGGGGGGCAGGACTTCCCTGGCCAGTCTCTCCATGGTGGCGATCTGCTCGCCGCTGGACACTCCCGGCATGCCCATCCCCGTCACGCCGGCCTTGGGGTACATGTTGAAACGCCCGATGAACAGGGGACCGACCGTGTCGCGCACCGCGGCGAACGAACCCACGGGTATCATGTTTCCCTGGGCGTTCCGGACCTCGATCCGTTCAATGTCCTCGGCTTTCGCGCGGAATTGCTCATCGGCCTGGGCCATGACCTTCCAGGTGCGGCCGAAGAGATTGAAGTCGTTGACGTAGGCCGAGCCCAGGTAGGCCGAAAGGGTGCCGAAGACCTCGTTCATCTGCAGGTTGTAGGACTGGGCCTTCACCCGGTCGATGTTCAGGTAGAGCATCGGCACCGTCGCGCGCAGGTTCTGGTTCATGCGCGTCAGTTTCGGGTCGGCGTTGGCGGCGCCCACGAGGTCCAGGGCGGCCTGCTGCAGCTGCAGGATGCCCGCTCCGCCCCGGTCCTGCAGCTCGAAGGCGAAACCGCCGGCGTTGCCCAGGCCCATGATCGGCGGAGGCAGGAACCCGAACACGATGGCTTCCTGGATCCCGAAGAACTGTTTTTGAAGCCGCTCCATGACCTTGAAGATGTGCAGGTCCGGATCGCCGCGTTCGCTCCAGTTCTCCATGGTGACGATGTACATGGCCGAGTTGGGCGACTGGACCCCGTCCAGAAGCGAGTAACCGCCCACGGTCAGGAACTTGGCCACGCCTTCGGTCTCCTTCAGGATGGCATTGACCCGGTCGGTGACCTCATTGGTCCGCTCCAGGGACGCCCCGTCGGGCAGCTGGGCGTTGATGAAGAAGTAGCCCTGGTCCTCGTCGGGCAGGAAGCCCATCGGCACCAGCTTGACGCCGACGACGGTCAGGACCATCAGCCCGGCGAACAGCACCATGGACCAGCCCGACTTGCGCAGCAATCCCGCCACCAGACCCTGGTAGCCCCGGGTGCTCTTCTCGAAGTACTCGTCGAATTTGCGGAAGAAGATCCACTTCTTCTTGTCGGGGTCCACCGGCTTGAGCAGGAGCCGGCACAGGGCGGGGCTCAACGTCAGCGCGTTGATGGAGGAAAACACCGTGGCGATGGAAATGGTGATGGCGAACTGCCGGTAGAGCAGGCCCGTCAATCCGGGCATCATCAGCGTGGGGACAAACACCGCCAGGAGCACGGCGGTCGAGGCGATCACCGGACCGGTGACCTCGCTCATGCCTTCGGTAATGGCCCTTCGGGAGTCCCAGCCCTTTTCGGCCATCAGCCGCACCGTGTTCTCGGTGACGAGGATGGCGTCGTCCACCACGATGCCGATTACCAGGATGATCCCGAAGAGCGTCAGGTTGTTGATCGACATTCCCAGGCCCAGCAGAACCGCGAAAGTGCCGATCAGGGACACGGGAATCGTGATGGCGGGAATCAGGGTGGTGCGCCAGTCCTGCAGGAAGATCCAGACCACGAAAATGACCAGGATGATGGCCACGATCAGGGTGTTGATGACCTCGGCGATGGACGCGGTTATGTAGTCGGTGGCGTTGTAGAGGATGTCGTATTCCAGGTCCTCGGGAAAATCCCGGGCCAGGTCATCCATGATTTCGGCGATGCCCTGGGCCACGCCCAGCGCATTGGATCCCGGCAACTGGTAGATGCCCAGGGCGATGGCGGGACTTCCGCTGTGCTCGGCGTACCAGCTGTAATCCTTGCTCGCCAGTTCGACCCTGGCCACGTCGCGCAGGTAGAGCAGGTCGCCGGACCCGGCGGACTTGATCACGATGTCCTCGAATTCCTGCACCGTCGTCAGCCGGCCCTGGGTGATGATGTTGTACTGGAAGGGGAGATTGCCCGGATTGGGCGGGGCGCCGATCTTGCCCGCCGCCACCGAGACGTTCTGTTCGCGGACGGCGGCCATGACCTGATCCGCGGTGATTTCCCGGGCCTTGAGCTGGGCGGGATCCAGCCAGATCCTCATGCTGAAATCCTTGGCGCCGAACACGGTCACCGTGCCGACGCCCTCGACGCGGGCCAGCTGGTCCTTGATCCGGGTGGCGATGTAGTTGCTGATGAAAAGCTCGTCGTAGGTGCCGCCGGGAGACCGCATGCTGACCACTTCGACCATCGCCGTGGACTGTTTGTCCACCTTGACTCCCTGCCGCATCACTTCCTGGGGAAGCAGGGGTTCGGCCACCGCCACTCGGTTCTTGGTCATCACCTGGGCCATGTCCACGTCCGAGCCGATCTCGAAGCTCACCGTCAGGGAAAACTGGCCCTCGGAATCGCTTTTGGAGTCCATGTAGATCATGTTTTCGACGCCGTTGACCTGCTCCTCTATCGGCGCCGCCACCGATTCGAGCACCGTGTTGGCGTCGGCGCCCGGATAGACGGCCGACACCTTGATGGTCGGCGGCGTGATGTCCGGCATCGATTCGATGGGCAGCTGGGGAATCGAAATCCCCCCCACGATCACGATGAGAATCGAAATGACCAGGGCGAACTTGGGCCGTTCGATGAAAATGAGGCTGAACATCCGTGGTTGCTCCCTTGGGAAGGCCTGATGCCCGGTGGCCTCACGGCGCCGACCGGGCCAGGCGGAAAACTACTTCCGGGCGGCCTCTGCCTGCATGGCCTTGAACTGTTCGGGGGTCAGCGGGGTGACCGGCATCCCGGGTCTCGCGAACATCAGCCCGTTGACGATGATCGTTTCGGTTCCCTCGAGGCCTTCGCGGACATGGACCAGCCCCTCCTCCTGGGTCGCGCCCAGGGTCACGTACTTCTGGACGACGATGTTGTTCTCGCCGACGGTGAGCACGTATTTCCCGCCCAGATCCGTTCCGACGGCGGTCATCGGCACCTGGACCGCATCCGGAATGGGATCCCCGGACACTTTCACCCGGGTGAACAGGCCGGGGAAAATCCCGAACTCCTCGTTTTCCAGGCGCACCCGGACCTCGATGGTACCGGTTGTCGTGTTCACCTCGTTGTCGATGAAATCGATATAACCCACGTGGGGGAACCCCGTCTCGTTGGTCAGGGCGACCCGGGCCTCCACGCGGTCATCGGCCCGGACCTCTTCGGACACGGTTGCCTCGGGACGGCTCGCCATATAGGCCAGGATGACCGATTCCGGCGCGTTGAAATAGACATAGATGGGGCGCAACTTGTTGACCCGCGTCAACTTGGTGGGTCCCTCGTACCCCACCAGGTTGCCCACGTCCACCAGCCAACGACTGACCACGCCGTCGATGGGCGAAACCACATTGGTGTAGCTCAGGTTCAGTTTCGCTTCGTCCAGGGCGGCTTGAGCCGAAGCCACCGCGGCGATGGACATGTCCCGGTCGGCCCGGGCCCGATCCACATCCATTTCACTGACGGCCCGGCTTTGGCCGGCCTTTTCCACTCGCTTGAGTTCCGTTTCGGCGCGCAGGAGGTCGGCCTGCGCGGCCTCCAGGGAGGCCACCGCCCCATCCCTCAGGGCCGCGTATTTCGTTTTTTCGATGGTGAAAAGCAGGTCGCCCGCGCTGACCTGGCTGCTGGGCTGGAAATCCACCGATTCCAGGATGCCCGGGACACGAGCCACGATGTCCGCGGATTCGGCGGCGCGACTGAATCCGGTGAAGATGAAATATTCCCGCACCGTGGAAATCGTGGGTTTGCCCACCGTCACCGGTGGGGCCTGCCGGGCCGGCGGCTCCTTGCTGCCGCATCCGCCGCAGGCCAGGGCCAGGATCACAAGGATGCCCAAAACCAGGATTCGCCTGGCGGTTGCCGTTCCAACCGGTGCTCCCATCCGTTCATCCTTTCGGCTTGTCATCAGACGCATCATCAGTCGACCTCTTCTTGTTGGGCGGTATTTTCCGTGGCCGGATCACCCTTGGCGGCCATCGTTTGTCCTTCGGCCCGGATATCGGGGTCGGGGTCGTCAAGCGACCAACCGCCCCCCAGGGCCCGGTTCAGTTCGATGAGGTTCCCCACGACCCGGCCCTGCGAAACGGCGTACTGGTCCTGCTGGTCGAACAGGGTCCGCTGGGTGTCGAGATAACTCTGGAAATCGATCAGGCCCGAAATGTACTGAGTGTGGACGAGTTCCACGGACTGCTGGGAGGCCTCCACGGCCGTCAGGAGAAGGCCCCGGCGCAATTCCTCCTGGCGCAGGGCCACCATGGTGTTCTCCACCTCGGCCAGGGCCCGCAGGACGGTTTTTTCATAGGCTGCCAGGCGTTGTTCGGTCTGGGCTTCCTCAACTTTGATCCTGCCGCGGATTCGGCCGCCGCTGAAAAGGTTCCACTGAACACCCGGAAACAGGGACCAGCCCAGATTTCCGGCGTCGCCAAGGTCGCTGAAGTTGACCCCCTGCACGGACAAGACCCCGGACAGGGAGAAACTGGGGTAGAGGTCGGCGGTGGCCACACCGATCTGAGCCGTCTGGGCCGCCAGTTCACGCTCGCTGCGCCGGACATCGGGCCGGCGGCGCAGAAGTTCGGCCGGAATATCCACGGCAATGACCGTGCTCGGGTCCGGAATCCGCGGTGTCAGGCCCAGCCTCTCATCGAGGGAACCCGGCGTCAGGCCCAGCAGGATGGCCAAGGTGTTGCGGGCGACCTCCAATTCCGATTCGAATTGCGGAATGGATGCTTCCGTGTTGGCCAGGTTCGATCTCGCCCGGGTGACATCCTGCAGGGGAACCAGCCCGGCATCCTCCCGGGCCAGGACGATGTCCAGGGTCCCCCGCTGGCTCTCCACGTTGTTTCTGGCATATTCCAGCCGCAGCAGCAGGGTCCGAATGCTGACATAGGCGCTGGCCACCTCGGCCTGCAGGGACACAAGCACGTCCCGGTAATCCTCGATGGAAGCCTGAACCAGGGCACCGGTCGCTTCGCGCTCCCGGCGGATCCGGCCGAAGACGTCCAATTCCCAGGAGGCGCCCAGGCCGAATTCCCAGTTCCCGCCGGGATTGTTCTCCTCCGCGACAATGGCACCCAAGGCCGTGTTTTCACCGACTTCGGACCAGTTGTAGCCGCCCTCCAGACCTATCTGGGGATAATAAAGGCCCCCCGCGATCTGGTGGTAGGCCCGCGCTTCCCGGATCCGGCCGACGGCGGCGGCCGCGTCGGGACTCGTTTCCCGGGCCATGACGATCAGCGAATCCAGCAGGGTATCGCCAAAAGCCGTCCACCACTGTTCGAGGGTGGAACTGGAATCAGCCAGATCCGCCGCGGCGGCGTTTTGCCAGGCGTCGGGCACAACCTCCAGATCCGGGGTTTCATAGTCCGGACCGACGGTGCAACCGGTTCCCATGAGCAGCAAACAGCACGCCGCCACCGGGTAAAGAAGCGCCCGGCGCCGACCCGTTTTTCGGTTCATCATGGCATTCATCATTCTCCGGAAGGAAGGCCAAAAACAAGCATGACAAGGATCAAAATACGGTGAGGCGGGTCTGGGATTGGATGTGGGAAGGCAAACGCGCATCCCCCCATTCGTTGACCGGGCCAAGTTTATCAGGAAGAAATGGTTATTTCAACGGCATTTGACACGTTACGGGCGGATGTCACTCGGATTGGGATTGGTTTTGCTGGCGCACCACCTGCTGCAGCAGCCGCGCCACATCCTGATTGTCGGGAGCCAGCTCGGCGGCCCGGCCCAGATCGTATTGCGCCTGATCAAGCTGGCCCGCGTGCATGTTGAGCAGCCCCCGGTTGTACCAGGCCGTCACGGAATCGGGATTGAGCTGAATGGATTTGGAAAGAGCTTTTTCGGCCCCTTTCTGGTCTCCGGTCATGATCAGGGCCAGGCCCAGGTCACACCAGGCGGCCGCGTACTGGTCATCCAACTGCACGGCCTGGCCCAGGGTGACCACCGCCCGCCTTTGCTGCTGTTTCACAAGCTGCAGATGACCGATCTCCGCCTCGACCCGCGCGTCCTGGAGGCCCAGGTCATCCAGGGCGGCGGCGGCGCGCTCAAGGTCCTCCAGCCCGCGATCCTCCTTGCCTGTCCTGGAAAAAACGATCCCGCGGGCGCGCAGGGCCCAGGGTTGGTCCTCCTTCATCCGCAGGCAGATTCCCGCGGAATTGACCACCAGGCCGGCCCACTGGTCCCGGGCTTCGGCTGTTACCGCCTGATCGAACTGCTGAAAGGCGTAGGCCGTGTAGGCGGACCTGGATCCGGTCACGTAATACCGCCCGAAAGCCAGCCATACCGGCATTTGGCTGGAATCATACCGTGTATCGAGCCGCTCAAAGGAGATTTCAACCAGGCTGGACGTGTCTTCGAAGGGCAGGTGGGCACGGGAATCCCGGAACCACCGCCGGGCATAAGACCACTCCTGGACCCGCTCGGCGGCCAGACCCATGTCCCGGAAGCACTCCGCCGCGTGATCCTCGATGGGTCGCAGGTTCAGGAAATAGTTGAAGGCTTCACGGTACCGGCCTACCGAGCGTTCCACGACCGAACGTATCCAGGAGACATCCGTGTGGTATCCGCGGGTGCGCTGGATGGCCTCGGCGACTTCCAGGGCCTGGGAACGGTGGCCCATGCTGCCTTCCAAAATTCCCAGGATCTGGATGGCCGTGGAATTGCCGGGCTCGAGCTTCACCGCGGCCTTGGCCCAGCTAAGCCCGTCGTGGTATTCGGCCCGATCATAATGCAGCCAGGCCCGCAATACGCCCGTTCGCAGGGCGGCGTCCTTGCGATAGCCTTCCGAACGGTCCTTCAGATCCGAATCCCCAGACCCCAGGTGGCGCACCGCGGCGGCGGCGTTGTCCAGGCAGGTCTTGGTCCGAAGATTGTCCCCGATCCAGCGCCAGACCTTGGCCAATTCCAGCCAATAGTCCGGATCATCAGGGACCAGGCCGGCCGCCAGGACCAGGGCCCTGATCCTTTCGGTTGACTCGGGGGCGTTTCGGGATTCCTCCACCAGGAAGGCCGCTTCTTTCCGTCTGGCCTGCCGGCGGGTGGCATCCAGCGCAAGGAATTCCTCGAGACCCAGGGAATCCTCATGGGCGATGGCCTCGGCGGTATAGATATTCCCGGAGGAAGGGGACCCGGAGCACCCCCCCAGCACGATACCCATCCCCAGGGCCGCTGCCAGGATTCCCGCCCAAACAAGCGGAGAAAAAAAGCCCCACAACCCTTGATGGGAAGTGGGGCTGTTGTCGTTAGGGTTCCGGGTCCGGCGGAAAATCACCTCGGAAGTCCTTCCTCCGGCAATGCCGGGGGATTATTCCTCCACCGGGACCGGATGGGCGATTTGGGCCCAGCTCTCTTCGAAATCGAAGCCCTGGAAAGTCGGGCTTTGGTCGTTGTGACATCTGGTGCAGGCCGCCACGGATTTATCCATGATCAATCCCGCGGCCACCGCCGCCTCGGGATCGGTCATGACCTGCTTGGACTTGTAATCCGAACCCGGACCATGGCAGGACTCGCAGCCCACGCCTTCGGTGTCAGCATACTTGCCTTTGGCGTTGACGACTACCTCGGATCCCAAAAAGGCTTGAGTGGTGTGGCATTTCAGGCACACCGCGGCCTGCTGGGGATCCCCCAGACCCTGTTCCAGGGCGATGGCCTTGGCTTGGTCCGAACCCAGGGTCGCGAAGGCTTGGGCATGGCGGGAATCGGACCAGATCTGCCACTGGTCGCCGGTCTTCGCCTTGTGGCAGGGGGCGCATTTCGCAGCACCGACCAGTTCGGGAGCGGCCAGGGCGCCGGCTGCCGAACCCAGGACCAATCCACCCAGGATCATCAACGAGACGGAATAAATCAGTTGGCGTTTCATGATTCCTCCTGGTGACACCCGCGAGGAACAGGTGAGATCTGTTCTGCATTGTGATCGAGTCTATCACCTTGCGGGTTTCGAATCCACCCGCGCCTTGCTCATGTAAAAAGGTTAGGGCCCTTATAGTTCCCGAAATATAATATTTTTTTACCTATAATTATGCAGGGTTAGTTCATTAACCGGTTGAGCCAGTTACCCTTGGCCACTTCCTCCATGGTCACGATGGGGACGCTGCCAAGTTCCAGCCCGTCCAGCAGGACCACGGCCCGGCCCACTTCGAAACCAAGGGCCAGGGGGGCCTGCACCGGCTCATCGATTTCGGTCTGAATGACCAGGTCCTCTTCCCGGTTGCGGGGTACGCTGACGGTCAAGGAAGACCCGTAGGCCACATCGACCTGTTTCTTCTTGCCGCCCTTGACGGTCACCGGCTGGTCCAGGGACGTGCCGGCGGCCTCGATCACCGCGACCTGCTGGTACATGTTGAACCCGTAGGTCAGCAGGCGGGTCGTTTCGGTGGCGCGCGCCTTGTCCGTGGAGCATCCCATGACCACGGAGATCAGGCGCTTGTCCTTCTGGACAGCGGTGGCGGTGACGCAGAACCCGGCCGGGCCGGTGAAGCCGGTCTTCAAACCGTCCAGGCCCCGGTAGTTTCCGACCAGTTTGTTCGGGTTGTAGAGGGTGAACTTCCCTCCCCGGAATGGGGCGGTCTTTGTCGAGGCCCATTCCAGGGCCTCGGGGTAATGGACGAGGTGACGCGCCAGGGTGGACATGTCCCGCGCGGTGGTGATGTCCGGTTCCTGTTTCCAGGCGGGGGGAAGCCCGTGGACGGTATGGAACTCGGTGTTGGTCATGCCCAGGTCCGCCGCCCGCATGTTCATCAGGTCGACAAAGGCATCGGTGGATCCCGCGATGTGTTCGGCCAGGGCCACCGCCGCGTCGTTGGCCGAGTGGATGGCCAAGGCATGCAGAAGCTCTTCGATGGTGAAGGTTTCGCCGTGCTTGAGGTAGACCTGGGATCCGCCCATCTTGCTGGCCTTGGCCGAAACCTTGACCTCGTCGGTCATCTTGACGCCGCCCTCGGCCACGTGTTCGAGGACGATGAGTTCCGTCATCATCTTCAACATGGAAGCAGGCTGGCGCCGTGTGTCGGGATTGGTGGCTTCCAGAACGAGTCCGGTTTCCGCATCGATGACGATGGAGGACTTGAAATCACCGGTCAGTTCGGCGGGTGCGGAGGAATCCGGTTCTCCCTCGACGGCCAGGGCCGGGGCGGCAAACAGGCAGGTGACGACGAGCGCGGCAATGATTCGAACGGCTCTTGGGGGGGCAACTTTCCTGGTCAGCTCCATCTTGACTTTCCTTCGTTCCGTGGAATGGATGGCAAATCCTGGGGCACATCCGGGGGATCCCTGACGGGGTACCTGCAGAAATATCAGGATCGGGGCCAATTGGCAAGAACGACCTCATGGAGCTCCGGCCCCGGGAACTCCGGTCGTGTCTTTACAAACACGGCCGCCAGGTCATATTGTTGCGGTACTGCAGGAACGGCGACCAGGGCTGTTTTTTTGACCGGAGTGGCATGGAAATCAATATTCCCAGGAAAAGTTCCCGTCTCCCGCGGCGGGCCCCGCTGGCGCTGGTCCTGCTGGCGGCCTGCCTCCTGCTGCCCGCCCCTGCCCTGGCCTATATCGATCCGGGAACCGGGAGTTTT